>Ga0210401_10002524_pt1 | contig 20259 bp, 17 predicted proteins | sample IncBWH32MmetaG_FD_150866 | JGI IMG/M metagenome (GOLD analysis project Ga0210401, IMG submission 150866) | Forest soil microbial communities from Barre Woods Harvard Forest LTER site, Petersham, Massachusetts, United States - Inc-BW-H-32-M | ecosystem: Environmental > Terrestrial > Soil >... | reverse complement strand
CCGCACAGTAACCCCATAAGCATGATCCGCGAGACGCAAAACCGCTAGAAGAACTATGTGTTCGAATTCACCAAGGTGGTCTCGATTCGCCATTACATCTACATTATAGGAGAAATACCTACGAGTCAAGTTGCTTGCGATTCATCAGAGCGCTCAAAGTGTCGCATTCCACGATCCCGCGCCCAGTCCCGCCGTGCAATTGCGGCGATGTTCCGATCACGAATGCTACGATTACCCCATGCCCGACACGGATGAGTACCGCTGCCGGAACTGCGGAGCGACGTAGGTTACCAGCGTCCAGCTCTCGTGGTAATCGACGAAGAACTGCTGGAGTATCAGAGTGCCAGGCGTTGTGCCAGGTGAAGCATGGGCCGGATGGAGCCGTTAGGATGGTTCAGGTTTGAACACTCGCAAGGAAGTAACCGTTTCCCTGCTCCCACCCGTTGAATCTGCCCCTGTCCGGGAGTATACTCGCCATCGCGGGACCTATCCCGAACCGGAAAGGAGTTCTCATGTCCGAACAGGAAAACACTCAATTCGCACAGCAGGCAATCACTGCTATCAACGAACGGAACCTCGATCGCTATCTTCAAATGTTAGACGATTCTTTCATTATGGAAAACGAAATGCTTCCGACACCGCTGAAAGGGCGGGAAGCGACGCGCCAGTTCTTCGAATCGTACTTCAAAGGCGTTCCTGATTTCCATCTTGAAATCGAGCAAATTATCGCCAGCGGGGAGTACGTGGTTACTCGCACGCATTTGACTGGGACTCACAAGGGCCCGTTACTGGGCATCCCTGCGACGAACAAGAAAATCGACACCCACGCTTGCAATGTGATTCAACTTCGAAATGGTAAAGCAGTCCGTAGCAGACTGTACGCCGACAATGTCACTCTGTTCCAACAACTCGGGTTGCTCACGCTTCCGAAAGCGATGGCTGCGAAACTGTAATCGGTCAGCGTAGCAACTGCGGCTCGACGGATCTCGCTACCATCCAAACTCGCGGCCACGGACGATGAACTGCTGAAGCGTAAGAAGCTGCCAACGGTTGTGCGAAGTGAACTTAGACATAGACGACTGCGAGTCTTTAGCTAGCCTCCTGTTTTTATCCATCCTGGCTTGGCAGACCTAACCTTTCGCACAGCTATTGCGCCAATCACAATCATGATCGGCGACATTGGATAGGCCAAGGGAAGTGTCAGGGGAAGAAGCTGGCAGTTCCTGGCCCCTGCCGGTTTAAGGCGCCTAACCTATTGCCTGGAGCACGCCAACGTTCGGAGGTCCGCTCGATGACACGAACGGATACGGGCAAGTCGGTCGTCTCCCGGCGCGGGAATCAAAGCATGTGTATGGCTGAGCGGACGACATAAGGCGTGCCTACTCCCCAATGGTCAATGTTCCCGAAGCGTTTGCTTGCCGAATAGTAAACAGAGCATGGCGGTGCTTCAATCGAAGCAACGCATGTGTGGGTGGCGCTGAGTATCGAAGCCTGAGCCGGATCGATCGCTAAGACAATGAGCGTGCAGGGTTGCCGCTCTCGGCGCACAGAACGACTTGGAATCCGATTGAGCAACAGCGTTAGACCGAGTTTTCCAAGGCGACTGAAAGGATCAAATCAAAATGAAGTTTTGTCTGTGGCTCACAGCCGTTCTGACATTGTCACGAGCGTCGGGCCAAGTACCCGGACGCCAGGTTGTCCCCCCAGATAGCCTGCACCAGTATTCGGCAATCTCACCAATCAGCGCATCAGGTGACAAGCTGCAGTTCTTCGATACGCACGGAGATGCAAGCATCGTAAAGGTTGCGGACGGTAGTGTGGTCGCTACGAGCGCGCCGTACCCGGAAGCGCACTGGGACAACATCGATGACGACCTGATGTATGTCATCGGTCAGTCTTCTAAGCCGATGGTCCAGACCTGGAGACCGTCCACTGGGCACTACGCGACTTACATTGATTACACTGGGCGCTTTACCTCTATCACGACCGGATCGACAACCGACATCACCTACGACAACTGGGAGGGTTTCTGGGCACCCACCGAGCATACGCTTTGTGCCGTGGACTTGACGGCCAAGAAGACCTATTGTATCGACGTGAACGTCTCCGATCCGCTCAACCATCTTCCTAGCGGCACTCCCGATGTTGACTATGTAGCTGTTACGCCGCGTGATTCTAAATCGGGACTGCACTATGTCCTGATGCTCGCCAATCCGGCGATGGGTGTGTTCTCCGTGGATGAAACGGCAGGCGTGTTGCGCTGGTTGGTTAGACCTGAAACTGTAGCTCCTATGATGGGCCTTCATGATGGTCAAAACCAAGATGGGAACTGTGATCCCGGTGAGGCATGTCTCACTACACCGCACGGCGACGTATTAGTGGCGGCGGACGGGCAGGTGTACTTTGAAATCTCGGTTGGTATGGAGATGCCGTGGCTCAGCACTTCTAATCCCGGCACGTGCCAATCAGGCCAGGGTCTACTGCGATTGAACGCCGGGCTGTTGATGACCAAAGCCGAAAACTTCCAAGGCGTAACTGGAGGAGGTATGAAGTACGTCGGCCCGGATTTCTCGTGCGGAGGCACTCAGGTCTGGTCAGGTCAACACACTGGCTGCAACCGATGGGGCGGTCACTGCGTGGTTTCCTTCGACACTCCGACACCTACAACACAAACCACCATTCCCCGCATGAACCAACTGTGGCTGATCGGTCTGGACGCCTCTGGCAGCATTACTTATTCCCAATTGGGAGGGCCTACCAGCACTTCGTATGTAAACTCGAATTCGGACCCCAATCTGAACTATTGGTCCACCTCGCGAGCCGCCATGTCGATGGACGGCACGCAGGTCATCTACGATTCGGATGGTGGATCGAAGGGTGTACATCACGCGGTGTATAAGATTTCGACGGCTTTGGCTCCGGCTCCCGCTCCTGAACCACCAGTCGTTATTTCCTCGCCTCCTACGCCGGGTCCTCCCGGACCTATCGGACCGATAGGGCCAGGGGGACCACAAGGACCAGTAGGGCCACAAGGGCTTCAAGGATTACAGGGACCGATGGGCCCACAAGGACCCACCGGGGTTACTGGCTTCACGGCTGTTGAGATCAGTATTTTGAAAGCGCTTGCCAACGCGCTCAGCGCTATTATTCAGAAATAAGAGTCCCATAGAATCCGAGGATGGTTAAAGGTCGCTGTCCTCGGTGTAGCTGGACAGAAATTCTAGTTAATGTTGCTAACCAGTCCGATATGAGAGTTCGTGGTCTTATGAACGCAGACCGTGAACATATGGCCCACGCTGATATTAACGCCTTTCCTCGAGCGAGGGGGAGTAGAATAAAGCCGCATCGTGTCCCAAAGACTTCGCTTTCACCTCGTGAAACGGAGATTTGTAAACTTCTCGTCGTTGGGATGAAAGTGAGAGAAGTCGCACTTCAGTTGAACATCACCATCGGCACGGCGTGGAGGCATTCGTACAACGCATATGTAAAGTTGGACGTACAGGTACACGACCGGAGTGGATTGGTCAGGCACCGCGCTTCGCCGAACGTATCGCTGTACGAGATGCTTTCACGAACATTTAATCCATTCTGGACGAATCCCGCTCCTCTTCAACTGTTGCTCCGAGAGAGATCCTATGAGGGACGCCTCGGATGTTCAGGATCAAATGGAACAGCACGATTTTGAACACCGCCACCAACCCGATGCAGAAGCGATGAAGGCGTTTGACAGCGCTCCAACTGTGTCGCCGCACGTATCCTGGCGAAACAGGTTCCGAGTCGATAGATAGCAACGTCCGAGTGAAGCCGATGCTCCAAATGAAGGAGACGCATGGCTCACTACTCTTGGAGAATTGAGCTTGTCTTGGGCGGGACAGCGATCAAGACCAAGCTGCGATGGTCTCGATCATAAAAGGGGAGACACAGCTAGGTTAGTCCCTGTATATCGCCACGTCAAGCCCTTACCAAGCGGTTTGTCCTTACCAAGCGGTTTACAAACGGTTGGTGCGTTCCCCATGGCAGCTTCACCCATTCACCAACGCATCGGTTCGATATGCCGCCTGCCGCCATATTTCAGATTGAAATAGGTCGCGTCATTTCGCGGGCAACCGGGTACTAACGCCTTTATTTTGCTTCAAGCGGATCTGCTAGCTCAGTAGTCAGCATGGCGTCCTGTGACTACTATGCGGGGTAACGGATTGAAAACAGCTTGTGGCAGGCGTAGGCTTACGATTGCTGGGAGCGCGAATCGACACAGGGGCGCTCGATAACACGGCGTCCATGCTGGTTTCGGTTCGCCCCCCAGCGCCGCGATTCTACGATGGTTTTCGAAGGGTTCCAATCCTATTTTCACCTGAGCGCGTCCGTCTCAATCGCTCTACTACTTGCCGGTTGGAGGGTGAGCATGTACCGGAGGCTTGTGCGCATCCAGGAACTCTCGGAGGCCAAGCAGATGAGATCGGCAAGCCTATATCTGTCCCAGCGGCCCAGGTGCGGGTCGCCAGCGAGTTTGCGGGCACAATCCAACGCAGCCAAGCGATACGGAAAGGTGCGATGGTGTTCATCTTTGAGCACGGTCCAGGTTTTGTCGTGATGTTTGACGATGTGGGAGGTGCGTCCAGAAGTCGAGACAATAGCTTCTATTCCGTTCCCACGATAAAATTCTTGGAACGCCACGACAACAGAATATGGCAAGCATGGCGTGAAAACCTTTCGCAATAGCGCCTATGGGAGTACGTAGGTATTTCTAGCGTGCAGCGGCCACGCCAAGCGCGACGCGGGTATCGGCGATTAATATCAGCTCAGAGATCTCAAACTTCACTTCTCTGATGACGATGCTCCTCGCAGTTCTGATGCGCCAGCATCGAAACCCATTTCAGCATTAGTCTCGATGGGACCTTAACACGCGACGGACAGCGTGAAATCGTAGACGGTTGGTGTGCCCCTTTACTGCGCCGTTCATCAATACGATCCCCTTGCCGATGAGCTAACCAGGGAGGCTCGCATGATCGTTTCGTGGGAATCGTGGCTCCCGGCGGTTCTTCTGGTCGGCTGTCTTACCAGTTTCATGTGGGCCATGTCCAGCTTCTTCACTCAACCGGTTGGCCATATGGCCGGCAAACGACTGATCTCCGTCTGTGGAGTTATGTTTGGAACACAACATTTGTATGCCGTCTTGTTTAGTTCCAACTTGACAGCCGAACGAAGCCTAGCGGGCTCCGCGCTTTACGTTAGTTCTGCGGGATTGTTTTGGTGGGCTATCAAGACTTCTCGGCCCCATCCCCTTTCGACCGCGTTCTCATCCGACCTGCCAACTCATCTGGTCGCGCACGGTCCTTATCGACTGATCCGGCACCCCTTGTATTGCTCGTATCTTATCTGTTGGCTGGCGGGCTGGGTTGTTACTGTCAGCCCGTGGCTGGCACCTAGTGTTGTAGTGATGTTCATCATTTACCTGAGAGCGGCCGCCCATGAAGAACAGAAATTTATGCGAAGTCCAGTGACAAATGCCTACCGGCATTATCGCTCCCGTACCGGTTTTCTTGTCCCCGGTCCTCTGAAACTGCTCTCAAGCTGGAGAGCGAGTCATCGAGGAAACTTGTGAAGTTCGGTAAGCACAATCTAGTTCGTCCCGCTCAAATGCCATGAGAGACATCGGATGCGGCTAGCCTGGCTCAACGTTACGCACGACCGGCTGCGGTTTGCAGCCACCGTGCTTGGCATTACTTGCGCCGTGTTTCTCATGATTTTTCAGAGCAGCATGCTGCTGGGGTTCCTTCGGGCTGCATCGAAGATCGTAGATTCCACTGACGCCGACATCTGGATCAGGGGGCGGGGGGTGCAATGTTTTGAATTTGCCGTGCCAATCGAGAGGCGTTTTGCGGATCTAGCTCACGGCGTCCGCGGCGTAGGTGGTACCAGTCACATCTGTACTAGCCTGGTGCAATTCCGGAAACGGGATGGCAGCCAGCAAGAAGTCGCGCTGATCGGGGCGGATCCAAACAGCGGCGCTAAGCTTCCGCTTCCCGATGTCGCGGGGAGATTGAACGGAGTTTCAACCGACGCCCTTATAGTCGATCGCAGTAATGCAGAAATTCTCGAGGTGACTGCGGGCCTGCCGCTCGAGGTTGAAATCAATGACCAACGCGCCCGGGTGGTGGGCAGAACATCCGGATTTAGCTCGTTTCTCGGCAGTCCCTACGTCTTCACTTCTTACAAGGATGGAGCGCGCTACATGCGACTGCGTCCCGACGAAAGCATGTTCATTCTGGTCAAGGTTCAGCCTGGCTTTGCAATTAAAACGGTTGAGGCCGAATTGCAGGCTCGCCTTCCGACGGTGGAGGTGTCCACAAGGAAAGAGTTTTCGCGCGAGGCGCGCTTGTATTGGACCTCGCAAACTGGGGCTGGTGGCGCAATTTTGGCAGCGGCGCTGATGGGCTTCATTATCGGACTTACACTGGTCTCCCAAGCAATCTATTCCACGACCATGGAAAATATCGAAGAGTTCGCAACTCTGAAAGCGCTCGGAGCGACATCAGCCTATATAGTGCGTGTCATTGTTGCACAAGCACTCATGGCCGGACTGGTCGGGTATTTCCTGGGTTCACTGGTTACCATCCCGATGATTCACGCCGCCAAGCCTCACATCCCGTGGATTTCCTCACCATCGTGGCTGGCTCTCGGTGTTTTTTTCCCGACTCTTGCGATGTGTGCTCTCGCCTCCATCCTTTCAGTTAAGGAGGCGCTAACCGTCGAGCCTGCCAAGGTGTTCCGTGCATGAGCGTTTGTTGTCTGTCGAAAATGTAAGCATTGCTTTTGGATCGGGGAGCACTCGCGTGCCCGCGCTTACAGATGTATCCTTGGCCTTCGCTCCGTCAACATTGACCCTTGTGACAGGTCCTTCGGGAAGCGGAAAGACTACGCTGCTGTCTCTGCTCGGGTGCCTTTTATCCCCCGACACTGGATCTGTCTACATTCGGGAGGTGAATGCCGTTACATGCACGGCGAAGAAACGCTCCGCGCTGCGCCGGCGAGAGATAGGCTTCATCTTTCAGGCCTTCCGCTTGTTTCCATTCGTTGTCGGCGACAGAAAACGTAGTCGTCAAGGCGAACATTGCTGGCGTTGCACTTAAAGACAGCCAAAGAAGCGCGCGCGATCTGCTGGCTAGCATGGGACTCGCCAGCAAGCTCCACCTCAAACCCGATGAATTGAGCGGAGGCGAGAAGCAGCGTGTAGCTATCGCGCGCGCGTTAATGTCGAAGCCCAAGATTTTGGCTGGCGGATGAGCCGACCGCCGCTCTCGATTCTAATTCTGGGCGCCAAATATGCGAAATTCTGCGGGGACTTGCGGTGCAAGGGGAGCACACCGTTGTCGTCGTGTCGCATGATCCCCGATGGGCTAGTTTTTCCGACCGGACCGTACGGCTCGAAGACGGTCGCGTAGTTGAAGACAAAAGGAACTCATAAATGAAAGTTATCTTGCCAAGGGGAACGACACAGACTGTTGGAGTGGCGCTCACTGTGCTGACGGTCGTTGTGGTGATCTATTCGATTGCGCTTCATGCCGGCGTTGCGGCGCATAGCGATCACCCTAAATTGGTGCCCCTAACAGGACAGACGTCGAATACTCCGGTGATAATTGCTCTTGCATGTCCAGGCCGGATCGAAGGCCGTTCCGACGTACTGAATGTGGGGGCCGCAACCGACGGGCTAGTGCGAGCGGTTCATGTCAAGGAAGGTCAAACTGTGCATCAAGGAGATATCCTAGCCGAGCTCGACTGCAGGGATCTGCAACCCGCGGTCCGGGTAGCGATGGGCAATCGCGACGCTTTGAAAGAGGCACGTACGCGTATGCAAAGGGGCAGCCGCCAGGAGGAGCGCGAAGCAGCGACTCAGAAAACGGACGCGGCCCTGGCAATCCGAGAACAAGCATCTACCCAGCTCGCCCGCATGTCGAAACTTTATCAGGCCGCTGGACGTGTCGAGGCTTACATTCGAAGAAGCCCGGCGCGATCGGGACGTCGCCGAAGCGCAGTTTAAAGAGGCGCATAGCAATGAAGAACTCGTCAATGCCGGCCCGCTCCCCGAGGAACTGGCGCGCGCTGATGCGGATCTCCGGTCTGCGGAGGCGGGAATCAACCTCGCAGCGGAAAAGTTAAGCAAATGCGTCGTCCGAGCACCCACCAACGGCACCATACTGCGTGTTCTCTTGCGCGATGGCGAGTCCTTCGGTCTGCTGGCGCCGCGTCCGCTGTTCACGCTCGTGGATGCATCCGGGCGCCGCGTCCGCGCCGAGGTGGATGAGAACGATATTGCGCGGGTACATCTAGGGCAAAAGGTCCTGGTCTCCGCCGACGCATATTCACACCAGACCTTCCCGGGTGTCATTACGCAACTGGCTAACCTTATGGGCCGCAAGTCCGTAGTTACCGGCGACCCTGCTCAAAAGGCTGATCGGGACATACTCGAGGTCCTGGCCGATCTGAATCAGCAGGTCAATGCCCTTCCAATTGGACTGCGTGTTACCGTTCAGTTTGTCCACTGAAACTACAAACGTGGTCCGATTCAAATCGAAGGCAAGGCGCACACCAGACTCCACGGGCCATAGTAGAACATCAATTTAATCATTACGGCTCCTTCATTCATCGTGACGCTAGAGACAATGTGAGAACAGCTAGTAGCCACTTACAAAACTTCATTTGATTTGATCCCTTCAGTCGATTTCTGACTCAGCGCCATGCCAACACATGAGCCGCTCTTGTTTGAAGCATCGACATGTTCTGGTTTACTATTCGGCAAACGAATGTTTCGGGAACATTGACCATTGGGGAGTACCAGCCGTCACTTTCTGGTGTGGTGTGAGGAGCGGAAGATCCGAGTGGTTCACATCCAACCGGGCCGGCCTATGCAAGACGGGCGCGTGGAAAGCTTCAACGCCAAGCTGCGAAACGAGTCCTGAATGCCAAACTGGTTTCTATCCAATGCGTTGGGACGATGACAAAGGGAACTTCAATTTGGGGCTCCTTTGGCCAACGGGACTTGCACGAGTGACCTGCCCCAGCGGCACGGCCATTAGCTTCCATGTGCTCACTTCACCTAAGCCGCTGCTTTTTTCGATCAGGGGCGGTTCTATTCTGGAGCCATCGAATTGATAGTCGGGATTTTTTCCCCTTCGATACCTGTTGCTCTCTCTTTCTGCCGCCCGGTCGCGGCCAATCCGGTCGCGTGATCCCTTTCTCCTGAAAATCGACCACGCGGCGCTGACTGCTCGTCGGAGGACACGCATGAGCCTTACGGGGATAGCATCAGGAGATGAACCCAGCGAACTTCGGACGCGGTGACTTATTGACGAAGGTAAAAGTGCCAGACTTGTCGGCGCATCCAATTCGAGCCGCGAAGTATGTCCGCATGTCCACTGAGCATCAGCAGTACTCGATTGATAATCAGTCTGCGGCTATCGACACCTACGCTCGACAGCATAACATGCAAATCGTCAAAACTTATGCTGATGTGGGCAAAAGCGGGCTCACCGTGGAGAATCGGCCAGGCTTGAGACAGCTTATCAGCGACGTCCAGAGCGATTCCATCGATTACTCAACTATCCTCGTGTACGATGTCAGCCGATGGGGCCGCTTTCAAGATGCCGATGAAAGTGCTTACTATGAGTATTGTTGTCGTCGCGCAAAGATTGCCGTCCACTATTGTGTCGAGCCCTTCTCTAACGACGGAAGTCTCTCGGCGGTATTGCTCAAAGCCATTAAGCGTGCAATGGCCGCAGAATATAGCCGCGAGCTTTCCGCCAAGGTTTTCGCAGGCCAATCGCGGCTTACTGAACTCGGATTTCGCCAAGGCGGCACGGCGGGATACGGTCTTCGGCGGCTGTTAGTTGATCACCGTGGAAACCCCAAGTTCATTCTCGAAGCCGGAGAGCGCAAGAGTATTGCGACCGACCGGATCATCCTAATACCAGGACCAGAGAAGGAGATCGAGATTGTCAATGAGATATTTCGGCTCTATGCCTTAGAGCGGTCCTCCCCGGCGAAGATTGCGAAAAAGCTCAACGAAGGCGGTGTCCTTTGTGAAGGCGGCCGACTCTGGACGCGATATGTGATTCGGCGGATGGTGACGAACCCCAAGTACATCGGAGCGAACGTCTCTAACCGCCTATCAGCCAAGTTGCGGGGCCGTCGTGTGAATAACCCACCAGAAATGTGGATTTGGCGGGAGGATGCGTTTCAGGGAATCGTTGATCCAGGCCTATATCGGAAGACCGGAGCGGAGGCCGATTCTCGATCTGCCCATCTGACCGACCAGGAACTGCTTGAGCGACTTCGGCAGTTGCTCCAAAAATCTGGGAAGCTGTCCGAGCGAATACTTAGGGCAAGCCCCGACACGCCATGCAGTCAGGTTTATGCGAAACGGTTTGGAGGACTCGGTGAAGCCTACAGACGAGTGGGGTATCAACCTTACCGGAATCTCTCATGGGTTGAGCGAGACCAAGCATTAGTGCCGGTCCGCCGAGAATTCATAACGCGTGTCGTCAGTACGCTCAGGGGCTTTGGAGCTTCAGTGCAGCAGGACGTGCGAGGCCAATTCCTGACGATTAACGAAAACCTGAACCTACGAATTTCCATAACTCGTTGCCGTGCGCTCAAACGGATTAATAGTTGGCGATTTCAACTTTGTTCGCCATTCGAGCCGGATGTGACGGTCTTTGCACGCTTAGCCCCAGGCAACCAAACAATACTCGATTATTTCTGTGTTCCGCGGAGCACCAAGAATCCTTCTCAAATAACCGTGTCGGCGTTAACCATTGCAACCAGCGACGTTGAGCAGTTTGCAGATCTCATGTTCCTCCAGGATTTCGCAAAATGGCGGCGTAAGGAAACCAAATAGCCCGCCATATCGTTAACCCTGACTCTGACCGAAGTTGCCGCACTGCCGATGATGTGCGTAAACTTCAACCCTGATCTGGACCCACGAAATCGCCACACAAGCGAAACCGGAAATGACCGATGACGGATGTCGAAGATGACGGGAATATCAGACCGGTCCCGCATTCTTGCTCCAGAGCATCAGGGCCCTTCCGCGCCGTCATTTGGCGTCAGCGGCGCTGTGTGGGGCGTCTCTTCAAGCCTTATTCCCGCGACATGAGATGGCCAAACGATCTGTGCAGGCTATATCCCCTAGTGTTCTCGGGGTATCTGATTTCGGGCTAGTTATCTTGAGAAACCGCATCGTTACAGCCACTAGGTTGGTTGTGAACAACACCCAAGACCGCTCCCGACCGTTTGCTATGCCGGACATTGAGCGGCGTGCGTTGTGCAACTTCGAGCACATCGTCCTTCATCTCGAGAGCAGGGGCGCACATTGCTGGCGCGATGGTTCCGGCGAGCCGTGCCTGGTTTTGGGTGTCGAGCGCATACCGCTCGATTGGGATCGTCGCAACTTTGCCCTGGCGCGCCTTTTAAACACGGTCGCTGGGATTGGGACCTTGACCATGGAAGCGAGACTCACGATTCAAAGGTTGCAAGTATGGGCCAATGATCGCGCACAATCGGTGCGGTTTCGAAGATTCGCGGCGTTGCTCAATGATCGCCTCTATGTGCCTCAGTCAAACGGCCGCCTGCTGGTCGTCGGTCGCGATGGTTTAACCGAAGCGGAGAATGGCACAAACGCTGACCGTGTTTGGGTCGAACATCCGTATTGGACTCCGTTGGACCCTTCGGATCCCGCGGCCCCGGTCGATCCGCTCCCGGGCCTTGGTCTTTTTGAGCAGTTCTTGGTCGAAACTCAGGCTTGCAGTCGCTCGGCACGTTGGTTCGTTGCCATGCATGAGGGGCTCTTGCCCTATGTTCGTGATGCATTGGCCGCCCGATTTATCCTGGTTCATCTCGGCCCCTCACAATCGGGCAAGACCACTGGCGCGGAGCGATTTCTTGTTTTACACGGCCTGGGTCACGTCAAGGGCGACTATACACACGCTGCGGTAGGCGATGCTGGCGACATCGGCTTGCTCGTTCTGGATAATCGAGAACATGCAGACTTTCAACGCCCGCTCGTAAACTTTCTGCTTTTTGGCGCCACAGGAGGTGAGCGTGGGCGCTCAAATCCAGATGGGATTGTTCGTACTCAAAGCTCGCGCCCAGTTCTGGTCATGACCAGCATTGAGGGCGTGGCAAAGCAGGAGCTCTGGAATCGTTGTGTAAGCATTCCTTACAGCCGCTCTGCCGGAGTTCATCTCGATCGCGAAAGAATCGAGAACGAGATTTGCATCCAACGCCACACTATCAACCGAGCGCTGATGACCGTCCTGCAACACTATCTATCCATGAGGGGTAGCCACCCGGTTACCGTCTCGCCCATCCCAGAATTCTTGAATCACTTTCAGGCTCTGTGCGACCTTCTCCGCGCGTACGGTGTCGTTGCACACAAGACCGATGATTGGGCTGGGCAGATAATTTCCGAGTGGACCGAAATGCTCCACGCCAGACTCAAGCGATCCGACAATGAAGATCCGCTTGAACGTCATATTCTCCGCATCGCGATGGAAAACCGTCTCGCCGTGCAGCCCCGGGATCTGCTCTGGGACGGGGGCCCGGGAAAGCTGCTGGTCACCCGTGCCAGCAATCTCCTGGTTGCCCTTGAGGAGTTGGGCGTTCGAGGGCTTCCGGACACAGCGGCAGCTTTGGCACGGCGCCTGAGTTCCAGTTTGTTTACCGAAATCACGGTGCTGGATGAACGCCGCGCTCCGGAAATTCCCGAGCTGCGCCGCAAGGCGGAGAGTCGTGCTCTTGGCATTTTCATACCGGACGAGACCCTCGCCGAGATGGGCCGTTCCAGGGGACACGCGGCTTGCGACGATCATGTTCTAACACCCATCGAAGGTTCCATGCTTGCGGATCACGAGTACTTGGATGCCTCCGACGAATGCTACTTCCTTTGGGAATACCGCCCCGGATCGGCAGCCGAGTCCGCAACTCAATTGATCCGCGATTTCAAGCTGATACCCGGTTTCAAAACGCGGCACAAGGCTGCGGCGATGCACCAGGCTGCGGCGGCATTCTCTGCTGTCATTCCTGAGGCGTGGCGGAGCCAAGCAATGTTTGTGCCGTTGCCCCCCTCCAAGTCTACAAGTCACCCCCAATATGATGGGCGGTTGCTCACACTTCTTGGTTGGGTGCAGCCCGGCCTGACGAATGTTCAAGAGATACTCCAAGCGCGGACTGATAGCGCTGCTTGCCAAAAGGGAATATCTCCCCTTGAACGTGCAGCCGGTCTGATCGTCATATCAGAAGGACGGAGCCCACAGTCGGAAACGATTGTCCTTGTTGACGACGTGGTGACGAGTGGAGCTCACTTCAAAGGGGCTGTTCTTGCTCTGCGGCGCGTGTATCGGCCACGAAAGTTCGTCGGGCTCTTCTTAGCCCGAACAGTTGTCAATCGGGGTACGGGATTGATAACACCGCAGAGATAGTCGTTTCGCGAGGGTAGTACAGCGGCCGAACGGATTTGCATCCACGACTATGAAGCTGTTGGGTCAAAGGGACGTGTGGGCCCTCGGAAACAACCCTTCGCCGCCCTGCCAAGAGGCGGCCAGACCACTCGTTTTTGGATACGCCATTTCTTCCCCTATTTCAATCTGAAATATGGCGGCAGGCGACATATCTTGCCCCAGTTTTGACGCCGAGATCCGTACTATTCTGTTCATCAAGTTGTAGCACGCGACTTTTGCGATGGCGAAATCATATCGCCTACATTACCCGCATTACATTAAAAACCTTGACGTTCCGGCGATATTGAGATAACATTCGTACACGTAATTCTCGCCCCTCTGTTGACAGCGGTTGTGCTGTTCAGATTTGGAAGCCGTCGCCGCAACTCCATTAGCAAAGTCCCATCGCAGTTGGCTGTGACCGCCTGGGACACGTATCGTTCTTAGGAGTTGGGAACTTGCAACAAATACCATTTCGAGCATACGTTCCTCTCAGGTTGGCTCGCAAGATGATACTCGATTGGCGTGCCGGTTGGAGTATTCTTCGGTCTATCTCTGGTAAGCACAGAAGAGGAAGTGGAAACCTTTAGTCTTTCCACGAAGGGGAAATGATGATTTTTCGATTTACAATTGTTCTCCTCACAGCGGCAGTGGCATTTGCGGGCCAGATATTCACTCTCAATACCTCGTCGCTTATTTCGAACCCGAACGCGCCGTTCACTCTCGACTTTAGTTTCACGGATGGTAGCGGCACCGGCGATGGAAATAACACCATTACGCTCTCCAATTTTGCGGCGGGCGCGGGGTCGTTGACCCAATCGTCGATCAGCGGTGAAGTTACAGTGAACGCCAGCCCGTTCAGCATCATGCTTGAAGACAGCTCGTTCTTCAACGATGTCCAGTTCACGTTCGTGCCTGATGCGACGTTTAGCTTTCAACTGAACGCGACATCAAATGCGGATTCTGGCACGCCAGACACGTTCACGCTCGCGATTCTGGACAGAAATCTCAACAACATTCCGACCACGAACCCCAATAACGGCATCGCGTTCGTTGAGGTTGACTTGCCTACGACGAATCCCGCGAACGGAACACAAGTGATCTTGTCGGGTACTGTTGCGAATAGCGATGATGTTGACATTCCAGCTCCGACCGGGACACCGGAGCCACCGACTTTCGTATCGATTCTTGTAGGGTTCTGCGCGGTCTGGGCTTTACGCGGGAAACAGCACAGTAAGAAATGAGGGGTTTGGCCCTACGGAATTCTCATTAAATTCGCTCACCGTCCGATATGAGAGTTCAACGCATGGCCCACGCATATATTTACGCCGTTCCTGGAGCGAGAGGGAGAAGAATAAAGCCGGGTGCCAAGCTCGCCTATCGTTTCCCAAAGACTTCGCTTTCACCTCGTGAAACGGAGATTTGTAAACTCCTCGTCGTTGGGATGAAAGTGAGAGAAGTCGCACTCCAGTTGAACATCAGCATCGGGGTAGCTTGGAAGCACACGCGGAGCGCATATCTGAAATTGGGCGTACATGACCGGGGCGGGTTGGTAAGACATTTCGCGGAGCCGAACGTTATCGCCGTACGAGATACAATCACGAATTCGTGAGTTCGGGCGGGAGTTTAGCGACCACCCGGTGTAATCCATAAATATCTATGGCGTCTCCATCCCCGCGATGATACGCGTCGAATAGCTGATACCAGCCTTGGATGGGTCGGCGAATTGAAGCTGTACCTTGACGGATTGTCCTGCTGCGACGGAGCCGCTGGGAACAGCGATGATGTATGGGCTGTCGGGCGACGTGCAGGATGTCGTACCGGAGCTATTCGCCAAGCTCGCGTTGCCGCTAAGATCATCCAGGGCCAGATAAATTGGCCCGCTGACGGCGATTGTGCCGGTGTTCATAATCGTGAGAGTTTGGACGAACCGCTTCGTCCCGGAGTTGTACGCGAACCCACCCCGTTTGGTGATGAATTGAGCGTTTAGATTGAAACTTGCGTTGTGGGAGCAGTTTTTCGAATCAGCGTCGATGAAGGCGACGAAAACGTCTACCCGGTTTGGATCTCCGAAGTTACTGCCAAACATAACAGCCCGGTTGTCGGGACTTCCGATCGCATGGGGCTGCGCCCAATATGCAATGCCGGGGTTAGCGGCAATCAATGGCTGGCTGTAATGTTTGCAGATGCGGCGATTGACGGGATTCGCGGACAGAACTGTATTGATGTTCTCGTTGGCTTGGAATTCAGCCCACGTTGCATATATCTTGCCGTTTGGTAACGTTACCGGGCCTACTGGAACCGCATTCGCGGTGGGTTGGTCCCACTGCTGGACCACTGTCAGGGATGGGACCTTTAGCGAGGTTTGGAATACTTCACCCTCATAGACAATGTCCAGTGGAAATGGCGTTTGGCTCGGCTGCGGCCCAGGACCGATCCATGTCCAATGCCCAGTGGCGTTTGGTGGCTGGCTATCCCAGGTCCATTGCCACCCTGGCGTTGTCATGTAGTTACCGGCTGCGTCCTGGCGCTGGGGAAAGTCGTCATTTTCATACGACCCGGTAAGCCATTCCCCATTGATATCCGCAAGCCCGAAATGTGCGTCGTCGGTCCACGGTCCTTGAGGACCCACTAGATGAGCAGTCAAGTAGCCAGCCCCGTTTGGATTCAACAGACGATAACCGGGGAACCAGCCGTTGCCATTACCAAGATAGGTGGCAACCATTCCGAAATTAGCATCCGTGTGACCTTCATTTACAATGTTGAAAGCCTGATCCGTAACGCTATCGACCAAATAGTTGAGAGCTAAAATGTATCGGCCGCTGGCATCCATCTGGCTCTTAGTCGATCCGCCAGTGCGATTGGGTGCCACTTGGTATACAAGTGCGTTCTTGCTGAGGTCGTAAATGAAGATGCCATCTGCCCCAGGAACATTCTGAAAGTTCGAATCCGAGACGGTTATTTGAAAGCGGTTCCCATCGTCACTCATTCCACGTGACCCAACGTAAGCAACACCTGGAACGAGCGTCGAGAAATCAACGACCTTTGTGTATTGTGCGATTTTGAAGCTATATTCCCACAGTACGCTTCCGGCAAAAGCGAAGAAGATATCCGGGTCTGTACGATGCCAGTAGGATGTCGCCGGAAGGCCGTTTGGCGTTGACGGCATGGCTCGCTTGTTGGACACCTTTCGGTTCGGCACATCCAGGTTCGCAATCATCGTGGTCCCGTTGCCAATAAAATAGGCAATCCGGCTCGAATCGGCGTTGAAAGCGGGCCAGATAGAAGAGTAGAACGGCATATTCAATGCGCCGTCGTTCGCATCCGTGACTCGCAGGATTGTCGTTCCGAAAACTGGGTCTTGAAACGTACCCCCAGCCGGTGGAAGCGTCGGTGCAGGAGGCGCTGGATAAACCGTCAGATCGTTGAGTTTCTGGGCCTGTAGACTGATCCCAGCCAGAACTAAAAAGAGAAAGCAGTGTGAAGCAAGTCTGTTTGCAAGCATGTGCGCGTATGTTTCTCCACGGTTCGAAGAGGCGACAAGCTTATGCTCTAGCCGCCCTTTGATCGGTGCCTGAACAAGACTCCCGAACCTGGACCTTCGAACCAACGATGCGGCTGCGCGGATCGAGCAGTCGCCAAGTCCTACATCACGCATCGGCCAGCAAGTGTTGAAAGGATATTGCCTTTTAAGGGGTAGCACTAATCTTCGTTAAGCCATCGGCCATCTTTAGCTATGGCCTTGTCCCCGATTTGTTTTGGTTGTATGTGGCGTATTTCAATTTGAAATATGGCGGAGGGCGACAGGTATCGCTCTGGTCATAAGAGTGCTTTGATTCCCGTGCCAGGAGACGACCGACATGCCCGTATCCGCTCGTGTCATCGAGCGGACCCGAATGTCGGCGAGCTCCCGGCAACAAGTTAAGCGCTTCAACGGCTGGGGCAAGACCGAGCACTACCTCCGGCCCCCCGTGGTCTATCCAATTCGTTTTTGGCCTATCCGAAAGTCTAGGCAGCAATCTTCCCGAGCGGAATGCCTCGAAAACGATTTGAACCCTACGTCGGAGAACCAGAAGAGGTACTTGCGACTATATTCCGGTGAGCGTCGCAGTTTGTAGAACCTCCCTCACTAAAACTAACCCGACTGGTTTGGGGCGGCACACGAAAACCATTTGGATCACCGCCCCTGCTGAATTCTTATGCCGCTGAATCAGAGCTACGAACCGATCGAATCTTGGTCTTGCGAAGCCGGTATTTTGGGCATGTGCTCTTGTCCGACTCGGGCGGAGCCACAACCGTTATCGTTCTCAAACTCGGTGCGTGAGTTGCGGAGCACGGCTGGCGTGACTGCAATGGCGGGATTGCTCTATGTTCTCCTTGACGTTCTCAAATACTCAAGCCAGACGGCCCCAGTTGCCCGCTAGGATTCAGGTCCGATGGCATTCTGGTCGGGCAATCTCGCATGGCTGGCTTCTTTCCAACATCCATATTTACTAAGGAGATTCGCGCGCGGCATACGCCTTTGGCTGAATCTTGACGTGTACACGCAAAATTGTCGCGTCCGCCCGCTCGAATAGGAAGTCGTACTTGCCCATGAAGCCCAACGCAGCTTGCCAGTAGAAGATTCCACCCTTCAGCGTCGAGCCCACCGGGAGCGGGGCGCCTGCGCCGCCCACTAACATATGGCCTCGGGCGGCGCCCAAGTGCAGTTCTATAAGACCCAGTTGTTCCAAGTCCACTGTGTAGGAGCCATCCGCGCCGGCGCTGAGCGCTCGAGGCTCTTCGAAATCGCGGCGCAGAGTTATCCTGCTGGCGGGAACCGCTTCGATGGGTTCATTCACGGCTGGAGCATTTCCTCCCCCCGTGTTCGACACTGTGAAGTAGCGGCTACCCAGCCCATCAACATGTCCAGCGTTGTCGTAGGCCACCCACGATATTGTATGTTCGCCGTTGACGAGTTGAGTGGTGTCGATGTAGAAGTACCCGATGGCGCCGTTGCTGTTGCACAATCCCGGGAACAAACTTGCGACGTCGCTGCGGAACTGATTGTAGGTTGGGTTACCCGCCGGTGCGCTATCGACGTAAACGGTGATGGTGGATCCATTGACGGGAATACAACGCGGATTCTGCGTCAATGCCCAGCCAAAGTTCACGTATGCGCTGCCCGAAGCCGTGCCACCCTGGTTAGGCGTATCGATCGTGCCGAAGGGCTTGGTGGCATCTGCGTTGTCCACGGTGATCGTGCGGGTGCCCAAATCGAAGGTTAGTCCGGCCTTGTTAGTCGCGATGGCGTGCAGGTTGTAAGTTCCGTTCCCGAGACCCGCTGCGCCGCCGCTATGCGGCAAGAAATTGGTGAGCATCAGGTAGCCCCACCCGGCGCGATAATTCCACGGCACACTCGGGTAGAGTCCCTGCACGTCCGGCCGTACGTCGGCGATAAACTCCGCGTCACCAATAAATACCAGTCCGTTGGCGCTGGCGCCCTCGCCAGTTACCGGTGTACGCCAGATACCGACGCTCTCTATCTCCATATTGTCCAGCGCCCAACCGGTGACGGGAATGGCTCCCGCAATTCCAGTGGTATTGTTGGCGGGCGTATCGAAGCTGCCGTAGGGGGTGGCGGGAGTGACGCTGGTGACATTCACCTGGATCTGCTGGGGCGACCCCGGCGAGCCGGGCGCAGTCACCGTTATTATGCCGCCGGACCCGTTAGCCGCGGTCACCTGGATGTTTCCTGCCCCGCTACCCGATGTTGGAAAAACGGTGATATTGGGCGCATTTGAAGACGCCGTCCAGTTGCCCGGAATGCCGTTGAGAAAGTTCACTGCGACGGTCTGGGTGCTGGTGATAAGCGTGGGAGTATATCCGAAATTGAGTTTCGGCCGGTTCACCGACAACGTGCCCAGGATAGTGATCGTGGTCGTGTCGCTGGTATTGGCGCCGGGAGATCCTCCACCCGACACACCAGCCCGGTTAACCTGCGGGGAGGCAGCGTTCACGGCCACGTTTACGGCCACGATTATGGGCGGATAACTGGCCGCGCTGTTCAGCACATCCGCGCGAGTACAAGTAGTCGAAGCGCAGCTCCAGCCGGTTCCCGCCATCGAGACTAGTGTCAGACCGGAAGGAATCGTGTCTGTCACCGTCACGGTCCCGCTGGTCGGCCCGGCGCTCGGACTGTTCAAGACCGTTAATGTATAGGCGCCCTGTTGCCCCTGCGTGAAACTACCGGAATGTGTCTTGGTGATATTGAGAGACGGCCCGGTTCCGGCCGGAACGAGCGTGGTAGGATCGCTCACGCTGGCGCTTACCGATCCTCCGCCGGATACACTGGCCTGATTTATTTGCGGCGACGTTGCGCTCAACCCCACGTTCACGGTAACGATAATCGGCGGGTAGCTGGATCCGCCCTTCAACACGTCGGTGCGAGTGCAGGTAGTGGCCGCACAACTCCAGCTTGTTCCTGCAATCGACACCAGTGTTTCACCAGCTGGCAGCGTGTCGGCCACTGTCACGGTCCCGCTAGTGGGTCCGCCTGCAATCGAATTCGACACCGTAATCGTATAGGCAACATTTTGCTGGCCCTTCTCAAAGTTCCCGGAGTGTGTCTTGCGGATAGAGAGAACGGGTTGTGGGAGGGGAGCGATGATGTCCCACGCCGAGCGCCCCATGGTGGCGGCTCGTAGTGTTCGCGAAGCCTCGTGGAGCTTCAGTGAGCTGACCACGGTACGCGGCAGCCCGTTTCCGAACGCTATCCAAGAAGTGC
>Ga0210401_10002523_pt1 | contig 20262 bp, 12 predicted proteins | sample IncBWH32MmetaG_FD_150866 | JGI IMG/M metagenome (GOLD analysis project Ga0210401, IMG submission 150866) | Forest soil microbial communities from Barre Woods Harvard Forest LTER site, Petersham, Massachusetts, United States - Inc-BW-H-32-M | ecosystem: Environmental > Terrestrial > Soil >... | reverse complement strand
GCTCCCTTAATTGCTGAGGCCACTTTCTTAGCTTGGTTTGCAGCGTATGCAGATTGGCCGGTAGCCACCCACGTAGCGGCTCCACCAAGATCAGGAAGGTGCCCTGTGCGAATAACGAGGTAGGTTATCCAGAAAGAAGCGATTACGATGCTAAAAGCTCCGGCATAGCGGCTGTAGGAACCTACACCATCTTCTGACAGAGCTTCTTTTATGTGCTGCGGTAAAATAGAGAAGAGCTTGCTTAGCAGCAACTTAAACTTGTTGATCATTTTACTTTTCCAGTCGTCCCATCAACGTACGCTGGTCGAGGTGCATATCACTGAGGGTTTTTGCTACGTCTTGTAGCACTGTCACTGTTGCTTGTGTATTTGCTTCAATGTGGGTGAGATGGTTAGTTCTTTGTGTTTGTAGTTCATCTTTCAAAACTAATAATTGATTCTTAGCTTCAACCCATTCTTTCTTAACTTTTCTAAAAGGCCACAATAGGGCACCTCCTACTACGCCCACGACAGCGGACACAATAAGTTTATCCGCTATCACCTCCACAAACGATGCTGGCATAAAAAACATCTTTCTTTTATTAATTTTGAAACACTAGCAAATAATTTACTTTGTTTGTACCTGTACCAGTTACAGTTAAGGTAGTGTTAGTCACTACAAAACTCACACCGGCACCGGTTGGGTCTTGTACAAAAGCTATCGGAGGAGATGTGTTGGATGTGTTCTTAAACGTGTACGTTGCTGTACCGCCTGATAAAGTCAGTTGTCCAACAAAATCAGTGTTACCCGGAGCAGAAGCTGCTGTATGTGTTAGTCGTAAAGCCTGCCCCAAAATCAGTGGTCCCTGTAATTCTGTATAAGAACTGTCTTGAGCTACTGATTGAACAAAAATAGCACGGTCTCTATGGTCGGTTCCGTAGTCATTTATGTAGACACCAGCTATCCCATCAGGATACCGCGCAGCATTCTGCACACCTTCTACGTATATGTTAGCTCCAGATATACCAGATGTTGCCGAGCTATCATTATGTGATTTAAAATACGCTCCCACTAACCAACTTGCCGGTGAAGTAGTAGAGTTTGCCATTTCACAACGCAAAACAGATGCTGTGTACGGTCCTCCAACTACTGAACCAGAACTTGCTCTAAATGTCGTTAATCGTAGGGCATTTACTCCATATTGATTAGGATATGTGAGTTGATTAGTGTTCCCAAGATATAGCTCAAATGAAGCAGTGCTTATTTCAGAGTCAGGGGAACCAAACATAGTAGGTGCCCCATATAAATCTAGCTCGCCTTGTATACCCGCTATGCCCTTATGACTAGAAGTATCGGCAGAGGGAGTTTGCGTGGTAAAATACATCGCTCTGTCTTGGTTATTCTGGTCTGTGCCACTCCCTGTGGTATGAAAAATTGTAAATGCAGCATTCTTACCGTATAAAGGAGTTTGACCGGTATCATTGATGCCGACTTTGTTATAAAACACTACAGTAGCATTTTGTGTTCCAGCTACTAGGGTCTCTATACCCATCAACGCACGCCAAGCATTGTTCTGATCCTGAAACCACCAAAATGGATTGTTTCCATTCCCTGTTGGTGCTGCACTTACTGCGCCGGGTGGAGCAGTTTGAGCAGTATTAGGAGAAAGTATTCTATTGCTAGTTGCCCCTGAGGTAATCTGGCTTTGAACCCAAGCCGTAGTAGCTATGGACGTAGAATTGTCAGATGACAACACCGTAGGTGCCGTGGGCGTACCAGTCAACGCAGGTGAAGCAAGAGTTGCAAAATTCTGTCCTTTAACAAATGCTGTAGTAGCAATAAGTGTTGAAGAGTCAGACAGTGTAGGGGTAGGTGCAGTAGGTGTACCAGTTAGTGCCGGTGAAGCTAAGGGAGCCGCCCCTGTAATCTGAGCAACTACATAGTCTCCGGCAGAAGATACAACTGTACCAAAACGACCAAATACGCTATTAACTGCTCCTGTGCCTGCTCCTCCAGAATATCCTTGTCCTTTTACCCAAGCTGTGGTGGCAACTTGTGTAGAGTTGTCGGATAAAGGGGGAGACTGTGGTAAAGCTGTGCTGCTCAAGTCTGAAATAGTTTGTGGTATAGTTACAACAGTTACGTCACCATTGCGAAAAACTTGGCTCACAAAGATTTCTTTCCGAATCTAAAAATGTGTAACTAGACCTAACCCAATGAAGTTTCCACTGGGTTAGGACTTGAAAATAGAGGACTATAGTGCCTCTAATTTTATATGCAGTTCATACACCATTTGTCCGGGCGTATTTGAAGTGTAGCCATACTGATATTGAATAGCTGTCCCTGTTTTAGCATAAACAATAATAGACCCACCAAGAGCGGTGCCCGTTGTGTTTGCTGCCGATGTAATAGAGTTCCCAGCTACCGTAGTCTTGACCACAGAATCTGTAGGAGAGGTAAATACTACTTGGAATCCATTTGCTCCACCAAGAGTTGAGGATGACCCATCAGCGGTAGTAATGTCCGCTGACCATGAAATTCTGTACATACCTGATCTTGGTGCTGAAGCAATTAGGTTAGTAGCAGAAATTGCCGCAGATTGAGCAGTCAAATCAACAGTAACAATCTCTGAAGGTACACCTTGAGATACTGTAGCTGTACCTCCATAAGAGGTAATTGTGCCCAACTGAAGGTTACCGGTAATGTTCCCGGCACTTCCATTGCCTATACCTACCACTCCAGCAGAGATTCTTGATAAACCAGTATCACTGTTCCATGCAATAGTTGTTGCTGATGGAAGAGCTAAACTAGTAGAACCAGATGATCCAGAGTGAACAAAAGTAAGTGCACTAGCACCGTTTGTTCCGTTGGATATTATGTTCTGTATAGCCCATGAATCTGTAGACGAAACTGTTCCATTCCAGTAATTGCCCTGAAGAGACAAATTAGGGCTACTTTGAGAAGTAGCAGCATTTGCCAAAGTAAGACTCATAACAGTTACAGCAGAAGAGATGGATGGTATGGATAAAGTAGCATTTCCGGTTGATCCGTTGTGAGATACAGTTAATGTGCTATTAGAATTGTCTACTCCATTCGTTCCTACAACGTTTTGTATAGTCCACGAGTCAGTGGCCGAAGCTGTTCCGTTCCAATATGTACCATTTAAATTAAACACTGGGGAACTGCTATTTGTTTGAGTTCCTCCAATTAAAAACGCTGCAATAGGAGAACCAACAGTTTTTCCGTTGTTAGTAATAGTCCATGTTGGATTATAGGTTGTTCCAGAAATTCCAGTTAGCAAGTAAGACGCTGATCCACACTCAGAGGTTGTGACTGCTTGTGTATCTGGTGTGCTAAATCCTTCATTTATGGTTGATACCATACCGTTAGTGGCATTATCACAACCAAAACCTGATACAATTACCGCTGCTCCTGTAGGAACAACCGATGCACTAACAAACCCTGTATTTGCTTGAGTATTAAGGCCGGTTGAAGCGTTAAGTACCGTAGCGTCTGTTACCATTCCAGAAAATGCGTACACTATACCAAAAGGGGCCGTTCCTCCTGTCAATGTAAAAGTATGGCCTGACCCTACCGTAGCATTAAATGCATAAGCAATTCTAGTAAGACTTGAGTTTGCTCCAGAAAAATTAGGTAAAAAATTCCAAGTATTTCCTTTAGAATCTGATATAGATGTCCCAGAAATAGCGCAGATAACAGCAACTAGTAAATTAGCACCAGTAGTATTTATGGCACTAGAAGCAGAAGTTCCGGTCCATACTCTACTAGCTACAAAACCAGCCGTACCAGAAAAAGTGGCTGGCGTAGTATTCGCCCAAGTCCAATTCACTGGGGAAGTCTGATTAAACGTAGTTGCGTTCCCTGCATTTGCAAGGGTTAATGCTCCGCTTGCGTTTCCAATTTGATTCCACAACACTGCGCCAGAAGGTATATCTGCGCTTACTAGTGCTCTGAACGTAGGTGCCGCTGCGCCACCAGAGGTTGGTCCAGCAAAAACAGTATTTGCTGTTTGATTCTGAGGCGTAGGAATAGTTAAAGTCCCTGCTGCCGATGCTAATTGTAGGGAGCTTGCATAAATTACGCCATCTCCAGCTAGTTGTCCAGCCAAAACATTTGAAGTAGTTGGCAAAGTCAACGTAGGGGTGGCAGCATTAGCGGGTGCCGTAAGAGTATACTTACCAGAAGCTGTAGAACTAGCTAAGGCAATGGTTCCTGTTGATGTTCCGGGTATGCCCAACACAGGAGCGATTGTATAAGAAGGCGCAGCCGCTGATGTGGTGTTGTTTCCAAATACTGTACCCCCACCGGCATTGCTAAGTGTAAACGTTAGTGCAGGTGTAGTTGTAGGGGTGGCTACGCTGGTAGTAAATAGTGGAGACAAATTACCAGAAGAGAATGAGCTAACTGTACCAGAACTTAAAGGTACATAGGCAGATACGCTTGAACCTGATACTTGCCACGTAACATTGACATTACCACCCGGAGCGGCTGGAGTTGTGCCATTGAAGTTAGGGTTAGTAACTTGGCTACCGTTTACGTTTACCGAGCCACCCCCACCTCCACCTGCAGCGAACACATCAATTAACCAAAAATTCTCTGCAACTGTAGGGTCCATGCCTGCTAAAGATAGACCTAAATTTGGCGTTAGAGGGCTTCCTTTCCCTATGTAACTTGGCGGTAAACCATCATATCCGATTGGCATGTCATTCTCCTACCTTAAGTGTTGTTGCTTTGTACAAAGCGTCGTAGTGGGTTCTTATTTCCATCTGTGTTATTTACTACTTCTTTTGGGGACGAACCATCTAGAACTAATTGTTCTTCGGTTTGAAGATTGTCCTTGGATTTTCTTAAGGTTTCAGCAACCGCTAAGCTATCCTGTGCAGCTTTTAAAGCTTGCTCGTGCATAAATTGCAGTTCAGAAATTTTCTGCTTTAATTCAGCCGCTAGCTTTTCATCATGTTGTTTTTTGGACAATGAAGAGTTTAACTTCTGTTCTTCTAAAATACGTCTTTCAGTTTCTTGTTTCTCTATGCTCTTTGCTAAGGCAATGGCTTCTCGTTCTTTTTGTCGATGAGCTTCTTCTGCTTTTCTGTATACTTCCTCGGCAGCTATGCGACTACGTTCTTTTTCTAATTTAGCCTGTTCCAGCTTAGCAGTGGCTTGAGCTATCAAATCTTGTTCTTCTTTTATTTGTTCTGAAACTGCCTGCTCAATTTGCTGTTGTATCTTATCTAGCATTGTTTCTCTCCTGAGTCAAAAAGAAAGGCCCCGAAGGGCCTTATCTTAGCAAGTGATCTTTGCTACAACTTTATTGTTAACTCCACCTGTTACGTTTGCATAACGTACACGGTAGAATCTATAGGCCGAATCAGCAACTTCCAAAGTTGGTCCCGTTCCCGGTGAACCAGAATTGGTAATAACTCCAATATCTTCGTATTCACTGTCAATGTCGAAGATTGAACCTTGCAGATACGCAGTAGCTGTAGTTGGGCTGCCTGTAAAACGTACTGTAGCATTTACAGTCTTGCTTTGATTAGCCATCAACTGGGTTGATGGGACAGCGACTGGAACAGTGGCTGTGTTATTAACCAAAGCTTCACCAATTTCAGAACGAGGTATTATTACCTGTCCCGCATCTGCTGTGCCTGAGGCAACTGTTCCAGATGTCTTAGTGAATGTAACAGTTACTACTCCATTTTGTACACCCGAAGCATCTACACCAGCAGAGACGGTCAGAATAGACGCATTAGTTACGTTAAAGTGTCCGCTATCGTTGCTGGTACCGACTACGGTAATCAAGTCTCCAACCAAAGGCACGTTGCCTTGAGTGGTCATATAGGTTAGTGTACCTGTAGTGGTCACAGATGAATCAGAAATAACAAACCCCTGAGTAGGGGCCGATTTGTCATCAAACGAGCCTGAAACATAGTATGGAATACCCGCAATCAATAGCGCGGGTACAGGCTTAAACGGCGATGTAACATATGCTGGCATAAATTAATTCACTCCGACCGGATATACGGTCTCCTTCACGGTTATTGTTGGCTTGTAGAACGGCAGGCACCGGCACTTACTGTCACCGAGGTACCATCATTAATTGTAACTGTTAACTGTGCAGTATTGCCGTTTCCTGACACAGCCGTAACTACACCCGGCAACGTAAACTGTCCGTTACCGATTGCACCCACCAAGTCTCCTGTTGGTTGACTAGTTACCGTCACAGAAGACGGTTCTGGTGCTAATACGTTGGCAGATTTGCATGAGATGCTGTCATTGAACAACGAGGTAAACGTAACAGTGGCAGTTGCACCTGTGCCTGATACGGTTCCGCTACCAACAATGGTTACGGAATCTCCTACTGCTACCACTTTCCCATCGGCTGAAAACGCGCTCATAGTTATTTTCCTTTATCAGCAACGGTGTCATTGATCTTGTTTGCCTTGCTGTCTTTAAATATAATCTTGTATTCTAGGTCCCCGTGATCTTGGCTTAGCATTATGATTCCACCCGGCTCAACAGAATCGGGAGAATCATTGGTGCTTTCCAAGGTATTGGAATCTTGAGTTTTTTGTTCTTGCACGTATCTCTGTAGCTGCTTAATATTGGAATTGTGCATTACCAATAGCAACGCACCGGTATTACGAGCTTTGCAGATGAAGTGTTCAAGAGCTTCATCACAACGGTTCTCAAACTGGTAGTGGCTTTCGCCCTCCGGCACTTTACGGTGTGGATGCTCTTTAAACCAGTTTAGCTTTTCTTTGTTTTCTTCAGTTTTCTCTTGTCCGTTGTATACACCTTTGTTCCACGTACGCATACGAACATCTGTTACGATTTCATTATTGCTTAACCCGAGAGCTTTAGCTAGAATTTTAGCCGTCTCCATCGTGCGCTTCATATCCGAAGCTATAATGTATCGTATACCCTTATTCTTCAGCTTATCGGCGGCTTCTTCTGCATCTTTAATACCGGCTGGGTCAATCTCAGCGTTCTCCCAACCCCCAATTAAATGGTCAGCCGCGTCTTCTCCGTGACGCACAGCGTACAGAAGAACGCGCTTAGGAGAACGGAAATATCCACAACACCAGTTGTCTCTAACTGGTTTGGGCTCCCCGTGTGGTCCCACCACCTCTGGATCAATTTGAACCACAGGATGGTGGCAATGGTCGTGTTTGTACCAAATGCAGTTGTGGCATTCTCGTGGTGGCTGGTTCTCTTCATTCGTAACCAATCCACTCATCTTTGTGCCATCAATCTGCACTAATTTCCAATCTTCGGCCATTGCCTTCTCCTTAACGCTTCATTCTTGCTTTCTTTATGATCGGTTCATTCGCACCGAAGTCAAAGCTTGTGTCTTCGGTTTCTCTTGGCTTGAAGAAGCTTTCTCTTTCGTCGGTTTTAACTCTGTCGAAGGGTCCGCTGTCTTTTGTCTGGGGGAGCTTGCCTCTTTGTTTTTCGAGACGCTTAGCAAGTTTCCCAATACTGTTTTCAGTAGTAGGGCGCTCTCCTGCTGAGACTTCGGGTTTGCGCTCAATCTGTCTGAGGTGTTCATCAAGTTCTCCTAGATCAATTCCAAGGTCTGATAATTGCTGGCGTACATGAGGATCGTGGGCCATCAAATCAGCAAAGTCCTCAGAATAATCTCGTACTCTTTCTGGAGACTTCTCACCATGTTCAGTTAACGTCTTTGTAAAAGCCCAGATTGCAGCCTGAGCTTCGGCAGGTTCCCAACCTAATTCTTTAGCGGCTGCTCGTGTAAGAACCGACAAAGGATGGTATGAATGGGATTTTCCTATAACCGTGCTAGCATCAGCAAAGGCTGCTTGCCAACCATCGTTGGTTACAGCATCCATGAATCCTTTCAAATTCTTAGCAAAGCTAGGAACTTTAAAGTTTTCATTCTTGCTAATATCAGGCCATAGTTCTTCGCCTTTAAGGGCACGCACTGCGTTGCCTACCTTGGCTTTTGGAAGCGCCAACTCTTGGTTAAGCATGGTCTCCAGAGGTTTACCCTCGGGACGGCCCATATCAACGTATTTAGACCAAGCATGCAGAGCTTCTTGCAGATTCATCTTCACAGATTGCTGTGGAGACAAAGCAGCTACGAAGTCTGTAAACTTTTGGCGGTCACCCTCTTGGAAATAACGAGGAGCCGCTTTTACCAGTGAGTCAAAAGCTGCTTGACTACGCTGGTACCATTTACGTCCGCTTTCACCGGCCTTAGCAATATCAGCAAATTCTTGCACTGATGGAGCACTCATGATGTTCTTAATGAACTTATCACGACTGTTCTCAGTCTTAAACTGCTCGCCTTCTTTCAGATGCTCTTTAGCTAAAGCCTCAGCTTCAGCTTTGGTGGTCTTTCCACCAGCTACAGAAGGTAGGTGTTCGCCGTTCTCAATCTGCTCAGGGGTAAACCCGGCAGACTTAAGTTCAGCGTCACTCATACGGGATGTCTGCATTGAAGCTTTAGGTGTACTCTTAGTCTCTCCAGAGAAATCGACTGGAATACTGAATGCCTCTCCACCAATCTTCGAGAAGTAGTCTTGGTTTTCTGCATCTTTGCCCGTGACAATTTTTGAATCATCAATAGGTATAGTAGTGTCATTCTTTAGGTCATATAGACCCTTGGAAGTCATCACCGATGCTTGACCGTACTTCTCTCCTAAGGCTTTAATGTCCTTAGGGCTGATGTCAGGGATAAAGAACGAGTGCTCATGCTGGCCGGGAACGTCTTTTACGTGTCCCTCAACCGGCACCGGCTTGTAACCTTTATCTCTAAGTTCCTTTAAGAACTCCTGATTACGAGCTAGGTTGTCTTCATCAGACAGGCGCTCGTTGCCGGGGTTTTCAGCCGTTAACAATGCGTAGTTTTTGCCAGACTTAATGTGATCGAATACTTTCTTGGCATCCGATGCATCACTCATAGCATAATCTGGAGGAATAGTCGCTTTCTGTTCAGGGAACGTATTGCTGTTCTTGAAGAACGATGAAGTTTGAGAACGAGTCTCATTCGTCATAGCGGGAACAGCTTCTGGACTCAAGGTTTGACGATGGGTTTTCCATGCGCCTTCTTCTCCCAATTGAGAGAAGTCGTTGTCTCCAGATAGATGTCCAAAGATGTCGTGTACGGCCCTAAACATGGTATTATATGTTTCACCTGTCTTAGGGTCCACCTTAGCCATAGGATGGTCTTCAGGCAAAGAGTTACCGCCAGTGAACACCTTCAGTCTATGATTTTTCTCTACATCCTGCTTCATCTCTTCAAAGCTGCTATATGGGTCTTCCTCTTGAGGTTCAATACTGATTCCCATTTTCTTTTGGATGTAATTCCACTGCTTCTTTACATCATCAACCAAAGAATTATAGGATTTCTTAACCTCTGGGTTATCAGGTTCATGCTTGGCTTGGTCATAGGCATCAGCAATTCTGCTAGTATCCTTGCCTAGCTCTTGAGGCTTGGACCAATCTACGGGCTCTCGGCCTTCCTTCTTGTTGGCAGCTTCCACTAGCTTTGTTAAATCAGTTTGTGGCGGCTTAGGCATATTCTTGTCTGACTCTATAGTCTTAGATGCACCTTCAGTCACGTCAAACGGCGTAGCAACGGTTTTACGCTGCTTAATAGCCTCTTCAAGCTCCTTAGCTCCCAGAGGTGCCGTTCTTGGCGTAGCTCTACGCTCAGACCCAACCGGTCTGGTTAAAGGTCTAGCACTAGCTCCAGAGTCGAGTATTGTCTCTTCTCCGTTTGGTCCAACTTGAACTATATGATCAAACTTGCCTGCAGTAGCATCTACAGCATCAGGTCCAATTAAAGGAACGGCGTTACCGGTTCTTGAATCTACTCTATAACGCTTAATTCCTTGGTTCTTCTCTGATGCTTGTCGATTAATGGCTTCTTGGCTGGCTGCGCTCTCTCCTGAAGCATTGTTGTTCACATTCTTCAGTTCATCCTTCATAGCCTGTGCAGTCTTGGCTACGTCAGATAAAGATGCATCAGGTCCAAGAGCTTCTTTAGCCCTACGGAACAAATCTGTATCTAAATCAGCAGCTTCCTTAGTAAAAGGAGCGACTGCTGCACCTTGGCTACCGCCAGATACTGGAGGAAGGTGCTTGCCATCATCCACCATCTGAGCTAACTCTTCAGGAGTATGATTATTCAACAAGCGCTGGAACACTTCTTGACGAGGGGTCTTGCCGCTCGCCTTAGGATTCTTGCCGCTTCCAATGGCTTCCTGACCCATGTCTTCACCAGCTGATATAGCCAGTTGACGTAGCTCAACTTGAGTAAGATTCAGAAGCTTCTCCATTGTCTCTGGACCGGCTCCTGCCTTCTGTAGTTCAGCTTTGTCTGGGCGGGATGAAAGCTTTGGTTCTCCTTCAATAGTCTTCTCTTCCCCTGTTTCGTCTTGACCCATATCTCTCAGCGCGGTCTCCCATGCTTTTTGAGATTGTGTCTGTTCTTTTTCAGGAGGAAGTATTTCACCTTCTGGTTTAGCAGGAATCTGCTCACGTAAAGGTTTGTTGCGTTCTAATTCTTGTCCTCCAAGACCCTCTCTGGTTAAATCACCAATCTTATTTACGGTCTTGGATACTGGAGCCTCGATAGGAGCATCATAGGCACCGGCAGCTTCTTTAGCCGGTACCATACGTGATCGGATATCTTCCACATTGTCGAATGCGGACGAATCACCAACCTGACCGGGTAGCTGTAGAGGCTTACCCATGGTTCCACCATGAGGCAACTCATGTTGTCCTCCACGGATGGTAGGTATAGGTTCAGTATCGAACCCTTTGTTCATTCTCACAGGAGCAATGCGCTCTGGGGCAACTTCACCGGATTTCTTGACGTTCTCTGGAACCTTTTCAGTTTCAGGTTGGTAAGCACCGGCAGCTTCTTTAGCCGGTACTAGCTTTTCTCTTATATCTTGCGCTTGTTCTGGGGCTTCCTTGCCATTCAGCGCTGTTTCATAATGAAACTGGGCTTCTTCTAAAGCTTTTTCAGCCTTTTCAAACGCCTTTTGTACGGCAGCAGGAGGTTGTACTCCTTGGTCCATAGATGCACGATAAGCTTCACGAGCATCAAACGCCTTCTGATAAGCAGAATTAGCTTTATCATAAGCGTCTTGCAGAACCTTCAACCCTTTATCTTCTTGTGGAACTGGTGCTTGCTCTTTAGGCTCAGTATATTCACCGGCAGCTTGCTTAGCAGGAACCAAATTCTGTCTTATCTGTTCCGCCGTAGCAGGGCTAGATGCCTGTGCTGTAGGCTCTGGAGCGGCCTGTGGAGTATGTATTGAATCACTCCACTGCGCTTTATCTATTGGAGCCTCTGGTTTAAAGTTGGTCATCTTAGGCACGCGTACTATAGGCTCAAATGGGCTCTTACCCATTGATTGAGCTATACCACTAGCAACGGTACCACCTGCGACTTCAGACGCTCCATGTGGTAATCCAATTTTTGGACCTAAGAAAGCTCCTGCTGCTCCACCTGCCACTGCCGGGGTGGACATACCCTCTACGGTGTGTCCCAGCATACGTACGGTCGGTGCTGCGGTTGTTTTTAATTTGTCTCTCACTACTTCAGGCACACCAGTGTGTCCCAGAGCCTTAGCTCCAAAGTATCCACTCAGACCTGCATCAGTAATCATTTGAGCACGCTGTTCAGGAGTGTACTTTCCCCAATTATGTGCTAGATCGGCTGCTACGCCAATTGCGTGTGCGCCCATCTGTAAGCCAAACCCACCGGAAGCGATCTTGCTTAATACTGGGGCTACATCTCCTGCTCCACCACTAGCGATAGCGAGTATTGCCATTCTAGGATCAGCAAACCCTCCGGCAAATTCTCCTACGGCTCTGCCTGCTCCCCGGCTGATGCCCATAGCAAGAGGGTGTTCCTCTTCGGCTATTTGCTCAGGAGTCTGTGTAACAGGTTGAGGTTGAAACTGCGAACGCATAGGGTTAGAAAAATCTGTGCCAGTTGCTTTCTCAAAAGAGCGAATAGGATGACTTAGGATATCGGCACCAGTTACGGCTGCCTCTCCTACGTTAGCTCCTACTTCTCCTAAAGCTTGTGCGCCTTTTTGGCCTAATTCCTCAGACATGCGAATAGGGGCAGAGTCAGTTATAGACTTCATGAACCCTGTTGCACCCTGAGGCACAAGCTTACCAACCCAATGGTTCTCTTCTTGTGCTTCTTGGTGAGGGTACTTCGCAACGTTGGCTTTAGCTGTTTCCAACGCTGGATTATTAGGGGCAGGGAGAGCCTCCTCGGTCAGACCTTCAGGCACACCTTGCACGGATTGTGTATTTTGTTGAGGAATTTCTTCCTCTACCAAACCTTGTGGTACGCCTTGTACTTGTGTGCCTGCCATGATCTCTCCCATTACTTAGTTGTTAATGCGTGATACTGTCCGTTTAAAGCGTAACCCTTTACGTTGCCTTTATCATCTTTATAGATGTGCGTTGCCCCGGCTGGAACTCCAGCGGGTACATTAGGTGGAGAATTAGGAGTTGCCTTTTTAGGCGTAACCGTTGTGCCACCCTTAGGGTTATTCTTTACTTCGGTGTTTTGTGCGTGCGTGCCAAAGTTCTTATCGATAGATTGGGTAGAAGTCTTCCAAACATCGTTTTGTTCTTTGATCATTTGATCCAGCAATCCACCAACTTCCTGCTTATAACCATCAGGCAATTGACCAGCGGAAAGTTTATCAGCATGCGCTGCTGCCCAACGATACATTGATCCTTGTGCAGGAGACAAAGCCTGAATTTCAATCGGGCTAAGTCTTCTTACTTTACCTTCTGTACTGATCATACCTAATGTGGTAAGCATAGGAATTACGTTGGCAGCAACGGTACTATCGTCTGCTGTTGCCAGAATATTCTTAATAGACTGGAACTGTGCGATAGCATTATTGTGCTCAGCATCAGCTTTTTGCTGAAGTTCGGCACCTTTTAGGCCGTACTCGCTGGCTTTAGCACTGTTCTGTACCAGCAATGCACGCTGTGTAGCATAGCCATTCTGAATTGCTTCTTTGGTTTTCCAAACAGGCAATCCACCTTGAGCTTTAGAAGCAACCTTCTTGCTCTCGTAATCCTGCATAGCCTTATCGTACTGTGTAGGATCATCTGGATCGAGACCCATGGTTTTAGCATGGTCAATAATTTCTCTACGTCTATCCGTAAGCTTCTGACCCTGTTGCGCCTGTTTTTGCATAAAGGCCAAGTCAGCCTCTGCTTGAGCACGCTCAGGTGAACCTTCTGGTAAGCTAAGAACCTTCTTAGTTTGAGCGTCGATTTGCTCAGGAAGCTTCTCGCGCTTTCCTCCAAGCTTAGCGTTTTCCAAATCTTGATTCTGTTTCTGGTATTCCGCTAAGTTTTGTTTTGCAGATTCATACTCTGGTGTACCCGGAGCGCTATGGTTCATACGGAAGGTCTCAAAGGCGATACCTTGCTTTGGGTCCTTAGGACGCCCAGCCATTGTAGCCTGAGCATTTTTCAAGCTAGTCTCAGCTTCTGATGCCTTTCCTGCTAAGCCTTGGGTGACTTGTTGTTGTCCACCCGCCTCTTGAGCATTCAAGTTCTCACGGGTGCCGGGAATACGTTCAGTAATCGCGGGTCCAAGAACTACATCTGAAGCAATTTCTCCAGCTTGAGCTAGCCCATGACCTAGCTTACCGAAAAAACCTTCGTGATTGCCGGGTTGTCCCCACGGATGCGCTTTATTAAGGTCAGCCAAGGCCATCTTAGCTTCACCGTACGCAACGTGATCGAACTTACCGTTATTAAACTTTCCTTCAGCCGCGTCAACCATTTTCTGTTTTAACGCTGCTCTTTCACCTTCTAGCTTTTCACGCTCATTAGGTAGAGGTTGTGCCGAAGCAGTTGTGGCCATAGAGTTATGCTCTGGTTGAACTGGTTGTGCAGCGGCATTTGGGTCCTGTGGATTAGGCTGATCCTGTGGTTGTCCCATAGGAGCCATTTTTGGTGCAACAGGAGGAACTTTATTGCTTGCCGCACTCATCATAGCTGGCTGTTGTTCAGCAGATGCCTGTGTAGGTTCTGGTGAAACTCCACCTTTGCCGTCTGGCTGCGCTACGTCACCGTGCGCTCCTGCAGTAAACTGCTCAGTCGAAGGGTGCTCTGTGTCCATAGTAGGACGTACTGGAGGATTAGGCTGTTGTAGAATTGGTCCACCAAAATCTGCCGGTGCACCATGCTCAGTTTCATACTGTGCATTCTGTTCTGGAGTTAACACTCTCTCGCCTTCTTCCAATACCGCTAGCTGATGGTGTCCATCTTCTGGGTCATTCTTTACTGGCCCACCGTCATCGTAAATTGGAGCCATACGGGGCGAACCCAAAGGCTTCAAGTAAGATGACACATCAATTCTCTTTTCACCGGGCTTATCACCATACTTAGCACTAGGATTAATCTTGTCAGATTCCGTGGATTCGTGGTGTACAGCCGTTTCTTGTTTAGGAGCAGTAGCGTTCTCGTACTCCTGAATGTTCTGATTCTTAGCCGCAATTCCAGCAGCGCTATCGTCATCTGGAACAACTACTTTTGATCCTACCTTACTAACCACTCCACCATCATCCATAATAGGTGCAGTATTAGATAGACCAGACACTGGATACATACGTGTCTGTGCTCCTTGACCGGGCATAGAATTAGGATCAATATCCCCTCCATCCTGCTGGGTAACTGGCTGCTTAGATGCAGGAGCCAAAGGAGTAGACATCATAGATGCTTCTAATGCTGAATCCGGTCTTTGCAGAGTAAGGTTAGACGTATCAGGTACGCCACCATCATCATACACTGGCAAACTCTTCATCTGAGTTGGTGCCAAATGAATATGAATCTGAGGCATACCCGATTCTTGTTCTTGTGGTGCTACATTGAACTTATTAGCACCTGTTTGAGTCATCTGGGTTGGTTCATCTTCAGATGGCTGAACTAAGTAACGTGGCGATGGCTGTTGAGGCTTCTTCTGCTCCTCTTCGGAGTCATCTTGGCCTATACTACGTAATTTTGGTACTGCCATGAATTCTCCTTAGACCTACTGCATTGCACCTTTGGCGTTCTTAGCGCCTTGTGTTAGAGCCGTAATAGTTGCGTTCATATTCTGCAACCAACCGCTCTTTCCAGCTTCAATCTCTGTATTAATGTCGTTAGTCTGTAGACCCATTGCCTTAAGAGCAGCATCGGTATTAGTACCAAACAACGATTGCTCACCAGCCGCACCTTCTTGGTTAAGCTGCTTGGCCCCCATAACGTCTTGAGCCGCAATATTCTCGGACGTACCAGCGGCGTTCTTCATCTTGTCACGGGCTGCTTCTTGCAGACTCTTGGTTAGCGCGGTAGCGTTGTGGGTGGTCGCCGCATTACGATTTAGAGCAGCTTGCTCTTCCCCGGCAACTCCACCTGCACCGGCACCGGCTGCTGTTAGTAGCTCATCGGTTTGTCCGGGTGTAAATAGATGCTCCGCTCCCATTTCTTGTTTAAAGAACGGGTTAAGAGTTTGTTGTCCTTGGTTAGCTAGGTTCTGATCATTAGCTGCCGTATTACCTGCTGTTGCTGCGGCATTTTTGGCTGCTGCTTGTGCAGCACGGTCGCACAAAGCCAAGGGTCCTTGATAATCAAAACCCTCTTCGTGTACTAGGGCGTATTTCTCTCCGTCCCAAATATACTCTAATTTAGTGTGTATTCTTGTCATATCCCTTTATCCCTAGTGTGTCTCGACCAAGAGTGCCAGCCGTCACGGTCCTTGGACCACCCTAGCTGTGTCATTCTCTTTGCAAAAAACTTATCAATATTCTCTGGTACCCAGCAGACACAAGTATCTATGCCTCTCGTCATGAGATCATGCATTGATTCTGCTTGTAGTGCTTGCAGGCCCAAAAACTTTTCTTCTGGTAGAGCCCAGTCTGAAGCGTCAGACCACAAATATGTTTCTACCTCTAATCTAAATCCCACAGCCTGTCTTACAACCCCGTCTACTTCTAATACTTTTTTGACTATGAAGAGGCGTGAATCAATGCATGGCATTTTGTAATCAATATTGGTAGACTCGTGTATCTTGGCTATTTGATCGAAATCTGAAGGCTTATATTCGCGTACAATGGCACCTTGGCTCATTAGTGTTGTACCACGTTTCTTTTTGGTGCAGGTGCAGGACGAGTTAAAACGTCGCCTAAACCTTTTCCACCTTGTTGACCTGTTGTAGACGCTGTACCGCTACCAGTTGATGGTAGAAGAGACATTTTGCTGGTACCGGTCAATTGAATTCCTGTTGGATTGCTTAGTCCACCTAGCACTGTTGGTTCTGATGGATCGCTTCCTTGTGTCTGCGGGTAGCTACGCATATAGTACGTTACCGGCGCACCGTTATTGTCCAGTGCTGGCAAATGCAAAAATCCTGATCTAGAACCGTTGTGTGGGACTACGTGTGGCTGAGTAAAATTTGGAGAAGTATCGATTTCGGTGAAATATTGTGTACCCTTGTGCACTTGTTGGTTATGTTCCAACGTCCAATGCAAATGCTCAGACGTAGTAGTTATAATGTTGGTGTTAGAACTAAATGTTCCTGCTACATTAATGGAATCTACTTTTGGAGGGGTAGGAAATAGTCCCACCGATGACACAGCCGCATTGTTGGCAGTAGTGTTTACAGCTTCAATTATTCGGCGTAATATCTTGCCCAAGAATGCATCTTTTTGAGAAAGATATGTTAGTTCCGATCCACCTTCTAATTGCTGGTTTTTACCTTGCGCCATGAGTCCTCTCAAATTAAATAACAAAGGGACGCCGAAGCGCCCCTCTGTAAAGTTACGACGATGGGAACCCTATGTTTCCACCACCTGTAGCCGGTAGTGTAGACCATGGAGACCCTCTGCCTGTTAACAATGACTTATCCATCTGGAACCATGCTCCAACAGCATTCGTTGAGAATTCTAAGAAAGCTCGTTGAGCCTGTACATTGATTGGACGGAAGTAATCGTTTTGTGCAGGGTAGTTAAGCGTGATGCCAACCGGCACCTGATACGGATAACGTGCGTCAAGCGTATTAGGCAAAATACGCAAAGACATCAGACCTGCACCGTGACCTGTGATTTGCAGCACAGTATACGATTTGTTGTGGAAACCAAATATAGGTAACGTTGCAGCCTTAGCTGCATTAACGTGCCCATAAGTAGTGTACACACTGTGAATTGCTGCTCCATCATCACTTAACTGGTCGGGGTCTAACTGGTAGACCTTTGAAGATGCTATGCCGTTGCATATGAACAGCGGTTGATCTATACCGTTTTGTCTAGTGATGAAATCCATATATGGAGAAGGAATCTGCCATATGGTCCATTTTCTCTTCATATCCACTGCAGCTAACGTACCAAACATCGTTGTATGCATTTCAGCTTGACTTACCAGTTCCTCGAAAGTACCGAGACCCTGATAGTTCAAACAAAGCATAACGTTCGGGCTAGTAGGTGTAGGGTTGTATACAGAGTTAGGAAGCCACTTTACAGATGTTGTTTTCTCTCCAGTGATAGGATTGGTGCCTGTAGGCAACGGAATCGCGCAAAGAATACGCTTATTGATAATGTCGTTACGAAGTACAATCGTGTTACCGGCATTCCAATTGATTGCGTCCCATACCTGATAGATTTCCTGCATCATCTTCTGTGGTTGCCCACCATTGAAACCAAATATACCCGCACGGCACGCCATCACAGCCCATTCTTCACCAACATCATAAGCGTGGATACCAATGGCACCCACCTTGTTACTCACCTCGTGTAGGCCCCAGCCTCCGGGTTCGGAGTTAGGATTGTTTTCGGTTGAGTACATGCTTTGTGTCTTCATCAAGAATAGCTGATCATGCATTACGAACCCTCCCATAACTGATTGAGAGTTCTCAGGCGTAGTATCTATGATGCCTCCTTGATCGGCAGAGGCGTCAACAGACTCAGGTCGATTAATATACGAACCGTAGACTTGAGCCAAGATGTTTGGTGTCTTGGTAGGATAAACTTCCACACGATCTATTTCGACTCCTGCACCTGATGCCAGATTGCTGGCGTAGATGCGTAAAAGTAGAGTAGAAGGTACGGAACCCACGATGCTGGCTGCTCCACCTTGGTTTACCGAATTGGTAAACGGAGTGGTTAACAGTGCACCAGAGAATACTGCAGTAGAAGTTGTCATGCTTGAGAAAGGCACTACGAACGATCCGTACTGTGTGCTTCCGTCTGACAAATCTACCACCAGATTACCATTAGTGTTAGCAGAGGTTATACGAGCAGCTATACGCACAGAATAGGTTGTATTCTGAGCAATAATAGGAGTACCAAAACTGTCTTGGTATGCCGTCTGCTGTATCAATCCTGCCCCGCTTAAGGTGCTGGCTGATGTGTTATTAATTGCGTACGCAAATCCAGTAACTGTGCTGTTAACCAGTGACCCGGTGAAATCTGGAGCACTCCAACCAGATGGTTGGTTAGGAACAATGTAGCTATCAAATGACATAGCAACAAAGTTTTGAACCTTGTTAAGCTGCAATCCGTAGAACATACGATTAGCGTATGGAACGGCCCAAGCTGAGCTTCCCAGTTCAATAAGGTTAAACAGGTTGTCACCCTGCACGTCAATTTCTCGTGAATTAAGAAGAACTGCATCTGTGAACGAGAAAGTAGCACTTTGCGTAGTGTTGTCTCTAATAATGGTTGACTGAGCTAGAGTAGTTGTAACCGTACCAATGGTCTGCGTTACGGGGTTTTCGATAACGTAGAAGTTAGCTCCGGGTACACCATTTTGTCCTGCTTCAGTGAACGCTATAGCTCTAGCAATTACATACGAAGGACCAATAGGAATGTTGCTAACCTGAATGGAGTTGGTTCCTGCTGCCACATTAAACACAATAGGTGTATTTGGGGCGCTTTCGTAACCTGTCTCTGTAATGAAGTAGCACACTGCTTGTCGCGTACCAGCGGCAATTTGTGTTGTGCCACCGGGTGTAGTACCGATTACGTTTAAGGTTCCTGTGGTTCCATTTCCATAGATTGGGTTAGTTGTGGTTCCTGTAGCGTTTGCACCGGGATCGATCAAAAACTGTGTACCATAAACTACGGCTTGACCGTTTTGGGTTACGCTAGAATTTGGCGTAGCTCCAGCAGGTGCAACAACAGTAAATGTACCGCTCGATCCAAGAGGCAATGCGCCAGAAGGGGCCACACTCTGTACTACATAGGTTCCATTCAGATCGGTACCAGTGTCTACCAGAGTATTTGTGACCTTAACAATTTCTCCTGCCGTAGGTCCTACTCCGGTTGCTACCGTAAACGTGAATGTAACAGTGCTGCCTGATACGTCAACTGCTGAGTTAGTTATACTCATAGTGCCGCTATTTAAAGGCTGCACAACAGTGAAAGTTTGATTCCATCCTGCTGGAGATTCTCCAGTGATAGTTATCTGGCTTCCTGCAGTTATATTTGGCACACCGGTTGTAGTGGTTACTACTGCTAGTGAGCGCTCGTATGTCATACCAGCCGTTGAATTGGTCTGGAAGTGTCCCGAAGAGGTAAAGTTGAACGTAAAATAGTAACGCTCTCCTGATCCACCGGGAGGAATACCGATACCCACGCTGGTTACCTGCCATGTGCCATTAAAGGTACCTGTGCCAGTTATATACACATACGTTGGTATGCCTAACTTCATTTGCTCAACCAAGTTGTCGTCACCCGGTATACCGCTTCCGCCAATTGAGGCGTTTGCGTAGTATACGGTAACAACGCTACCCGGTTGTGTGTTTCCTACACCTGCACTTTGCAATAGAGTTATCCAAGGTCCTTTAGGATTAGGCCCGTCTGGATTGTTGTAGTGTCCCGCACTGCCGCCGTTTGTTGGGGTGGGTAGAACTGTGAATGAATTAGGCTGTTTAATGCTTGATATGCCAAAATTTGGTGCCAAAGTAGCAGTTGCAGTAGACACCAAGTTAGTAGAAATTAGATTAGCATGAGAAGGCACTGAGATTTCAAATTGAGTAGGTGATAGTCCAGCGGACAAAATCACAAACGGCAGATTATTAAGCTGCGTATCAGTTACGCTGCCGGGTGCCGATGGAATAATATTGCTCAGAACATATACTGTTCCTGCTGCGGGTTCTGTGCCTGTGTACTGAAAAGTAGCTACTCCACCTGACACTGCATAAGAAGTCAATGAGAGGTTAGTAGCAGTAGAACTAGATGTAGCAGTTACGCTAAGCTGACC
>Ga0210401_10002521_pt1 | contig 20265 bp, 15 predicted proteins | sample IncBWH32MmetaG_FD_150866 | JGI IMG/M metagenome (GOLD analysis project Ga0210401, IMG submission 150866) | Forest soil microbial communities from Barre Woods Harvard Forest LTER site, Petersham, Massachusetts, United States - Inc-BW-H-32-M | ecosystem: Environmental > Terrestrial > Soil >... | reverse complement strand
TGAGAAATTCTTCTGACGTAAAGCTGCGGGCTTCCATCCAGCGCGGGCAGGCGCTGGTTCAGCAAGGCGATTTCGCTGGGGCGCTTTCGGAATTCAACAAAGCTCTTGAAGTGAATAAGAACAGTTCGCTGGCGCATTACCGGGTGGCGGAAGTTTTCTTTTTGCAGAAGAATTATCAGGCGTCAGCGAATGCTTATCGCGATTCGCTCAATGGCGATGGCGATCCGCGCTGGACTGAGGTTTGGAGCCACATCCAGTTGGGAAAAATCTTTGATATTACCGGACAGCGGGAGCGTGCCACCAACGAGTATCGGCAGGCTTTGCAAACTAACGACAATACTCAAGGGGCGCTCGAAGAAGCGCGGAAGTACCTGCAGAAACCTTTCGAGCAGCAGAAGAAAAGCGACAGCGGCGCCAATGGCGCGTGAGCCTCATTGACGGCACAGAACTTTCCCGACAATCAATCTCTTGCCATTGTCATTCCGAGCGGAGTTCCGGCATCCGTTCTTCGGATGACGGAACGTAGTCGAGGAACCTGCTGTTTTCTGCCGACACGACCAGAAAAGCAGGTTTCTCGACTCCACCAGGTCGTCCGCGAGCGGACAACCTGGTGGCGCTCGAAATGACAAGATTTTGGGGTATTCCGAAATCAGTAAGCCCAGCGCAGTAACGTCGCACCAACCGTGAATCCCGCGCCGACCGATGCCAGCAGCACCAAATCGCCCTTCTTGAGTTTGCCTTCCTGGCGGGCTGTGTCCATCGCTAATGGAATCGTGCCGGCAGTAGTGTTTCCGTAACGGTCAATGTTGATGACGACGTTTTCCGGACGCAGGCCCAATCGCTCCGCAGTGGCGTTGATTATGCGTTTGTTGGCTTGATGCGCGATGAACACATTGATGTCGGCAGCTTTGATCCCATTGCGTTCCAGGATTTTTTCGCACAGTTCGGTCTGTTTGCGCACCGCGAATTTGAAAACCGCCTGTCCATCCTGATGAACGTAGTGCATTTTTTCATCGACAGTCTCATGCGTCGAAGGATGCAGGCTGCCGCCGCCGGGCATGTAGAGATAGCATCCGCCGGAGCCATCGACTTCATGGATAAAGTCGATCACGCCTAAATCGTCGGTATCAGCGGGTTCCAGAATTACCGCTCCGGCGCCGTCGCCGAAGATGATGCACGTGGCTCGGTCGGTGTAATCGATGATCGACGACATTACGTCGGCGCCGATCACCATTACCCGTTTGTGAGCGCCGGTGGCAACAAATTGAGTTCCGACTTGCAATGCATACAAAAATGCTGAGCAGGCGGCCGAAAGATCGAAGCCCCAGGCTCCTTTGGCTCCCAATTTGTGCTGCACCAGGCATGCGGTCGAAGGGAAAAACATGTCCGGCGTGACTGTACCCACCAGGATGGCGTCGAGATTGCTGGCTTCGATGCCGCGTTGCGCCAGCGCTTTCTTCGCGGCTTCGACGGCCAGGTCGCTGGTCGCTACACCCTTGTCGACAAGGTGGCGCTCACGAATGCCGGTGCGTTCTATGATCCATTGATTGTTGGTTTCGACCATTTTTTCCAGGTCGGCATTGGTCAAAAGGCGGGGCGGGACGTAGGTTCCGAGAGCGCTGATCTTAACGCGCACAGGTTCGCTCACCTATAAGTTCTCCATGTGGAATGTAAACCAACCATTCTACGCACACGATGGGTAATGTCCAACTTGATGAGAGGTAGGTCTTAACTTCATGAACCACTAAAGACACAAAGTTACACAAAGGCACCTGAAAGCCGTTATGCAGAGACGCTTAACTGGCGCGGCGGGCTTCTGCCTCTTTTTGCGAGACGTAGCGCAGCAGGATGTCACGCAGCGAGACCAATCCCTTGAGCTGCTTGCCATCTGTGATTGGCAGATGGCGGAAGCCGAACTCGCGCATGAGAAAGAGGCAGTTGTCGATGGTTTCATCGACGCTGATGGCTTTGGGATTAGCGGTCATGACCTCGGAAATTTTGGTGGTTCCGGGGCTGCGTCCAAGCGCTACCACGCGGTTCATTACGTCGCGCTCGGAAAAAATGCCGACAATTTCTCCGTCGCGCAGCACCGGCAAAGCGCCGATGCGATGTTCCATCATGAAACGGGCGGCCTCGAGCACGGTGCTGCTGGCGTCAATGGAATAGACGCGGCGATCTTTTACGATATCGTAAACTTGTCCCATAAATCACCCCGTGGGAGCGGCTTTCAGCGGAGTTGATTCGAGCCTCCGCCAGCCGCGATTTTTAACACTTTATCACGGCGGGGGCGGTCGAGGAAAAGACTCACAGGAAAAACAATGGGCTAGCCGTACGCCTGCTCTTTCCCCCCGCTGGGGCTTGTTTCGTAGGCTTTTACCTCACGGCTTACGTCCGGGGGCTGCGTTCCTGCGCCGCTTTGCGGCTTACCACTCGGTACTATTGCTTTAACACATTGGAGCATGGGCGAGAACGCCCGTCCTCCGTTTGAAACCAACCGCGTGGTATGCGGGCATTCAGAACGGTCCCTCCCTGACTCTTTGCGCGTGCCAATGCTGCCGCCATCTGCTATCTTCTTGCCTTCCGTTCTTGATGAATGAATGAAGGGAGTGTTGATGCCCGATTCGGTGCGGCCTGAGCCTTCCCCGCTATATCGCTGGATGGTGCTGATCTTTCTCAGCCTGGCGATGTTTGGAAATTATTACGTTTACGACGCTCTCAGCCCGCTGGCCGACGTGCTCAAGTTGCAGCTGGGCTTTTCGGATTCGAACATTGGCTTGCTGCAGGCCATCTACAGCTTCCCCAACATATTTACGGTGGTCATCGGCGGGGTGCTGATTGACCGGATCGGCCTGCGAAAGTCGTTAATGATTTTCGGAGTGCTTTGTTTTATCGGTCCGGCAATCACCGTGGCTTCGGCGCATCTTTGGTTGATGGCAACCGGCAGGCTGATTTTTGGCATGGGGGCGGAGTCGCTGATTGTCGCGGTAACAGCTGCCTTGGCCCGGTGGTTCAAGGGCAAAGAGCTAAGTTTTGCTTTCGGCATGAACCTGACTATTTGCCGGCTTGGTTCGTTCGCGGCTCTGAACTCGCCTACCTGGGCGCGAGCGGCTTACGCTAACTGGCGCTGGCCTTTCCTGATCGCGCTTGGAGTCTCAAGCCTTTGCGTGATTGGAGCAATAATTTACTGGGTTATGGAGGTGCATGCCGAGAAGGTTTATCACCTCGGGGATGTATCAACTGACAAAGTGGTTTTCTCCGATTTGTTCAAGTTTGGGACGAGCTATTGGTTCATTGTTGCGCTCTGCGTCACGTTCTATTCGGCAATTTTTCCTTTCCAGACTTTCGCCGTGAAGTTCTTCATGGAAGCCCACGGCACTTCGCGCGAGTTTGGCGGATTCCTTTCGAGCACGCTGACCCTTTTTGCCATGATTGCTACGCCCTTGTTCGGGCTGATGGTGGATCGGGTGGGCAGGCGGGCGATTCTGATGATGCTGGGATCCCTGATGCTGATTCCGGTGTATCTGATGATGGCCTACACGCATATCAACCTGTACGTTCCGATGATAATGATGGGCGTGGCTTTTTCGCTTATTCCGGCGGTTATGTGGCCGTCGGTGGCTTATATCGTGGACCAGTCGAAGCTGGGGACGGCCTACGGGTTAATGACAATGATTCAGAACATTGGGCTGTTCGGGTTCAATCTGCTGATTGGCTGGGCCAATGATTTCGGCCACGCCAGCGCAGATAATCCGGGAGGATACCGTTTGGGAATGTGGATTTTTTCGGTTCTCGGCTTCCTTGGAGTGTTTTTCGCCTATCTGCTGCATAAAAGGGAAACCGGACCTGAAGGTCACGGGCTGGAAACCATCACTACAGCGTCGGCTTAACCGCGGCTAAGAAACTCGAGCTAATGCCTCGCTTACAGCTCGACACGGGTTGTTCTTTGGACCTTTCTTCCGGTTGGTGAATCTACTAATTATTAAAGAGAATCGGCTTGACTGGACTTGCCATGGAAGGCGATATCTGACCCACCCCGAAACTCGTCTAACATTGTGACCTGCAAGCCCATAAGCTGCAACTTGTTGCATCGCTCGAATTCTTGCAGGGCTCTAAGCTAGCACTAAAGTACCTGCAAGCGGTACAACGAAAAGATACTTACGTCGCATCTGACAAGATGCGGCCGGAAATGACGACTTGACGGACGCGAAAAAACAGCAAGGCAGGCTCTCCGAAGCAGAAGCGATCGAACGGGCTAAGCAGGGCAATGCAGATGCCTTTGAGGCACTGTATAACCTGCATAAGCGCCGCGTATATTCGCTGTGTCTTCGGATGACCGCTAACACGGCGGCAGCTGAGGACTTGACTCAGGAAGCTTTCCTGCAATTGTTCCGTAAAATCGGAACTTTTCGCGGCGAGTCCGCTTTTTCGACCTGGTTGCACCGGATGGCGGTGAATGTTGTCCTGATGCAACTGCGCAAGAAGGGTCTTCCCGTGGTTCCGCTCGAGGAGAATATTGAGACGGAGGAAGAATCACCACGAAAAGAACTGGGGGGAGATGATCCGCGATTGGCGGGATCGATTGACCGGATGCAATTGCAGCGTTCGATTGAGTCGCTGCCACCCGGCTATCGCATGATTTTCCTGCTGCACGACGTTGAAGGTTACGAGCATAATGAAATCGCTGCCATGGTGGGATGTTCCATCGGCAATAGCAAGTCGCAGCTACACAAGGCGCGGATGAAGTTACGAGAGATCCTCAGAACGAGCAGAGCCGAAAAGGCCACAAAGCCGTGAGGATTTCAACAGACATTGGGAGGTAGTATGACCTGTGAAGAGTTCGAGCGGGTCCTGCCAGAGCTTGGGAACGACCACAGTATTGAGCAGGATGAACACATGAAATCCTGTTCGACATGTTCTGAGCTGGTATCGGATCTGAACGAGATTTCGAAGCAAGGACGGCTCTTGCAAGGCTGCGAGGAGCCCAGTCCGTGGGTATGGAATTCAATTGAAGTTGCGTTACGGCAGGAAGGGCTCATTCGCGAGCAGCCAGGCAACCTCCAGGTTCATCCCCCACGATTGAGTTGGAAATTGCGATGGTTGGTGCCGGCGGCCGCCGCATCCCTTATTTTCTTTGGTGTCTTGCTGCACGAACGTGGAGGCATTCCGAAGCACCAAGCCAGGCAAGAATCGCCCGCCGGAGTGGTCACCGCCGATCTGCAGACTGAGGGGATGCCCAGCGAGGATATGCAGCTGCTGAATTCGGTGGCCGCGCGCACACCATCGATGCGTGATGCATACGAACAGAATTTACGGGCGGTAAATGCTTACATCCACGACGCTGAGCAATCGGCAAACAACGATCCTAACGATGAAGTCGCACAGCAATATCTGAGAAATGCGTACGAACAAAAGGCTATGGTCTACGAGATGGCCCTCGATCGGTCTTTACAGTAGTAGAATAGCCGTGGCGCGGGACCAGCGACGTACTGCTGGCATTGGGGAGATGTCTATTATGTACCGGAAGCAGCGCATCGCAACTGTATCGGTCGTGATGATCATTATCGTGGCTGCTCTTGCCGCAGCGGAGACTACTCGTAAGGAAATGCATTTCAAAGTTGGCCGGCGAGCCAACATTTCCATTGTTAACCTGTACGGCCCAATCTCGGTGAAACCGGGGATCGGTAAGCACGTGAGTGTTACCGCGACTTCTTACTCCGGCAAAGTTGAGATTGATCAGAGCAAGCGTGGGAACCGGGTAGCGGTGGTTTCTCACCTTCTGCAGGGAGCCGACTCGGATTCCGGGCGCGTGGATTACGAAGTTGTCGTGCCCATGGATGCGAACGTGACCCTGCATACCGCGACTGGTCCGTTACATATCGAGAAACTTCATGGGGATCTGCTTTTGGAAGGCAGCACCGCGAATGTCGATGTGCGAGATGTCAGCGCCGGGCGGGTTCATGTAAAGACGTTGAACGGGCCTGTGACCCTGACTAATGTGAACGACGCATACGTGGAGATCACTTCGGTTAGCGGGGATGTTTCCCTCCACCAGGTGAACGGCGCCTCGGTTCACGTCAATTCGAGTAGCGGGAAAATACATTATGACGGCGAGTTCGGCGAGGGCGGGCAATATTCGCTGACCAGCCATAGCGGTGATATCGAGGCGATTGCCCCGTCTTATGCTTCCATCGAAGTAGTCGCCCGTTCAGTGCAGGGAAGGGTGGACAACGACTTCCCTCTGCAACCCGAGCACACATCCTTCGTGACCCGGTCCGGGAGTGCCTTTGCAGGCACCGTAGGCCAGGCCGCATCTTCAGTTAATTTGCTTTCCTTCAGTGGTAAAATCCATCTCAAGAAACGCGAACAATAACCCTGAACCATCGGACTGAGCGGGGTGCAGAACCGTTTCGGTAAGTCGAAGACCGGCTCCGGTTCACGACCTGCGGTCAAGCCGCTTGCTCGCGAACGTGTAGGCAGCAGGCGATCGATTTTTCTCGTGGGTTTCATGGGCGCGGGCAAGACCACCGTTGGGCGTGCTCTTAGCCGGCGGTTAGGTTTGCCGTTCGAAGACTTGGACGAGCGGATTCAGCAGCGCGAGGGGAAAACCATCGAGCGGATATTTCGCGAGTCTGGAGAAGCGGGGTTTCGCAAAGCGGAAACAGCCGCGTTGCGCGAAGTGCTCGCTGACTTCCGTTTATCGACTGGCGTGGTGGCATTGGGCGGAGGAGCATTCGTGCAGCCCGAAAACGCGGCGCTTATCGAGCAAGTAAAAGCACATTCGATTTTCCTTGATGCACCGGTGGATGAATTGCTTCGGCGATGCGATGGCGAAAACAAAGAACGGCCGTTGCGGCAAGACGCAAAACAGTTTCGCGAACTATACGAAAAGCGGCGGCTCTCTTACATGAAAGCAGCCATCCGGATTGATACTGACGGTAAAGATGTCGACGCAATCGCGGCGGAGGTGGCATGCAGTCTGGGATTGGAATAGGGAAGTGGGCGATAACCGTTCTGGTCGTGATATCGCTGTTTTCTTTCGCAGCGTCGATTGCTGCGGCAGCGTCCGGTAAGGACGACAAAGCGGCGGTTCAGATGGTGGACTCCGGTTCTTTTGGCGTTTTTATGAATGGGCGCCGGGTAGCCACGGAAACTTTTTCCATCCATCAGAACAGCGGCGGCAGCTCGGTGGTCTCCGAGTTCAAAAGCGAGTCGGGAGTCGATAAAGCCGACCAAACATCGGACTGGCAGATGGCTGCCAACAGCGACTTGCGCAAGTACGAATGGAAAGAAGTGAGCCCGGGACAATCCCAAGCTGTGGTTGTGCCCAACCAGGATTTCCTGCTCGAGCGCTATAGGAACAGCCCACAGGACAAGGAATTGGAGAAACCGTTCCTCATTCCCGCCTCCAGCAGCGTGCTGGATGATTATTTTTTTGTACAGAGAGAAGTGCTGGCGTGGAAATATCTGGCTACTACTTGCAAACAGGATAAGGGTGCGCTGCAGTGTCCGTTGAAGCAGCCAGTGCCGTTTGGCGCATTGAATCCGCACGCGCGATCTCCCGTGTCGGTGACGCTGGAGTTTGCCGGCAGAGAAAAAGTTACGATCCGGGGCACGGATCAGGAGCTTAACCGGCTGAACCTGAAGAGTGAATCGGACAACTGGACGCTTTGGATGGATGACCAGTTTAAACTGCAACGAATTCTGATCCTGGGTGACAACACAGAAGTGGTGCGAGATTAGGTCGTATTGGCCCTCGTTGACTCACGCACGTTGCGGGTGTTGCTGACAACGCTGTTCTTCGCGCTGGTGCTGGGATTTTTGTACATCGCACGGCGCACACTGATTGCTTTCCTGTTTGCAATTTTCTTCGCTTACCTGGTGGACCCGGCGGTTTCCAGCCTGCAGAAATGGACACGCGGGCGCGGACCGGCGATAGCTATTATCTATCTTCTCTTTGCCATTCTGCTCAGCACGTTTTTTTTCTTCGTGGGACCACGTACGGCGCGCGAAGCGCGGCGACTCGGGGAATCATGGCCGTCCTTGATCGAGCGCGTCAACACCGGCGATCTGGCACATCAGATTGGACAAGAGCGGGGATGGAGCGGCGAGACTACTCAACTCTTACAGAAGGTTTTATCTGATCCCCGCCTGGGCAATGTGGCACAAGAGGCGGGACTACGTGTCGCGGAAGTCGCACAACAAGCCTGGCTGCTTATCATGGTGCCGATCCTCGCAATATTTTTTCTCAAGGACGGGCGCGGCTTCAGCCAAGTTGGTTTATCCCTGGTGCAGAGCCGCCCGCAACGCGAGTTCTTGAATGATGTTCTTACCGACCTGAACGAGATGCTGGCGCAGTTTATCCGCGCCCAGCTTGAACTCGCGGCTTTGTCGATGGTGGTGTACATCTCTTTTATGACGGCGACGCGGGTGCCTTATGCGCTGGTTTTAGGGACAGCGGGTGGCATGATGGAATTTATTCCAGTCGTTGGTCCACTGGTGGCCGGAGTTGTGATTCTTGCAGTCGCGTTGCTCATGTCGTATCCACATTGGCTGATGCTATTCGCGTTCCTGATCGCATGGCGTTTGATTCAGGACTACCTCATTTCGCCGCGCATCATGGGAAAGAGCATGGAACTGCATCCGCTGGCGGCAATTTTTGGCGTATTGGCGGGTGCGGAAATTGCGGGTGTGCTGGGTGTGTATCTTTCAATTCCGGTGATGGCGAGCCTGCGCATTGTATGGCGGCGATGGCGCCTGTACGCGGAGAAGAAGCGCTTCGGTCCGCTGAATGAATATTCGTTTGGAACTGAGATCAGCCCCAAGGTCTGAGCTTTTACGGACGGTCATCCCTCTCTTCGCTCGGGATGACAATTCGATCGATGGTCGATCAGCGCAACTCTTCCATCACCTGATCTAGCACTTGCCTTCCCGGGCGAGTTGCCGACTCCGGCAGCGTAGCCAACGGCTCTTCGGTAACGTTCAGCATGTCGATGAAACTTGGCGCTTCGGGATTCACGTAGAACACTCCGGTGAGAACTTCGTTTTTCTCGTGAGCTTCGTGCAGGCGGCTGATGGCTTTGATTCGATTGGTCGCGTCGTACTCTTCTTCGAGCTTGCTGAAACGCAGCCTCGAGCCGTCATGCATGGTGACTTCGACCGTGGTACCGGGATCGTAATCGACATCGATTTCCTGGAACGAAGGGATGAAACTGATGTCCTGCAGCGGCTCTTCGTGGTCTTTCATGTATTTGTAAGATTTCGTCGAACCCTCGTGGTCATTAAACGTGACACAGGGCGAAACCACGTCAAGCATGACCGTTCCCTTGTGAGCGATGGCGGCCTTGAGCATGCTGTGCAGTTGGCGCTTGTCGCCAGAGAACGAACGGCCGACGAAAGTAGCGCCCAGCGTAATCGCCATGGCGCAAGTATCAATCGGAGGAAGATCGTTCAGGACGCCGCTCTTCAGCTTTGAGCCAAGGTCGGCGGTGGCGGAAAACTGCCCCTTGGTGAGGCCGTAAACGCCGTTGTCTTCGATGATGTAAATGATTGGGAGATTGCGGCGCATCAGGTGAACAAACTGCCCAATGCCGATGGAGGCGGTGTCGCCGTCGCCGCTAACGCCAAGCGCAATTAACTTATGATTCGCTAACATCGCGCCGGTCGCGACAGAAGGCATGCGGCCGTGCACAGCGTTAAAGCTGTGCGAGCGGCTCATGAAATATGCCGGACTCTTCGAGGAGCAGCCGATTCCGCTGGGCTTGATAACCCGTTCGGGCGAAACTCCCATTTCATACATGGCATCGATGATTCGCTCGGAAATCGCGTTGTGGCCGCAGCCGGCGCAGAGCGTAGTCTTGCCGCCGCGATAGTCGAGAACGGTCAGGCCAATGCGATTGATTTTCGGTGCGGGAGTGGGTGTGCTGGTCGTCGCCATGTTATTTGCCCTCCATGGTCATGAGTTCGTCGGTCACGGAGCGCGCATCGAGCGGCAGCCCGTGAATGTGCGCAATGCTTCGCAGCCGCGTCACCAGTTCCGGCTTGATGTCAAGCTTGATCAGGCAGAGCATCTGCGCGTCGCGGTTTTGTTCCACCACATATACCCGGTCGTGCTGTTCGATGAACTCATGAACTTCCCGCGAAAATGGATACGCCTTCACGCGAAGATAATCAATTTCTATGTTGTATTCATCGCGCAACTGGTCGCGCGCTTCGATAATCGCCCAGTGCGAAGTGCCGTAGGCGATAATGCCGATTTTCGATTTAGTCTTTCCACCAGCGATAAACTCGGGGCGCGGAACGAATGACCGCGCCGTCTCGAATTTTTTGTTGATGCGTTCCATGTTCCTTTCGAAGTCGTCGGGACGCTCGCTGTAGCCTGATTTTTCGTTGTGCCCGGTGCCGCGGGTGAAATAGGCCGCAGCCGGATGCTCAGTGCCCGGCAGTGTGCGATAACCAACACCGTCGCCGTCCACGTCCTTGTAGCGGGAGAACCCGCCTAACCGGTCGAGATCTTCTTTGGTAAGCACCTTACCGCGGTTAATCGGTTCTTTCGGATACTCGAACGGATCCGACATCCAGTTGTTCATGCCGAGATCAAGATCCGACATTACGAACACCAGAGTCTGGAACTGCTCGGCCAGATTGAAAGCGTCCTGCGCCATACTGAAACACTCCGCGACTGAGCATGGCATGAGCAAAATGTTTTTGGTATCGCCGTGTGAAAGGAACGCGGTCGAAAGGATGTCGCCCTGCGAGGTTCGTGTGGGCAAACCGGTAGACGGACCAACGCGCTGAATGTCCCAAATCACGCCGGGAACTTCTGCGTAGTATGCAAGGCCAGCAAATTCAGCCATCAGCGAGATGCCCGGACCGGCAGTGGCTGTCATCGAGCGCGCACCTGCCCATCCTGCACCCAGAACCATTCCGATGGCAGCGAGTTCGTCTTCAGCTTGCACGATGGCGAATGTCGCCTTGCCATCCGGATTGATACGATGCTCCTTCATATAATCGATCAGGGTTTCAACCAGCGACGATGACGGTGTGATGGGATACCAGGTCACAACCGTAACTCCGGCAAACATGCAGCCCAACGCGGCCGCGGAGTTGCCGTCGATAATGATCATGCCCTGTGTTTTGTCCATGCGCTGGATGAAATATGGATCTTGCTTGGTAAGGTTGGCGGTCGCATAGTCGTAACCGGCGCGAACTGCCGCGAGATTCAGATTGGCGGCCTTCACTTTTGTGGCGAACTGCTTGCGCAAGGCCTTTTCCACTTCGGCCATGTCGATGCCGAGCAACTGCGCCGCCACGCCCACGTAGATCATGTTCTTGACCAGCTTGCGCAGCTTGGCTTCGGGGCAGACGGGCGCAACCAGTTTGTCGAAGGGAACCGGATAAAAAACCAAATCGGTGCGCGCCTTATTTAAATTCAGCGGCTCGTCATAAAGCACAACCGCGCCGGGCGCCAGTGACATAACGTCTTCCTGCGCTGTCTCGGCATTCATGGCGATGACGAAATCGATTTCTTTCTTGCGCGCGATGTAGCCATCTTTGTTGGCGCGGATGGTGTACCAGGTCGGCAGTCCGGCGATGTTCGAGGGAAAAAGATTTTTGCCGGAGACCGGGACGCCCATCTGAAAAATGCTGCGGAGAAGTACAGTGTTGGAACTTTGCGAGCCCGAACCGTTCACGGTCGCAACCTGAATGCTCATATTGTTGACGACGCGTTTTGGCTCCCGTTGCCCTAAAGCATCGTGGAGGGCTACATCGGTGGTGGCCATTTACCTAATCCTTCCTTTGAGTGAGCGGAAGTCGGCCCACCCGGAGTCTGCTTGGAGTGAATGAGGAGTACCCTTGATTATACGGCAGCGACGTACTGGCGAACAGGCTTGTGGAGGCGGAATTCAGACACCAAAGTACCACACTGGGACTCATGCTTTTTATTCCGCGCGCAGGAACTGCGCCATGTTGCGGAATTTATTATATCGTGATGCGACCAATTCCTTGGGTGACATTTTTGTCAGCTCATTAAAATGTTTGAGCAGTGCGGCATCCAGCAAACCGGCCGCCGCTTCGTGGTCGGTGTGAGCTCCGCCCTTGGGCTCAGGGACGATGTCGTCGATGCAGCCAAACTCCGCCAAGTCCGCAGCGGTGATGCGCAGCGCTTGCGCAGCCAGCTCTTTCTTGGTGGAATCGCGCCACATAATCGCAGCGCAGGATTCAGGAGAGATGACTGAGTAAATCGCGTTCTCCATCATCAGAACGCGATCGGCGACGGCGATGGCCAGTGCGCCGCCGCTGCCACCTTCCCCAGTGATAGTTGTAATGATTGGAACTTCGAGTCGCGCCATCTCGCGCAAATTTCTGGCGATGGCTTCGGCCTGCCCGCGCTCCTCGGCACTCAGTCCGGGATACGCGCCCACTGTGTCGACAAAAGTAAAGATGGGCCGCTTAAACTTTTCCGCAATCTTCATCACCCGCAGGGCTTTGCGATATCCCTCGGGATTGGTCATGCCCCAGTTGCGGAAAACGTTCTGCTTGGTATCGCGCGCCTTCTGGTGGCCGATCACGGCTACTTCCTGGCCGTGGAAGCGGGCCATTCCACAAACCATGGCGTGATCGTCAGCAAATCCACGATCGCCGTGAATCTCGCTCCAATTGGTGAAGATGCGGTCGACGTATTCGAGCATCAGCGGGCGTTGCGGATTCCTTGCCAGCTCCGCCTTTTGCCACGCGGTGAAATGCGCGGCAACCTGGGCTTGCAGAGCGTGAATGCGGTCGTGAAGCTGCTGAATCTGACCGCGGACGTCATCGTCCTGCCCCGGCAACGAGTGCAGGCGCTCCAGTTGCTGTTCGATCCTACCCAATTCCTGTTGTGCTTTTAATTGAGACTCGATCTCCATGCCATTACCATTCGCAGCCGCCCAACGATGCTCTACCATCGACAAAAGGAACTCCGTTCCAGTTACCACCAGCATTGCATTTTTGACCGCCGGAACAGTCGCTGTTTGCAAATCGGGGCTCCTTTGAATGGAAACTCTTTTCCGTCGCACATTTCGATTCTACTGTAGAAACGAAGCTAGCTATGTTTCCAGGGGCGCGTCTCAGTTAATGACGCGGACTGCGCCGCGGCCACACAAAGCCTCGACGCGCGCAACAAAATTGCGGTCTGGATGGACATTATAGCCCTCTGCCTCCATCACCACCATGAAATCGCCCTGCCGTTCGACATCAAACAGTACTTTCGCCTCGCCTTTCCGCTCGGCGCAGAGTGCGTGGAGGTCGTCCACCACTGACTCATTCGCGGTTTCTACTGGCACTCGGATGCGCAATGAGCGCGGCAATGGAACCTTGGCCTCGGCAAGCGGAGTGATGTCATTGGCCAGCAGTTTGGGATTGACTCCCTCTTCAATGCGCAAACCGCCACGTATCAGCACCGGCACTTCCAGCTTCACCTTGTCTTGCAGTTTGCGATAAGCGTCGGGAAACACAATCATCTCAACTGAGCCGACCATGTCTTCCAGCGCGCCTTGAGCGTAGAAGTCGCCCTTCTTTGACTTCAGCACGCGGATATTTGTGATGATTCCGGCAGTGCAGATAGTCTCGTCTTTGCCCGTGGACGCCTTGACGCCGGCGATGTCCGCGGTGCTCAAAGCTTGCAAGTCTTCCAGCTTGTCTTTGTATTTTTCCAGCGGATGGCCGGTGATGAAGAATCCGAGAATTTCTTTTTCCGCAGCCAATCTGGTGTGCTCATCCCAATCCGGCGTGTCAGGTAGTTTGTCATTGTTGACGGGAGCTTCCTCTTGAAAGACGCCGAACAAGCCGTGCTGGCCAGATTCCGCGTCGCGCTGCGTTTTCAGAGCACGATCCATCGACTTGTCGAGGACGGCCATTAACTGGCCGCGACGCCCCAGCGAATCCATGGCGCCACTTTTAATCAAGGATTCCATGACACGCTTATTGAGCAGACGCAAATCCACTTTCTCGCAGAACTCATAGATGGACTGGTATCGTCCCGAATCTTTGCGGCCTGCGACAATCGACTGAATCGCGTTATGGCCAACGTTTTTCACCGCCGCCAAACCAAAACGAATCGCGCTGCCATGCGGAGTGAAATTGGCGTCACTCACGTTGATATCAGGCGGTTCGACCCCAATGCCCATCTCGCGGCATTCGTTAATGTATTTCACAACGTCATCCGTATTGCCAGTTACCGAGGTCAGCAGCGCCGCCATAAACTCGACCGCATAATGGGTTTTGAGATATGCCGTGTGATAGGCGAGAAGCGCGTAGGCTGCCGAGTGCGACTTGTTGAAACCGTAGCCCGCGAACTGCGCCATCAGATCGAATATCTTTTCCACCTTCTTAGTTGGATATCCTCGTTGCACCGCGCCCTGGACGAATCGCTCCCGCTGCTGCGCCATCTCTTCAATTTTCTTTTTTCCCATGGCGCGCCGCAGCAGATCGGCTTCTCCGAGAGAATATCCCGCCAGCCGGTTCGCGATCTGCATCACCTGTTCCTGGTAAACGATCACGCCCAGCGTCTCTTCGAGGACCTCTTTCAGCTCCGGCAGTTCGTACTCGATCTTCTTGCGGCCATGTTTGCGATCGATGAAGTCGTCGATCATTCCACCCTGGATCGGGCCGGGACGATAGAGAGCATTCAAGGCGGTAAGATCTTCGATCGAGTTGGGCTGGTAGCGGCGAAGCACATCGCGCATCCCGTGCGATTCAAACTGGAATACGCCCGAGGTCAATCCACTGTGAAACACTTTCTTATAGGTTTCCTGGTCGGTAAACTCAATTTCCTCCAGCGCAATGCATTCACCGCGAGTCTGCGCAATCAGCTTTACCGCATCGTCGAGAATGGTGAGCGTGGTGAGCCCAAGGAAATCCATCTTGAGCAACCCCATCTTCTCGATGGCGACCATGTCGTAGGCAGTGACAATTTCATCGTTCTTGGTTTTGTGCAGGGGAACGAGTTCGGTTAGCGGCCGCGGCGAAATCACAACACCCGCGGCGTGAACTCCGGAGTTGCGGACCAATCCTTCGAGCTTCCGAGCGGTGTCGAGCAACTGGCGCACTTGCGGTTCGCTCTCGTAAGCCTGCTGTAAACCCGGCGAATCTCTAATCGCCTGTTCCAGCTTGATGTTGAGCGTGGTCGGAACCATCTTAGCGATTCGATCCACATCGGCATAAGGAATGTCCATGGCACGGCCTACGTCTTTGATCGCCGCCTTGGCCGCCATAGTGCCAAACGTAATAATCTGCGCAACATTCTCGCGTCCGTATTTCTGCGTGACGTAGCTAATCACTTCGCCGCGTCGATTCATGCAGAAATCAATATCAATGTCGGGCATGGAGATGCGCTCAGGGTTCAAGAAGCGCTCAAAGAGGAGTTCGTGCTGCAGCGGATCAATATCAGTGATCCCCATCGAATAGGAAACCAGCGATCCAGCCGCGGATCCGCGCCCCGGGCCTACCGGAATGTCATGCTCCCTGGCATAGCGGATGAAGTCCCAGACAATTAAAAAGTATCCGGAGAACTGCATCTGTTGAATGATGGCGAGTTCGCGAGTCAGCCGTTGTTCATATTCCGCAATAATGCGTTTCAACCGCCCCTGATTTGATAGTCCCAGCAAAACTTCCAGCCGCCGCGCGAAGCCCTGTCGCGTGATGTGTTCGAAGTAGCTGTCGAGCGTGTAACCGGCAGGCACATCGAAATGCGGAAACGGATTGCTGACTTTCTCTAACCGCGTGCTGCATCGCTCGGCGATGGCGAGGGTGCGGGTAAGCACGTCGGGCGCGTCTTTGAACACGCGAAACATCTCGTCGTGGCTCTTAACGTAGAAGTCGGAGCCCTGGAACTTCATACGGTTTGTGTCCTGAATGGACTTACCAGTTTGAATGCAGAGCATTACATCTTGCGCGTGGGCATCGTCTTCGCAGAGATAGTGGCTGTCATTCGTAGCCACCATCGGAATGCCCAATTCCTTTTCCAGCCGGAACAGGTGCGGATGGATACGGTGCTCCATCTCCAATCCTTGATCCTGAATCTCGAGAAAGAAATTATCCTTGCCGAAAATTTCGCGATAGAAAACCGCCGCATCCCGCGCAGCTTGGTACTTCTCTTCCATCAATCGTTCGGCGACTTCGCCCTTGAGGCAGCCGGACAACCCGATCAGACCCTTCGAGTGCTCCGCCAAGAACTTTTTGCTCACGCGTGGTTTGTAATAAAAGCCATGGAGAGAGGCCTCGGAGGTGATCTTCACCAAATTGCGATAGCCTTCTTCATTCTCCGCCAGCACCAACAGATGGTTATAGGTATCGCCGTCAGGCGGCGTGCGCGTGATGTTGTGATCGTCTTTTTTGCAGATGTACAACTCGCAGCCGATGATCGGCTTGATGCCGGCTTGCTTTGCCGCATTCACAAAATGGACCGCGCCAAAAATATTACCGTGATCGGTCATGGCAACGGCCGGCATGCCAAGCTCTTTCGCGCGCTCGCAGAGTTTGTCCACATCGCAGGCGCCATCGAGCATGGAATAGTCAGTGTGCAGATGAAGATGGACGAATTGGGACATTGAGTTCAAAGTATGTCGAGGTCAGGCTGATTCTACTTGGAGTTCGCCAGCTGCGACGCAGCTAGTTATCCACAGCGGTGCGCAGGATTTCATCAGGACTAAAGCGATTAGCCGGGCAGTTGAAAATCGACGCCGCGATCATCATTGGCTTTCTTGGTAGCCGGAATATCGAGTTGGTTGAGCTGAATTTTCCGCGCCCGCTGCCCGTTTAATATCCACAATGTTTGTCCCACAATCGCGTAGTTCTGTACTTCTTCGACGTGTTTGTCGCGGAAAACCAGTTCAGTCTTCTCGGAGTCAGACTTTGATCGCGATTGCGAAGCCGATTCGCGGGCTTCGCGTTCCTGGCGCAGGCGATCGACTTCATTTTCCAGCCGATCGATACTCGCCTGTACCCTGCTGTCGCCATACGAGCTTGAATAATCCGGCGGCGGATAACTCTGATAAGAGTTCGCGACATAGGAGTTGTCGCCGTAATCCCCATCGTCGCCGTAATCCCAATATGGATAGCCGTAATAGCCAGCGTAAGGCCAAGATCCGTAGAAACGCCTATGATAGAAAAACGGCGAACGGCCGGGATGGCCAAAGCCAAGTCTGCCAAAGCCGGAGCCAAAGTGCGGGCCTCCGCGAGTACCACCTGAAAAACCGAAGGAGTGACCCGTCATAATCGGGCCGCGACCACCGACCATGCTGTGGCCTCCGGAAAATCCCGCGTGTCCGGCGAAACCCCCGCCTCCGCCACGTCGCTGCCCAAATGCCGGTAGCGTCACCAAAGCCACGCCCAAAGCCGCAAGTGCCAGCCAGCGCCACATACTTATATTATAGCGCTGCTCGGAGCAGAAATGGGTTAAAGCATCTCGCCTGATAGCCGATATTTTATTTGACGGCCCTTGTATGTTTTGTTGCGAGTCCACAAATTTCTGAGACCCGATGCCATCTCTTGGTCTGGCGATGATCGTGAAAAACGGCGCCGCAACGCTGGGCAACTGCATTGCCAGCGTTTCCGGAATAACGGACCAAATCGTGATTGCAGATACTGGCTCGACCGATGGAACGGTTCAGTTGGCCCGCAAACTGGGGGCCGAGGTTTTTAATTTCCCGTGGCAGGACGATTTTGCCGCAGCCCGGAATGCCGCAGCGCGGGCGCTGACCACCGACTGGGTGTTGGTAATGGACGACGACGAAGAACTCGATCCCGAAGCGCGCGGCAAAATTCCTGCTCTGTTGAACGATCCAAAGGTCGGCGGCTATCTGGTTACCCTGAGAAATTACATCTTTTTCCGGTTTGGCGTAGGCGGGCATGGGCCATCAGCCCGGCCCCTGGATTCCGCGGTTCCACACGCGGAACGCGCTCGCGCTTTTAGTGACTTCGCACTTTGCCGGTTGTTCCGCCGCAATCCACAAATTTATTACGAGGGCAGGGTGCATGAACTGGTGGAACCTCGCATGCACGCGCTGGGGCTGGAACTGTCGCCCGCCAATTTATTGATCCACCACTTCGGTCATTTGTGCGCCGCGACTGAATTACGAGCGAAGGACGAGCTCTACCGGAAACTGAGCCGGCTTAAAGTGAAGGACGCGCCCAACGATTCGCAGTCGTGGACAGAACTAGGCCAACTGGAGTACGAGCGCTTTAAGAATTATAGTGCCGCGATCGAGTGTTTCGAGAGAGCCTTGGCGCTGCCGAACTCCTCCAATATCCCATACCTGTCACTGGCCAATCTTTATCTCGAAATCCAGGCTGACGAACGCGCTCTTGAAGTCCTCTCCAAAGTTTTCATGCAGGGGCGCTCCGCGGGAATGAAAAAACACATTTGCGCAGACGCACTTTATAACTTGGGACACTTAAAAGAAGCTCGATCCGAATACATTGCTGCCTTGCGCATTCTCCCGGAAGACGCAGTCATCGCCAGCAAGTTGGGACTGACTGAAGTCCGGCTGGGAATGAAAAAGAATGGTTTCGCTCACCTGACTAAGGCGCTCAAGACGCACCCGGAAATACTCGAAATGCACGACCGGCTGATCAAAGCCTGCATTCTGATGGACATGATGCCGCAGGCTGCAGATGCCGCAGAGCGCTTGGCCGTGGAGTTTGCCAGTCCAGCCACAATGCTGCGTGCAGTGAGTATTCGAGCCAAGATGAAAGACTGGAATGCCGCCTCGAACGTTCTCCATCGCGGCCTTGAACTCTTCCCCCAAGACGCCGCCCTGCTTCGAGCCAGGGCGGAATTAGCGCAGGAGACGCCACAGTAGCTAGCGCCGTTTCTTACCTTTTGTTTTCTTGACCGGATTTTTTTTCTTCTTAGCCGGCTTCGCCACTTTCTTCGGCGGACTAGGCTTCTTGGTCTGCGGCCCAGCTTTTGCGGCGGCGACTTTCGCTGTCGGAGCCTTGTCGGCAGGCTGCGTAACCGGAGGCGGGGGAACAACCGCGGCGGCTGCGCCCTTTCCCTTCTTCTTGCCCGCGACCGGAGCCACAGCCGCTGGCTGAGGTGAGACTGCAGTTTTTGCTGCCCGACCGCGTTTGGGCGGCGGAGGTGGCGGCGGTGGCGGCGGTGGCGAGAAGGGTTTCAGAAATTTTACGATTTCCGTCCGCGAACGCAGCTTACCATCCAGTAGCAGCATGAACACATCGTGCGCAATCTTGGGATACTCTGGCATTTGCGGAGTGATGCGCAACTCCGTCATTTCGAGCAGCGGAAGCTTCTGCTGTACCTGCCGCCACTTGCCCAGGAAGTTCTTGATCTTTTGTGCCACTGCCTGTTGTTTTGCGGTGACATCGAGAAATAGAACCATCTCCGGACGGGCTTCCGACAACAACTTCCAGGTCCGCGAAGGGGTCGCAGCTTCCTTGCCCGTCAGGCGCTTGGCCAAATCCTTGGCATTGTCTTCGAGATCCTTCCACGCGGCTACCAGATCCTTGCGGGGAATTGCCTTGCGCATGTCCGCAATATCTTTATCGCCCATCCGCGACGTCAGGAAATACAAAACCGCCGGAGAGGGATCCGGCGTATATCCGAGTTGATTCATCTGCTGCCGCGTTTTCATCAACTCTGCCAACCCCGACGCGTCAATTTTTGCCGTAGACCAGTGGGGATTGAGCACCTTGAGCAATTCTTCTTTTTCCAGCACGCGGACGATATGCAGCGGGTCGTCCTCGTAGGCCAATTGTTCGATCTCTTGGCCGATGGCCCGGTCGGTGATGTACTCGATATAGTTATTTTCTCTCGCCGACTGTACTCGCGCCTGCGTGCGCTCTTCGAGCGGCCAATGAAAGCGTGCCGCGAAGCGGGCAGCGCGAATCAGCCGCGACGGGTCTTCCATGAACGAGTAGTTATGCAGGATGCGGATCAGTTTGGCTTCAATATCCGCAGCGCCATTGAATGGGTCCATCAGCAGGCCGCGCGATCCGGGATTCAATGACAAAGCCATCGCGTTGATGGTGAAATCACGCCGCCGGAGGTCTTCGATAATCGTGCCCGGAGCAATTACCGGAGGTTTCCCGGTCTTTTCGTAGCGCTCGGTGCGCGCCGAGCTGATTTCGGCGCGTACATTTCCCGGCAGCACCAGATATAAGGTTTTGAGGTCGTCGTCAACCGCGGCGACCCGTGCGCCAGCATGTTCGAGTTGTTTCTGCAGTTTGAGGGGATTGCCCTGAACGGTGAAGTCCAGGTCGCGAATGGGG
>Ga0210401_10002520_pt1 | contig 20271 bp, 20 predicted proteins | sample IncBWH32MmetaG_FD_150866 | JGI IMG/M metagenome (GOLD analysis project Ga0210401, IMG submission 150866) | Forest soil microbial communities from Barre Woods Harvard Forest LTER site, Petersham, Massachusetts, United States - Inc-BW-H-32-M | ecosystem: Environmental > Terrestrial > Soil >... | reverse complement strand
AAACGGAAGAAGGGCACAAAGAGCCGGTTCAGCGCCTCGGCCGCGACGCCGGGGCCCTGGTCCGAAACAGTCAGCACGGCCTTGCCGGCGTGCTGGCCCAGGGCCACGGCCACCGGGCCGCGGGCGGGCATGCCGTGGGTGAAGGCGTTGGTAAGCAGGTTCAGGACCAGGCGCTGCAGCCGCAGGGAGTCGCCGGTGCAGGTCAGCTGGGCGGGCACGTCCACGGTGATGCCGGGCGGGCGGCCCTGGAATTGGTCCGCCCCATCCCGCACCAGGGCGGCCAAGTCCAGGCTTTCCATGTTCAGCTGGGAACGCCCATGCCCGAGCCGGGCCCCCTCCAGCAGCTCGTCCACCAGCACTTCAAGGGACGAGATGTCCTCGGCCAGGCTGACGCGGTCGGGCCCCTCGGACAGGTTCTCCAGGCCCAGCTTCAGGCGGGTGAGCGGGGTGCGCAGCTCATGGCTCACGTCCAGGAGCAGCTGGCGCCGTTCCTCCAGCATCCGCTGCACCTGGGTGGTCATGGAGTTGAATTGCTGGGCCAGGCGCCCCAGCTCGTCGCTGTCCCGGACCGGGATGCGGTGGCCCAGGTCGCCGGACGCCACCATCGCCATGCCCTGGTTCAGCCAGTCCACCGGCCTGAGCAGCCAGCGCAACGCCAGCCAGACCAGCGCCAAGACCCCGAAGAGCGCCGCCGCAAGCCACAGGCCGATCCTGGGCGGCAGGTCCCGTTCAGGAAGGAAATGCTGGAACACCAGGTGCCCGCCGGTGCGCGGAATGACCAGGAAGAAGAAGTCGTCGTGCCAGCCCCAGCCCAGCCCCTGGCCCCATTCGGCGGCCCGTTCCACGGTCGGAACGTCGTCCTGGGTGCTCCAGGCGCTGCCGTCGTCCGCCTGGAAGCGCAGGGACCACATGCCGTCCTTGCTCAGCTCGCGGGCCTTGGACAGTTCGGGCGGGTCACCCAGGGTCGGCAAAAGGCTCAAGGCGTAGTCCCTGGCCAGGCTGGTGCCGCTGCGCATGGCCTCCACCTTGCGCGCATAGTCGTAGCCATTCATGACCACCACGTTCATGGCGGCCCCGCCCATCACCAGCACCAGCAGCACCTTCAGCGGCAGGGATGAGCGCAGCAGCGCCCAGGGCTTGGCGAAGCGGAACCTCACGCCGACTGATCCAGGAAGAGATAGCCCGCGCCGTAGACCGTCTTGATGAAGCGGGGATGGCGGGCGTCGTCGCCCAATTTTTGGCGCAACCGCGAAACCAGGACATCCAGGCTGCGGTCGAAGGATTCGTGCTCCAGGCCCTTGAGGCGTTCCATCAGCTGGTCGCGGGTCAAGACCCGGCCCGCGGCCGCGGCCAGGGCGGCCAGGCCCGCGAATTCATAGGCGCTCAGCTCCAGCTCCTTGCCCTCCAGGTGGGCCTGGCGCCGTCCGTGGTCCAAGGCCAGGGAGCCGTGGCGGGTCACGCCGTTGGTCACCGGCCGGCTCCGGCGGGCCAGGGCCTGCAGGCGGGCCAGCAGTTCCCGCGGTTCAAACGGCTTGGCCAGGTAGTCGTCCGCGCCCAGCTCCAGGCCCAGCACCTTGTCCGCCAGCTCGCCGCGGGCGGTGAGCATGAGCACGGGCAGATGGTCGCCCTTTTCCCGCAGCTCGCGCAGCACCTGCAGGCCGTCCTTGTCCGGCAGCATCACGTCCAGGACCGCCACGTCGGGCGGGTCCTGGTGGAGCAGGCGCTCAAAATCGCGGGAATGCAGCGCCAGCTGACCGCTCACGCCGTTCTTGGTGAGGTAGTCCACCACCAGCTTCCCCAGCTTGGGGTCGTCATCCAAGATCAGCACTTTCATGATCGGTCCCAAAGTGAAGGCGTTAGAAATCTCCGCAGCAGCTCGGCCGCCGCCGCGCGTTGGTCGGGCCGCAGTATGTTGTGGAAGCCTTGCAGGCAGCGCAGGGTCTGGTCGTGCCGGTCGGCCATGGCCTTCACGTCCCGGCCCCAGGCGTCGCCCAGGCCCTTCAGGTCAAAATCATCGGCGCGGAGATGGCCCTGCAGGTCGGACGCGAGCAGGCTCTGGGCCTGGTCCATGGATTCCTTTTCCTGCACCAAGGCCAGCGCCGCGGACCACGCCACGGCCTTCTGATCCGGGTTCAAATCCAGCGCGATAGCCAGGCGCTCCGTCAGGCGCTGCGCGTGCTCAGCCGGGCTGCGCAGGCGCCAGTGTTCCAGCCCCGCCAGGCTGATGAGGACCGCGGCGACGGCCACGGCGACCCAGATGATGCGTTGCATGCCGCCTCCTTCTCCATGGTCCGACAGCTGCGTGGCCCATGGCTTGCCCAAGTGTGAACAAAGGTTACGCGATCAGGCTCGCCAGGATCACCTGCTTCAAGGATGCCGCGTCCAGGTGCTGCCCTTGAAAGCCGCCCCAGTGGCCCAGGACCCGGAATCCGGCCTGCTGGAGCAGGCGGCGGAGCTCCTGGGGGAAGAACTGCCGCAGGGGCAAGGCCACGGTCCGTTCATCCCCTCCACGGTTCCCCAGCTTCCAGCGCTGGGTGAGCACCTGCGACGCAGGGTTCCAACGGCTCTGCTCCGCCAGGACGCGCCAACCGGTGGGACTTGTTCCGGAATCCTCGACCCCGAACCATTCCTCGGGGTCGCGGGCCAGGATTTCCGGCCGCGGCAGATGCAGGTCCAGGGCGAAACGGCCGTCCTCCGCCAAGCTGCGCTTCAGGCCGTGGAAGAAGCCGTCCAGGTCTTCGGCGTCACAGAGGTGCTGGAGCCCGTTGTAGGGCAGGATCGCGAGGTCAAAAACGCGCCCCAGGTCCAAGCATCGCAGGTCGGCCCGCCTCCAGTCCACCGGAAGCCCGGTGTCCGCCCCCCGGGCCCGGGCCACCGCCAGCATGGCTTCGCTGGAATCGATGGCGCAGACTTGCGCGCCCAGCCCGGCGACCAAGAGGGCCAGCCGGCCCGTGCCCGTGGCCAGGTCCAAGACCCTTGGAGCGTTCAGCACCTGGGCGCGGTACCAGGGCCAATCGTCGCCCGGGGCGCCCCAAAGCGCTTCGTAGTCCAGGGGAACCTGATAAAGCCCTTCTGCGTCGGATTTTGGCATCTGAAACCCGCCTAGGGTCCGTATAATAGTCGACCCCAGGGCCGTCATGGGCCGGGCTATTCCTTGGAGGAACGCATCCAATGTCCTTTATCAAACGCTATTTCCTGTTCTTTCTGACCAACCTGCTGGTCCTGGCCATGGTGGCCGTGGTGCTGGGACTGCTGTCGGCCTTTTTTCCGGCCGTCCGGGAAAGCGGCTACGGACAGCTCCTGGTCATTTCCGGGCTCTTCGGTTTTGGCGGAGCCTTTGTGTCCCTGGCCCTGTCCAAATGGATGGCCAAGCGCATGCAGGGCGTCCAGGTCATCGATCCCGCCACGGCCACCGGCGACGCCCGCTGGCTGGTGGACACGGTGCACCGCCTGGCCAAGGACGCCGGCATCACTGAAATGCCGGAGGTGGGCTTCTGGGCCAGCGATGAGATCAACGCGTTCTGCACGGGCCCCAGCGCCAACCACTCGCTGGTGGCGGTCAGCACGGGCATCCTGCGGCGCATGGACCGCTCCGAGCTGGAAGGCGTGCTGGGCCACGAACTCAGCCACGCCGCCAACGGGGACATGGTGACCATGACCCTCATCCAGGGCGTGGTGAACACCTTCGTCTTCTTCCTCTCGTTCCTGGTGACCAACCTACTGGCCAACGCGCTGTCCGGAAACCGCCGGGACCGCGAGGACCGCCCCGGATTCCTGGATTTCTTCCTCCGCCAGATCATCTTCAACGTGGTCCAGGTGGCCATCGGCACGGCCGCGTATGTGGCGGTCATCGCGCCGTTTTCCAGGCGCCGGGAATTCCGGGCCGACGCCGGCAGCGCGCGCCTGGTAGGACGGGACAAGATGATCGCCGCGTTGACGGCGCTGCAGGACAGTTTCCGCCTGCCCCAGCCGCCGGCTGAGCCGGCCCTGGCCGCGATGAAGATCAGCGGAACCAGGCCGGCATCCCTCTTCAGCACCCACCCGGCCCTGGAGGAGCGCATCGAGGCGCTCCGGCGCCTGCCGCTCTAGGGCCCGCTTCCGGACAAAGCAAAAGCCCCGCGCCGTTGGCGCGGGGCTTTTTTATGGGAAGCGTCGAGCTGGCCCCAAGCGTCCCCCTATTGCTGCCCCAGCCATTCGCTGGCCTCGGCCTCGGTTCCAAAGACCCTAAGGCGGTGGTCCACAAAGGACAGCCCCAGCAGCCTGGCGGCGTCGATGAAGCCCCGCACCGCCGCGCCCACCAAGCCCCGCAGGCCGAAGATCGCGGAGGCCCTGATGGCGGGCGAATGCTCCAAACGGGCGGCCTTCCACTGCCTGGCGATGGAGGCCTCGTACACGGCTTCGGTGACATCGGTCAGCAGCAGCACAGATTCTGGCGCCCGGCCAAGCATGGTTTGATGGAAGCCCGCGATCAGGGCCAGCGACTCTTCCGGGTTGGCCCGGCTGAAGTCGAGCAGCAGCACTTCCTTACCCCGGACTTGGATCCAACGCAGGCGGGTTTGAACGGCAATCGTGGGCATGGGGGCTCGATGGGTTTGGCCGGAGGCGGAAAGGCCCGCCGCTGGCCGATGATCAGGACCTGGGGTTTACGTTTCCCAAATCCGCGCCGCCTGCCCCCTCACTCCTGCAATTGGCACGAATTAATATTAACATAGCCGTCATCGGCCGGGTACCGCTTCACTGACATTTTGGAAATTCCCCTTGGTTCCAACCAGAAAGCGGCTGTTTTGTTGTGATTAATAGTAGGGACGTAACAAAAAGTAAACCAAGACCCCGGTCAGGCTCACATACAGCCACAGCGGCAGGACCCATCGCGCCAGGGCCCTGTGCCTGGCGAAAACCCCGATGCCGGCGAACCAAACCACGGTCAGCAGCAGCGGCAGGACCAGGGCCGAAAGGAGAATGTGGCTGGCCAGGATGAAGAAATAAAACGGCCGGATCCAACCTTGGCCCAGGAAGCGGGTGTCGCCATGGAAATGGTGGTAGCAGACGTAGCTCGCCAAAAACAGCCCGGAAAACGCCAGGGCGCAGAGCATCAGGCCGCGGTGCAGGCGCCGGCGGGACGCACGGATGGCCAGGAAGCCGGCCGAGGCGCAAAGGGCTGAGGCCCCGTTCAAGGCGGCGTTCAAGGGCGGCAGGGCCCGGGCCCAGGCCGGGACCTGGGCCTCGCCGCCGGCGAAATAGATCAGCCAGACCAGGAAGGCCAAGGCCGCGGCCGAGAACAACCCGATGCCGATGAACGCCTTGGTGTCCCTCGGCGCCGCCGGCCCGCCCTCGCCCGCCATCTCAGGATCCCCCTAAGGCGCGCAGGTTGCCGAGAATTTGCGGGTCCTGGGGCGAGACCTGGGCGGCCTGGCGCAGAATCTGCACCGCCTCGTCCTTCCGGCCCTGGTAGTAGACGCTCACCGCCAGCGTGTTCCAGGCCTGCGGATTGGCCGGGGCCAGGGCCAGGGCCTGGCGGGCTGCGGCTTCGGCCTGCTGAAAGTCGGCCACCAGGTGGCTTTGCTGCCCTTGCTGGTTGTAGGCCCCGGCCAGGTTCGCCCAGGCCTCGAAGATGGGCTTCACCGCGATGGCGTTCTTATAGCAGGTGATGGCGGCGGCCATGTCGGGCTTCAGGCCGTCGCCGCCCGTGCTGAGGGCCACGCCGTAATGGGTCCATACCTCCGAAAGGTTCGCGCGCGAGGTCCATTGCACGGCCTGCTGGTAAAGCCCCATGGCCTCCCGCGAACGGTGGTGCGAACGCAGGTACAGGGCCGTGTCCAGGAACGCGGTGCCGTAGTTGCTCAGGGCGAACGCCGGGCTCGGCTCCAGCTCGCCGCGGTCCAGGCTGAGGTGGCGGCTGCGGTACGCCTTCAGGAGCCCCAGGCGGCGGGCCTCCGCCTGCGGCGAATCCGGCTCCGCCGTGGGCCGTAGTTCGGACACCAGCCCGCCGGGGCGCCAGGACCAGCCGCCGGGCCGGGCGCCCGCGGGCTCCCATTCCGGCACATTGGCGGACAACACGTCCCTGAACAAGGACGTGTAGACCGGGCGCGAGCTCAGGTTCGCCGCCATCACCTGGCTCAGGGCCGCGCGCAGCACCTGGCCGTCCCCGGCCCGCTCCCCGGTGATGGATTTTTGCACCACGCCGATGCCAAGGCGCGGCTGCACCAGCCTGGCCAGGTTCACGCCCCAGTCCGTGCTGAGGAACACCGTGGTCACATGGTCCACATCCGGCCGCTGGCCGCGCACCCGCTGGAGGTAATAGACCGGCATGGTGTTGAAGTCCCCCTCGGCCAGGAGGACGGCGTTGGGTTTGAGGCTCAACAGCAGGTCCTGGGCGTAGTCCCAGGCCAGGTACTGGTCCGCCTGGCTCAGGGCGCGGGCGCGCAGGGCATAGGTGCCTGCGGGCAAGCCGAGCAACACGGCCAGGCAGGCCGCGGCCCCGGCGCGGCGCAGCAGGCCGGGCGCCCAGCGCTGGGACAACCACAAGAGCCCCAGGCCGGCCAGCAGCGCCTGCACCACGTAGAGCGGCAGGAGAAAGACGTCCAGGATCCAGACCATCTCTTCCTTCAAATGGAAGTAGAAGGTCACCACGCCGGCGAACGCAACGATCAGGGCGGCCAGGGCCGTGCCCATCTGCGCGTTCGCCCCTGCCCCCCAGGGCCTGGCCTTGGGGCGCAGCACGGCCCAGCCGGCCAGCGACAGCAGCGCCAAGGGGACGCCAAGATCCGCGCGCGGGCCGGCCAGGTGGGAAAGGACCCTGAGGCCCTGGCGCTGCACCACGCCCCAATTGTCCGCCACCGCGGCCCAGGTGCCGTTGCCGAAGGCCGCGGCTCGCAGGCTCTTCAAGAAGCCGGTTTCCAAGTCCAGGTATTCCTGCCGGAGCACCACCCAGCAAAATTGCTTCCAGTCGCTGGGGTCGCCCCAGTTGAGGGGCGGATGCAGCCGGGCCCGCAGCGGCAGGTACAGGTAAAGCAGCGGGCCGGCCAGGGCCAGCCCGGCCAGCGTGGCCAGCGGCCGGGCCCAGGCGGCCAGGGACGACCGGCGCGGCCGGCCGGCCAGCACCAGGCCCGCCCAGAACAGGCACACCATCAGCACCAAGGCCTGGGTTTCCCAATGGTTGGCCAGGCCCAGGCCCAGCAGCAGCGCGGCGCCGCGCAGCTGCGGCAGGCGCAGGGCGCCTCCGGCGTCCAGCTCCGGGGCTTCCTCCAGGGCCGTGGCCCAGCGCTGCAGAAGCAGGAAGGTGCCCGCCACCAGGGCCATCTGCAACGTGTAAATGCCGCCCTTGGCCGCCAGGGATTGGGACCAAAACGTGGAGCCTCCACCCAAGCCCAGGCCCGCCGTGAGGCCCGCCAGGATGCCGCCCCAGGCGCAGGCCCCAGGGCCTTCCCCCTGCCCCCGCAGCCAGCGGGCGCCGAGCTCGCAGGCCAGCCAGGCCAGCAAGGCGCAGGCCAGGGCGCCCAGGCAGGCCGCCATCAGGTTCAGGCGCCAGGCCTCGGAACCCAGCGGCAAGCGGCTGGCCAGGCGCCCCACCAGGGTCTGCAACGGATAGGCCGGGGGATGCTGGATCCCCAGGATCACGGACGTGGCGATGGTCTCGGGGCTGTCGTCGGCGCGGAAGGCCGGATTCAGGGTGGGAAGATAGAGGCCCAGGCAGGCCAGGAAAACGGCCGCCGCCAGCACGGCCTTCCAACGGAGCGTCGGCGCCGCCGGGGTCATCGCCGGTACCCCTTCACCGAGCGCACCCGGTCCTCGCCGAGATGGTCCTGGGCGATGCGGAGGATCCGCGGGGCGGCGTAGGTCAGCTCCTGCCGGAAGAGGGGGCTGTCCACCTGCACCTCCAGGATGCCGTCCTTGAGCGAGCGCGGGGTGCTGTGGCCGGCCAGGGCTTCGCCGGCGAACTGCGGCCAATGCTGGCGGAGGAAGAACAGGCATTCGTTCAGGCCCAGGCGCTTGAACGCGGGCAATTGGTCCAGCAGGCGCCCGACCGGCGCGTGCTCGGCCAGCAGGGCCGCTTCGCGCGCCTGCTGCAGCCGTTTGGACAGGAGGGCCAGGCCCGCGCTCCGGCGCGTCACGGCTTCGATCCCGCGGGCGCGCTCACGGACTGGGCCTCCGGGCTCACCGCGGCCGCGCTGAGCGGCGGCGCTTCCGCCGCCCGATGGGCCAGGGTCGCGGCCTCGGCCGCCTCGCGCCGGTGCCGCAGCAGCCCTTCGCTGATCATGAGCCAATCCGTGAGCTGCTGCCGGCCCTTTTCATCCAGGTCCTTTTGCTGCCCCCCCAGCTGGCGCCGCAGGTCGTCCTGGAGCGACGCCAAGCCGGCCTGCAGGTCCTGCAGCTTCTTGGCCTGGGCGTCGCCCTGGGGGTCGTCCGGACCCAGGCGGCGGAGCAGGGCTTCCTGGTTGTGGACGGCGTCGCCGAGGTCGAGCACGGACTCAGACTTCTCCAGCGCCTGCCGGGCCGGGCCGGCCTGGCCGTCCAGCCCGTAGTCGGCCTTCAGGGACGCCAGCAGCGCGTCCTTCGCGGACTTGTCCACGCGCCGGGTCTCACGGGCCAGCGCATCATACAAGGGCAGCGCCTCGTCCACGCGCTCCGCCAGGCTGGTCCGGTCCACCGGGGCGGGCTCATCCGCGTGGTCGAACATGGAGCCCGTGCCGGGCTGGTCATAGGCGCCGCTGTTCTGGGGTGGCGGGCCCGCGGCCAGCCCGGCGGCGGCCAGCACCAGGACCGCGCTAAATTTCCACATAGACATTCCCGTCCTCAAGCTTCACCGGAAAGCTGCGCAATTTCAGCGACGGCACCTGGCTGCAGACGCCGTCCTCCACCCGGAACCGCCATCCGTGCAGATGGCAGACCGCCTCCCCGCCCTCCAGGGGCAGCACGGAAAGCGATCCGCCCCGGTGCAGGCAGGTGTCGTGCACCGCGAAAAAGCCGTTGGCCAGGCGCGCCAGCAGCACCGGCTGGCCGCCCAACTCCAGCCGCCGGTGCCCGTCCAGCTCCAGCTCCTCCGCCTTCATCGCGGGCAGCCAGGCCATCAGCCGAATTTCTCCAGCTTGATGGAGGCGCCGTCAAACCCGGCCTGCAGCAGGCCGGCCTGGGCCGCGGCCACATCCGCGGTGAATCCGGCGGCGTAGCATTGCGCCTCACGGGGCAGCTGGCCCGCCGCCGCGGCCGCCAGCTCCGCCCCGCCGCCCAGCAGCGGGCGGTAGTGGAAACGCGGATGGTCGGCCTCCATGGCGCGCCATTCTTCGTGCAGCAGCCAGTCGGCTTCGCCCGCGCCGCCCAGGAAAAGCCAGTGCTCGCCCTGGTCCTCGGCCAGCCCCTGCAGCAGCATGCTGCGCAAGGGCGCCAGGCCCGCGCGCTGGCACAGGAAGGCCCGCGGGGCGGCCGGCCCCGGCATCAGGCCAAAGTGGCCCAAGGGCCCTTCCAGCTTGAGCTGCTCGCCCGGGCCGCGGGCGCTGATCCAGTCGCTGACCCATCCGCCGCCCTCCCGGTGCTCCACCAGCAGCTCCAGGCTGGGCAAGATGCCGGGGGCCGACGCCACGGAATAGAATCCCTTGGCCGGCTTGGCGTCCGCGGCCGAATCCGGGGCCGGGGGCACCGGCAGGATGACGAACTGCCCCGCCTGGAACCGGAAGCCGCCCTCCACGCGCAGGGCCAGGCGCCGCACGGTGGGGCTGACGGGCAGGTTGGCGAGGATGGCGGCCGTGTTCATGCCTGGGCTCCGGAGACCGCGGTCAGGGTCAGCGTACGGATGGCCAGCAGCTGGCCGTCCGCGCGCAGCTCAAAATCGTAGTCGCCCGGGGCGTCGAAGACCACGTTGGCGAAGTCGGCGTTGATCTCATAGGGCTGGTTGGGGGTGACCGGGGTGGTGCAATCGACCGTCACCTGCTGCAGCAGGCGGCCGTGGCGCACATCCTTGAAGAGCAGCTCCAGGCGGCTGGGCACCACCACCTCGGCCAGGCTCACAAACACGCTGAAGCTCCGTGCGGGCAGCGGAAAGACGGGGGATTTTAGGTGCTGGAACACGCCCACCAGGCTGCAGCGTCCGTGCTGGTCGCGCAGCACCTGGTCGCAGATGAGGAAGGCGTTCAAGCTGGGTTTGACTGGCAAGCGCATGCTCCTGGCGCCCGGCTAGGCCGCGGGCCGTTGTGGGGTTAGACTGTCCATCCTACCCCAGCTACCCAAGCCAAGGAAGCCATGCCCAGCCCCCGGCCCAACCTGCAGGAACTTTGCAGCCGCGACTACGACCTCCTGGTCGTGGGCGGCGGCATCAACGGCGCGGGGGCGGCCCGCGAAGCCGCCGGACGGGGCTTGAGCGTGCTGCTGGTCGAACAGGCGGATTTCGCGTTTGGGGCGAGCAGCCGCAGCACCAAGCTCCTCCACGGGGGGCTGCGCTACCTGGAGCACCGCGACTTCGCGCTGGTGGCCGAGTCGCTGAAGGAGCGCCGGGTGCTGACCGAAGTGCTGGCGCCGCACCTGACCCGGCCGCTTCCCTTCCTGGTTCCGGTCTACGCCGGCGACCAGCGGCCCGCCTGGCTCATCCGCGCCGGCCTGTGGCTCTACGACCTGCTGGCGCTGCGCGGGCGGGGCCTCATCCGCTGGCACCGCTGGCTGGGACGCGAGGCGGCCCTGGCCGCGGCGCCCCTGCTGGGCTCCGCGGGCCTGGCCGGCGCCGCCGAGTACTGGGACTGCCAGATGGACGACGCGCGCTTGGTGCTGGAAAACCTCCAGGACGCCCAGCGCATGGGCGCCAAGGCCATCAACTACTGCAGCCTGCAGGGCGCCCACTCGATGTCCGAAGGCGGGGTGCGCGTCCGCCTCAGGGACGAGGAGTCCGGGGCCGAATGCGACGCCAGGGCGCGGCTGCTGGTGCTGGCGGCCGGGGCCTGGACCGGCGAGGCCTGCCGGCGGCTGGGGCTGGCCGCCACGCCGCGGGTGCGGCCGACCAAGGGCGTCCACCTGGTCACGCGGCGCCTGCTGGACGGCCACGCCCTGCTGGTGCCCGCCCGCAGCGACGGCCGCGTCTTCTTCGTCATCCCCTGGGACCTGGAGGGCCGGCCCGCCAGCCTCATCGGCACCACGGACACCGATTTCAGCGGCGACCCGTCCCGGCTCCGCGCCGAGGAGGACGAGATCGGATACCTGCTCACGGAGACGGCCCGCGTGCTGCCCGCCGCCGGATTGAAGCGGGCGGACCTGTGGGCCACCTTCGCCGGCCTGCGGCCCTTGTCCGCCCCGCCCCCCGACCGCGCCGGCAGCACCGGCCTGGTGTCCCGGGAGCACACGTTCTGGGAGGAGCCCGGGCTGCTGGCCGTCACCGGCGGGAAGTACACCACCTATCGGGCCCTGTGCCAGTCCCTGGTGGAGCGGGCGGCCCTGCGCCTGGGGGCCCGCCTGGGGCCCGCCTTCAGCGCCAAAACCGCGCTGCCGGGCGCGCCCCGCTCGGGCGCCGAGACGCCGGCGAAAATGGCGGCCCAGCTGGAGGGTGAGTTCGGCCTGGACCCAGACGCCGCGGCCTTGTTGGTCTTCCACTATGGGCGCCTGGCCCGCGACGTGGCCGGGCTGACCCGCGAGGAAGCGGAATGGAAGCGGCCCCTGGCGCCGGGGAGCGGCTGCCCGGCCATTCTGGCCATGGCTGTGTGGGCGGCACGGCACGAGCAGGTGGCCCATCTGGACGACTTCTACCTGCGGCGGACCAAGCTGGGCCTGATGCTACCGCCGGACCACCCCGGCGCCGACCGGCTGGCCGCCGTCGTGGGGCAGGTGCTGGGCTGGGACCGGGACCGCGGCCTGGAGGAGCTGGACCGCCTGCGGCGGATCGTGGCGGGCGAGTACCGCTAAACGGCCCGGCCGCCGTGGTCGCGGCGGCGGCGGCTCCTGCGGCGGCGCTCACCGCCGTTCCAATTGGAGGCGGGCTCCACGCTGCGTCCGGCCCGCTCCTGGCGCGAGGGGCGCTTGTCGAAAAAGCGGCGGCCGCCTTCGGGGCCGCCGTCGGCGCGGGCCGCCAGCTTGAGGCCCAGGGCCAGCGCGGCCACGCCCAGGTAGGCCAGCGCGAATCCCGGCGCCGCGCCGGGCCCCAGCTTGGACTCCAGCCCCAAAGGCCCCAGGGTCCAGGCGTGGATCAGGCCGAAATAGGACAGCAGCGAACCGGCCAGGGCCCAGGCCGCGGCCTTGACCCATTGGCGCTCGGCCGCGAAGACCAGCAACGCCGCGAAGAGCATGGACGTGAGGATGAAGCCCTGGTTGAGGGCGAAGACCCCGTCCAAGGCAAGGTCGCCGGGGCTGAACTTGGCGGCGGCTTCATAAAGGCTGCTGCCGGCCACGCGCAGGGTGGTCTCGATGTTCAAGAGCAGCCACGCGGCCAGGGCCGGGATGAACCCGAAGGCCACGCCCAGGAAATGGAGGCGCGGCACGTCCCGGTAGGCTTGGGCCGCGATGATCACGCCGATCCAAAGCAGGATGCCGATCATGGCCTCCATGGGCACCACCTTCAGCACCAGGCCCACGCCGCCGCTCAGGCACAGCGCGGTGATCACCACCCCGTTCAAGAGGCTGTAGCCCCAGCGGGCGCCCATGGCCTTCCAGCCCGGGTGGCCGATGTAGATGGTGGTGGGGAACGGCGAGCCCAGGGCCGCGGCCGCCAGCCCGCCCAGGCCGTTGGCCAGCAGGGAGGAGCGCGTGGAAAAGGAGTCCCCGGCGGCCTCGGCGCTCTCCAAATTCTGCAGGCTGCCGATCACATTGAACAGGCCCATGGGCAGGATCACACCCAGGTAGCGCCAGCCGTTCTGCTGGGTCATGAAGGCCCAAAGCTCCCCCACACTGCCCTGGGGCAGCCGCAGGGCCAGCTGCACCGGCTCGGTGCTGGGATGGAAATAGTCGAAGCCCATGGCCCGCAGGCCCCAGGCCAAGCCCGTGCCCAGCAGCACCGCCACCAGCCCGCCGGGCAGGCCCAGGGGCAGCTTCACCCGCGAGCTGTAGACGAAGAGGATGAGAAAGGCCGGGATCACGGCCAAGGCGGGGCTGGCGAAGATCTGGAACACGAAGCCCATGCTGATGAAGGTGAGGGCGATCCCGGCCAGGGCGGTCAGCAGGGCCGCGCGCGGCGTGTGGCGGCGCAGCCAGCCGCCCACAAAAGCGCCCAGCAGCTCGATCACGGCGGAACCCATGCACGCGAACAGGCCCGCCTTCCACGCCAGGTCAGGGTCGTGGGTCTCGCGGTAGACCGGCCCCATGATGAGGAAGACATGGGCGAAGAGGCTCACGGTGTTGATCCCGTAGGGCAGCGCCGTGGTGTGGGGGCGGGCCCTCCGCTCAGCCAGGCGCTTGGCCTGCCATGCGTAAAAGGCGTTGCCGATGAGGATGCTGAGCGCCGCGCCCGGCAGGATGCGCCCGGCCACCAGTTCCGAGGGCATGCCGCAGACCCCGGTGCAAAGCACCTGGATGAGCATCAGCTGCAGCAGGTTGTCCACGAAAAGGCCGAAAAATCCGTCCAGGTCACCGGGATAAAACCATTTTAGGCGCATGGATCGTTCCTAGCAGGGGTGGGCCGCTTTGCCGGCATGGGCGGCGGATATTCTAAGCGAGCGGCGCGTTTCGCGCCCCCTTTTCCCTTCGCCGCCGCTGCCCTGAACGCTAAGATGGATTGAGCCTGTCCACCGTTCGACCCCCAATCCCTTTGGCCCCGCCCCCACCCATGCCCCAGACCCACCCTCTCAGCCGCCTGTTGGCGGCAGCCAGGACCCTATGGCAGCGCGACCAGGACCCGTTCCTGGACGCGCTGCGCTGGCGCCTGGACCTGCGCCTGCTGCTGCTCACCGCGGCCACGGGGGCCGGCATGGCCGTGCTGCGTTGGACCACCCAAGGCCGCCTGGATTTCATCCCCCTGGCTTCCGCAGGCTCCTTGGGAGCCTGGTTTTGGCTGCGGGGCCACCCAACGGGGCACCGCAAAGTGGTGCGCTGGCTGACGGCCCTGCTGCTGGGGATCGGGCTGAGCGACCTGGCGCGGCCGGGGCAGAGCGCACCCTGGGCCTTGTTCTGCATGGTGGTGCTGCCGGCCTACGGCACCCTGGTGGACGGGCTCGCCGCGGGCGGCTTGGCGGCCCTTTGCACGGTGGGCGCCTCGGTGTGGGAGGCTGCGCGGCCCATGCCCGGCGAGATCCGTCTCCTGGCCGTCTTCGCCGGCCTGGCCAGCCTTTGCTTCTACGCCACCAGCCTCACCTACACGTGGATTTTTGGCGCGATGGTGGAACGCCGCCGCGTGGCCCGCTCGGCCGTCGCCTCGGCCACCAGCGCGGCCGGCCAGCTGGCCCGGACCTTGGGGGACGAGGTGACCGTGGCCAACGCGCGGCTGCGCTCCAGCCTGGCCCAGGGCCTCAGCGACCCGCGCCAGACCTCGGACCTGCAGCAGATCCTGGCACGGTCCCGCGCCGCGTTGCCCTTGGACCAGCGGGAGACCGCCACCGATCCCGAAGCCCTGCTGGAGCACCAACGCCAGGCGGCCCACCGGATCTTCCTGCTGCTGGCCACCAGCGTGGCCGCCGGGGCCGCCATCGCCATCCTGCTGCTGCAACGGAACCTATGGTGGCTGGCGGCCGCGGTGGCGGCGCTCACCGGCCTGCTCTACGGATGGGGCCAGCGCAGCCGCCTGCCTTGGATCTTGAGGGTGCGCCTGTTTATCGCCCTCTGCCTGATGGCCATGGCCGCGGACCTGAGCCTGTCCAGGGGCCGGACTCCGGCCGCTTCCCTGGTCTTCCTTCCCTTGGTGGTCTTCTACAGCGGCCTGCTCGATTCCATGCGCTCCGTGGCGGCGACCGCCGCGCTGGGCCTGGCGATGCTGGGCTGGGAGTCCCTGCAAAACGGCCCGCCTGACTGGCCCTTCTACTCCACCTTCCTGGTGGTCCAGGCCCTGCTGGTCGGCTTGGTGCTCGGCGTAGGCTGGGCCATCCGGCCCGTGTACCGGGGCCTGCTCGCGGACCTGGCGGCCCAGGAGGAGGACCTGCGCCGCAGCCTTCTGTCCTACCGGCGCCTGGTCTCCGCGCTCTTCCATGACCTGGCCAACCCCCTGGCCGTGCTCCAGACCTTGGCCGGCCTGCCGGCGGCGCTGCGCCGGCCCGAGGACGGCGAGCGCAGCCGCCGCATGCTGGAGCGCCTGGAGGCCGTGACCGCGGCGGCCCGGCTGGCCGTGGAACCGGCCGCGGGCGGGCCACCCAGCTCGGTCGAGGCCTGGGTGGCGGGGGCCGAAGACCTGTTCCGCGAGCGGCTGCGCGCCAAGAAACTGGCCTGGCACGTGGCCGTGGACTCGGGGCTGCCGGGCTTGGCAGCTTCGTCCCAGGCCCGCGACCAGGTGCTGGGCCACCTGGTCTCCAACGCCATCCGTTTCTCCCCGCAGGCCGGCGCCATCGCCGTCCGCGCCGAACGCCGCGGCGCCTGGCTGCGCCTCAGCGTGCGGGACCTGGGCAACGGCTTCCCCGGGGACGTGCTGGAGGACCTGGGCCAAGGCGCCGCGCCGCGGCCGCGGGCGGACCTGCAGGGCGAGACCGGAAACGGATACGGCCTGCTCCTGGCGCAGGCCACGGCCCGCGACCTGGGCGGGCGCCTGGAGCTGCGCAACCAGGACCAGGGCGGGGCCGAAGCGGAGCTGTGGCTGCCGCTGGAATAGGCAAAATCTAATTATTGAATTTTCAGTAATTACTGAAAATATATTTGACACCGAAATTCGTTCTGCTATGCTCCTTGAAAGGTCCTTCAAGGAGCGCCATGTCCAAAATCAGCCAGCAAAACCAAGAACTGCAGAATGCCCGGGACGGCTTTGTCACCAGCTGGGGAGCCCTCGGCAACGCCTGGGGCGTCAACCGGACCATGTCCCAGATCCACGCCCTGTTGCTGGTTTCCAGCCGGCCGCTGACCACCGATGACGTCATGGCGGAATTGAAGATCAGCCGCGGCAACGCCAACGGTTCCTTGCGCGAATTGGTCGGCTGGGGGCTGGTCCGCAGCGTGGTCAAGAAAGGCGAACGCAAAGAACATTTCGAGGCGGAGAAGGACATCTGGAAGGTCTTCCGCATCGTCATCGGCGAACGCAAGCGGCGCGAGGTGGTTCCGGCCCTGCAGGTGCTGCGGCGCTGCGAGGAGAGCCTGCAGGGCATGAAAGATCCAGAGGCCCAGTCCACCAGGGAATTTCTGAAGGACCTGCGCCAGTTCATGGAGATGGGTGAAAAGATCATGAGCCGGGTCGAAGCGACGGACAAAGGGCTGGTCATGCCCTTGGTGCTCAAGTTCATGCGTTAGGGAGGGGTCATGGTCGCAGCGATTAGCTTCATCGCGGGGGTCTTGGCGGGGGCACTGTTTGTGTTCGCCCGCATCGTGGGTCTAAGGCCGTGGCCGGAAGAGCGGCGCCATCGGTCGTCAAAGCGGGGAGCGCGGGAGGCCGCGTCATGGATGCGCTAAGCGCCAGGGGAAACTCGCTTCCCTTCCTTCGATGCGACGAACGGCCAGAGGTGCCCGCGTGGCTGCCAGAAACCGTGGAGTACCGCATGGCCGCGCGGAATGCCGAGGACGCCTTGCCGGCCTATCTTGGTCTTTGCGAATCCCTCGAAAAGTTCGCCTTGCTTCGCGATGGGTCGCGGCACGGCGCCGAGCTTCGCCTCCCCCTGGCCTATGGACCCTTTTCCTTGATCCTGGACGGAAGGATCACCCAGGAGTTCCTCAGCAGCCAAGTGGGCGAGGCCCAGCGCCACCTGCGCGCGGAGTTCGAGCTGCCGGGCGGCTGGCGGCTGCTCTGGCACCTGCAAGCCGGCCTGCATTTGGCCGACAGCAGCGTCAGGCTGGTCAGCAGAACCTGGATTGAGGCCGGCGTTCGGCGGAGCTTCAGGCACATCATCGCGGCAAGGGCGCTGAGGCGGGCGGTGACCACGGCGGTCGCGCGCCGGCAAGGGAAGGTTGGAGCCAACCAAGGGAGAGAATCATGAACCCAAAGACCGAAGCCAATCCAGAGCCTCTGACACCGATGGGGCGTACCGCGTCAAAGGTCACCAACCGCCTATTGGGGATCCTGCTGGTGATCGTTCCACTGTGGGGGGCCGCAGGGTTGGTGAACCAATCCATCGGGGAGCGGGAAGACCTTAGGACCCAGGCTGAAAAGGAGATCAGTGACAAATGGGGCAACGACCAAGTCCTGTCCGGTCCCGTGCTGGTCATTCCCTGGGATGAAATTGGAAGCGAATCCAGCGAAGAAAGCGGCAGGACCGTCTACCACCAGGTCGTCCACCGTCACAGCGCCGCGTTCCTGCCCGAACATTTCCAAGTCGAGGGTTCCCTGCGCCCTGAGATCCGGCGGCGGGGCATTTTCGAGACTGTGCTCTATGTGGCCGACCTTGACCTAAAAGGGGACTTCGCGGCCCCGGATCTGCGGTCGCTTGGCATCGACCCGGCCCATGCGCACATGGACAAGGCGTTCCTTAGCATGGGATTGACCGACACCCGCGGCCTGGTGGAGAACCCCGCCGTCATTTGGAAGGGCCGTGAACGATCCTTTGCCCCCGGTCCCGGGGACTCATCGCCGTTTTCGCACGGATTCCAGGCCAAAGATTTGGGCCTGGGGTCACCGAAGAAATTGGACTTCCATTGCCATCTGATATTGAACGGAAGCCGGACCTTGAAGATCGCGCCGGTCGGACGCATCAGCACCGTGAATCTGCGCTCCCCCTGGCCCGATCCCAGCTTTTGCGGCGATTACCTTCCTACCAGCCGAAACGTGGGCGCCCAGGGATTCCAGGCCGATTGGAAGGTGCTAGAACTGGCCCGGGACTTTCCCCAGGCATGGCGGGACCAGCAGGTGGATGACCAAAAACTGAACGACGCCTCCTTCGGCGTAGGGTTGATACGGACGGCCAGCACTTACCAACAAAGCGGAAGGGCCACAAAATACGCCATCCTGTTCCTGGTGCTGACGTACTCGGTCTTCTTCCTTTTCGAGGCGCGCGGGGGCAGTCGCGTCCATCCTATCCAATACCTGCTGGTTGGCGCGGCGCTGGTGGTGTTTTACCTGCTGCTGCTTTCGTTGTCCGAGCAGCTCGGATTTAACGTGGCTTACGGACTCTCGTCAGCTGCCACATTGATGCTCATTTGGTCGTACGTGCGGACGGTGTTGGGCGATCCCGGGCGGGCCCGCCTTCTGCTGGCCGTCCTGTCGGGGCTTTATGGGTACCTATTTGTGATTCTCAGGCTGGACGATTACGCGCTTCTGATGGGATCGGTCGCCATCTTTGGATCCGTGGCCGCGCTGATGTGGCTGACCCGAAACATCGACTGGTACGCCTTGGACCGTGGGCTGCGGCCGTGACCGCCTTGATCCGGGCGACCCGAAGGCTTCGCGCGGCTGCGGCGGCTTTGTGAATCGCTGACAAGATACCCAGGCAAAAAAAGAGCGGGGCCCCGAAATGCGGAGCGCCGCTCTTTTTTTGGCCGTTAGTGGTACTAGGCCTTGGCTTTTTTCGCCGCCTTGCGCTGCTGCTCGAGCGCGCCCTGGTACTCGCTGTAGGGCCCCTTGAAATCCCACCAGCTGCCGTCGGGACGCAGCTCCAGGATGCGGTTGGCCACCTTGCCGATCAGGTCCTGGTCATGGCTAGTGAAAAGCACTCCGCCCGGGAATTCCTCCAGGGCCTTGCTCAGGGATTCGATGCCTTCCAGGTCCATGTGGTTGCTGGGCTCGTCCAGGATCAGGGCGTTGCCGTTGAGAAGCATCATCCTGGCCAGGAAGAGGCGCTGGCACTCGCCGCCGGAGAGCACCTTCACGCTCTTCTCCTGCTGCTCGCCGCTGAAAAGCATGCGGCCCAGGAAGCCGCGGATGGTCTGGATCTCCTCGTTGGGGCCCCAGGTCTTGAGCCAGGTGACCATGTCCAGGTCCTCGGTCAGCTCCTCCTTGGTGTCCTGCGGCATGTAGTTCAGCTGCACGCTCTTGCCCCAGTTGATCTTGCCGCCGTCGGCCGGCAGGCCGCGGCCGGCCAGGTCGCCCTTGTCCTCGCCCTGGTAGGCACCCAGCAGCGTGCGCAGGAAGGTGGTCTTGCCCACGCCGTTGGGGCCGATCACCGCGATCTTGTCGCCGCCGGACAAGGATAGGCTGACGTCCTTGAGCACGTCCAATTTGCCGAAGGACTTGTTCAGTCCCTCCACCTCCACCAGGTCCTTGCCCAGGTCCTTCTTGGGCTTGAACAGGAAGCGGGGGTACTGCCTGGACGAGGGCAGGATCTCCTCCATTTCGCTGGCCAGCTTATCCAGCATCTTGAAGCGGCTGGTGGCCTGCTTGCTCTTGCTGGCGTTGGCGCTGAAGCGGGCGATGAAGGTCTTCAGCTCGGCGGCGCGCTGCTCCCGGCGGGCGTTCTCGTTCTGCTTGGCGTCCATGGCGCCGGCGCTGGCCTGGGTGAAGAAATCGTAGTTGCCCGTGTAGATGGTGGCCTTCTGCCGGTCGATGTCCACCATGTGGGTGCAGATGTTGTTCAGGAAATGGCGGTCATGGCTGACCAGGATGATGGTGCCGTCGTGCTCGCCCAGGTACTGCTCCAGCCAGTTGATCGAGGCGATGTCCAGGTGGTTGGTGGGCTCGTCCAACAACAAAAGGTCCGGTTTGGCGAAGAGGATCTGGGCCAGCAGCACGCGCAGCTTCCATCCGCCGGTCAGCTGCTTCATCTTGAGGCTGTGCTGGTCGCTGGGCAGCCCCAGGCCCTCCAGCAGCTCCCCGGCCGTGCTCTCGGCGCTGTAGCCGTCCATCTCGCCGAAGCGGATCTCCAGGTCGGCCGCGCGCTCGCCGTCCTTTTCGGTCATGTCGGGCTTGGCGTAAAGGTCGTCCTTTTCCTTCATCACGTCGTAGAGCTCTTTGTTGCCCATCAGCACGGTGTCCAGCACCGTGTTTTCGTCGAAGGCGTAATGGTCCTGGCGCAGCCAGCCCATCTTCACGCCGCTGTCCAAGCTGACCGTGCCGCTGGTGGGCTTGAGCTCGCCCGTGAGGATCTTCAGGAACGTGGACTTGCCGGCCCCGTTGGCCCCGATGATGCCGTACACATAGCCCGGCTTGAATTTGAGGGTCACCTCCTCAAACAGGACTTTTTTTCCGAAACGCAGGCTAAGGTTGCTGCACGCGATCACCGTTCACTCCATTTAGGTCGGGTCTTGGTCGTCCAGGTCTTCTGGGTCGGGCTCCGCCGGCGGGACCGCGGCGGGGTCCCAGGCCGAGCCCCAGCT
>Ga0210401_10002517_pt1 | contig 20287 bp, 23 predicted proteins | sample IncBWH32MmetaG_FD_150866 | JGI IMG/M metagenome (GOLD analysis project Ga0210401, IMG submission 150866) | Forest soil microbial communities from Barre Woods Harvard Forest LTER site, Petersham, Massachusetts, United States - Inc-BW-H-32-M | ecosystem: Environmental > Terrestrial > Soil >... | reverse complement strand
CGATCAATTCGCAATATCATCACCGCATGGCTGCCCCGCGCTTTCGCCGGACGGTGCGTCGCCGGCTCGAGATTGCTTCGTCGCCTCACGGCTCTTCGCGCCAAGCGCGGCCCGAGGATAACCTCCGCGAAGCAATCCCGATCCGTAGCCGCCAACCCGGCGTTATTGCACCTGATGCTTCACTTTGGCCCAGCGGTCGAGGATCGGCAGGATCTGTTCGGGACCCTCGGCCGGCAGCGTGATGTTGACCCCGACCGCCCCCAAATCGCGAAAGCGCTTGATCTTGTCGGCGTCCTCGGGGGCGCCGCCGATCGTCACCTGCAGCGACTGCGGGTCGCGGCCGGCGTCCTGCGCCATCTGCCGGAAGCGCGGCATGTATTCTTCGGGGTTGCCGCTGGTGGCGTTCGGGTACCAGCCGTCGCCATAGCGCACCGCGCGCCGCGCCGCCCACGGAAAGGCGCCGCCGAGGATGATCGGCGGCCATGGCTTTTGCACCGGTTTCGGCCAGGTCATCATCGGGGTGACCTTGACGATCTCGCCGTTGTATTCGGGTTTCGACTTGGTCCAGATCTCCTTCATCGCCTCCATCTGCTCGCGCATCTTTTGCATGCGGGTGGCAAAGACGGCGCCGTGGCTCTCGATTTCTTCCTGGTTCCAGCCGCCGCCGATGCCGAACACAAAGCGCCCGCCCGAGACCTGGTCGATCGAGGCGACGAGCTTGGCGGTCTGGATCGTGTCGCGCTGGATCACCAGGCAAATACCGGTCGCCACCTTCAGCCGCTTGGTCGCGGCCGCCGCGGCGGCGAGCGTGACAAACGGGTCCATCACGTCGTAATAGCGCTTGGCGAGCTCGCCGCCGCCGGGTGCCGGGGTCTTGCGCGGCACCGGGATATGCGAGTGCTCGGCCGCCCACAGCGAGTCGAGGCCGCGCTCTTCGAGCGCCAACGCGATCTCGGCCGGCGAGATCGAATAATCGGTGAAAAAGATCGACGCGCCGAATTCCATGGCTAGGGTCTCCGCTGGTTAGCCTCGCGCTCGATCCTAAGTTGCGCGATCGGCGCGGGCAAGCCGCCAGCCGCGATCGGTTCGGCGCGTATGAACACCGCTACTGCGAGCCCGGGCAGGCGGCGCAATCCGCCGCCGCGGTCCGGGGTTTGTCACCCGAAGTGAGCGGGGGTATGGAGGGAGGACGTAAACCGATGCGCGATCGCGGCCCGGCATGCCAAGTCTGGCCCCGGCGCCGGAATTTCTGCGGGTGAGGCAGCACCATGACCGTTCTCGTCTCGGTCAAGATCAACGATGGCGTGGTCATGGCGGCGGACAGCGCCAGCTCGTTTGCGAGCGGCATGGTCTACCAGCACGCCGACAAAATCGTGAATTTGCGGCACGGTCTGCCGATCGGCGCGATGGTGACCGGCGCCGGGGGGATCGGCAATGAATCGATCGACACGCTCCTCAAGGATTTGCGCCGCCGCTTCAATGGCGAGGACGAGGGGCTGCGCGACTGGGCGCTCGACCCGGCACGCTACACGCTCTCCGAGGTCGCGCACCGGATCCGCGCCTTTCTGTTCGAGGAGAAGGCGGCGGCCTATGCCGGCGAGGTGTGGACCCGATTGCGGCTGTGCGGCTACTCCGCGGACCGGCCGCTCGCCGAGGTCTGGGAGGTGCTGCTGCTCGGGCCCAATTCGCCGGCGCCCACCCAGGTGCAGGGCGAACAGGATTTCGGCATCCGCTGGGACGGCGAATACGAGGCTCTGAGCCGCCTGATTTTTGGGCTCGGGACCAGCTTTGAGGACGCGGCCGCCGCCGGCGGGCTCACGCCCGAGGCGGCGCGCGACCTGCATGCCAAACTCTCGCCCGCACTCTTCGAGCTTCTCTTCGTAGAGGCGATGCCGATCCGCGACGCGGTCGACCTCGCGCGTTTTCTCGTCGAGACGACGATCGGCTTTGTAAAGTTCTCGATCGCGCGGCCCAAAACCGTCGGCGGCCCAATCGCGATCGCCGCCATCACCAAGCATGAAGGGTTCCAGTGGGTGCAGCGGCAGGACGGGTTCGGCGCCGGCTGAGCCCAAGATGCTCGGGCTGATCCGGCGGGCGGCAGGCTGATCAGGCACCGCTCGATCCTTCCAGTGCCCCGATCCTGCCAGTACATAGAAAACGACAATTCATGGAAATAGGGATGGGCCTTTAAGGGATATAAAATCGGCCGCAAATTCGCCTGGGAAAAGACAAAATCGACCCCATATATTTAAATTCGATACCTCAACCGGAGGGTAAGACTATGCACATTTCCCTGGCATATAGTTGTGCGAACGGCTTCAACAAATGGTGCGAGACGCACGACGCCGGCCGCAAGGGTCATAGTCCCGCCGGTGCGGACGATATGGTCTTTCCCGATCCGGACGCCGATCCCGCGGTGATGGCGCCGCCCGAGCAGCCGCATCGCCCTTGGCTTGTCCCCGGTGCCGGGACGCTGTGATGTAAAATGCGATCGCGGGGAACTCTCGCCGCCGTTCCCACCAATCCTGCAGAGGAGCTGGCGCTATGCCGCAACCGTTCTATTTGATCGTTACCGACAAGGACAAGGAAACGTTTTCGGTCGAGGGACCGATGAATGACGACAGGCCGTGGAATCATGCCGTCGTCGCGGCTCAGAAATCGGGGCGGCGGGTCAGGTGCGCCACGGCAAACGGATCGTCCGCCGAAGACGCCGCGCGCGATTGGCTGCAACAGTATTCCGGGAAGCAGGTGCCGTCCGGTGAGATCGTCCAACCGTAGAGGAGGCCGCGGCAATGCATTCCCAACCGATGCGGGGCGAAGCCAGCCGGCGGCGAGCAGAGGGGCAGTTTAAGTCAGTAAAGAAAGCCGACGCGCCATCGCCGGGTAACAATACGTTTCGACAGACCGAGGCCGAGAAAACCATGCGCCTGCGTGCGCTTCGGCTGGCAAAGGAAGCGGCCGACAAGGACACCGCAGATCGCGAGGCAGCGGCGGCGACAGCGCGTAAAGCGGAACCGCGCCGGCGGGCCGCAAAACCGCCGGCCGCAAATCCCTCGGAACCCAAGTAACGGGGTCGAGGACCGCCCGCTCCGTTCCGCGTCGTCGCCCGGCCGCCGCTAGTCGGGCATAGGACCAACCCTCTCGCTCCTGGCTGTCGGCGCCTAGATCTCAGCATCCCGCTGTCCTGGACGAACGCTTTTCGTACGACAGCCCTCGGACCGCGAACCTCTGCCGGCGCGTCATGATAAGGTGAACACGCCCGCAGCAAGCCGATCGCCGGCAGTATGCATCCTCGACGCCGCCTCCCGCAGCCCATCAGATCGAGACTCTGGTTTACCTTGATTGGTGCAGTCGTCGGCGCGGCGTATGGGCATATGACGGCCGTATCAGACGGCCGCCCACTCCTCGGCTTGGGCGGCTTGCCGCGTGGCGTCCTCACCGGCGTGGTGATCAGCACTCTGTTTTCTCTCGAGCAGGTCTTGGCGCGGCCTAGGATGGCATGGCTGCGTAGCAAACCCTTTCTAGTCCATCTCGCAATGAAGACGGCAATTTATTTAGTTGTTATTTTATTCGGTCTTTCCGTAGGAGGCTGGGTATTTCCTTCTCCAGCAGAGGTCGGGTTGTGGTGCCCAATTCAGCGCCAGGATGTACTGTTTTCCTTTGCTGCGGTTTTATGTGTGAGGTTCGTCGACGACATCAACCACCTGCTCGGGCAGAACGTGCTGCTCAATTTCATCACCGGCCGCTATCACCGGCCGCGGCTGGAGCAGCGCGTCTTCCTGTTCATCGATATCGAGGGCTCGACCGCGCTTGCCGAGCGGCTGGGCGAACTCGCCTTTCACCGCCTCGTCAACCGCTTTGTCGTCGATATCACCGACCCGATCGTGGCGGCCCGCGGTGAAATCCACCGGTACGTCGGCGATGAGTTGATCGCGACCTGGAAATTGGCGGACGGAATAGCGGACGCGCGTTGCGTGCGCGCCTGTTTCGATGCGCTCGACCGCCTGGCCGTGCTCGACGCGGTCTATCTGCGCGACTTCGGTGCGCCGGTGCAGTGCCGAGCCGGGCTGCATTGCGGTCCGGTGGTGACGGGCGAAATGGGCTCGGTCAAAAAGGAAATCGTCTTTCTCGGCGATACCGTCAACACCGCCGCGCGCATCCAAGAATTCTGCCGGCAAAGCGGCGACCGTGTTCTTGCGTCGGCGACCTTGGTCGATCTTGTGCAACTGCCTCTCGGCGTCAACAAGCGCCCGCTCGGCGATCTGCGCCTGCGCGGCAAGGAAAGCGAGATCGTGCTCTATGCACTCGAAAAACAGACCGGCGGCCAGGCAGCCGTCGCCGCGTGATGGCGCTAGAGCAGGATCCGATCAGGCCGCCCATCAGCTCCTCACACCGCACAAGCGGGGGCCAGGGCAGCCGCACGTCGCTTGCCCCTGTCAGGCCAGAGCCTGCGCCTGGCTTGAACAGGGGGGCAGGCTCTGGGTTCCCGCTTTCGCGGGAACGACGGTTCAATGTGGTCGAGAACCGCGCTTGAATGACGGTCGAAGCGTCTCTCGTCGCGCGCCCTGGCGGCCGCGGGGCTAATTCGGGTAGACGATCGTGCGCAGCATGACCCGGCGCTCGGCGGGGTTGGAGTCGCCGGCACCCCGGTGCATCGTTGCCCGCTCGTCCCAGATCAACAGATCGCCGACCTGCCAGGAATGGTAATAGGTAAACCGGTCCTGGGTCGCGTGCGCCGCCAGTTCCTCGATCAACTCCCAGGCCGCGTCGCGCGCCATGCCGTCAAAACCATGCGTGTGCATCGGGTTGACGAACAGGATCGGGCGCCTGTTGACCGGGTGATCGACGACCGCCGGGCGGCGCTGCTCGACGTATTTCTTGTCGGTGCGGCGCATCTCCTCTTCGGGATCGTAGAGCCGGGCGCCGGCGGGGCCGTCGGTGCGGCCGTGCAACCCAACGAGGCCGGCGAGCCGCTCCTTCATCGCCGCCGGCAATGCGTCATAAGCGGCGGACATGTCGGCGAACATCGTCCCGCCCTTCGCCGAGGGCACTTCGAGCGCGTGCAACATCGCGAGCAATGGCAACACTTCCTCATAGGTCGAGTCGGTGTGCCAGTCGGTGGCGCGCTTGACCCCGTACCAGTCGATATTGCCCGCGTCATCGACATTGCGCAGCCACGAGACCTCGGGATGCTCGGCGTGGCGATAGCCGACCAGCGAATGCTTGCGCGGCGCCCCAAAGCGGCGGCCAAATGCGGCGATATCGCCGGCGCCGAGGCGTTGGTTGCGGAACACCAGCACGGGGTGCTCGGCAAAGGCCTGGGCGATCCACGCAAAGCCGTCGTCGTCGAGCCGCGACAAGTCGATGCCGAGCGCCTCGGTGCCGAGGTGCTCGCCGAGCGGGCGCAGCTCTCGCATGTCGGTGGCGGCGATGGTCATGGGCCGGTCCTCCTCTATCGGGCGGCGAATGATCGTACCCGGCGGCAAAATCGCATAGCCTCAAACGAGCATGGCTGAGGCGTCCGATCGTATTGCCCGCGATCAGTCGTATTGCTCCCGATGCCGCCGCCCGATAGGAAGGCTTCGACCGCTGTCGGAGACACCAATGACCGCGCAGGACCGTTATCGCGAAGCCGGGGTCGACACCGCTGTCGTCGACACCGGGCTCGGCCGGATCATCGCCGCGATCAAGGGGACCTGGCCGGCGGCGGGGCAGCCCGGTGCCGTGGCGCTCGACATCGGCTATTTCGCCAATGTCGTCGACATCGGGGGCGGCGCCGGGCTGGCGCTCTGCACCGACGGGGTCGGCTCGAAGTCGATCATCGCCGACATGATGAAGAAATACGACACGATCGGCATCGATTGCGTCGCGATGAACGTCAACGATTTGATCTGCGTCGGTGCGCGGCCAGTGTCGATGGTCGATTACATCGCGGTCGAGGCCGCCGACGCCGACATGCTGGGCACGCTCGCCATCGGCCTGGCGGAAGGGGCGCGGCAGGCCCGGATCTCGATCTCCGGCGGCGAGATCTCGTCGCTCAAAGATTCGATACGCGGCTTTGACCTGGTTGGGATGGCGGTTGGCCTGGTGCCGCTCGACCATGTCATCACCGGGCATGACTTGACGCCCGGCGACGCGATCATCGGCATCGCCAGCAGCGGTATTCACAGCAACGGGCTGACATTGGCGCGCGAGGTGTTTTTCAAGAGGAATGGTTTCGCGGTCGACCATGTCTTTCCCGAGCTTGGCGTGCCGCTCGGCGAGGAGTTATTGCGCCCGACTTTGATTTACGTGCCGGAGGCGCTCGACATCATCGCCGAGGTGCCAACGGTGAAAGCGCTGATCAACATCACCGGCGATGGGTTTCTGAACCTGCCGCGCGTCGCCGCCAAGGTCGGGTTCGAGATCGACAATCTGCCGCCCACACCGCCGATCTTTCGGCTGATCCAGCACTATGGCGAGGTCGACCTGCCGGAGATGTTCCAGGTCTACAATATGGGGATCGGGTTCTGCGTGCTCGCGGGCGAGCGCGATGCCGCCCAAATCCTGGCGATCCTCGAGCGCCACGGCCGGCCCGCCCGGGTCATCGGGCATGTCGTCGCGGATGACGCCAAAGGCGTCCACCTGCCGCGCCAACGGCTTATCGGCCATGGCAAACGCTTCCGCCGGCTGTGACCGCTCTGGCCGAGTATTTGGCGCAGCAGTGCCAGGAAGACGGGTGGAGCCATGATGACGCGGGTGATACATCGTCTCGTCGGATACGACCGACAAACCGATCGAATGAAGGTCCAGTTCGACATCCCGGATGAGCTAATGTTCGCGGCCAAAAAGATCGCGAAGGTATCGGTTGATGACCCCGGTGCCGCTTGGTCGTATCCACTCACCGAAGCGAGAACTCGGCGGGTTGCCAGCTTGATCGGAGTGGACGCCGGACCTAAGGATGCAGAATTTTTTCTTGAGGCATTTTCCGTCGAGTAGGCTGCGCTTTTGAGAGCCACGCCAAAGCTTGCACGCCCAACCGAGATCGTCTTCTTGCGGAACTGCATGCTCAATCCTAAAGCGGGATTACCAAGAGCGTGTCGATTTTTTCGCTGTCGAGGATCACGAGCCGTTCGATGAAGCGGTAGGGCTCGGCGGCGACAGAGACGCGGTCGAGATAGCGGCCGGCGGCAAACAGGCTCATCTCGCCGTCATGCATGATCCTGACGGCGATGAAGTTGGAGCGGACCTCGGCCACACCGTTCTCGGTCTTGCCGACCCGGATCGGGCCGACGATGTGGCGGTAGCGGTGCGGCTCAAAGATGTTGGCGCGGCGCAACGCCAAAATGCGATCGGCGAGCATCCCGCGCGAGGCGGCATAGACGACGCCGTGGCGGTAGCCCTTCTCGCGGCTCTGCCGGCTGGTGATCAGATAGCGGCAGTTCTCGACAAAGAAATCGGGCCATTCCTCGAGCCGGTCGTCGTCGATGCATTCGGCATAAGCGGCGATCAGCTCGTGGATGCCGTGCCGGACCGCGGTTTCGTCCATTAGACTCCCACCACACGATCCTTCGAGACGACCGCGGCGCGGTCACCGCGAAGGGTGCGAAGCAAATGGCTGAATGGGCGCGCTGCGTCTCCCGCCTTCGCGAGGGCAGGCTCTTCGAGACAGCCGCCGCGCGGCTTCCTCAGAATGAGCGACTCCCTCAGCGCCATCATCGGCTTGCCTCATGCTGAGGAGCACCCGGAGGGTGCGTCTCGAAGCACGCATTTTGTCGATGCAGCCCGCTTCACTATTTCGGTCAGTCGCCGACCATGGCGCGGTACTTTTTCCAAAAGCCGCGGATCGCGGCTTCGCTCGAACGGAAGGGCTGCGACTGCGCCTCGTAGCCGCCCATCATCACAACGCCGCTGTCGTCGTCATTGTAGCGCAAGGCGCGCTGTACAAAGCCGCCGACGCAGCCATCCTCCATCGAGATATAGCCGGCGGCGCCGACCAGATTGCCCTGGCGCACTCGGCGCTCGGTCATCGCCTCGTCGTCGTCGCCGAAACCGAGATGGATCCATTCGAGCTCGGTCTTTTCGAGGCCCTTTGGATGGATCGCGCGCACCGCGATCGAATTCCTGATCTGCTGCAGGATCATGCCGGGGAAGATCGTCAAAATCTGCACCGAGACCTGGTCGCCGTATTCGTCGACCGATTCGATGACCGAGGGGTCGGCGAGCCGCATTTCCATGTCGGAGCGCAGGCTCTCGCGGTTATAGTCAGCATCCTCGGCGGCGTAGTCGAGCTTTGCCTGGCTGAAATGATGGCCGCCACTGTCGTCGATTTGGATGCCGCCCGGCATCGACAGCCGGTTGATGCGGAACGTCGTCAGAAAGGTGTGCAGGATGCTGGCGTGATAGGTGTCCTTGGTGTTTTCGAAATAAAGCTTCCAATTGTTCGGCAATATTTGCGTGCTGCGGCCGAGGATATGGACCGGCCGGTTCAATACCCGGCGGATGCCGCCCGTGATCTGCGGCCCGAGATAGGTTTCGAGATCGGGCGCCTCACGGCTCAGCGTGCCAAAGACGAGACCGGCGAGTTCGGCGACGCGCAGCCGCGGCAGATCGTGCTCGTCCTTTCTGAATTCGGGCGGCATCCCGCCCTGGCGCTTGACCCCGCGCTCAAAGGCCACCCCGGTCAGTTTGCCGGCGAGGTCGTAGGTCCAGCCGTGATAGATGCATTTGATCTCGTTGCCGCTGCCGTGCCGCTCGATGCACAAGAGGTTGCCGCGATGGGCGCAGCGGTTGACAAAGGCGTTGACCGCGCCGTCATTGCCGCGGGTGACGACGACCGCGGTCTCGCCGACCGTGGTCGCGACCCAGTCGCCCGGGTTCGGGATTTCGACGGCGAGGCACAGATAGCTCCAGGCCGGGCCCTTGAAGATCCGCTCCTGTTCGAGCCGGTACTGCTCGGGATCGGTGTAGACGCGGAACGGCACCTCGGAGAGGCCGTTCGACGGCCACGAAACGCCCCGGATCGCCTCGGCGCCGTGCTCCGACATGATGCATTCTCCTCGTGGCAAACTCAAATCGAGCGCTATGATAGCACCCGCCATCCGATCGGGTACAGCCGGGCTGGGCAGCCCCGCGATGTCTCGGCTATAGAGCGCGCATAAAGGCGACGAGGTCTTGCTTTTCCTGCGGCGCGAGCTGGGTGCCGAGGATCACGTTGAAGAACTCGACCGTGTCCTCCAGGGTCAGAAGACGCTCGTCGTGCAGGTAGGGCGGGTTGTCCTTTACGCCGCGCAACGCAAAGGTTTTGATCGGCCCGTCGCCGACGGCCATCATGCCGTTGATCAGCACCGGCTTGTAAAAGCGCTCGGTTTGGAGGTCGTGCATCGAGTTGTCGGTGTAATAGGGCGGCTGATGGCAGCTGGCGCATTGGCCCTTGCCAAAAAACACCGCCTGGCCGCGGATTTCCGCCTGGGTCGCCTTGGCGGGAATGAGTTTGCCAAAGACGTCGAGCTTGGGCGCCGGCGGGAAATTCAGCATCTCCTGAAAATCCGCCATGAAGTCGACCTGGCTGCCGCGCTCGAGCGGGTTCACCCCCTTCTTTGTCGCGATCACGATATCGCCGTCGAAATACGCCGTGCGCTGCTCGAATTCGGTGAAATCCTCGACCGTTTTCAGGGCACGTTGCGAGCCGAACAGCCGCTGGACGTTCAGGCCGCGCAGCGAAATCGTTTTGATGCGGTGACGGAATTGCTGCGGGCGGGTGTCGGGAGCCAGATGGGTGGCGCCATTTTGGTGGCCGTTGGAGTGGCAGTCAAAGCAAGCCGCACCAGTGCTCGGCAGCTCGGCGCGGCGATCCTCGGTCGCGTTGAATTGCTGCTGTGGGAACGGCGTCAGCAGCAAACGCAGCCCTTCGAGCTGCCGCGGCGTCAAGAGGCCGTTGAACAGCTGATAGTAATTGGTCAGCGAAACCAATTTGCCTTGCGAGACGTCGCCAAGCTCGGGGCGCGGGGTCAGATAGATAGCTGGCGGGAACTCGGCCAGGAACCGGTCCGGCAGATCGAAATCGATGTCGAACCGCTGCAGGTCGCGCCCGTCCTGCTGCTTGATCGCGTCGATGACAAAGTGCGGAAAGACAAAGCCGCCCTCGGAATGCTTGGGATGCGGCAGCGGATAGAAGCCTTTTGGGAACAGGTTCTGGTCGCGGATCTGGTCCGGGCTCATCGCCGCCAGCCGCTCCCAGGTCATCCCGGCAGGCAGTTTGACGCGAACCCCTTCCTGCACCGGTTTGCCTCGATCCATCGTGACGCCCTGTGCGGGACGGTCGCTGAGGTCGTAGCGCTCGTTGAGCAGGGCGTTGTGCTCCTGTTCGACGGCGGGCTTGGCGGCCGACAGGCGAGCCATGATCGACGCGAACGGCTCGGTGATGTCGACCGGCATGTAACTCGTCTGGCCGCGCTCCCCCTGCTGCGCGTCGGCGCGGCTAACGGCCAGTAGGAGAAGGCCGGCCAGGAAGATGACGGCGCAGCGGCTCGTGCCCTTGAGTTGGAACATGAGCTTTCTCCTCAACTGACGATCCGCACCGCCAAGCGGCGACGGCAACTGCCAAGCGATCCCCTGTTAGTCGGCGAGTCGGACAGATCGCGGAGTCGTTGTCAACGCCTGGCTCAGGCTGTCCGAGTTTCTCCTGGGCCTGCCTTCTACGAGCGTCAGGCAAGCTCCGAAACGCCGGAGACCGGCTGCGGCGCCGCCGCGGTCACGGCCGCGATGACGTGGTCGAGCGCTGCCATCGGCACGTCCCAGCGATATTCTGCCTCGACTGCGGCGCGCCCCTTCACCGCCATTTCGGCGCGGAGGGCGGAAGACCGCAGCAGGCGGACGACCCGTTCGGCAAATTCCGCGGCGTCGTCCGCAACCAGGATGCCGTCCCCTTGCGGAACGACGGTGCCGCGCCACGCAACGCTGGAGGCGACGCAGGGCAGGCCCATGGCGAGCGCCTCGAGCACCTTGTTTTGCACGCCGCGCGCCACCCGCAACGGCGCCACGAAGATTTCGGCGGCGTCGAGATAAGGCCGCGTGTCGGGTACCCGCCCGGTCACGGCGAGGCCACGCCTTTGCGCCAGACGCAACACCGCCGGGTTCGGCCGGCTGCCGCAGATCGTCAGGGTCGCCTCCGGGATTTGCGCTTGCACCATCGGCAGCACCCGGTCGCAAAACCACGTGACCGCATCGACATTCGGGAAATAATCCATCACCCCGGTAAAGACGATCGACCCCGGTTGCTTAGTCGCGCCGGACGACCGGAAATAATCGAGATCGACGCCGTTTCCGACAAGCGAGACCGCGATCCCCGGAAACAGGCGCTCGAAATCGCGCTTTTCGCCGGCGGTGCAGACCAGGGCATGCGAAAAGCGGCGCGCGATATTCTGCTCGTAAGCGAGCAGCCGGTCGGCTTCGATGCGGTAAACCCATCGCAACAAAGCGTTGGATCGTTCGCCATATTGCGCCCATTTGAGCGAATCAAGATCGTGAAACTGCATGATCCGCGGCACGCCGGCAAAATGCTCGGCGTACTGGGCGACATTGCAGCTGAAAACGATGATCAGATCGGGCATCACCTCGTCATATTTGCGAATGATCGCGCGATGCAGCGCCGCTTCGTCGAAGGCCGCCACCGATAGCGGCCGACCCCCGGCAAGGGCGGCGAGCGAGCGCAGCCGGCTGCGCCATCGGCTCATCGGCACGGCCGTCACACTCGCCGCGTAATCGCGCAGGCCGGAGACGTTGGCGAGGTCGGCCATACCGTCGGCGAGGCAAAAGACGTGCACCTCGTGGTTCCGCGACAGGTGGCGGATCTCGTAGAACGTCGGGATTTTGTCCCCGCGATCCGGCGGGAACGGGACGCGCTGGCACACAAAAAAGATGCGCATCGACGATTTCGGCGAGGCCTCTCTCGCGGAATACCCTTGCGTGGGGTATTTCCAGATACTCGATTTATGGTTGAAGGCAAAGCGCAAAAGCGCCGCTGCGGCCGGCCCCGGCTCGGCCTCGCCGCGGACAGCGGGCGGCGCCGTCCGAGAAACCGGCGCCCGATCTCGCGAAACGTGCCACAATGGGCGGCCGCAAACGGCGCCGCCGGGGCATTCGCACGAGGGTGGCGCGGCCGATGGTGGGGCGATGGATGCGATCCTCGATTATTTGAAGCAGTCGCGCGATGTCGTGCAGGCGGCGCTCGACGACCCGGCCTTTTGCAACACAGTGGCGGCGATCGTCGAGATAACCGCAAATGCGCTCGCCAGCGGCCACAAGCTGCTGCTCGCCGGCAATGGCGGCAGCGCCGGCGACGCCCAGCACATCGCCGGCGAATTCTTGTCGCGGCTCAATTACGACCGCGCGCCGACGGCCGCGTTGGCGCTGACGACCGACAGCTCGGTCTTGACCGCGATCGGCAACGATTACGGTTTCGAGCGGGTGTTCGAGCGTCAGATCCAAGCTCTCGGCAATGCCGGGGACGTATTCTTCGCGCTGTCGACATCGGGCCGTTCGCCGAACATCCTGCGGGCGATCGACGCGGCGCGTGGCAAGCGGCTCGCGGTGGTCGGGCTCACCGGGCGCTCCGGCGGCGAAATGCGCCGGCGCTGCGACATCTGCCTGCACGCGCCCTCGGATGCGACGCCGCTGATCCAGCAGATCCACATCACTGCCGGGCACGTCATCTGTGGGCTTGTCGAAGAGCGGCTGTTTCCGCAGCAAGACTGAGCGGATGCCTGTCGTCGATGTCGGGATCGCCAGAGCGGGCGGGCGGGCGCGGCCTGAGGCGCCGGAGCGACGGCGTCCTGCCGCCTTTCTCGATCGCGACGGTGTGTTGAACCACGATGACGGTTATGTCGGCTCGCGCGACCGGTTTCGCTGGATCGACGGCGCCGCCGACGCGGTCAGGGCGCTGAACGATGCCGGCTTTTTTGTCTTTGTCGTCACCAATCAGGCGGGGGTCGCGCGCGGTTTTTACTCCGAGGACGACGTACGAATTCTACACCGGCAAATTGCTGCGGAGCTCGCCGCCGCCGGCGCATATATCGACGACTTTCGCTATTGCCCGTTTCACCCCGAGGCGATCCGTCCCGAATACCGCCGGGTCAGCGACTGGCGCAAGCCGGCGCCGGGGATGATCAACGACCTGTTGCAGTGCTGGCCGGTCGAGCGCGCGGCGAGCTTTCTGATCGGCGACAAGCCCTCCGACTGCGCCGCCGCCGCGGCCGCCGGTATCGCTGGTCATCTCTTTCCCGGCGGCAACCTGTCGCACTTCGTCAGCCGGGTCTTGGCCGGGCCGGCCGGTGGAAGCCGGAGCGAGTTACGCAGCGCCGCCCGATCGTTTTTCGCGCAGCCGGTCGAGGCTCCACGGCCCGCCGCCGGCGATAAACAAATATAAAAATATGAAGCAATAAAGCATCGCCGCGTCGCCTCCGCTCAGCGCCGGGAAGAAGCTCTTGGGAAAGTGAGCCCTGAAATAGGCGACGGCCATGTCTCCGGACAAGATGAAGGCGGTTGGCCGGGTGAACAGGCCGACGCACACCAGCAATCCGCCGACCAATTCGATCATGCCCTGCAGCCCGATCAGGGACGTCAGTTGCAGATGGTCGAAGGCGGCAGAATGCGGAAAGCCAAACAGCTTGGACGTGCCATGGTCCAAGAAGCCGAGGCCGGCAACAAAGCGTAGGATGCTCAGCACGTACGGCTCCAGGGCGAGCCGCCAACGAGAGGTGTTGGGCAAGGCGATCCTCCTTCCCGGCTGATGGGCCTTGGGCCGGTCGCGTCACCGGCCCGGCGTAGGGTAACGCCGCTGCCGCCGATCCCGCAACGATTGTGCTTAACGACCCGGCCGCAACGCTGGCGTCATGGCGCCGCCACCGTTACATTCAAGCGATGGTTAAGGGATAGGCAAGGACATGGCCGCGCAGGTTCGCACGGTGGCGTTTCACGGGATCGAGGTCATCGAGGTCGAAACCCAGGTGACGATCGCGTCCGGATTGCCGGCCTTCACCGTCGTCGGCCTGCCCGACAAGGCGGTCGCCGAATCGCGCGAGCGGGTGCGCTCGGCGCTGAACTCGCTCGGGCTGGCATTGCCGCCGCGGCGCATCACCGTCAACCTCGCCCCCGCCGACGTGCTGAAGGAAGGCAGCCATTTCGACCTGCCGATCGCACTCGCTCTGCTAGTGGCGATGGAGGCGTTGCCGGCCGACGAGCTCGCCACTTACACGGCACTCGGCGAGTTGTCGCTCGACGGCTCGGTCACCAGCGTCGCCGGCGTCTTGATCGCCGGCCTCTTCGCCGCGAGCCACGAGAGCGGCGTCATCTGCCCGGCGGCGTGCGGCGGCGAGGCGGCCTGGGCCGGTGAGATCGAGATCGTCGCGGCGCCGAGCCTGCTCGCGATCGTCAACCATTTCAAGGGGACCCAGCTGTTGCCGCCGCCCGAGCCGCGGCTTGTCGCCTCGGCCATCGCCGGGCTCGATCTCCTCGACGTCAAGGGCCAGGAAAGCGCCAAGCGGGCGCTCGAGATCGCCGCCGCCGGCGGTCACAATCTGCTGATGGTCGGGCCGCCGGGATCGGGCAAGTCGATGCTGGCAGCGCGTCTGCCGGGATTGTTGCCGCCGCTCGAACCCGCCGAGGCCTTGGAGCTCGGCATGATCCAATCGGTCGCGGGCGGGCTGCGCGGCAGCGGGCTGACCCGCGAGCGGCCGTTTCGCGAGCCGCACCATTCGGCCTCGCTGCCGGCATTGGTCGGCGGCGGCATGCGGGCGCGGCCGGGGGAAATCTCGCTCGCCCATCAGGGGGTGCTGTTTCTCGACGAATTGCCTGAGTTCAACCGCGCCGCCCTCGAAGCGTTGCGCCAGCCGCTCGAAACCGGCCGGGTCAGCGTCGCTCGCGCCAACGGCCACGTCACCTACCCGGCGCGTTTTCAATTGATCGCGGCGATGAACCCGTGCCGCTGCGGTCACTTCGCTGAAGAGGCCTGCGGCCGGGCGCCGCGCTGCGCCGAGGAATATCAAGGCCGGCTGTCGGGTCCGCTGCTCGACCGCATCGATCTGCATATCGACGTGCCGGCGGTGTCGCCCGCCGATCTCGCCTTGCCGCCGCCGGGCGAGGGCAGCGCCGCGGTCGCCAAGCGCGTCGCCGCGGCGCGCAAGCGGCAGGCGACGCGATACGCCGGCCTGCCCGAGGAGAGCCGCATCCGCACCAATGCCGAGGCCGACGGCGCCTTGCTCGACGAGGCCGCCACCCCCGATCCCGACGGGCGGGCATTGCTGGTGCGAGCGGCCGAGCGCCTGCGCCTATCGGCGCGCGGCTATCATCGGGTGTTGCGCGTCGCCCGCACCTTGGCCGATCTCGAAGGGGCGGCGATCGTCGGCCGCCGCCACATCGCCGAAGCGCTCTCCTACCGCCGCCAGCGCACCCTGCCGGAAACCCCCGCCCGCCCTTGAGCCGCGGCCCTGCGCTACTAGCCCCCGGCGCGCCGGGCGGCGCGCAGGCGCAGGCCCGGAGCAGGGCGTTCCAACAGGACTTCGCGGCGAAAGCGGACGAGGCGGGCTGGGCGGCCGCCGGTCTTGGCGCTGATCCCGCCGGTTTCCTCGACGAGGCCCTGCTGCTCGACGAGGCGGCGGAAATTCTGCTTGTGCAACCGCACTCCGGACAAGGCTTCGACCGTGCGCTGCAATTGCAACAGAGTGAAGGAAGGCGGCATCAATTCGAACACAACCGGACGGTATTTGATCTTGCCGCGCAGGCGGCCGATCGCGGTCGCTAGGATGCGGCGGTGGTCGGCCGCCATCGGCACCCCCGACACCGGCGCGTCGCCGGATGACGGCAGCCGCAGCGGACCGCGGCGGGCTTCCTCGATCAGCCCGGCCTCATAGAGAAGCTCGTAGCGCTCGAGCACCAATTCCTCGTTCCACGCGGCGGCAAAGGCGAGCCCGAGCCGTTCGGCGCGAAGCCTTCTCTCCGCATCACTCGCGGCGCCATCCGCCCAATGGGCCAGCCGCTTTTCGAGCGGCGCCAATGCCGCGGGCTTGCCGTCGCGCCAATCCTCCCACGGAAAATGCCGGTACCAGCTCTGCCAGACGGCCGAGACCGCATCCCCGGGATGGGCTTCGCGCACCAGCGCCAGATAGGCGACGGTCAGCGCCCGGCTCGGCCGGACCTCGCCGGTTTCGATGCGGTCGCGGTCGCCAAAGGTGTAGAGCTGCTCGACATAGCCGAGTTTCTGGCTGGTCTGCCGTTCGACCCAAGCGCGCAAGCCGACTTCGAGCGTGCGATGCTCGATTTCGAGCGGCCCGGAGGGGAGTGCTTCGACCGGCTGATGCCCGATCCGAACGGTCAGCATGCGGGGCTCGTCGATCGTGGCGGCGACGATGGCGGCGCTCAGCCGAATTGACAGCGCCGCCCCGCGGCCGGCCGACCGCCCGAGCCGGCGCGGGATCGACAGCGCAACTTCGGCCGTGCCGGTCTCCATATGTGCGGGCCGCTCCTCGAATGCAGACGACGCATTCTACCATATCTGCGTTACAGAATTGCGCTTCGGGTAATCCGCCAGAGCCGTTTCCGATTGGATGGCATCTATACGAGCAACCCCCTCACCCTGCCCTCTCCCCCTCGGGGGAGAGGGTTGAGAAGGGTTGGCGAGGCGAGGCCGAGCCTTACCCGGAGATGGGTTCGGGGGTGATACCCGATCGAAAACCGCGCTAATCGAGGCGCAGGTATTTCTCTTCGAGCGCCCGCCAGCGCGTCGTGCCGACCGCGTCTTCGCGCTCCTGGAAGGTGGCGAGGTCGGCATCGGCGCGGGCTGTGTCGCCGTCCTCCCTCAATATCGCCAGCACCTTTTGCGCGGCGCGGATCGCGGCGCGATGGGTCTGCGAGGGATAAATGCCGAGACGGAAACCCATCTTTTCCAACTCGGCGGCCGGCACCATCGGGGTTTTGCCGCCCTCGAAGACGTTGACCAGGGCCGGCCCGGCGACGCGGCCGGCGACGATCCTCAATTCCTCGAGGTTCTGCGGCGCCTCGACAAAACCGACATCCGCACCCGCTTCGAGATAGGCGTTGACCCGGTCGATCGAAGCCTCGAGGCCCTCGACCGCGCGCGCGTCCGAGCGGGCGATGATGACCAGGTCGCGATCCTGCCGCGTATCGACCGCGGCCTTGATCTTGCCGACCATCTCGCCGACCGAGATCACGTCCTTACCTTCGTAATGGCCGCATTTCTTTGGCGACACCTGGTCCTCGATGTGAAACGCGGCGACCCCGGATTTTTCGTATTCGCGCACGGTGCGGATGACGTTGAGCGCGTTGCCGTTGCCGGTATCGGCGTCGGCAACGACCGGGATCCCGACCGCCTCGACCGTCATGCCGATAAAGCGCACGTTTTCGGTGAGGGTCAAAAGGCCGAGATCGGGGTAGCCGTTGGCCCGCGAATATCCGCCGCCGGTCAGGTAGACCGCGTCGAACCCGGCCTGCTCGACGAGCCGCGCGGTCAAGGTGTCATAGGCGCCCGGCGCCATGGTGTAGCCGGCGCGCTCGATCAGCCGCCGCATTTTTTGCCGCATCGTCATCCCGTCTCCTCCAACGCCGGCACCGGCCCGCCGGCCCCGGCATATTGTCAACATTACGCAATTGGACTCGGTATAGATTTTGCCCGAAGACGGGGTGCGGCGGGAAGGAGAACGGCGTGGTTGACGCGCGCATTATCGACGGCAAGACAATCGCTGCCGAACTGCGTCGACGCGTCGGCGACGCCGCCGTCCAGCTGCGCGCAACACATGATCTTGTGCCCGGCCTCGCCACGATCCTGATCGGCGATGACCCGGCCAGCCACGCCTATGTCCGCGCCAAAACCGCCGCCTGCGCCGCCGCCGGTCTCGGCTCGTTCGAGCGGCGGCTGCCGGGCGACACCGGCGAGGCCCCCCTGATCGCCGAAATAACCCGGCTCAACGCCGACGAACGGATCGACGGCATCCTCGTGCAATTGCCGCTGCCGCCGCAGATCGACGTGCATCGGGTCATCTTGGCGATCGACCCGCAAAAGGATGTCGACGGGTTTCACCCGGTCAATGTCGGGCGCCTGTGGGCGGGCGTTCCCGCACTTGTCCCGTGCACGCCGCAAGGCTGCCTGATGTTAATCCGCTCGGTGCGGCGGGATCTTGCCGGGGCCGAGGCGGTGGTTCTCGGCCGCTCCAACATCGTCGGCAGGCCGATGGCGGCGTTGCTGCAGGCGGCCGATTGCACGGTCACGATGGTGCATTCGAAGAGCCGCGGCCAGGCGGCGATCGCGCGCCGCGCCGACATTCTGGTGGCGGCGGTCGGGCGGCCACTGATGGTCGGCGCCGACTGGGTCAAGCCCGGAGCCATCGTCATCGACGCCGGGATCACGCCGCTGCCGGGGGCGGATGGCCGCAGCCGGCTCGCCGGCGACGTCGATTTCGCGGCAGTGCGCGGCCTCGCCGGGGCAATCACCCCGGTGCCGGGTGGGGTGGGGCCGATGACAATCGCCTGTCTTTTGCGCAACACGGTGATCGCCGCCGGCCGCCGCCGCGGGCTCGCCGATCCGCCGCCTTTGCTCGCGCAGGGCGAATGACGATCGGCCTTGCGGTTTCTCGGAATTTATTCGGGTCGGGCTGGCGAGGGTTCTGCGGGCGCGCCGCGTACTCCGCGAAGAGTTGCGGCGCGCCCGGTTCAGAGGCGCTGCTCGGTCAGTCGACCTCGCCGGTCGAGCAGAAAAAAACCGGCAGGCCGCGGCCCAAGGTCGGATCCCATTCCTTGCGGATCTGTTCCTCGACCGAAAGACCGTTGCCAGTCGTGGCGCTGTGCCGGCGTCCCTCAGAAGCGTTGTCCTTCACCACCTGGCCGGCCAAGTCATCGCCGGACGTTTTGTCGCGGCGGTGCCAGCGACGCAGGTGTTTTTCAATCGAACGTTGATCCATGCTCGATCCTCCCGGGCGAGGGTCTAGTGCAGGCTTGTGGACAATTGCAACTCTTTTGGTAAATTCCATGTGATCGCAGCAGCTTGCTTGTGGGCGGCCGGCGACAACACGGATGACGGACGCGCGTTTGACGATATGGACGATCGGCCATTCGACCCGCTCGTCGGCCGAACTCATCGACCTGCTGGGCCAGATTCCGATCGAGCTCTTGGTCGACATTCGCTCGCTGCCACGGTCGCGGACAAACCCGCAATTCAACGCCGACCTCTTGCCGGCGACGCTCGCCGAGAGCGGTATCCGCTATCGCCATCTGGCGGCACTCGGCGGCTTGCGCCGTCCGCGCAAAGACGGAGCGCCGTCGCCAAACACATTGTGGCGCAACGACGCCTTTCGCAATTATGCCGATTACGCCGCCGCGGGCCCGGCCTTCCGCCAAGGGCTGGACGAACTGACCGCACTTGCCCGCTCCAAGCACACCGCGATCATGTGCGCCGAGGCGGTGTGGTGGCGCTGCCATCGCCGCATCGTGAGCGATTACCTGCTGGCGTCGGGGGTCGCGGTCGCGCACATCCTTGGGCCGAACAAGATCGAACCGGCAAGCCTGACCCCGGGCGCGCACCCGCTTCCCGACGGCGCGATCCTCTATCCGGCGCCGGACGAAGCGCAGCTGTCGCTGCTTTAGTTCTGCGCGCTGCCCGCGGCCCGCGGCGGCATCATTCCGCCGCGACCGCCACCCGCTCCGGCTCCGCCGCGGTCGCGAAGAACCGGCGGCCGGCGGCACGCTGGTTTTCGTAGATCGAGCCCTGGTATTCGGCGAGCGGCAACGGCAGCCGCACCGGAACCGGCGCCAGCCGCGGCGCCAGGGTCGGATTGCCGGCCAGCAGCAGCTCGTCGAACTTGTCGATCCCGTCCTTGAAGCCGAGCAACGGCCAGGCATCGCCGGCGCGGTATTGGAACAGCAGAAAACGCCGCTCCTTGCCGGAAAAATTGGTCGCCGAGCCGTGCACCGCGCGCACGTGGTGGACCGTGATCGACCCGGCCTTACCCAGGCACGGCATCGCGCGCGACACGTCGACACCGGAGGAGTCGGGGTCCATCGCCCCGCAAAACCGGCCATCGGTGCCGTGGTGGTCGTAGACCGGGCCCTGATGGCTGCCCGGAATGATCATCATCGGGCCGTTTTCGAGATTGCAGTCGTCGAGCATGATCCCGACCGCCGCGAGGTCGTCATTGGTGTGCGGGTAGAATGCCCAGTCCTGATGCCATTCGACCGGCGCGCCGTAGCCGGCCGATTTCATGTTGAGCTTGCCGGTGTCGCACCGCCCCGTGCCCCACAGCTC
>Ga0210401_10002515_pt1 | contig 20298 bp, 14 predicted proteins | sample IncBWH32MmetaG_FD_150866 | JGI IMG/M metagenome (GOLD analysis project Ga0210401, IMG submission 150866) | Forest soil microbial communities from Barre Woods Harvard Forest LTER site, Petersham, Massachusetts, United States - Inc-BW-H-32-M | ecosystem: Environmental > Terrestrial > Soil >... | reverse complement strand
AGAACGTCGAGGTTTGGATCTGCACTTCCTGAACCGTTTCAAAGATTGCTACATCGAAGTTGTCACTGTGCGGCAGCAAAACTGAACCGCCGTCCGCCATAATGTTGAAATAGCTCGGCATGGTGCCATTGATCGATAAGGCGTTGTTGGCGTTGTTGGCGTTTTGGAAGCCGGGGAGGACCTTCTCGAAGTTTTGCCAGTCCTGGCCCACGTTGGGGAGTTGCGCCATGACCTCGGTAGTCAGGGTAGTCGATTGCTCGCCGGTGTCGGTTTTCAGCAGGGGGGCCTCAGCGCTAACCTCAATTTGTTGTTGAGCGGTACCAACTGTGAGCTGAGCGTCCACGCTGAGGACGCCGACGTCGAGCGTTATGCTCTCACGGACCAATTTGCTGAATCCCTCTTTGCTGAAAGTCAACCGGTACTGGCCCGTGCGAATCGAAACCGCGTCGTAGATACCAGCGGCGTTCGTGGTCAGCTCCGTAGTGATCCCCGTGTCAATGTTGACAATAGTAACCTTCACCCCCGGGATCACGGCGCCGCTGGCATCGGTGACAGTTCCTCGCAGATCGGCCGAATTTGTGCTCTGCCCAAAACCAGCCGCGGTCGTCATTAGGAGACAAACCGCCACACCAGCCCACTTCATCCGAAGCGCCGGGGAACAATTGCATGTTCGCGTGCGTCTCATTGATTTGGTACTCCCCCTTGAAACTGAATTCAAGCCATGTGCGTCCCGGCAGGCTACCGGCACGGATTGCCCATTAGATTAATACACGACGGCTCGCGTCCGGGGGTGTTGTACGGTGCTCTACGAGTGCAGGCGCACAAGATATTTATTATCAACTGCTTCTAAATGTTAGTTTTAACGTGCTGTACGGTCCCTAAGGGGTTGCCCGATCACGGCTACACTCCCAGTTTGCCGTGATTTTGTCCTCGGGAAGGTCACCTTTAAGCAGATTTGATCAGGCTGCACCCCATGGCACCGACCCACTAGAGAGGGCTGAATACGCCCGGGTATGGACCGGACGATATCGCCCGACTCTGCAGCTAGGCCGGGGCGGGTGGCCGTCGCTCGCCCAACCCGACTACCAAAAGTATCGGGCAAGAACCTGCGGAGGTCCGCTCTCGCCGGACATCACCTTGGTGGACAGAACGATTTGCATATTCTTTCGCCGCCAGTCCGGCGGCGCGCCGCGAAGAGCTTCCGCGAAGTACGCCTCGTCGGTCACCATCTCCACCGCGGCGCGCGTGCCAAAGCGGTTAATTCCGGCGACAATCACGACGGTTTGTTCGACGGTCGGATTGGTCACGCGGGTTATGATCGCATAATCCTGGGCAATGTTGCGGTACGGCCAGGCGTTAGTGACGCTCCACTCGTTTCTCTTTGGATTCTGGCGATCACGAATCATCTCGGCCTGATTTTCAGAACCGGCTTGAAAGTAGAAGCGCAGTTCGCCCGCGAAGCCCAGGGTCCAATCATTATTAAATGCGCCGATCAAGATTGCAGGGTGCCGTCGCAATTCGGAAAGAGCGACCGAAACATCGCCCCGCAATTGAACGGTCCGGCCCTTTTTGGAAAAGAGAGTCGCCAGGCGCTCGTAGGCTTGGGCATCGGAAATGTCGATGTAGCGCCCCCAGGTGGGTACGATTTCCTGGAGGGGGATGGAAGCCAGTTCCGCGGGCGGAGTGCGGTCGGTGGTGGGGTTCTCGAACCAGGCCCGGATACGACCCTGCTGCGGAGCGACGAAGACATACGTGTGCGGCTGGCCGAGGCAGATCATAACGGGTTCCGCTGACGAGGTGAAGGGCTGCCAGAACCGGTCGAGGTTGGTTTCCCGGGAGCTTAAGGAGAAGAAAGCCGCCGCGGCTGACAGAATGACCGCACCGGCCGATGCAAGCCAGATCTTCTTGGATAATAGCTGCCACGGGGGCAATAACCGAGCCTTCTCAGGCGGGGGATGGATTTCGGCGACGTAGGACCCCGGTGGGAGCGAGATGCGAGGCTCCGCTTCGTGTCCGGGATCAAGATAGTATTGCGCGAGGCGCTTTCGGACCTCGACGGCCGTTGAGCGGACAATCGGATCCTGGTTCGTGTCGTAGGCCGGATCGCGATCGAAGGCCTCGATGCCCAGAGTCCGTTCTTTGAGCGAATCCAGCCGGTTCTCGATTACGTGTTCCCCCACGCAGCGCAGAAACCGGCAGCAACGTTTACTGGATCGGAACTGGGAACTGTCCAGGACCTTTGCCAGTTGGGCTTGAAACAGATGTTTTTCTGAGACTGACCAGTTGTTCACCCTTCCCCCGCCAGCCGCACTTACGTTGTGAAGCGAAGCTATCCCTCACGGCGATTCTATCACGGCATAAGAAAGCTCTGCCGCTCAGGCTGATAGGTCCTAAGGGTGAGCGGGGAGCCTTTTCCGGTAAGAAATCTTACTCTTTTTTTTAGGCGTCCCGCTCCAACGGGCCCAAAACGCGGTTAAGCGCGAACTGCATCCCAATCCTTACAAGCTTTAACCATGCAGACTTGAGACTTCGTCGCCGTAGTCCCTCAGAAGAAGCCTTAGCCAAAACGCGCGGCATTCTGCACCCGGAGCGTGTTCACGCGCGAAGAGTCGCGCGATGATGTTAGAACGAGAAGCGCAACGCAAACTCCAACTGCCTCGCGAAATTCGCCTGGCTCGTGATTTTGCCAAATTGGCTGCTGCCGAACGACACGTTGGGGCCGTAGAACAGCGGCGTGTTCATGGCGTTTAGAGCTTCGAAGCGGAATTGAGCCTTAAATCGCTCCTTGATCACGAAGTTTTTGAAAAGCGACATGTCCCAGTTCACCTGGCCAGGACCACGCATATCGATGGTTCGGCTGATGTTGCCGAACGTGAACTCGGGCGCCGTGGAGAACGCGGCCGGGTTGATATAGTTGTTCAACCGAGCCTCCAGACTTCCGCTGGTGACCGGCGAAACTCCGGTGGCGTTGGGCCGCTGGCTGTCGTAGCCGAAGGCCGAGTTGAAATTCGTGGCCTGGGTGATCTCAAGCGGGAATCCGGTCTGGAAGACAGAAACCGTGTTCAGTACCCAGCCCCCGACGACATAGTCCAGAGCGGTGTTGACGTTGTTCGCGAACTCCTTGCCCTTGCCGAAAGGCAACTCGTAGGAAACCGACGTGCTCCAGCGAAAGGGGCTATCGATATTAGCAAAAGAGTATTCACCCGCGAGATTGTAGGGGTTCTGCGCTGGCAGGTTACCGCCGTTCAGAGTGTTACCTGCGCCGCCGGTACTTTCATCCCAATTCCGCGACCAGGTGAATGTGGAAAGGAAATTCAAACCATGGCTGAATCTCTTCTGGGCCTTCATGACGAGCGAATAATACTTGGCCTTGTTGTTGTCACTGGCTGTCTTCTCAATCTCGCCATAGGTCGGGTAGGGCAAAAGCAACTGCGACTGCTGGACAGTCGGAGTGCCAATCACGCCGGTCCCGCCATGTCCGTAGAAGGGATTCGGCACGTTTTGCGTGAGCGCCGGCCCCAACGACAAAAGAGCGGGGTTCAAGGCATTTTCGTTGATATTACCTTCGCCCAAAACAAGGTGACTCGACTTCGACCCGACGAAACCAACCTCAGTCGCGATGCCAAACGGAAGCTCCCGCTGGATGTCGAGCGAATATTGCTGAACGTAAGGCGATCTGGCATTCGGATCGATTAACGAAAAACTCTGGCCAATGGCGGTCAAAGCGCCGAGACTTTTGCCGACGGGCGGCAAAATGCCGTTCGGGAACGGGTTTGACAGCGACCCCGCCGATGTTTGGAAGTTGTTCGTCGTCGCGATATATGGCGTTGTTTGGTTGTAACCCACCGTGGCAAGGGGTGATCCCAGAGCGTACTGTGGCGCAAAGAAGATGCCATATCCGGCTCGCACGACCGTCTTCGAATTCAACTGATAGGCCAAGCCGACGCGAGGACCCCATTTGCTCGAGTACGGATTTCCTGCTGTAGTCCTTCCATTTCCGGCATACACCACCTCGCCCATGGGCGAAATTCCACTCACGTTTGCCGCCAGCGGGTTCGCCACAGCACCATTAAAGTTCACCACCATGCCGTTGTTCCTTTCGGCCAGGCCGCTCTCGTGCTCCCAACGCAGGCCGGCATTCACCGTCAAGCGGGAAGTAACACGAAAGTCGTCCTGGATGAACCACGCGAAGTAATTTGAAAATTCGTAAAGGTTCGTGGCCGTGAAAATCGCGCCGTCATGCGGATAACCGAGCAAAAGATCCGCCAGGTCCGCACCGCCGACACCCGTGCTGGTTGGATTCGATTGGGTGAATATACCATTGAACGTGTACTGCCCCCCGGCATTGTTGTAGTCAGCGCCCTCCACCTCGAGCCGGCGATAATCGAAGCCCGCCTTCAAACTGTGCCGGCCCATGTACTTCGAGATGGTCGTTGAAAAGTTTTTCGAGTCGAGATCGACGAACGAGTTGTTGTCGCCGGCGCCCTGAACGAGCGAGTACAGGTCAGTCATAGTAATGGGAGGGAACTGCGATATTGCTGACGGAATAGCATTAACGAGGCTGGAGGGAAACCCGAGACTAGCGAGATTGTAGCCTTGACTGGCATTATAGTCGAAGTTGGGAAACCGGTTAAACCCATAGCGGAGGGACAGAACCGTCGTCGGATTTATCGTAAAAAGACTATTGACCTCGGTGGCGTCCACGCGCCGTTGCAGCCGCCAGTTGTTCGGACTGGAGGGCGTGGGAAACTCGGTGTTGCCGGGTTCGAGCGAGTAATACCGCTGGTAGCTTAAGCTCATTCGCCACCAGCTCGTGAAATCTTCATCGAGCTTGCCCGTGTACTGCGCCGCGCGAGCCGGCAGCCTTCCCGGAGCATTCAGAGTCGGGTCACCGAAGTACGGCTGCGTGGAAGACGTTTGGAAATTGTTCGCTATGGCGAGTCCCACCGGATTCAGCCGGCTAGTCGGGATAATATTGCCCGGAAAGGGCTGACGCACTCCGTTGACAACGTTCAGAGGATCGTAAATAGTAAGCGGGGCTCCCGAGGCGGTAAGCGCCTGAGAAAAATTTCCCTGGACTTCCGCGGGCGTGGGAACCGCGAACACCGACGACGAAGACTGAATGTCGTCATAATGTTCGTAGCCCAGATAGAAGAATGTTTTGTTCTTCCCGTTGTAGATCTTCGGCAGCCACACCGGACCACCGAAGCTGGCTCCCCAGGTGTCGTTTGGCTGATCGATGATCGGTATGCCCGCCGCATTATTGAAAAAGCTGTTGGCGTCCGTCGATGTCTGCCGGTGGTGGCCGTACAGCGAGCCGTGGAATTCGTTGGCGCCCGACTTCATCAGGGTGTTGAACATTCCGCCCCCGGTACGGGCCATTTCTGCGTCGTAGGTGTTGGACTGGATCTTCACCTCCTGCACTGCCTCGATGGTCGGAATGATAATGGCGCGGTTATTTGTGTCCGTGATCGGCACGCCATCAATCAGGTAATTGTTGCCTCGCACCGGACCGCCCGCGATCGAGATCTGCGAAGAACCGCTTTGGTCCTCCATGCGATTGTATGCGGGATTCCCGACCTGCACGATGTTTTGCGTGAGCTTGGACATCATGAACGGATTGCGTCCGAGGTTCGGGAGGTCACTCAGTTTTTGGTTGTCAAGTATTTGACCCTGAGAGGCGTTGGCCGATTCCACCAGCGGAGTGACTTCCGTGACTTGGACACTGTCGGTTACCTGGCCGACCTCCAATCTCGCGTCGGCGGTCACTTGTGCCTGCGTGGCGACGACAATACCCTTGCGCTCGTATTTCTTAAATCCCGGAGACTCGCAGACCACGGTATAAGTGGCGGGAACAACCTCATTGAAAACGTACTCGCCAACGCTGCTCGTATTGGTTACCCGTTGTTCGGAAGTCGCTTCATTAATGATCGTGACCTTGGCGGTTGCAACCGAGCCTTCATTTGGATCGGTCACTAACCCTCGTATCACTCCATAGTAGGACTGGGCGAGCAGCGGCAGGCCAGCCAAACACGTCCAGAGCAGAGCTACCCCCGCTGTCCAGATAAGTCTCTTAGAAATTGACAACATCTTCGTCCCTTTCCCTTTCCCCTTAGATTGCCGATGACACCACAAACTCAAGTCGCATGTAGTGTCCGGCGCGAAAACACCACATTCCTTCGCCAGCGTTTCTTGCTCTGTACGTTTTCCCCGCATTCCTGGGCCATGATTTTTCGAAATCCGAACCGCCGGTGGATGCACAGGCCAAAGACCCCAACACTCTTCAGAGTCGAATCCGATATCTGAGTTTGCAGTTGTTGTTAGCAGGCTCGTGTTTTTGCTCGTTGAATCCGCGTCGCTTGAGTGGATGAGTCGCAATTGCACACATATACTGACGCGACCATCAAAATATTCCCGCCAATCGAAAATTTTCCCGTCAATCGTAGCTTCGCCTGTCCGATTTCTATGTCACTGAGATAACACTCACAGGGGCAAGGTAGGGACTATTCCAGTGAGATAAAACCCGCTGGCGTTGAACAGCCAACGGAACTCGACTTTCGGTGCGCTCCTGGCCTCCGTGGGTTGATACTGGTTCGCCTGGTTGTCGGGATCGTCGCCAACGAGTCGGCCAGCCAGAGTCGCATGGTTTTCGACCGGAACTCCATCGAGAAGCGCGACTACTGGATCACCGTCCTGCGCGGGTTGTTCGCGGAGTCGGTTGCCCAAATCGAATCCACTTCACGACGGAAGCCGCGTCTGAGACTCCAGGCCCAAGAAGATATCTCGAACACCTATCCCTGAAACTCTTCCACAAACTTCCATGCCAGCCCCGAGAACACTGCGAAATCCGTACTGCGGGTCGGCTGTCACGCGATACATGGCGGCGAGTTACCGTTGCCCAGAGTCCATCGAGTTGCGATTCCAGTTTTTGGCTACGAACAGGCCAATCTGTTCTTTCAGGATGACAATCTTCACACGCCTCTGAACGATCTTGACGATTGTGGGATCGAAGTTCGAGTCGAGTAGAAGGGGCGCGTTCGATCTTTGCGCATTGACGTTGCCAAACGGATGGACCAGGATGGAACAAATAGTAATCAGAGCGGCTCCCGAGATCAAGCTCCAGCCAAAGAACGTTTTCAAACCTGCCTGCTGACCCAAACCACCTTTCATCGCTTTCGGGCCGCCCAGAGTTGAGCACTGCATTGCGATTCACACTATTTTTGCAAGACTGGGAACCACGGTTTCAACCACCGAAGTGTCGTTGGCTCTTATTTCGCAATGAATCTCCTGTCTCGTTGGGTGCTCAGACAAAAAAAGCTTGTTCGGTAGGGAATAAAGCAGCCCGATCCATTGTCTATGCCTGCAAGAGGGGCAACGATCTACGAGAAGCGAAAGTTAAATTAGGTGTTTCGCTTCAGGTCACGGAGTCTAAAGTCGTCCGACGGAGTGCTTCATGTTTCGAGCTCTAGGTGTATCTATTTCTCTGTTTTTTCTTTTCTGTCTCAATACAGGCGCCCAGCCAACTGGAACGATTACTGGTGCAGTCATCGATGAGTCCAGTGCAGTGGTTCCGAACGCTAACATCACGATCACAAACAAAGCCACCGGATTTTCGCGCGCAACGGCGACTAATGCCGAAGGCTACTTCAGCGCCCCGGCGCTTCCTAGCGGCGAATATGAGGTGAAAGCCGAGGTCTCTGGGTTCCGGACGGTTGTCCGCCCTGCTACAGTCCAGGCCGGTGAGAGCACTCAGGTGAACATATCCCTGACGCTTGGACAGACTCAGGAAATTGTAACGGTCGAAGGAGCAACCGCTCAGATCAACTACGAGAACCACGAGATCTCTAGTGTGATCCAGCGATCCTCAATTGAAGATCTGCCGTCCAACGGGCGTCAATACGCGCAACTGGCAGCGTTGTCGCCAGGCGTCACAGTGACACCCGGCTCAACGGCTCAATTCAACACCCTCTTCAATGTGAGCGTTCTTGGGGCTGGAAATCGGACCGTCTTCACCATCGACGGCGGCAACGTCTCCGACAACATTGATACAGGTGGTGGAAACTCGTCGATGAATTTTTCCCAGGACACCGTGCAAGAATTCCAGCTTTCATCAGTCAACTTCGATCTCGCAACGCCCATCTCCTCCGGTGGCGCCATCAATGTGGTCACGCGCTCGGGCAGCAACAATTGGCATGGCGCCGGATACTTTTATTTTCGCGATCACAACATGGCCGCCTATCCGGCCTTACAACGCAATCCCTTGGACCCGAACCCATTCTTTGCCCGCCGCAATCCGGGCGGAACGTTCAGCGGTCCGTTGAAGAAAGACAAGTTGTTCTTCTTCTTTAACTACGAACACTACAACCAAGTTCAGGCGCTAACCGTCCAGGGAACCGTTCCATCGGTCCAGACTCTGAATGGAATCTTCAATAGCCCCTACATCGCAAAACAGATCACCGCTCGCTTTGACTATAAGATCAACGACAAGAACACGTTGTTCGCGCGCTACTCGCACGACGGGAATTCCGGATTCGGCGACGTGTTCTCCAACGGCAATCCTTCCAACTGGGTGACCAATACCAACTGGGCCGACCAAAGTATCATGGGCCTGACGTCAATATTGACGCCCAACATCGTCAATGACATTCGTTTTCAATACAACTACTGGAACAACGCGAACCTGAATGCCCCACCGTCGGCTTGTCAGTTCCCCTGCATCGGAGTCTCCCCGGCCGGAAGTCCGCTCAGCCAGCAGGTCCCGGAGCTGTTGAGCATCGTTGGCACCAATTTCGCCTTTGGAAATGCGGCCATCGGTCCCAACGTTAATGCTCCCCAAGGCAGGAACACGCGCCGTTTCGAGCTGGTGGAAGGCTTGAGCTGGCAGAAAGGTTCGCACCGCATCAAGTTCGGTGGGGATTTGAATCCCACTCGGTCGAACGGCTACTGGGGATTTTGCACTCCAGCGTGCGTCGGCGCCTGGGGCCCGGAATTCGTCAGGGGCTTGCTAGGTAGTGTCCCCGGATTTAATAGCTTCTTCCCTAACCTTCCCACTAAGATTACGTCCAATGCGGACCTGTTGAACCTGCCGCTGCTCGCCCTCCAGTCCGGTATCTTCACTGGTATCGGTGTTGGCAGCCAATCCACGCCGGCGCCCTACGACTACAACGAAAACAGAAATTACAACCAGTATCGCGCATACATTCAGGATACGTGGAAGATCAGAAAGAACTTCACCTTGAACTACGGCCTCGGCTGGAATGCGCAAACCGGCTTCTACAACTCCGATCTGGCAAAGCCGCAGTACTTGGCTCCGATCTACGGCGCAAATAACCTCGCGCCCACTGCCAACAATCTGCACCAGATGGAACCGGTTGTCGGCTTTGCCTGGAGCCCGTTCAAGAACAATAAAACCGTCATTCGCGGTGGCGGAGGTATCTATTGGGATAGTACCCCCGGTTATTACAAACTCCGTGAGCCAGCCGTGGTCGGACCGCTCGGCGACGGACGATTAACCTTGAGCCCGAGCGATTTCCAAAACACTTTCGCCGGCGCCTTTGACTTCTTTACGCAAAAGCCCATCCCGGTTGGCGCACCAATTCCGATCAATGATCTGACAACTCTCACGGTGGGCAACTTCATGCAGATTCTGCAGCAACAGTTGCCAGCCATCCAGCGGTTGTTCGAGGCGAACGTCCCGAGAAGTGGACCCTATACGACGACCAACATCGATGTTGCCAAGACCGGCGTCGAAATTTACCCGCCGGGTAGCAATCCGCTCGCTCGAAGCTACCAGACCTCGCTTGGCATCCAGCGCGACTTGGGACACGACATAATTCTGAGCGCGGACTGGGCGCGCCGCCAGGGAGAAAATATCAGCCTGGGTGAGCTGGACGTCAACCTCTACAACAGGTACGTCAACAGCTCGCAACTCCCGGTGATTTCTAAGTGCGCCACTCCGAACTTTACACCGGGCGTAGAGTGCTCGAACGGGCCGATCACTCAATGGACTGACCAGGGCCGCTCGGTATATGAAGGGCTCCTGGTGGCAGTACAAAAGCGCCTGTCGCACCATTATCAGTTCAGCGTGAACTACGCTTTACAAAATCTAAACAATTTGAATGCTTGGAATCTGCTGAACTGGAGCCAGGGTTACGGCCCTACTATTCCACGCCAGAATCTCGGCGTACAGGCCGTTGTTACGCTTCCCTGGGGGTTTTCGCTGAGCGTGAATTCTTCAATTGTGAGCCGCACACCAGTGAATCCTACAGTCGCTTCGACGGCCTTGGCTGGAACGGATATCAATGGCGCGCAAGCCTTACCAACGCTCCCGTTCATGTGCACAGGCGTTTCCTGCGGCAAAGGCGCCTTAGTTCAAGCGGTGCAGAATTGGAACACGAATCTCGCCGGAACCCTGGACTCCAAGGGGGCCAAGATTCCCACTCTGGTGCTGCCGCCAGACTATCAATTCGGCGATCCGACGTACTCACAAGACTTCCGTCTGACGAAAGTTCTCACCGTGAAAGAGCAGTACAAGTTTACGATTCTTGCCGAAATGTTCAACTCATTCAACATCTCCAATCTCAGTGGATACAACTTTACACTGGATAATCTGGCCACGGGCTGTCAGTTGAGCACTCCTGGGGGCACCTCTACGAGTTGCCGCCAGCAGACGTACAACTTCGGCCAACCCACTCAGCGAGCGTTTCAGACTTTCGGATCGGGTGGGCCGCGAGCAGTCCAGCTCGGCGCTCGGTTTGATTTCTAATCAGCAATCCCAACCTTTGTACTACAAGGCCGAGACACTGTCCGAGCATCTACTGCGAAGTTCATATCGGCAGGAAATGTCGAAGAGACGCAAAGGCCGCCGAATTCCGGTGAAGCAGCCGCCGACCGGCGGCAACCGAAGTGGTCTTTGGCGCGGCGGTGGTTCACGAGATCGGCCATCTTTATTTGGGAACCAACGGACAAGCACATTCGCCGACCGGAGCCATGTGCGGAGTCTGGTCTCATCGGCAGTTCGAGCTTGCAAGCATCGGCGAGCTGAACTTCACTTGCGAGCAGGGGCCGGCATTCGCGCTGCGATGAGGTCTGCGGTGCCGTGAATCCCGGAGCCGCGATTCAGCCGAATCATTAATCGGCGAGAGCATAGTTGATTCCATTTGGCCGGTAAATTCGCCACTATAGCGCGCCCTAGTGCGGCTATCATGCAATTTTGGCGTTGAACAACGGGGGAGAGACATTTCGAAGTAAGACTTCTGGGAAGCTCAGGCTCCGGTACCTTGATTTCGTGCGAGACTTCACTCGACGTTATTTGGTCGATGTAATCTGCGAGGAAACCAAACACGGCGCGGAAAGCATTGCCGAGACGGTGGCGGATCGAGAAGTGTTACGCTTCCGCAACATCGAGATGCCGACGCAGCGCCGAGCAGAACAGGGGACACCGCTACGTGCCGGGACCAGAGATTGCGGAGGAACAAAAGGCCAAAGGGACCGCGTTTCTCGAATCCTATATGGTCGATGAACTCCTGGAAGCCATGGCGGGCGCACAAGCCGCCGTGGTTATTTGCGGCGTCAGTCACAAGCCTGCGTTGTCCGACACACTTCGTACGAAATTCGCCCGTGTCGAGCAGCACGACCTTACAACCATGCCGTGATTCGATCCGTCATTGCTCTGACCGGCGAGTATCTCTCACCGTCGCAGTAATCAGACTCGTGCATTCGCTGAAACGCTGCTGGTACGTAACATTTTTTCTTGCTCGTAACACGGTCGGATTTCTAACGGCTATCTCAGTGAGCACTCGGATGTTGGACTCAGATGGATTATTGGCGAACCACAGCTCTCCGATCTGGAGGAACGACGGGAAAGAGATCCTTTATTAAGATCAGAACTGGATTTGATCCGTCCGTGTTGATAGCAACGCTCGTGAGATTCGAGCTAGTGCCCCTGAGGCGCCGTTCGCCGTGCGGGCGCCCGTCTCCCGTGCAGCGTCTCCAATAGCGGCCCGGGCGCCATTCCACAATCTGCTGGCTGCGCGCACGGTCGCGCGCTTTCGGATCTGCTCAGGACGGTAAGGTTGACCAAAATTTCCCGGGCGATAGCATCGTTTCCCAAATTACTCAAGTTTGTCGGTCGATCATCGCCCGTAAAGATCGGGACGCGCCTCTTGGGTTCCGCACTCGCGATGGAGCAATCTCTGGAAGTAATTGCTTCCATGGTGCTTCGGCGTGGACTCAAAACTCTTAAATATTGAAATCATATAAGTACTCGTGTCTACAATTACTTGGCTGCTTTCGAGGGGCGATGAGCGGCTGATTAACTTGAGCTTGCTAGATGCGCTGTAACTGGTTATGATTACAAGAGAAAGCCACCCTAGCTCAGTTGGTAGAGCGGCTGATTCGTAATCAGCAGGTCGCCGGTTCGATCCCGGCGGGTGGCTCCATGTTTTCAAACACTTCCAGCGGATCGTCAAAAAGCTGACCTGTTCAGAACCTGTTCAGTTCGATTGGCTGAACTCCCCATCAACTCTTCTTTCAGCGCCATGGCCGCTGTACGCACACTTGCGGGAACCGATTTTTGATAGTGCCGCAGGGTGACCGTCGGATCGGCGTGCCGGAGTTGGGCCTGCGTGTCACGCGGGTCCTTTGCCTTCGCTGCGAAAAGCGTTGCACAGGTTCGGCGCAATACCTGAAAGTTCACGTGGGTCGATTGCACCGGGTCGCCTTTGCCGACTTCCTTGTGAAGACGCCGACTCCCGCTCGCACCGCGGCGGGCTTCAGCACGCGATTAAGATAGTTCTGCGCCGACCAGGGCCCACCCATGGCAGCAGGAAAGAGCCATGCACGAGGATCAAGGGGCACGCCATTCAAGCCCAGGTTGACTTAGCCATTTTTTTTCTCCAGTCGTTTTTTCAGATTTGAAAGCGCTTTGAGGCGTGGCTTTTCGAACTTGGCAATCCAGCGCTCGTAGATTTCCTGCAGCGGTACCGGATTGAGGAAGTGCAGCTTTTCGCGGCCGCGCCGCACGGTCGCGACCAGATTCGCCGCCTCCAGCAAGTCCAGGTGCTGCGTTACACCCTGCCGCGTCATATCCAGGTGCTCGCATAGCTCGTTGAGTGTGCGGCCGTCGTGCGCATGCAGCAGGTCCAGCAGCTTGCGCCGGCCGGGATCGGCCAGGGCCTTGAAGAGCACGTCGGTGTCGTCCCGCATCGCACATATGAATTACGCAAGTTATTACTTGCCTAAGTATACGCAGGTAATTACTTGCATGTCAAGATCTCTCGGCACGCTTCTGGACGAGACCTAGCCACGTTACAGCGTGGCGATGCTCGGTGAACTACAGCTTGTCGAAAAAAAGATAAACGGCTGCAATCCGGCCGTCCCGGGCAATGATGAAATCAGTACCAGCGTAAGCTGGCGCCTGACCAGGGCGGCCCGATATCCATTGGACTCGCCCGCCATTGCCCACTTCCTCCGGCTCGGCTATTGGCTGATATCGAAAGTCAGGGTGAGTAGCCTTGACCGCGCCCGCGCTTCGATCATCTCGTCGCGGCCTCGGTAGACGCCTCCCATGGCATCATAGAAGCCGCAATCTTCGGTGAAGATTGCGGATCAGCAAGGTCGATATGCTGTAGGACATGGCTTGTTGTTTCTCCTCTTTGGACCGTGTGCCGAAAGTTACGACTGATCACTGAAATCTATGGCGCCTAGCGTGGCGTTTTGAATCGGTATACGTTAATCTTCAAACGCTTAATTTTGGAATCGAGACTGCGCGACGGCAGTCCTAATTTGGTAGCCGCGCCTGATGGCCCCGATATGCGTCCTTCGCTCGCCGCGAGCGCGGCTTCAATCATTTCCTTTTCCTGTTTCACAAGCGTGCCGCGTAGCGTGCCTGTCCGTTCTGGGTTTGCGCGTAGCTCCCACTTGAGCCAGCCTTCATCCATAGCGAACGTTTCACCCTCGCTGAGGATAACCGCACGCTCGATCACATTCTGCAACTCACGGACATTGCCGGGCCATACATATGACTGAAACGCTTTTAGGGATTTCTTGTCGATCGTTTTGAATTTTTTCCCGGCCCTTTTGGCGAAGCGATCGATGAAGTACTCCACGAGCAGAGGAATGTCAGCAACGCGTTCACGGAGGGGCGGCACCTCGATAGGCACGACGTTGAGCCGGTACAGAAGATCTTCGCGAAATCGCCCTTCAGCGACGAGTGCGTTCAAGTCACGATGAGTTGCCGCCAGAACTCTAACGTCAACGGGAATGGAATTGTTTCCGCCGATGCGTTCGATTTCCCGCTCCTGCAACACCCGCAATAGTGCGATCTGAATCTCTCCCGGCAGGTCCCCAATTTCATCCAGGAATATTGTGCCGCCATTTGCCGACTCAAGACGACCGAGACGTCTTTGGGTCGCGCCGGTAAAGGCGCCCTTCTCGTGCCCAAAAAGCTCGGAAGCAATCAGGGAGGGCGGAATGGCTGCGCAGTTGACGCCGATGAACGCGCGATCTACCCGCCTCGATCGTTTGTGGATCGCCCGCGCAATCAGCTCTTTTCCAGTACCAGTTTCACCAAGAATAAGAACTGTGGAGTCGGAAGATGCCACCTTGGAAACTCGCTGCAGCACTTTTCTAAGCGCGTCGGACGAGCCGACGATATCTTCAAACATTGAGTCACGATCGATCTGTTCTCGCAACGCCAGATTTTCGTTTCGCGTCCTCTCTTCCGCTCGAACGCGGTCATCAATGTCCGTACCCGTTGCGTACCAGCGGGTCAGTTGCCCCTTCTCGTTTCGGAAGGGGTTGTATCGGATCAGGAACCAGCGATATGCGCCGTCCTTTCGGCGTGCTCGTAGCTCCGCTTCAAATGGAACTTCGCGACCGAGAGCAGCTTTCCGTTCATCACTGAATCTTTCCAGATCGTCCGAGTGAAACAATCGTTCGCGAAAGCTAGGAGCCACAATGTCCGCCCCCGTCATCCCCGCATAGTCCAACGTGGCGTGGTTCGCATATACGGGAGCGCCGGAAGGGTCTAGCACGACAATTGCCTGCGGTATTGCATCGGTAATCCGGCGAAGCTCCTGTTCGTCCTCGCGCAGTTTCTCCTGCGTTTGTTTGAGGGCGTCAATGTCGGTGCTAGTTCCGTACCACCTTAAAAGCCGTCCACGCTCGTCACGAAAGGGCTCCACTCGAACTAGAAACCATCGATACACACCATCGTGACGACGAAGCCTGGCCTCCATCTCACCCGACTCGCCGGACGCCAACAACTCTCGCCACTTCTTCATCATTGGCGGTACGTCCTCTGGGTGGAACGCGGCTTGCCAGCCCCAACCAGTTGACTCTTCGTGGGAACGGCCAGTGTATTCATGCCAACGTTTATTGAGAAATTCGTTTGGGCCATCGGGCGTATTGCACCAGGCGAGTGTAGGAATGGTGTCGATCACCCGACGAAGATTGGTTTCAGATCCTTTGATCGTTTCTAAGGCCGTAGTGAGAGCCTCCTGCGACTGGTGACGTTCGATAGCGATGCGGGCGATATGTCCAGCAGCCTCGATTAATTGCAAATCCCGACTCGTTGGAGTCCGCGGCTGCGAATATCCGATGCAGAACGTGCCAAGAACTTCTCCAGAATTCGAAATCAGAGGTTCCGACCAAGCGGCACGCAGCCCGTGATCCAGAACGAGCCTTCGCGCCGCCTCCCCTTGATCGTCCTGAGGCCAGCGCGGGTCGGTGGACATATCGGAAATGATGACCCGCTCTCCGGTAAACGCTGCAGTGCCGCAGCAGCCCCTGTTGGGTCCGACCGGCCAGGGCGCCAAGGCAGCAGTCACTGTCGGTGGGAAATTCGGACCGGCCAGTGGCAACAGTTGATGGCCGGCTCGGTCCATCAACAAAACCTGAGAGGTCGCGGAGGCATATATATCGATGACAGAACATAAGTCGTTTAAGATTTCGGAGAGGCTTGCCCCATAGGCGATCATCTCAAGCGCTCGCTTCCCGGCTACGCCAAGCAATTCCTTTTGCTTGCTGTCTTCAACGTTTATCCAGGTTCCATACCACCGCACCACGGCGCCGGTTTGGTCGCAAAGCGGCTCGTGCTGGAGCAAGAACCATTGAAAATCGCCGTCGGAACGCCGCAAGCGTACTTCGCACTCGCGCCCACCTTCTGCATCGCGTGTTGCCCACCGGTCTAGCAATCGGGCGACATCTTCACCGTGAACCGCAGCCTTCCAGCCCCAGCCAAATGACTCGTCAGCAGAAAGTCCCGTGTATTCAGTCCATCTGCCGTTGAAAAACTCGACAGAGCCATCCGGACGACTAGACCACGCCAGCCCAGGAATAGCATCGACCACATTTCGAGCATCCAGTGCCGGCATCACTTGCGAAGAACGGCCGTCTACGAGTGCCATACCTGGATTATAAGACCATCGCTCCTCATGGAACAGGAATTCCTGACATTTAGGGACCCCACACAACTATAACTTCCTATTCTTGCAAGGAATTCCGGATGGATCGCTGATTGCACTCATTCGACTGTTCTTCAGGACAAAAGACCCATGACGCTGAAGATCAGACCGGTTGCTGGCAAGCGCGAGATACGGATTTGTTTGAGCGGGCAGCTTCGATCGGAGCATCTTGATCAGTTGAAGTCTGAGCTCGAGCGTGGCGGACCAACCGTCAAGTTGGATCTGAAGGAACTCGATCTTGTGGATATCGAGGGCATTCGTTTTCTCAACGCGTGTGAGTCGGCAGGCGTGTCGATCCTGAACTGTTCGCCTTACATCAGGGAATGGATGCTGCAGGAGCGAGGTCGGCCGAAGGAGCATCCAGAATCGTTGTAATGGACCTCATGTCGGATGAAGGACGGGTTAAAGAAGCTATTGCGCGTGAAAAAAAAGAAGGAAAAGGAGAATGGTCATGAAACAGAGTATTAAGAACGTGGTCTTAGTGCATGGTGCTTTCGCCGACGGCTCCGGCTGGGAAGCCGTCGCTAATATCCTCATAAATGATGGTTACAAGGTGTCGGTGGCGCAGCCGCCCGAGACCTCCTACGCCGAGGACCAAAAGTACACGAAGGCAGCCATCGATGCCATGAGCGGGCCAGTGGTTCTGGTGGGCCACAGCTACGGTGGGTCCATCATTACCGAGGCCGGCAATCATCCAAACGTTGCGGCACTTGTGTATATTGCCGCATTTGCGCTCGATGAAGGGGAGAGTTGTGCGTCGATCGAACAAGCCTTGCCGCAAGCCTCCAAGGCGTTCAAGGCGGACAGCAACGGCAACTGGTGGATAGACCAGGAGCATTTTGCGGCCGACTTCGCAGCGGACATTCCGCCGCAGAAGGCGGCGTTTATGGCCCTGTCGCAGGTGCCGATCTCCACCGACTCATTCACCCATAAGGTTGCGAATCCCGCCTGGAAGTCGAAGCCCACTTGGTACATGGTGGCTGCGTCCGACCGATCCATCAATCCAAATCAGGAGCGCATGATGGCGAAGCGCGCCAATGCCAAGACGGTCGAAGTGAATTCCAGCCACGTGGCCTACATGTCGCACCCGAAGGAGACAGCCGAGCTCATCGAAGAGGCCGCCAACTCTGTGTCCGGCAAGGCTGCCACCTCTGCGCCCGGCAATCATTAGCCCACAGCCGAGGGGAATAGGCAATGAAAGATCGTATCACTATAGAAGGGCGGGCTGGCGCGTTTGGCGCCTATATCGCACGGCCGAAGGCCTTGCCCGCCCCCGCCGTGGTCGTCCTCCACGAGGTTTTCGGAGTCAACGCAGACATTCGCAAGACCTGCGACGAACTAGCTGACCAAGGTTTTGTCGCGGTCGCGCCGGATCTATTTTGGCGGCACGAGCCGGGCGTCGACCTCAGCGTCACTTCCGACGCTGACTGGCAGCACGGCCTTCGCCTCTATCAAGCCTATGACCGAGACGCAGGCGCCCGGGACGTTAAGGACACCGTTGACGTTGTGGCTAAACCGCCCGACTGCTGCGGTAAGGTTGCGGTCCTCGGCTACTGCCTCGGCGGCTTGATGACCTTCTTGACGGCCGTGCGCTACAGCGCCGACGCTGCAGTCGCCTATCACGGCGGTGACACCGAGAAATATCTGGGCGAACTCGACGGCCTTCATGCCCCGCTGCTGATGCATCTGGCTGAAGAAGATGAGTTCATTTCCAAGCCTGCGCAAGCTGAGATCAAGGCGGCACTTGCCAGGAAACCAAACGCAACAGTTTACAGCTATCCGGGGCAGCATCACGCCTTCGCTCGGCATAATGGGACACACTACAATGCCGCGGCGGCAGCGCTCGCCAAGGGGCGGACAAGCGAATTTCTACATCGACAACTTGAAGCGCATTCGGCCAGAACGGCGCTTTTGCCGAGCTGAAAAGTGCAGCCGAGAAAGGCTGGGAACGTTCTTGGGCCAAACTTATCGGCATATATGAGGTATGAACGTCTCTTGCCAATCCATGATCGGCTGATGGTCTCAATCGACCTCTCGAATATTTCGTTTTCGTAGTCAATAAAGAGATGTCATTATGCGCAGCAAAACTAGCCCTAATAAACGGTGCTCGTGGGTCAACGTGGATGATCGGTTGTTACTCGAATATCACGATCGCGAGTGGGGTGTTCCCGTGCATAGCGACCACAAACACTTCGAGGTCCTCGTGCTCTCAGGCGCGCAGGCCGGATTGAACTGGTCGCTTGTCCTCAAGAAGCGGGAAGGTTATCGGCGCGCGTTTGACGGGTTCGATCCCGAGAAGGTCGCGCGTTATTCCGAGAAACAAATCCGGACCCTTCTCGCTGATCCGCAGATCATCCGCAACCGGATGAAGATCGAGGCCGCGGTGCGCAATGCTCGTGCGTTTCTCAAGATCCAGGAAGAGTTCGGCGGCTTTGACTCCTACTGCTGGCGATTCGTCGGCGGGAAACCCAAACTCAGCAGCTGGAAAGCTACGCGACAGATTCCAGCGACTTCGCACGAATCCGAGGCATTGAGCAAGGATCTCAAGCAGCGGGGATTCAGCTTTGTCGGCCCGACGGTCGCGTATGCGTACATGCAGGCGGCTGGATTGGTGAACGATCACCTCGTCAGTTGCTTCCGCTATCAGGAAATCCTGACTGAGGTTGCCCATGCAAATTGAATTCAGAGCAATCGTTCAGAGCGCATATGGCGCTCCGGAAGAAGTATTAACAATAGCCAAACGTCAATTCAAAAGCGAAGATCTCGGAGTTGACGATGTCCTTGTAAAGGTCCGTGCTCGACCAATCCATCCCGGTGATATCCATATTCTTTCCGCCCTTCCTCAAGGGGGGCCGATTGTGCCTATTCCGGAAAGAACTTCGAGAGTTCCTGGATTTGAGGGCGTCGGGACGATTCTCTCGATCGGAACAAACCCCGAGGCGGCGAAGCGGTTTAGCGAAGGCCAGCGTGTCGCGTTCTTTCCGGCAATGGGCTCTTGGGCAGAGTACGTGGTCGTCCGATACGAGTCCCTCTTGCCAGTTTCGGAAAAAATCCCCGATCAAATTGCGGCCCAAATGCTCATCAATACGGTGACCGCTTCCGTACTCATCAAAGCCGGCCACAACTCACTCAAACCGCCGATTACGCTGCCGGTCTATATCCTTCAGAATGCGGCGGCATCTGGCGTCGGGCGTTTGCTGACCCAAGTTGCTTTGGATCGCGGTGTCCGCCCCATTCGGCTGGTGCGGTCGAATGAATCTGCCCAAAGGCTCCGATCGGCCCTTCCTGGCCCCCCGGTTTATTCGACGAGCGATAGCAATTGGAAACTACAGGTACGCGAAGCCTTGGATGGACACAAGCTCAACGTCGCTTTCGATGCCCTGGGTGGGAAAGCGATCGACGATCTCGCGGAGCTTGTTGATGACGGTGGAAGCATCATCAACTTCGGTTCATTACAGAGCAACATGGGCACGAACATCTATTCGCTGGTTCCCAACAGCCTCTCTCTTAAGAGTGTTTCGATCATGAACTGGTTGCGTCTGGCGGAGGACGAGAAGCGGAAAGACTTCGAGCTCGCCCTCAGTCTCGCAACAAATCACCCAGGGCTTTTCGAAGTTGCGCGTGAATATGAGTTTGACGATTTTCAAAGCGCCATTCAACATGTCTCCCGTCCGGACAAGACCGGGATTGTCTTACTGAAAAGCCAAGTTTAGGAAGAGTCACGTATGGAAATCGGAACTATCGGAGCGGGAGCTTTCGCACAAGCGTTCGCGAAACGGGCATTGAAGGCAGGCCACAAGGTCAAGCTCAGCAACCAGCGCGGTCCGGACAG
>Ga0210401_10002514_pt1 | contig 20299 bp, 20 predicted proteins | sample IncBWH32MmetaG_FD_150866 | JGI IMG/M metagenome (GOLD analysis project Ga0210401, IMG submission 150866) | Forest soil microbial communities from Barre Woods Harvard Forest LTER site, Petersham, Massachusetts, United States - Inc-BW-H-32-M | ecosystem: Environmental > Terrestrial > Soil >... | reverse complement strand
ATCAATCCAGCGCTCCGCTTCTACGAGAAACACGGATTTCGGATCACGCATGAGGATAAGCACAAATTCTACTTGAGAGCTGACCTCCACTAGTCCTCAGCACCTTGGCACTGTGCCTGGTAAACGCGCTAATCGTCCATGTGGATTCAAGATTTCCGATTACGCGACTATACGTCCAGTGACAGACTAAGCGCTTCTTGGAAAACTCCGCAGTGATTTCTCCACTTCCGGAGTGTATCTTAGCGAACCCTTTCACCAGTGATCGAAACCCGATGGCCACACTCCACGTCATTCATGCATACACAGCAACTTTGATTTTCCCGGGCGTTGCGAAGGCTAGACGCTGGAGGCGACTCATGAAAAACATGCTCGTAGTGTCCTTGCTCATTATGCTTGCGGTGCCCGTGTTCGCCCAGGATCAGGCTACAGCTGCGCGGACCGCTGCTGGGTGCGGTGCGGACAATGTCCAGTTCGACGTCAAAACAGACAAGAGCAGGCACCCGCAGGGACAAGCGCCGCCAGGCAAGGCGCTCGTCTATGTTTTCGAAGTAGAGAGAACAGACGCTCAGGCCCTCAAGATAGGCGCCGTGACGATTCGAATTGGGCTCGACGGCCAGTGGGTGGGCGCAAATCACGGCAATACGTACTTCTACTTTCCAGTCGATCCTGGCGACCACAATCTCTGCGCGAATTGGCAGTCAACCTTCGGAAGGTTTTCGAAGTTAGCCGCGGCTGTCAGCCTTACGGCGGAGACGGGCCAGGTGTACTACTTCCTAACGAAAGTGGATGAGCGAAGCCACGATAATCCTGCTGTATGGATGGAAGCGGTAGACCCGGCGGAAGCGAAGCTCCTGATCGCATCCGCATCGCTCAGCGATTTCCATCCCAAGAAATAGCGCCATTAACGGGAGACGGTGCATGCGGATATGGCCACGTGTCCGGTAATGCGACTACTCAGGAGTTAGGTGTTTTTTTCTGCGGCTTTGAGATTACCTGCCTTGGTTCTTTGACGGATTTGCGGCAGGTATGCGAAGAAATAGTACGCACATGCTCCGTACCAAATGCCGAACACCAGGACTGCCAACCACACTTTCTTCACCCACGGCTGAGACCTATCAAGTCTGAACCAGTATCGTCCCATCCCCATCCACAAGAAAAACAAAGCGACGGGACCGATCACGCCCAACAAACCCCAAGGGAGCCGATGCCAAAACGACATCCGTGTCGTATCGACTCGGCCCAAGAAAACTGGGGTAAGTGCAAGAGTCAGGAGCGCCGCGAGGAAGAAAAACCATGACGCCTGTTTGGTGACGAGCCAATCGTCTCGGAACCTTCTAAACAAGGCCAAAGGGCCGATGTCATCATTGGTGAAAGTCAACGCAAACTCCACTCGAACTTTTCCTTGCTACGTACGAACCGTCACGCACAGATACCAAGGCCACCCGATTGTGCGTGTCCGGAAGGGTACCTGGGCCAACGTGTCTGGGCCAAGTCCTGATTAACGCAGCGGTAATCGTACAAGTGAATTACGGACGGAGAGCCCATACGGCTACTGCACCTCCCAAAAGTAGGCAACCAGAATTGAGTGTTCAGGAAAACAGAGTCTCCAGGCTCCCGATAAAACGAGTGCTCCAAAAAGTACGCCAAAATACCAACCCCGATGAAGTTACGTTTTCGATCCGTCGCTGGGCGGTAGAATCGCCGATTGGGCTGCACGGATACGTCCACCCGGACCTGTGAAGTAATATCGGTCGCTCTTTCGATGCCAGGTCCGTTCAAAAGTGCCGCCGCCTATTTCAATGCAAATTCCGGGAAACGTCTCGTCCAAAACGAAAGCGATGGCGTCAACCCCCAGACCACGAGCCCCCATGTAAGTGAGGGCCTTTTTCAGAGAACTCATCGCTACGCGTTGTTCGGGTGTCGATTCAATATTCATGTTCTCATCTCCTTGGTCGAGACGGGAAAAAGGCTCGGGACGCACAGGTGGGCTAACACCTCCGCGCCCCGTAACACGTTGCCTTTCGAGGAACAGCGTGTAGCGGGATTGTAAGACGAGAATACTATTGACGCAAGAGGTACGTGTAAAGTAATGTGCGTCGTCACTCTAGGCTGACCCATGATGTTTCCAATTTTAATCCGGCACGGAACCTTATACATGGTGTGGTCGTGCGCGAATACTCGCGTACCGTTTATTGAACTGTCGCGCACACCGTACGTGAGCGAATTGGATTTTGGCTGGTTGCGGATCCACATCAAGATTGATTGGCGACCGAAAGGCTCGGACGAAGCGGAGTACCAGGCGCGCTTGGCTCGCTGGTGGGGCTGAACCGCGCCGCAGTGGGTCATTTCCGGTAACGCGACAAATCAGGACTTGGACCTGTCCAATACGCTTCCTTTTCCGAGACCGTGTTAACTTTGAGATGTGGCAAGCCCGTCTTACGTACCAAGAGAGGACCCATGCGCGCATTGAGCGGTATTCTCGTTGCTCTTACAGCCATCACCATCGCTTACGAATCAGCGTCCTATTGCATCCGAAGCACGGTTCTGGCGAATGGCGCGTCGGTGGGTTCGATTAGCTCTGCAGCGTACATGCTTGAGCCGCGTTCCGGGCACACCGCGACGCTTTTGCCGGACGGAAAAGTCCTTATCGCCGGGGGCATGCGCCGCAATCAGGATTTCTACCGTTCCGCTGAATTGTTTGATCCTGCCTCCGGAAAGTTTCAGCCCACAGGCGAGATGACTATCGCTCGCGTTGGACATGCTGCAGTTTTGCTGCACTCTGGAAAGGTTCTGGTCATCGGGGGATGGATAGGTCACGGCTGCACGGATTCCGCCGAACTCTACGATCCTACGACCGGTAAGTTTACGGCACTGTCTAAAATGACCGGCAAACGGGGACAGCCGAGCGCCACACTGCTCGGCAACGGGGACGTGCTCATCACAGGCGGTGCGGAGCACGACACGCCGGGAGGAGTCGCATCCGCCGAAATCTTCCGGGCAGCCTTATCCAAATTCGAGCCCGTGGGTCCGATGCACTTCGCGCGCATTTCGCAAACTGCGACTGTGCTGAACGATGGCCGCGTGTTGATTGCGGGTGGACGCGGCGATTCGGTCACCGCCAGCGCCGAGATTTATGATCCTATGACTAAACAGTTCACCGTGACTGGGAGCATGCTAACCGCACGCTATAAGCATACTGCCGGAGTGCTTCCTGATGGCCGCGTACTTGTCGCCGGTGGATCAGACGATCGCGATTGGCATGGAAAGATGAATAGTGCGGAAATCTACGATCCCCGAACGGGGCAGTTTTGCGGCACTTCTCCTTTGAATGACAGCCGCTTCAAGCTTCCTGAGGAAGCGGCTGAACTGGCTTCTGGAGAAATACTGATTGGGGGTGGTAGCAAAACGGTCGAAGTGTACGATCCGATTAGCGGGAAATTTCTGATCGCCGCCGGCCAAATGACAGACGCGCGTCATTTCATGACCGAAACTAAGCTAAAAAACGGCAGCGTCCTTCTAGCTGGTGGGTATCCCAACAACGATCAGGGCACTACGGAGACTTGGATCTACCATCCCTAGCAACTGAGTAGGCAATCGCGCCAATCAGCAATCAATTTGTTGCAAGAAAGTAAAACGCAAATGAAGGCAGGACGAACAAATCTATTAGTTTCGGTGCGTGCCTACGTACTTGTTGATTCGCGATTCCCTCTCGAAATATTGGATGACCGCCTGACAAGTGGGGAAATGCTTGACAAACTGTTCGGTGAGGGAACTGCGTTTTGCGAATCGTTTACACGGTAGCGGAACCTGCCCCGATGTTACCGCAAATCGCCATTCACGAGATCTGCTCACGGTATACCTCCCGCAGGTGTTTTGCCACACTTTCTCAAATGAACCGATCCTCTTCGCCCTCGCCGTTGAGGTAGATGAAATCATTGTCGCTGGCAGTCGGATTGGCTTGGCGAAGTTGTTCGATTGTTTCCGGTATGCCGTCCAGCAGAGGCACTATACGCGGAATACCGTTCTTTGTGACCCCTAGGTCGAGCATCCCGTCCATAAGCTGACTCCAACGCAGGCTTAGAATTTCCTCCCGCCTCATCGCCGTATAAAACCCTATTTGAAACAAATTCTGAACGTACTTGGGGAAGGCTGCGAGCGATCGTAGTCCTCAATTTCAAGGAAGCCCTGCCGCGGTTTCAACTCCGCACCCGCCTTAATCACAGGCGCTACGTTGAGCATTTTATTTTCGATCGCCAGTTTGAACATCCGCCGCAGCGCAGCAAGCGCGCGGTTGATCGTACCGGTTGATGCAAACGCTGCCTTGCGCTCATTCTCGAATTTTGTAATCATGGATCGGCTAATTTGACTGACCTTGACGCCGCGATCACCCGCTTCTGTGTAACCCATGAACGGGTCCAAGTGCGTCAGAGAATCCGTGTAAGCTTCACCAGTCATAATGTTGCGTCGGAGTGATTTGCGCTCATTCTTGGCAAGGTCGTCAAGGTAGAGTTGTCGGAGGTCGGCGTACCGCAGCTGGACCGGATCGTGGCACCGTTGGCGACGCGTTCTAGCAGTTGCTTTAAGAGGAGTCGAGCTTCCGTGATGTTCGTCCATGACTCAGGCAGTTCGGGATCGCAGCCGGGTTTCAGGTCACCCCGGGTTTTCTGCCGGAGTTCATTCGGCTGCTACGGACCTTTCTGCCGTACATGAGCAACCTGTGCGCTCCAATACCGAGAGATGCCAGGACGCGGAGGAATCAGGCAGCCAGAGCCGGGTTCCCGACGCTTCCGGTTCTTTTCCTCGGTGGTTTCGTTTGCAGTGGCGGGTTGCAAGTCGCTCATGAATGTCTCCTCAATTGAAACCATCTCGGTAGGTTTCAAGGCGGGTGTCAAGCTGAATCAGTACGGTGCCGTATCCTCAGTAAGTCATTCGTTTTGTTAAGTTGGGAGGTCGTACAATTGGCAGTACATCAGATTCTGGATCTGATTATCCTGGTTCGAGTCCAGGCCTCCCAGCCAAGTCTTACAAGAGCCCCGACATAAATCGCCAAAGCCGGTTTCCAGCGGCGATTCTTGTTGCGCGAGGTCCGTTTCTATTGGAGGAGATTAAGGGGGTCGCCGCTGCGAAGGGCGGACTCTAACTGATCCGAGCCGAGCGGAATTTGAATTTCAACGCGCGTGGCGTATGCGCTTACGCGGATACCGTTGAAGATACTGGAAGGTTGCGATCCGGATTGTGCCGACTCGTGTTGTCGATAGGCGATACCCGCTTGCAGCAGGGCGGCGAGAGTAACGGCGTCAGTTGGAGTGGAACAACGAATTTCCGACCGCGCCGAAAGCTCGTCCTGGTTGACGACGTCGAACTCCATGGACTGAATGTGGTCGAGCAAGAGTGCAGCTTGCGGAACTCGCGAAGCTTGAGGCAGTAATTGTTGGACCGCTGTGCGAGCGTAGTCTTTATTCCACAGAGTCCAGGTTAGAGAGTCTTGACGCGCGTCTCGGATCAGCGGATAGAGCACTGGGTTTTCCGCGAGGCTCTGGGCGCCCTGGAAATGAACCGCGAGAAGCTGTTCAATTGCCCCCCGCTCTCCAAAAGCCGCAGTGCTGGAATCGAGAAAGGCAAGGAACAAAGCGTTTGGCGCGCCTCCGATGTCAAGCAAGCGCACCCCCTGGTGCTCTAAGGTCGGCAAATTGTGATCGCTGAAATAATTCTCGACCGTGCTCGGCGAGAAATGCCCAGCCGCCACACCAACGATTCCCTCAGCGGAGGTCTTTGTCGCTGACACCGTTCCCCATGCAAGAGTGTCCACTTGGGTTTCGACATCAAGGCCCGCGCTCGAAAGAAAGACCTCGAGCTTACGGAGGCGCAGCGGGAGAAGGGTCTGCTCGGCGATCGGGAACCACGGCAGTTGCCGCCCAGCTTTGAGATCGAGATAACTGATTTGCGCGACGTCTTTGGGAAAGGTTTCGACGACCGAAGTATCGAGCGCAGTCGCGTTGGCGAAAGCAGGGGCCAGGGCGAAGGCGGCTGCAAGCGCAGCCGCCTTCTTTAAGATGTTCCTACCTAGTCTCATTGCTGACACCTTCCTCAATAGGAGTCCTACTTCACAGTAAGAGCTATCGAGGTTGATTGCATCATGGTGCCCGACGTGGCATTCACCATAACCGTGGTCGTTCCCGCCGGTGTGCCCATGGTGCTGTTATTCTTCGAGCCGCCACAGCCGGCCGCAGCAACAAGCAAACCAGCAGCCACGGCAATACGAATCCACGTCGCCGCGCTACCCACCCCCCCGCGGCGTGCTAATGTTTGCGTAAACAACGTGAAAAGCAGGAAAAGCACTCCGGCTAACGCCAAACCAAGCGGCCACAATCGCGACGATGGGCCAGCAACGATAGGAATTGGCGCTGCCCCATACATTCCGGTAGTGACGGTAGAGATTGTCAATTGCGTTGTTGCCGCGCTGCCCGCGGGCGTGACCGTGGTCGGTGAGAACGAGCATGTAGCGCCGCCGGGCAAACCGGAACATGAAAACGACACTGCGCCATTGAATCCGTTCGTGGGGGTTATTGTCAGATTAGTGGAGGCGGACTGTCCTTTCGTGACTGTGAGGGCTTGCGAGGCGGCCGCGATAGAGAAGTTCGCGCCCGTGGGTTGCGTGGTACCGACCGCGATCGATCCAAACAAGCCATCGCCTTCGTTCATGAGACCAGCCGAAAAATAGAGCGTATCTTTTGCGCCCGTCTGCCCCGTCGGATCGAAGACGAGATCCCAGAGAGAACCGTTGACCAGAACGTTGCCGTTCGAATCTTTCAATTGTCCGAGGAAATTGCCTGTGGCGGGATCGAACGCGTTGATCGTTCCATCGCCGAAATTGCCGATGAGAAGATCATTTGAAAACTGACCGAAATTGGCGCTGGCCATAACGGTGCCCCAGGGAGAATTGAGCTGGCCCTGCGATATCACGCGGCGGACGAAATTGCCGTTCGCGTCGAATAGCGAGACGAAGCCATTGCCCGGAGCGTTGACGGGATCGTGCTTGGGAGCGTCCTGCATCGCGTAGGTGACATATACCTGATTCGTATTGAGCACGTGCACGGCAAACGGCGCGAAGCCTGCGGGCAGCATGGGATCCGTGAAGTTTCCGGCAAGCGTGGCGGGTTTGAAGGTGGAATCAAAGACGTCTATGCGCGCGTTGCGAAAATTGGGAGCAAGTAGAAAACTTCCCGTGCCGTTGGTGAGAAGCGCGAGACCTTTATAAACCGGATCGGTGCCGGAATTGAAATTCGGATTGTCCACTTCAAGTACCGCGTTGTTGCCACCGGTCCAAGCGGAGATAGTTCCATCCTCGGTGGAGAAAATAAAGAAGGCAGGGGTGCCACTCACCATAAAATTGGCCGTGGAGTTGGCCACGATACCGGTAGGTGTTGCGGGCCCCGTGGCGCCGGACGGGGGCGGAATGGTCACAATAAGCGATTGTGGTACGCCCTGATTGTCGTACAGGGTGGAAAAGCCACTGTTGTTGTCCGAGATCCAGAATGGGGCGCCGGGCGAGAATGCGATGCCCCAGGGGTTGATGAGTTTCTTGTCGGTGTGGGCTGCGGTAACAGCACCATCGGAAGTCAGATTCGTTTGCGTATAGCTTGTGTTCTGTGCGCCTGCACGGCCGGCGAAAAACACAGCAAAAAGGACCGAGAGTGATAAACCTAAAACCATTCTTCGCAGTAGAATTGTTTTGCTCCTTAAGCAAGAGTCTGTAGCCAAACGAATCTTCGTCTCCATGCAGCTTTCTCCCTCAAGTCGAGAATTTTTGGATCGCGTCGGCAATCATCCCGGAGCAATCCTGCCTGGAGGTGGCTATACGAGTTGTCACGGTGTTGTCACGCTGATGGAAAATAGTGGCTTACATTTCTGAGAAGCAGCGGTGACAATCAAGGCCAAAATGGGAGTGTGCTCATGAACAGAAAACGGAACTGGTGTTGACTGACTCCCAGCGATCAATTGCTATATAATTGCGGCTCGTCAACCCTCCCGGTACGGAGCAAGTCAAGGAAGGAGATCCTCCCATGAAAGAAAATCGCAGGAATTTCATGAAGGGCACGGGCGCGGCTTGCGCTTTGGCGTTGACGAACGGCCTGCCGGCAGGACTTACGAGGACAGAGCTTGGCGCTACCGAGTCACGCGGGATGGCGCGCGGACTGACCGTGCTGAGCATTCGCCGCGGCACCGAATACCGCTTGGGCGTGAAGAATGAAAATGGAGTGCTCGACGTGGTGCAAGCCGCGAAGATTCTGCGCATGCGTGCGCCAGCGACGATTGACGAATTACTCCAGAACCAAGACGGCCCAAGCCTGAATGCGCTGGTGGATGCGGCTATGAAGTCACAGGCAGCGCAGAAAGCTCTCCTGAAGGAAGAAACGATCGAGTTCGGTCCCGTGGTGACGCGCCCCGAAAAAATTATCTGTGTGGGGTTGAACTACCGGCAACACGCTATCGAAATCGGAGCGCCGATCCCAAAACAGCCTGTTCTTTTCAACAAGTTCAACACGGCGCTCAACCATCACAACGGCACTATAAAACTACCGGTGGAGTTTGCGACGAAATTCGATTACGAAGTCGAGTTGGTGATGGCGATCGGACGCGAAGCGAAAGTGGTGAACGAGGCTGACGCACTTTCCTATGTGGCGGGCTATGCGACGGGCAACGATTTCACTGCTCGGGACCTGCAACTCGAGACCGGCGGGCAATGGATGGTGGGTAAGACGCCGGACCAGTTCGCGCCCATTGGCCCGTATTTGGTGACTGCCGATCAGATCGATCCAGACAACCTCAAGCTCGAATGCCGCGTGAACGGCGAAACACGCCAATCGTCCAACACGAGCGACTTCATCTTCAACGCCCGGAAGATGATCAGCTACATTTCACGCGTCATTACGCTCAAGCCAGGCGATATTATTTTCACCGGCACGCCGCAGGGCGTGATCCAGGGCAAGCCGAAGGACCAACAAGTATGGCTCAAGCCGGGCGATAAGATCGCCTGCAGCCTGGAAAAGCTGGGTGAATTGAAATTCGAACTCGCGTAATGGCAAGCGAATCCGTCGCCTGGGACGGATTGCACGTTGCGCGGTATGCTACCGGCACTGCGCTACGGTATTCTCTGCTGATTCTGAAGTGCAGAGCGGCAGACGGAATGTCTCGTAATGTTTGATGATCCACAATCCGTCGCTGTTAGTGGCGTAGATTAACTGTCGGCCGTCCTCGGAATATACGCTCGTGACTCCTGTGAGCGTCTTGACCACGCGTGGATTCTTGGGATCGCTCAGATCCACCAGCTTTACGGTCTGCGTAGGAACTGTGGTTTGTGCCCCCTGGTCGGATTGAACTGCGATCGCGAGCCCCGCGCCTACGCTCGCCAATTTGCCCTCTGACCCAACGCGTTCAACGATTTTCGGGTTTTTCGGATCAGTGACATCCATGACGGTAAAATGTACATTCTGCTGCAATAGGAGATATTGCCTGCCGTTCTCTTGTGTCATGAAAATCTGCCTTACCGCTGATCCAGGCACCGGCAAGTGCGTCAACACTTCGACCTTATCTCCTGCCGCGGATTTGCTGTTGTCCTGAGCTGTGGCCCAGGTGTGACTCGGCACAAAGAACGGACAAGCAAGCGTCAATGTGACGACTGCACAAACGCGCAGGCTCGCCTTGCGAAGCCGATATGCCCCGAAGTGTTCCATCATTTCTCGCTCCTTGAACATCTAACGCTAGGGATTGGTACGCGCCGTTTGGAAGGGAGTCATCACCGGAACCACGATTCAGCGGGCCGCTAAGACTCGCCTACCATCATATTTCGGCTGAGTGCGTGCCATACATTAAAACCTGTAAAAATGCGGGGGAAAAACCTTACGCGCGGTGTTTGTCTGCGCGGTTATTTTCTGGAGCCCCGCTTTGCTAACGGCCTACTTCTCGCGCTCGTCTACGTTGCAGGCTGCCTCAACAGGTATTGGGTCGGGCAGGTCAAACTTCATGACGATCTGTGATCCGTGCTCATCGCCCACGGTTATGTCAACCGTTTGAGCGCGAAGTATCTTCTTCAGCGAATCCTTTGGAATGGTGGCAGAAGCCTTGTCGGCGGCCGGCGGCCATTTTTCTTCTTGGTCCTTAGCATCGTTAATGCGATATCGCACCGAAACCTTCGGGTAGTAGGACGTTCCGTGAATTTCTGCAGGCTCGACATAGTCGATCTTCAGGTTGGTTCCGATAAGAAGGCTGGCGGCTACAAACCTGCCTTTGTTGTGGTCGGATGCCTTACCAGGCACACAGTCCACGACCATAGCGGGACGATTAGGGATGTCACCTTCTGGCGACTTAAGGAATTTGCCGACCAAAGTGAACCGTGTGGATGCGGTGCCGGAGGCCGCATCGGTTCTTTGAGTTTGCCGCCACACGTGCGCCGATGAGGGTAGTTGTGGAGGCATTGCCGAGAGTCTGGATGATGTCAACGCGAGCGGCGCGAGCAAAAGCAATAGGGCAGGTTTCATCGTTGGTCCTCCATGTCAGCCTTCTAGTCGAATTCAGACCTTGAACCGTGCAAAGGCCCCGAACATGAACGCATGCGTCAACAAATCCATGGTAGCCAAGTCCACTTGGAACGGCAACCCGACTCGGATCAGGCATCGACAATGGCGCCGCTGCGTCGCGACCGAACTCCGCTTTGACTGGCACGCTGCGCGCCTGTAAGATTCGCGGCGCTTCGTTCGGGAGGGAAGAGATGCGAAATTGGATTCTCTGTTCATGCATCGCGCTTGCGCTGCCGTACTTTGCATTCGCGCAGCAACCGGTGGCGAAGGGAAAACCTGCCCAGAAAGCGGAATCAAAGGATGCAACGGCCGATCCCAAACTGGCCAATTTGCTGGAGGCGAAGGTGAGAGCCGCGTGGGCGGCATTCCAAAAAAGGGACAAAGATGCCTACGCCGTTTTTCTCACCGACGATTTCCAGGCTGTGGAAGCCGATGGCGACGGGGAACGCCCCAAACTTCATATTCTGCGCGAAGTCGAGCACAGCATGTACACCGATTACCTGCTCCAGCTTTTCCAGGTACAGCCGTTGGGAGCACACTACGCTTTCGTTACTTATGAAAGCAGCATGCAATTTCCCAAAGGATCGGCGCTGCGTTTCAGAAGAGTTTTCATCGGCGAACTTTGGACCAACCGTGACGGAGAATGGAAAATGATGCGGTATCAAGAGACGGTCGTCCGGTAGGTCCGCCGATCCTCAAAAAAAAATAGTGAATTCGGGCTCCGATTTCAGGTCACTGTTCCGGCTGTTCCTTACTGTGGTGCATAAACTCCGACGCAACCATCGGCCGCGGCTGATTGACAATTGGCGGTACTCCCCGAGGGCAGCGGTACGAAGATGTGATTGTTCTTTGGATCGGCTGCGACGCTGTGAGCATTGCCATTGGTAGGCACGTTTTGCAGCCACAGTCTTGATTTGGCGTTAATGACTCCAAGGACAGGCCCACTAGGCATATCTCTCGCCGCCAAGTAGTAGTTATTGTCGCCGGGGTTGTACCAAGTCTGGTCGACGGCCCCGACGAAGTTGAGGGTGGTGATCACTTGACCTGTTGTTCCGTTTATGATGACCGTGGATGGCGAGAATGCTCGGCCATCGTGATCGGCGCATCCCACCAGGACATCCGTCCCCGGCCCGACACTCAAACTGGTGGGCATGCAGTTGTAAATCGGGAAACTGTTGATGACCACAGGCACGAATTTAGTTACACCTCCGACTGTGACCGCATGGAGGGGATCAATTACATCGACGCTGCCAACCGTAATGTCACCCGTCGAATTCGCGTTCGTCAGAAGGAACGTGCTTGTCGGAGGGTAGAACGCCAGCCCACCCAATCCGGCAGGGGCGGAGGCGCCGACGCAACCCGCTGGCGTGCCAGGGCCCGCCGGGCAGAAGACTCCGCCGGGCTGTGTCGAAGTGGTGATGGTGAGCTGTGGGCCGTGGTGGCAGGCAACATCCGGATTGAAACCGGCCGCATGACCGGAAGCGCCTGTCGGGACTGCGGGCCCCGGCGTGCCCGGCGCGCCCCCGAATTGGAGAGAAGGATCGGGGCAGGAAAAACCACCTGTGGCATTCGCGCCTCCATCATCAATCAACACGGTGTCGTCGTTTTGAGCTGCAACGTCGTAGTAGATTTGGCCAAGAATGCACGAGGAGAAATTCGCAGGAAATGTCGACATCGGGCCGCCCGGACTGTATGGCGCCTGTGCGCCGGCGGTCGTGAATGGCGCGTAGGGCAGACAATGTGCGGCCTGGGGGTTCGAGGATCTCGTCACGATTCCGGTGACGTCCACAATGCTGACAAATGGAAGTCCTGGATCGCCGTTGATAACGGCCAAGAGGTAACGCGAGGACCCGTCCTGCGGAAAAGTGACGACGCTACCGGTTGTGGCGAGCTCGTCGCCACGCAGATCGCCGCAGGTCGGATCAGAAAACGCGCGACCGTTTGCCGATTGCATGCAGCCGGTGATGCCGTTGGGAATCCCATCATAGTCGGGAGACGTACCCGTGACGATCGTGGCAAGTGCAGTGGGCGGAGCGGTAAAACCGCTTGAAATAGTAGGTACCAAGTCGAAAACCACCACATTCGAACTTCCGTTCCCAACGAAGGCGAAATTCCCATCCACCGAGACTTCCAAGCCGTTCGGACCTGACAAAGGATTCAGGTTATTGGAGCGAGAAGCGCAGCACTGTCCGCCCGGGAAGCCACCGAAATGACCATTGGGACCAAAAAAGCCCGGAAGCCGGAAGCCATTGGTCTTGCAGCCAAATCGCGTAAAGTTACCCTGCGCGGTGGTAATGGGAGGAATCGTTTCCCCGGTGCTGGCATCCACCCAGCAGGAACTGGCATTAAAGCCTGCCTCGGCGATGGAATTGTCCCCGCCAATCGCCCACAGGGCGATGTTGGAAACCGTGTTGAATATGGGAACGTCGAGGCCTACGCGGTCGGACACATAGTAGAGACGATTGAGCGGGTCCGCCCAGCTAATGTCGAAGATGTTGAACGGTCCACCGGGCTCGCCGTTGGGGTTGTGCTCGGGCACCAACATGACGTCAATAAGCCCGATCGTCCCGTTCTTAGTAGTCCCGCAGACGGGACAACCAGCCGGACCGCTTCCGCAACTGTTCGAGATCAAAATCGATCCAAACAGTACGACCAGGGCTAGAACGTGCAACATTTTCGGTCTCATCGAAGCTCCTCCAACGATATTTGCCCGGGGGCCGAACCGCCCTTTCGAGGAAAATTGTTCCCTGTCTCTTCGTGCTGTCGGGTCCGCTTATGCTGGTTCCCTGACCACTGGCAAATGGGCGCACCCGGAAGCTGGCGTCTAACTAAAACCGGAACTGAATGCCTTCAATGAAAACATAGTAATTGCGCGGCAGTATGCCCTGCACGCTGGGGTCGTGAAGTTGATTGATGTTGAAGTCGGATTTCACGAGAACCCAGTAATTGAGATACCAGTTGAAGCCAAGCGTCCACTGAGCGGTGTGATCGCTAAACGTTGGGACGACACCTGGAGTAATCGGACACGCCGGCACTGTGGTGGCGTCACAGGTCCCGCCGGCAGCCCTGCCCTGGAGCCATGCATAGCGTGCCTTTACGGACCACGCACCCCATCCTGGGGGACCCGATTCGCCGGGCGAATTGGGGCCAATCACGGGATGCTTGACGCGCGGAATGGCATTTTCCGGCTCGCGTTCGCCAGTCAGCAGATAAGTCGCCGATAAATAGGCGCCCTTGCCGACGACACCGGGAAGCGTATTGAATCCAACGCCGCTTTGGGTAAATGAGCCGATGTTGTCGCGTTTCTGCAGGAGCTGGGTGTACTCGCCGCGAATGCCCAGTGGGCCATTTAGCAGAGCGAAGAACCCGTTATATCGTTCGACTGCGCCGTTGATTCGGAACTGCGGGAAGAAAGTGTAGGTACCGTCGGTCAAGACGCCGCTAAAGCTCAATTCGTTTGAGAGTGCTCGAGATCGGCTGTGTTCGGCAGAACCGCCAAAAGACAGCCCCTTCAGCCAAGAGTTGTCGGACTGTTTGAAGGGAGCAAAACGGACCCTGCCGGTGACTTCAACCTCGTTCGTGGTGGCCGCATTGAGAAGGCCTTGACCATTGAAAATGCCCACCCAGTACTGCATGCGTTCTTCAGCCAAATCGCCGTGAATATCAACTCCGGGAGCCCGAAATGCTCCCCCCGCATCCGGATACAGAACGGAGTTAATAGAGCGTTCAGCAAACTCAACGTTGGTATCGCCAGTTCCAACCTCCATCGAGAAAGGCACCTTGTACTGGCCGGCCATGATCTTGAAGGCCTTCCAAGGCTTGAAATCCACATAGGCGTCCCGGATGGTGAGTGCAGAGGCCGTCTCGAACAGAAAAGCGTAGTCAAGTTGGCTGCCGTAGGTGCCTTGAACGCCAAAACGCGCGCGCCTGATCGCGAAGGTGTCCGAGGGCGCGCCATCGCCTTTGTAGAAAGTGTATTGTGCGTTCAAATACCCGACCGGCATGATGGTGAACTGGCCATCGGGGCTCTTCAGGAAAAAGTGCTCGCCGTTCCAACCCGCGGTTGGCGAGGGAGCGTCACTGGCCTTCTTCTGAAGCACGTCAATCTCTTTTTGCAGAGCGTCAATGTCCGCTGGAGAAGCTGCGGCTGGCGGTGCAGCGGCGTCGGAACCGGCGACCGGGTTCGGCGCAGGAGTTGTTGCGGCAGAGACGTTCGAATCAGCGACCGCTGTGGTCTGTACGAGGTGGGCGGGGCCGCCCTGCATCTGCGCGCTCGTTTCGAGGAGACGTTGGATTTGCGCCTTGAGCTCCGCGACTTCGCGCCGCAATTGCTGAACCTCGTCCTCGGTTGCCACCTTGGGCGTTGATTTAGATTGCGTCGAGTCGTCGGACGGCTTCGCGCCCTGAGCAAAAGCCAGCGGAGCAGGCGCGATGCAAAACAAGGCCACAAGCACACACCACAATTTTGGCGAGCGCATATTTATCCTCGTACGCAGAGATTTTGCCGGGAAAGCAGATTCGCGATGACTAGCATCGGCACGATGCCAGCAGCTAATTGAATCCGACGGTTGGGAATATGCGAGGGGTGAGTAGGAGAAGCAGGAGATGCAGACATCAAGCATACCTCCCTCATCGCGCCCTAACCGAAAGCGACGCACTGCAAAACCCACTTCTTTCGCAGGTCATCCCCGTTCACCTGAGTGCTCACACTTGAAATTGTCTTAGCTCGTGGACGTGTTGGCATACTGGTCCACTAATCGAACCAGTTTTTTACGAAAAGCAGGCACGCTCTTAGCATAGCGTCTGGATCCTGTCAAGGATATTTGTGATGGGGATCATTCAAAAATGGATTTGTCCCTGATAGGGGCACTTGCAATCGGCGGTTTTATGGGCTCAAAACGGCGTTTGTGTAGGCGTGTGGACTCCCGCAGGCGATGTCATTTCATTAATGGCGCGCCATTCGACGCGAGACAAAGTGGCATGGATTGAGAAACGTGCTGCGGCATCGCTCGATCCCGAAACTGCGCGCACGATGCACGATGAGACGCTGCCGGGCGATTTCTACAACGAAGCGAAATTCTGTTCCACGTGCGGGGGGAAATTCTGCTCGATGAATACAACGCAGATGGCCAAAGCCTATCAAGGCCAGAAAAAGCGCGAGCAGAGATTCACCCAGCTGCTCGGAAAGCTCGTCTGACTCTTAGGTCATGCGGAGAGTCAGAGACGGCAGAGAGATTCCCTCGACCTCGGCTGTCCAAGCGTCGCCCTTGCCGGTTAAGTGGCCGGCCGTGAGCGTGCCGGAGCTGACAATTTCTCCGGCACTCAAAGGGTGAGATGGAGAGCGCTTCGCGATTGCGGCACTAAGTTCCGCGAGGCACAGCGCGGGGCTGTTCAGGGAATTTTTGCCCGATCCCTCTTCTACAAACTCTCCGCTTTTCACTGTTCGCACTTTGAATCGCCCTAGCTCGTCCACCAGAGTGGGGATGAGCTCCGGTCGCACAGGTATCTTCTCGCCGATCACGAGTGCCGTGTGCAGTCCAAACGAGGCCACGAAATCGCTGGGCTGAAATTTCCATTGCGGAAAAGGACAGTCAATGATTTCAAATCCTAACGCCAGCCAGTCTGTGGATCTGAGCGCAGAAGCGGCAGCAGAGCTCTCCGCGGCGATCTGCCGGCTCACACCAAAAACGATTTCGGGTTCAATTTTCAATGAACGCGGATGCTCGACCGTCAGGGTCGCAGAGTTGGTATCGCTGAAATGCACGGTGTGGTCGTACATGTGAGCCCAAACGAGGGTTTCAAGCTTGAGCGCCCGCCACATGGCCTTTTTCGCATAACCGACCTTGCGACCGACGGCTCTGTGCCCAGCGGCCTCACGGAATTGCTTGAGTTTTGCTTCAACGTCATACGCCGCGTTGAGATCGAAACCAGGACGTGCGGAGGGAGGAACGTCAATCATCTGGCCCGTCTCATACGCGGATAGAAGTTCGCGCGCTAAAGTGTCGACGTCATTTTGCGATCGAGGTTCGTTCGACATAGGTTGGTTAGTTTTTCGCTTCTCCTCGCGAATCCTGGCGCTACAGTTTGTCGCCCGATTCCAAATCGCGAGCAGCCTAGACGCTCGGCATCTTAACACCAGCCATTTCTCGTTTTGCTCCAGATCATGCAGCCAAGTGCAAACCAGCCTTGCAGGGAAGCGGCTGGAGACCGTTCCTTATGTGACAACACAACCGGTCAAGCGACGGCGCGTTAACTCAAACGATGGTAAGTTACCAGACGCTGGCTGGGGCCCCGGGATAGCCAAGAGCATGAGCCTGTCTAACATGCTCGGGCTGCAATCAGGAGGACGACCATGAAGGTGCCTCTCATATCCTTGGCGTCGGGAATTGCACGGTTTTTTTCCACTCGCAACTCCCTCTCGTATGCCTGGTTGATAGTCTTGTTCACCTTCGGGCTATACGGCTCTTCAGCTCAGGCTCAGAACGCGGTTGTCTTGGTGGGTTCGGGCTCGAGTGTACCGGCACCTCTTTACAACCGCTGGATTCAAGAGTACGGCAAGCGTAACGCGAACATTCAGCTGCGATACGTTCCGATCGGCACCAGCGAGGGGATCAAGGAGATTTCTCGTGGCGCGAGCGATTTTGGCGCCGGCGAAGCGCAGCTTACAGAAAAGGAGCGCAAAGACGGCAGCTTGATCGAATTGCCAGTCGTGCTCATCGGGATCGTGCCTATCTACAATCTTCCCGACGTGCACCAGGAACTCCGGCTTTCGGGGGAGGTCCTAGCCGAGATCTTCCTCGGCGATGTGAAGACCTGGAACGCGTCGCAAATTGCAAAGCTCAATCCCGATGTTACTTTGCCGAGCCTTGCGATCCAGGTGATCAACCGCCCAGCGGGCAAAGGGTCCAACTACGTGTTCACTGACTTCTTATCCAAAGTGAGTTCCAAATTCCACACTCAAATTGGAGTTAGTCCTTCCCCGAAATGGCCGGTCGGCCAACCAGCCGAACGCAGCTCCGATATGGCAGACAAGGTGAAAAGTATTCCTGGCTCCATCGGTTACGTGGAATATCAATATGCGGTGAAAGCCAACCTTTCCCAAGCGACGGTCTCGAATGCCGCCGGTAAGTATGTGAAGGCGTCCATGGAAAGCATTGCCGAAGCGTGCAACGCGGTGGAGGAGCCGCGGTGGAATGGCTTTTCCGCCTCGCTATCGAATGCGCCCGGAGCTGATTCTTTTCCCATCACCAGTTTCACCTGGATTTACCTGCGAACGTCGCCGTCTGATCCAGCTCGTGGGGCTGCGATGAGCGACCTTCTGGATTGGATATATACCGATGGCCAGCGATCCGCGGTCCAGGAAGGCTACTCCGCGCTTCCTCCGCAGCTGCTTGCAGCCGTGAGAAAAAAAGCGAAGACGCTGCAATAGGCGATAGCCGAATTCGGATTATTCCCAAAACGTTCACCCTTCGGACCCGATCACGGCGCGTCGAATGCTCTCCGCAGAGGACGCGAATGTGACCAGAAGTTGAAATTCGAGCACTATCGAATGGCGGTTGTCAGCAGGCATTGTTAATCTTACATTTCATTCTGAAGGACACGGCCATTGCGAGCATCCGCGTCATCATCACCCGGTGTTCTGGGATTTCATGAGTTTGCATTTTAGCCAAACCCTCTTTCTGTTTTTCGCCGCGGGAATCGCAGGAACCCTCAACGCATTAGCGGGCGGCGGCAGTTTCATATCTTTTCCAGCGCTCTTGTTTGTACGTGTACCGCCTGTGCAGGCCAATGCCACAAATACAGTCGCGCTCTGGCCGGGATTGGCCGCGAGCACCGTCGCCTACATCAAACGGCTGGATGTGCCTCCGCGCCTATTGATACCTCTGCTCGTGACGAGCGTTGCCGGCGGCTGGGGCGGTGCCCTGCTGCTGCTGAAGACTCCCCAACGCACTTTTCTGCACTTTGTTCCCTGGTTGATCCTTAGCGGTACCTTGCTGTTTGCATTCGGCCATACGATCCGCACAATTGCCGGCACAAGCGCCGTGATGGATGACCTCTGGAAAATATCGTGGCGGGCCATCACGGTGAGTTCATTCGTGGAGTTGCTGGTCGCAATTTATGGCGGATACTTCGGCGCCGGAATCGGATTTATCACACTGGGAATGTTGGCGGCACTGGGAATGAGGGATATTAACGCCATGGGTGCGATCAGGACCCTGCTTGCTGCAGCGATCAATGCCGCTGCGGTCGTCACTTTTATCCTGGCCGGTGCCGTTTGGTGGCAAGAGTGTGCGGTCATGGTCGCGGGCGCACTGCTAGGCGGATGGTTCGGCGCGCACTACGCGCAGAAAGCCGATCCCCGCAAGGTGCGAGCCTTCGTGATCGCCGTTGGCGTCGCGATGAGCGCGTATTTCTTTCTCACCACGCGTTAAGTCTGCAGTACGCCAGACGTAAGCGCCCAAGTATTTGACTCCCTATTCGTGCCCTGCGATGATGTCGCGGTGCCGGGCTGAAAATCCCAAGATCGCCGGCATTGCACGCTGCAAATGCCAGGTTGCCATCCATGAATTACGCGCCAGCAGATTTGAATCCCAAGAAGGATCTCCCCGATGGATTCTTCGATTTCTTGCTGCCCCTCCACAAACAATTCACGCCGTGGCAACAGAAGCTCGTCGCCCGACGCAGCGACGTGTTGCAGTTGTCGCATCGCGGACATCCGCCGAATTATTTGGCGGCCTCGGAGGCAACCCGCTTCGACTGGCGGATCGAGGTTCCCGACTGGTGCGCGGATCAGCGCAACCAGATGACGGGTCCGGCCGATGACGCAGAGTTGACGGTAAAACTGCTGAATTCCGGATCGCCCGCCGTCATGGTCGACCTGGAGGATTCCACGGCCAACACTTGGCACAACATTATGTGGGCAGTCAGAAACACGATCGCCGCGTACAAGTACGAACTCAGCTACGACGACAAGAAGCGCGGCAAGAAAGTCACGGTCGAGCGCTCGAAAACCGTCACTTGGGTGCGGCCGCGCGGACTGCACATCAGCCAGGGGGGAGTGATCAAGGACGAGCTCATGTCCGCGTCCCTGTTCGATCTGGCGCTGATCTGGTACCAGATCGATCCGGCGTGGTTGGCGCACAACTTCTCGGTATACATCCCCAAGAGCGAGTCTGCCGAGGAGGCCTTCTGGTGGCGCGACCTGTTCCAAACTCTTGCCAAAACGAAGAACCTGCCTAAGGACCACATCAAGTGCATGGCGCTGGTGGAGGCACACCCGCTCGCATATCAGATGGAGGAATTCCTTTTCAATCTGCGCGATCATTGCCTTGGGCTGAATCTCGGGCGCTGGGATTACATGGCGTCCCTGATTGATTTCATGATCGAGGATGCCCATTGGATTCTGCCGGATCGCAATACCATTCCGCACGACGTGTCGTTCTTCCAGAACTTTCGCACGCTGATGCCGGAAATCTGCCACAAGCACGGAGCGCTTGCCATCGGTGGAATGACGGCGCTTTTTCCCAGCCGGACGGATGCGGAATTAAACGAGCGCGCTCTGAGGGTTCTAAAACAGGATAAGCAGAATGAAGCCAACTGTCTGATGGACGGGGCGTGGACGGGCCATCCCGATCAGAATGAGATCGCCGTCGCGCAGTTCCCGTATCCCAATCAGATTTCAAAACGGCCCAAGCTACCGAATTCCCAACCTGACTTACGGC
>Ga0210401_10002512_pt1 | contig 20307 bp, 17 predicted proteins | sample IncBWH32MmetaG_FD_150866 | JGI IMG/M metagenome (GOLD analysis project Ga0210401, IMG submission 150866) | Forest soil microbial communities from Barre Woods Harvard Forest LTER site, Petersham, Massachusetts, United States - Inc-BW-H-32-M | ecosystem: Environmental > Terrestrial > Soil >... | reverse complement strand
CTTGCGGGCGACAAACGGCCTGCAGCGATCAAACGTTCGATCGATTCAAGGATCGGCGTGGCGGTTCGATTGTGGTACAGGTGCCCAACGTGGCTTAGTGATTTGTAATCTTGTGGCGGTACCGGCAGCGGCTCAATGCGCTCCTCCGGATCGAATCCGTTCCAGATCACGTGAACTTTTCCATTCAGAGAAGGGAATTCATCTTGCCACTTGACCATTGCCCCATCCGTATTGGCGATCACTACATCGGCCCTTCGCGCAATCGCACCCTCAATCCATCGAAACACTCTTCTGTGGTGCGGACGCACCACGCTAAATTCCGACCAGTCAGGAAATGGATCGCGAAAATCCGCAATCCACGGTAGGTTTTCACTGCGCGCAAGTTGCCAGGCAGCCAGATGCGGGCCAAGGGGCGGAAATGTGGAGAATATCGTAACCCGGGCGCCGGGATGCGCGCGAATATGCGCTCTAGCGGCCCGGCAAGCGCTGTGGGACCATTGCGTGCCCAACGCGCCGGGCATAAAAAACTTCCGAATGACCCGCTCGAGTTGCCATTGGAGACTCTCCCGCGGCAGCGTTACATAGGGATCGGGAATGTACTCGGTGTTCGGGTCGTTGCGCCCAGTTTGGTCCGCGGCTGTAAACACGCGGCACGTGTAGCCCAGCCTAGTTAGGTATTTGGCGAAGCGGTACGGCCTCGCCCCGCCAATCGCGTTCTCAGGCGGAAAATGGTACGCGAACATCAAAAGCAGGTGTTCAGTCATTGGCGTAGCAGCTCTTCGCTTTCTGGCGCGACACGAATCCACGGATCCCTGCCATGCGTCCGGCGGCGATCTCTTTTGCAAATTTCACCACTGCTTCCGTCGATTCATTGGTGGGGTGAACTTTGGGACTTTACGCGAGTACGAATCCTCAGCGAGTCAGTAAAACATACATGTTATGGATCACTTGTATAATAATCCGAGGATGTTCGTTCGGTAGCGCGCCAAAGACTCGAGCATTGTTGCCCTGATCCACAATAATTCGACAGCAGCGATTGGAAGGAACCTGCCGAATGTAGCACTCGTCGGGATATGCAATATCCTCTTCACTCCAAGGCCGCTTACCTTTGCGGTTTCAATGATCGTTTTTGCTGAATTGCAACGATAATAAGTTGGGTAGACATCTTCCGGGTTTCGCCCCTCCAACACCTTAGCCGCAAGTTTCTTGATCCTATTTGGAAAATACTTGTTCAACATGGTTATGTATCCATTCACATTCGGTGTATGGAATAAGAATAATCCACCCGGAGCGAGGACGCGGCAGATTTCAGCAAACGCACGGTAAGGGTCTTCTAGATGTTCGACTACCATATTTGCGGTTATTAGCGTGAAGCTGTTATCGGGGAACGGAAGACTCTCCGCATCCCCCACCCAAATGCTGCTGATGGTCCGATGTTTAGCCGACGATGTAGAATCCACATCGATTCCCGCAACGTAGGAAGCAACGCTGACGAGTTCCCGTTCAGAATTGAATCTCCATTCTGGAAGCACTTGATGGCCGCACCCAAGGTCAAGCCAAACTGTGCGCACTGTGATGAGCTCACGGAGTGTTTCTTCATATGGGTCCTGGGAGAACCGGAGTCCCGGAGCAACGACGCGTTCCATCCCCCAGTACAAGCGCAAGAGAACATCCGTCATGACTCAGGAGACCTCCCGGAGAGTACCGGAAGCATTGGACTCCACAAGATCTGCCTGGATTCCACATAACCCTTTTCGACGCAACATGAGTTCGTAGATCTCTGCCATGCGTCCGGCCGCGATCTCGACGCTTAGGTTTCGTCGAGCGAATCCCGCGGCTCGAGCCCCGAATTCGTGGCGGAGCGATTCGCTCTCGATGAGCACGGTCAATTTTGCGGCAAGATCGCCGGCGTCGCCCGACCGGAAGAGGAGACCCCGTTCGTCGTTTCCGATCAATTCCGGGGTGCCGCCGACCCTTGAGCCGACTACCCCGCAGCCACACGCCATTGCCTCCAATAGGCCGTTTGAAAATGCTTCTGAATAGGAACACAACACGAAAATGTCGCAAGCACGAAGATATTGCGGGACTGCCTTGGTGGCCGGCACAAATTTGCAATCATCCTGGATTCCCAGACGCCGGCTGTTAGCCTCTAATTTTGAGAGTTCCGGGCCACTCCCTACTATTAGAAGTTTCATGCCGGGTTTCAGATGGCGGACCCGGGCGAATGCTTCTTGAAGCAGGTGAAGAGCCTTCTCCGGGCGCAGCACGCAGACTGTTCCGATGACCAATGATGCGCCCGCGATGGGTGCGGGTTTGGGAGTCGCGGCCGGATAAAACTCGGTCGTGTCGACGCCGTTATAGCAGAGCTGGATTCGTTCGCTCGTCACGTGCTCGTCGTCAATCATGTGGCGGCGCATGGCCTCGCAATTGACCACCACGGTGTCCACGATTTTGTCCGTCCATCGGACTTGTCGGCGCGTGCGCTCGTCAAGAAGATTGCGATTTCCCAGCAGGCTCGACAGAACCGCGGGAACGCGAAGCGCTCGCGCCAGCGGAGCTACGAATACGGCGCTCGCGTCGTATGCATGAGCGAGGCGAATCCGATGCTCTCGTATATAACGCCGCATGCGGATCGCGGCCAAGAAAGCAGATGGAGACTTTAAAGAAGGGACTGGCAGATGCAGAATGGGAACACCAGCAAGCCTCAACTCTTCGAATCTGATCCCTCCAGCCTGGTAGCAGGCTACATGAGGCTCAAAGCGCGACCGGTCAATGTGAATCGCGATTTTTGTCACATCGTGCTCGATCCCGCCGGTGTTCAGCTCTCTAACTGTCAGCAGGACTGGAACAGGATTGTTCAGATTCATTGGATTTCCGCGCCTACAAACATGGATCGAATAACTTTCGCGGGATTACCAACGGCAACGGCGCCCGATGGAATTTCATTAACGACCACACTGCCTGCTCCGATAGTTGTCCCAGCTCCAACACTTGCCATCACGATGGCTGATGATCCAACCCAGCAGTCAGCCCCGATTACGATCTCCTCTTCCACCGAGCCGACCAGCCGTCCCTCTTCATCGCGCGCGTGCTCGTGACGCCCGCTAGGAATTTCCACGTGGGAGGCAATCTGGGTCCGCGGTCCAATCCGAGCGCAACCGATCACGCAAAATGCGCCGATCGAGACATAAGGTCCTACAGAAGCGGTGCGCCGCGAAAAAAAAGTCCCAAATGAGATGGTCGTATCGATGGAGCAATTGCGGAGCGTTAATTTGTAGAACGCGGCCCGGCAAAACTCCCCGACAAAGCCCGGCACGAGCGCATGAAATTGCGCGAAGAGGGCGTAAAGGCGTTCCACACGCCCGAATCCGCAGAGCAACGCACTCGGAAATACGACCGCCAAAGCGACAGTTTGCATGAATCTTTTCATTGCTCGGCGCGCGTTCACGCGGTTTCACCTGTCGATCGGACAGCATCGGGTTCGGGCATAACCCCAGATTGCCGCTCGGATGAAAAGTCCGTCCCGCGGCATGCCTGGGTAAATACGGAGGCGATGGCCTTGAAATAGGCTTCTGGAGATTTTCGCGAAACAATCTCACGAGCAAATGAAACTAAGCAGTCACGCAGTGTTTGGTTGCTTAGAATCTCGGCTGTCGCAACTGCCAAGCCGTCTGTGTCACGCTTGTTCACTAGAATCGCGTCTCGGCCGTTCGTAACAACTTCAGGAACTCCACCCACGGCGGTTGCCACTACTGGCACTCCGGCTGCCATGGCTTCGAGCAAGACGTTGGGGCAACCCTCGCTAAGAGAAGGCAATAGGAACACATCGGCAATGCCGTAATAGGCGTTGATGTCGTCTTGCTGGCCGGGGAGTTTTACAAAATCGGTTAGGTTCAAGCTACGGCATAGTCCTTCGATTCGAGAGAGCTCCGGGCCTTCGCCTACTAACACCAGGCGCAAGGGTGCGCCGGGGAAGAGTTCAATTATTTTCGGAAATGCCCGGATGAGGTCGGCATGTCCTTTTTCTTGCGAAAGGCGCCCTACGCTCAGTAGCACACGGGTTCGATCATCGAAACCAAGTCTGCGGCGCAACTCCGATTTTTGTTGCTCAGAGACTGGCGCGAATGGACGGATCGGCATGTGTTGCACATGAATGTGGCTGGGCCTGACATTCTTTCGGGCAAGCTCCGCGACAAATGCTGCGGAGCTCGTGAGAACTTGATCCGCCGACTGGAGTGACCACGAGTCAAGTTGATTGTAAATTCGGTTTCTCGTGTCAGTGGTTGTATAGCCATGATGAAACGCGACCCATCTCCTGTCTCGGTTTAAACCGGCCCATCGGACCAAAAAATGCGACTTTACGCTGTTGGACCAGACGACGTCGGCGCATCTTTTCTCAACAGCGGAACGCAATTGTGGGATGACATTCCTATCGAATCGACGGCGTTCCGTGACCACATCGAGTGGCGTGCCAATTTCACGGATCGCACTCGTGAGACGATTCTCACCCCGGCCTCGATCGAACGTCAGGATAGACAGATCGATCTTGGGTAGATGAGCGTGCGCGTGAGCCGCCTCCTTGGCAAATTCAAGGACCGCTTTCGCTGATCCTGAAACCGTTTGTGCTTCGAGCATGGCAAGAACGCGAATTGTTTCCATGACTTAACAAACCTTTTGAAGAGAGCAGAGCGTTCTAGACTCCACGAGATCCGCGTGGATTTCGTATAACCGGTCTCCAATTACGGACCAGTCGTAAGTTCTGCACACAAGTTCCCTCGCGGCCTGCGATAGGCGAGACCGTATTTCCTCTGACGAGGCAATGAGATGAACCGCCGCCGCGATCTCCGGGCCGCTATCAGCCTGCAGGAAGTGAAGCCCATCCTTGATATCAATCCCTTCGGCCCCGATTTTTGTGGACACCACGGGGACACCAGCGGCCATGGCTTCCAGTATTTTGATTCGCGTCCCACTGCCAGAGCGAAGCGGCACGACTACTGCTATCGCGGACGCGTAGAAAGGGCGAACGTCGTCGACAGTGCCCGTTACATGGATACGATCCGACGCCAGGGCAAGAACTTCGGTTGTCGGATTACGACCGACGATTGTGAAGTGCAAGTCGGGGTGATTTCGAGCTATTTCGAGCCAAGCGGTGCGTGAAAACTGGATCACCGCATCGATGTTCGCGTGATAGTCCATCGACCCGACAAACAAAATAGTTGGTTTTAAATCGGATTTGCCGGCGCTGCGGCGCGCTTCCGAGATAATGGTTGGCGAGTAGTAGGTGGTATCGACGCCATTTGGAATCACATGGATGTTCGCCCCCGGGCACCTCGCCAGCAGATTTTGCCGTTCCCTTTCGCTGGGAACGGTGTGCGGGCCCAAGGTTTCGAGGAGACGGTCCTCGACGCGCGCAATCAGTCTCGCTGTACGGTTTGCGGCAATTTTTTTCACCCAGTTGCCGGTGGTATCGGCATATCGGCGCATCAATTCGGATTCAATATTGTGCCAGTCGACGACGATTGCCGGACAATATGGTAATTCTTGAAGGACAGCCAGGTATGCGATAAGTTGCGTCCCGCCGATCTGTACGCTGTCGAATTGCTGGGACTTCAGAACATCGGACAATCGGGCAGCAGATCTGCGTGACCAGCAATTAAGCACCGTTACTGGAGTGGGGCCTGCGAGGCCCCGAAGGATTTTGGATGGGGTGTACGTGCGGCCCTTATCCACGGAAAGGACGTTAGCCACGCCAGGATCGTCCGAATAAGGATATGGTTCATCACCGGCACTTCGCATCTCGAGAAATGTAACCGAAGAGCGCACCGCCAATTGCCGCGCCAGCTGATAGTTTCGTAAACGCGCACCACTATTGGGGGGCCTGAACTGGTGAGCAGCGAAGTAAAGCGATTTCATGGGTGCTTTGAAGTGCGGGAAGTTTGACCGATCTCGGTTGGATTCAAAGGAATCAGCCAATGATGGCGAATTAAATTCAGGATCTTGATCAAGGCTCCAGCTTTGAAGAAATCTGGGCGCGGAGCGCCAGGGCGAATATTCTTGCCCGCAACCAGAATCTCCCTCCGAGCACCTTTGCCACTTTCTTGCAATTCCAGACGAGGTATTGCTGGAATTGTGGGAGCCTCGCATTGGATGAAATGGCCGCTGACTTCTTGGGCGAGTAACCACGTTGGACGGTGAATCGTCCCATGACTAAACAGCCACCGACCGATCGTGCGTGTGTAACTGGCTCTGAGTTGAACAGTAATCGAATGCCGTGCTTGGCCGCGGAGTATGCCAGGCGTCGTGAATAATATCCACATGGCACGGAAGCTACCTGTATACTTTCACCGGTAATTTCGGCTAACGTGCTCACGCTCCGTTGCCATTCCTCGTCAATTTCCTCTCTGGTGCAATGCGACATGCGCGCCGGGTGTGAAAAGGAGTGACTGCCGATTACATGGCCGCGCCGATGCAGCTCCCGGATCTGCGCCCGATCGAGGAACCCGGAAGTCCCAATTCGACCCGCGGTAATCAGGAAGTGCGCTTTCCATTCGAATTCATCCAATATGTCAGCGATGTACTGCTGAGCGCTAACTCCACCATCGTCAAAAGTAAAAAGTATCGGGATGCCGGCTGAGGATCCGTCGAGCAAGGCCGGCGCAGTGACAGGGCGACTAAGGAGCCGCTGGGCGATGGCTCGAAGATGCTGTCGAAACTCAGAACAATCGAGTTTGTACACGTCGGCGTCAGCGCCGCGCATCCCACTTGAGTCCCAGCAGCCTGCCGGGACTACATCGTGAAACAAGAGTGTGACGGCTCGCATAGTTAACCAGCCGTCCTGTTGGCGATGCGCTTCCAACCCAAGTAGCTTGTCAGTCGAGGCTGTCCCCAAACTCTGGAGTCCCGGCCTGACGTGTCAATTACCTCTGCCGTACCGGTCAAGATCTCATTGAACTTCGTCCTCAGTTGGTCCAGATTGTCAAACACAACTCGGTCCTGGATGACCGCGTGGGACTCTCGCGTTTCGTCGTAGCGGCAGCGGTAGTAGCCGTAGACCGGGCCCGTGTCGACACCAGCATCAACCCGGAGGAGAGTCATTCCCACGTTGTTCAGATCTCTCCGCACTAGCGCCCAGAAGCAACCATGGGCATTTCGATACTCCGGGCATATTCCCGGGTGCATAACAAAAGTGCCGTGCGAGGCTGATTGAAATATTTGTTTTCGGAGAATGTGTTTGCACCGTGCGAGGATAAGATTTGGCTGAATTTGTTGTAACAATTGCAAACATTCGGCGTTATTTGGGTTCGAAGTTTCCAGGATACGGGTCGTCGCAGGAATCTCATCGTAACGCTGGCTAAGTTCAAGGAGCGTAGCCTTTAACCATGTGTCGTCGGCTTTGGCAAGAGCAAACCGGTAATAAATGCGGAACGCCAGTACGTCTAACAGCCCAAGTAGACCTGCTCGTTGGGCCTCACGGCGAATGCGCGCCCAAAGTCTTGCCTTTGGCTCACGAATCACAATGATTGCTGCCAAGTCAGTGAAGGATGCCAGCCATCGCCCCAGACCGAATCGGTTCAGTGGCTCGTCGTGGTGGCAGATTAGAATGGTCCGCGTAATTTCCATTCTCCTTTTGCATCGCGAATTGAGACGGTGATTCTTTCCATGGGAACCCTGGGGACAGTCAGTAGCTAGCAGGTCGTTCGAGATTTGACCGCCTGGCCATAATCTCTTTCTACAAAGAAATCCATTATTGCATCTGCATAAAATTTTGCCGCCCAATTCAGACTACAGTACCGGCCGTAATCGCCATCGAACGGGTACGAACCATGAATTCCGCCGACCAGACCTTGGCTTGATCCTCGGAGAACTTGCGTGGAGGTTACGAAGCCAAGCAGCCTTTTGCCCAGTTCATCAAAACCCTCATTGGGATAGATCCGGTGAGCGCGGAAGGAGACGCTTGCCAGCTGGCAAGATCCTGTGAGGCAGCACCACTCCGCCGCTGGCTTCCAATCTGCAGTCCATCGCCCAGCAAGGTAACCATCCTTGTGGGCTAACAATTTTATTCGGCACAGGGAAATCGAAACCGCTTCGAGACAAGCAGGTTCATTCAGGAGCAAACCGAGCTCTAAAAGACCCTCGAGCGCGTATCCAATAGTATGTGTTAAAGGAGCGAAATTATTATTCAAATCGTTCTGTGAAAACCAGCCATTCGGTTTCTGGCACGACAGTGTGAAGCCTGCAATTTTCCGCGCGGCGTCAAGATAACTCGGTTTGTTCAATGCGTGCCCCGCCAACGCCAATGCCCAACCCGTCCTCGCTTCATAGGCTTTGGGACCCGGTTCGCAAAAGTATGAATATCCCGCCTGAAACCGCCCTTCCTCATCGAGACAGGACTCGAGAAAATCCGCAGCCCGGAAGACAGCTTCACAATATTTTGAATCTTTCAATTCTTCAAAGGCTCTCAACCATCCGAAGATTACTTGACCCGTGACGAAAGTGCTCGAAGCGACCGGCTGAGCTCCAAAAGTGCCCCCTTGAATGCCGCCGTCGTTCAATTGGATGCTCGTTTCCCAATCCGCCATTCGGCGCGCCCGGTCCATGCAATCTGAATCTTGGTTCAAATGGCCATACCTGAAAAATGTTTCAATCAGGTATCCAGTTGTTTCCGGATAAGCAGGTTGCCAGCCAACTGTCTCATCTGAGCGTATCGCGGCTCTCGACCGGTAACCCCATGAAACCCCGTCCGAGCCTGTGGCATCTTGTGCGTTGATCAGCCAGCGCATGACTGCACTGAGATGCTCGGTATTCGGGGCTGAGGGCCTTAGAAAGCGGCGCGAGCGAGAGAACGATAGTCGCAAGGCATCCCAGTGTTTTGGACGGACGGCTGAAAGCGTTTCGATCGCGCGACGAGCAAATCCTCTGGCGGATTGCGATACGGACGTGGGGCTGCTGCTTCGTGCATCCGGAAATCCGCCGCCCAGCTTCGACTTTGCAGAAGTTGTTAAACTATCTTCGCTCAATTTGTACGGATCACTTTCCAGGCGAATTGAACTGCGAACCCTTGTTTACCGAATGACTGACAATCAATTCAGCTGCTTCTCAAACCGCGCGTAACGTTAAGGTGCGTTAGTGACGGGATGTGCGAAGTCGGGGCAAGCTATTTCGGATTCTGGCATATCCACTGGCAATTTCTTCTTCCCTGTTAATTGGCTGGCCAATTCATTGCTTCTGCGTAACGCGGATGATGTTCGTGTAATTGAAAAAAGCGCCGCAGTGTAGCCTACCAGTATGTAAGGAAGGAACATATACGCTTCACTGAGGAACAAAGAACCAACGGCGTATCCTGCCAGACTAGCCAACAGGGCTCCGGCCAAGACGCTTGATGCTCGTTGTCCACGCGCTAATCTTCTTGTGGCTCCGAGATTCTTAAATCCGCACCACAAAATCAGGCAATACAAAATCATCGCTGGCAAGCCGCCTTCCGAACTCATCAGCGTGAGAGAATTGTGCGTCGTGTGCCATTGGCCGGATACCTGTTCGAAGTTACCGGGGCCCACCCCGAATATCGGATGCTCCATCGTAACTTCGATGCTCCGCCAGAAAATCTGTTGGCGCGCCTGTGCGGAAGCGTATGCCGCCGCAGTCTCTTCCTCAGCATTAAATGTTCCCCTGAGACGACCAACCAACAAACCGCCCGAGGACTGCAAGAGCACTACCCCTACCAATACGGTGAGCAACAGGAGATAGTGACGGCGCCCTCGTATGGCAAACTCCCATAAGCCAAAAGCAGCAACTACAAGGAGAGCAAGAAATCCGCCCCTTGACCCTGTGAGAAAAATCGCATAGATCATGAGTACCATAAACACGGACCACAGAACCTTCCAAAGGGGACGCTTGCTCAGAAACAACAACGCCAAACACAGCGGAAGTGAAATCGTCATTGCCAGCGCCATGTCATTTGGGTCGGTATAATTACCACCCAATACTCCTTCCAGACGCCCGACCAGGTGATGCCCTTTCCATATGGCGACTGCCGCGATCGCTGAGACGGATAGGGCGTGCGTAAAGATGAGCATCCGCAGTCGCCCGACCGTATTTACTACGAATATAAGCAACAAGTAAACTGGCACAATCTTTGCGAAGTTCAGTGTGTTTAGAATTGCTCCGCCGCGCCACACGGAAGAAAACACCGAGGCAAGAAACAACTGTCCGATCAACAAAAGCAACAAGAAAACCTCGCGTGGTAATTTCTGGCGAATTTGCCCAAGGGACAACATCAAAGCCAAAAATGCCAGGATAATGGCAATCTTGGCTAATGGCACTTGGGAGAAACCGGGAATCCAATCCTCGGGGCGGGCAAAGTAAATAAGCATGAATAGCAGCAGCGCCACGTAGGCCGCAACCAGTGGCTTCCCGTGCGAACCTCGCCGTGGTGTTGACACGAAGTCCATGTTCAACTTGTCCGACAAAAGCTCAGTTTCGCTATCAATTTGATGATCGAATGTTTCCATATGCAAACATTCCTAGCTGACTCGCTGCCACGTCGCTTCACTTTGATTGGTTAAGCAGCGGAATAGCCCCAGAAGGAAAGCAATATTCATTGCCAGCAGGTAATAAGCCAGCAGCGCATACCGTGCCCCCTGCAAACGTTGACGGAAAAGGAATCCAAGACTTGCCCATAGGAAAAAAAACAGTTCCAGTACGCCAAACACACCATAGACGGGGTAGCGAATCAGACCCAGGCTGCTGACCAGAAAAATGCACAAAAGCAAGGGCAGAAACCACCGGAACAATTTGTGCGAAATAAACGCGAACCGGCCAAATGCGCCCATTTTCACGCGCAGCAGGAAAAATATGGATTGGAAGCTGCCAGTGGCCAGCCGTACACGGCGAGTGAACTCGCCCTCGACGCTCTCCGGTCCGTAGTCCGTTGCAGTCGCTTCGGGATCGTAGACGATCCTGTAGCCTGCCTTCCTGGCATTCATGGGGATGATGAAATCGTCCAGGACTGTGGTTCGGTCGAGAGGGATGTATGCCTCGCGCCGAAGCGCGTACACGGCGCCGCTAGCGGTCAAAGTCGCGCCGAGGCGCGCTTCCATCAGCCTCATCATAGTTTCGTATTTCCAATACAGGCTTTCCGTTTGCCGCTTTGCGTGGCTTGAGTGGAACTGGAGCGCCCCGCAAACCGCGCCGATTCGTGGATCCACAAAATGTCTTCCAAGTTTTCTCAGCGTGTCACGCGCGAAAAGAGTGCTGGCATCCGAAAATACGACAATGCCGTGTTGCGCCTGAATTATAGCGTGGTTGAGAGCGTTCGCCTTTCCCGATCGTTGAGGAAGAAAAATCGTCTCAATGGCCAGGTCGCCTGCAGATTTTAGAATGTCGTTGGTTGAGTCGGTGGAACCATCAGAGACGAAAATAATTTGCATCTTCTCGCGCGGATAATCCATTTCGCGAAGGTTCGTGAGTTTTTGGCGCAGCCGGGCTTCTTCGTTGTACGCGGGAATCACAAAGGTTATGTTCGGAACTGCATCCCCTTGCAATGCGGGTACCCGGCGATCCTTGCCGGCGAACAGATGCCTCCAGTCGCTTCGCAACTGCGCGAACGAATAACCCACGAACAGAATCGCGGGATAAATAAAATACGTGTAGAGAATCAAGCCGAGTGAGCACCAAAACAGAACCTCAATCATTACCGTGAAGGATTTCACCGAGATCCCACACCGAGAAGAGCTACCTTCATGGTTTTTAACAAAATGAGGATGTCCAGGCCGATCGACTGGTTCTTAATGTAATAAAGGTCGTAGGCAAGCTTTTGCCTGTTGTCTTCAATCGTGACGTTGTAGCCGCGGTTAACCTGCGCCCATCCTGTTACGCCCGGCCGGATTGCCCAACGATGCCGGTAATGCGGAATGTGTTGCACACATTCCTCCTCTTGATTGGGAATGAAGGGCCTGGGGCCTACGAAGGCCATGTCGCCGATCAGGATATTCACGAGCTGCGGCAATTCATCGAGACGCATTCTGCGCAGGATCCGGCCAATGCGGGTAAAGCGTTCGTCGGCAATTTCCGTTGGCCGGGAGCTGCAATCGTCTTCCCGATTGACCCTCATCGTTCGGAATTTATACAGAGTGAATTGTTTCCCGTGTTGTCCGACTCGCCTCTGCTTGAAAATCACCGGTCCCTCAGAGTCGAGAAAAATGGCCAATGCAATGAGGGCCATCAGGGGCGATGTGACGACAACACAGGCGAAAGACAAAAGCAAAGAAGCGGCGCGTCTGGCCGTCGGCACGCGCCGTGAAACGCGGAAATCGGGAGAAAACAATAACCAGCTCAGGCGAAACGCATCCAGGGGAATCATTCCCGTTACCGCTTCATATAATTCGGCGCTGTCGTGAATGGATATTCCTTCGCTTTTTAACTGAAGCAGGGTGTCTACCGGCAAACACCCCCTTCGTTCGCCCAACGCTACAACGATATGATCTGGTCCGTAATACTTAACCGAGTGCAGCAGCCTCTCCGTGCGATCGTTGTTCGATGGTTGGGCCGATCTCTCTTGTTCGCTCTCCAGAGTGTCCAGCTGCCCGACTACACGCATTCCCAGCTCCGGACGCAGTGCCAGTTCCCGCATCAGGGACTGGCCCATTGGACTGTCGCCGAGAATCAGGGTCCGGGCAGAGAACTCAGGCACGCGGTTAATCATCAGGAAGAGTTCTCGCCAGAGCAGCAGCAAGAGCGCGGTGAACACCAGTCCTATGACAAATATTCCGCGGCCCAGTTCCATTGGGGGATATAAGTAATAGATCAGTACCGAAAGGCTGTAAACCGTGCCCAACACTTGAATCAGGCGGATAATAATTTCACGGCGGCTGCGCAAAATTGAAGAATCGTAGAGATCAAAATAATACATGCAGATTAATATGCCGAGTGACGCAACCAAAATTTTGAAAGACCCCCGGTGATAATCGAACAGGTAAGCAGTGGCCCCTCGACCCAGCCTCGCTACTGTGGCACTCATGAAGGACAAAGAAATCAGAAAGGCTTCTGAAAGCCCCAGGAAAAGCGTTCGTTTCGGGAAATAAGCGTGCAGGAGACGTATCAACGAAAATACCCCAATCTACTGTTCCTGAAGGATTGGCACTGCCGCGGGGCGGCCTGCTAAGAACTTTGCGGCCGCCCGTGAATCTTCATGGCCCAAGTCACACACACGTTCCGAGATGAAATGGAGAGGCAGGACGCCGGACAATCTGATTGCCCGCAGAAGCACGGAAGCGAAAACCAAAAAGCAAAATCCAATTTGTCTTTCAACCAAGCGTCTGCGTTAAACGCCAAAGCTATTTGCGGTTTCCAAGCAGTCGCCGGGAATAGAGAACGGCCCCCCCGATTAACGCCGCGGCGCCAAACGACAGCAAGGTGGATGGTTCCGGATTGGGGCTCGGCGCGTGGGGATCGTTTTGGTTACCACCCCCGTCTCCGTCTTGATCCTTGTCTCCATCGTTGTCTCTGTGACTATCGCCGTCCCAGCGTTTGTCTTTGTGACTATCGCCGTCCCAGCCCCTATCTCGATCGTCGCCTGAGTCGTGGCGATCCAAGAACATGAAGACTCCAAGCGCATGATTGGCCGGGGCTAACGTCTGGAACTGCATAGCCGTTCCACCGCGGATTGAAATCGCGGTTTCGGATGATCGAGCTGATGCGCAGGCTACGCCTGCCAACAGAGCGAGAGTGACTAAAGCTGCTTTCATGCCTGGTAATCTAACCATTGAATTTCTCCTTTTTTAACTGATTACTTTTGAATGTGGCGAAAACTTTGGAAATCCGGTCGAAAGCAAGAGCTGCTGAAAATTCGTGAAGGGCGGCGAAGGTCACGATGTTAAGTCGGGTTAAAATCCGTATGCTCAAGGATTGCAGACCCAAATTCCTTTTTTGCGTGGCACGCGACGCCAAAGATTGCGGAACAGTTGTCAGTCAGTTGGGCATAAGTTCCGCGACTTGCGGATAGATAAGTCGAGCAAATGCCTTCGCGCGTTCTTGAGCGTTCTTTTCACCATCTCTTGCGGTGGTCCAGATGCGGACCATTGTCCCGTCAGTCCTTTTTTGTCGCAGGCCGTCAGCGACAAGCCAGAACTTGGCCCGGTATTCACTCGCGACGATTCGTTCGTGGGTCTGGTACCAATAAAGGACCAAATCCCGGCTCGTCCCTTTCTCCACGATGTATTCGTTCACCAAGATGGGATTGTCAGCAGAACCGATCTGCACGTAGGAAGAACGCACTGGCTCCCATCCAGAACCGGGAAGGCAGTTTTTGGGTGAATGGATCACCTCGCCGGATTGCTCATCCTTGTAGTACCCGATAAACAGTTCAACTGGACGTGCGCCGCCAAAATATTCGCGATTGATATAGTCATCCGCGCCGATTTGTTTCACAACCTGGGCGTCGAAAGGAAGATCCTCGCTGTGCCACGAAGCGAGGTTCGCGGGGAAATCACTCAACTCACCGCGCTCCTGGGCTGTAGCCGGAGGCTTTATTTCCTGAGTCGCGAAGATTCCTCCGATAAGAACGAGCCCGGCGACAATGAGTCTATGAAAAGGCATTAGTTTGCTGGAACGAGAACGTGCTTGGCTGTAAGCCGCCGGAGCAAGCGATGAATCAATACGATCGATAAGAAAGCCAGGACGAAAACGATCAAGCCAAGCCCTGCATGAACCACGCCCGAATCAGTCTCTGGGCCAATTAAAAAGCTTAGCAAGCCTGCCGAGACCAGCCGGAGTCCGTTGCTCGCAATGACAATTGGAATCGTCAAAGCGATGAGGATGCAGCGTTTCCAGATGGCCGGCTCAACCAGATAAACGTAACCAACAACAACAGCCACTAAAGAGAGCAGGGATCGCACCCCGCTGCAAGCTTCTACCACCTCGAGTGTGCAATTGGGGAGAATGAGCAGATTCCCTTCGCGCACCGCCCGCACGCCGAGTGCGACTAGACCGCTCTCCCCCAGCCGCGAAGCGAGTATCTGCAGTGGGAATGTAAGTTGGTAGTAAATGATCGCAGGTAACGGAATCATAAAAATCAGATACGCCATGGGAAACGAAACGGATCGAAGCGCCTGCCAGCCAGCCACAAAAACAACAATTCCTGATATAAGGATTAAAGCCGAGAACCGCGCCGTGAAGTGTTCCGAGCCCAGGATTCCAAGCAATAACATCCCGATCGCCGCGAACATGATCGGGAGTCCCCAATTGCTTTCGTGAATCGCGATCTCTCGCCTGCGACCACGTTCACGCCACAAAATATAGGCCGCAAACGCCGGAACAAGAAACCCATGTCCGTAATTCGGATCGTCCCACCATTGTTGCACCATGGACCGGAAAACCTGTCCGTACAGGATCAAAAAGAGGGCTGAAACCAACAGCACTGCATATACATTCCGCGACCCCGAAACGGCCATGAAATGGTCTTGCCATCGCGCTCGGTTCCAACTGCTGCCAGTGGTTGAGTTGCTGTCCAGCCTGATTGTGGACATAACCTCTCCGGAAAGCCGAGATCTCATTGTCAGGGTTAAGCAGGGTCGCAGGTTGCCATCAGCGATCAACGATGCGGGAGTGAAAAATTAAGTTCAGCTTATATCGTATTGCCAAGCGCAGAAACCGGTCTTGAGCTGCAGAATCGCCGAGTCGAATTTCGCAGAAACGGCAGGATCAGCGTGCATTCATCCTAAACTTTGCTAATTTTTCGCGCCTGTCCAAGCTTGGGTAATACTGATTCTTGTAATTCACCTGGTCGAAGCCCGTGGCATCATTGACTACAACCCCCACCAACTTTGGGTGGTCGAGAGCCTTCAGGCCATTTTTTAATACTTTTACTGGAGTTTTGCCTTCCCGTACTACCAGGAGCGTGCCATCCAACAATCTTGACCAAAGGTTGACGTCGACGGTTGGCAACATCGGGGCAGAGTCCACGACGGTCCATTCGAACTGGCCGGCCAGTTGTCCAAAGGCCTTAACAAACCGCGCCGATCGCAACAAATCCGACGGTTGATCGTAGGGGCCTCCGGCAGGGAGAAACCATAGGGGCATTCCATTCACCTGGTGAACGTACTTTCCCAAGTCCGCGGCTCCGTCGGACCACCAGTGAATCAGCCCACGAGTACCACTTAGCCCCAGCGAATTTTCCAGTGTGGGTCTGTGCAGATCACCCTCTACCAGCAGAGTCTTCGAGCCGGAGTACTGGGCAAGTGTAATCGCAATATTTGCAGCCACCAGAGATTTGCCTTCGTTGATCGCACTGCTTGTGACCTGGAAGGACCGAAACTGGCGTTGATTGCGCAGATGATCGAACCGTGTGGCGAGAGCGCGAAATTTCTCTGCGCCAAGACTATTGGGGTCCGTAAATGCAACGAGGCGCGACTCGGGCGAAGCGCTTATCACGATTGTGGAAGACTCCACCGTTTCGGCCGCGTCCGGGTCTGGGTCAGTCACCGTTTCCTGTTCACGCATTCGCTCCGGCGATACTTCCGCGCTCGGAGGCTCGGTCGGCTGAACCACTTTCAGCCAATACTGTTCTGCTTTCGTTGTTTGATCCAGGGGTGCCGATGCCAGGTCAGGCGGTGGCACCGGGGGCGGAGTTGCGATTACCGTTGACTGCTGTTCCGCTTTCAATCCACTTATGGCTGCAAATAACCGGCTCATATGCTCTCCAAAAATTAACGAGTCGAGATATCACTCACCCTTTGTAGAGCGAGTAGAGGTTGCCGAGAACAATCATGAGAACCAATGCCGTCGCTGTTCCAAGTTCCGTCCACCACTCTCGCACTCGACCAAGCTCCTCGCTTGGCGTGCTCAGGTGAGGAATGCCGACCAGAATGCCGACCGGGACCACGCCTTCAAGATCCTTTTCTTGGCGCACGCATACGTTGGTGAGTTCAAGCGCTATGGTCAGACCAAGTCCAACACAAAGTCCGGCAAGGAGCCCCCCCAAACTGAACCTTAGATGATTCGGAGCCCACGGCTTATTCGGGAGGCTCGGCGGATCGATGACACGGAACTGTTCGCCTTGTTGCCGATGTTCCAAGCTGGTGGCAAGCTGCGATTGCATTTGTTTCTGCAAGAGCGAGTTATAATTCGTCTTGGATTCTTCGTACCCGCGAGAAATGCTCGTCAGCTCCTGTTCCGTTTGCGGAGTTAAATTCAGGCGTGCCTGATATCCGCTAATTTGCGACTCGAGTTCTTTTTCGTGTTTCTGGATGTTCGAGATTTCCAACTGGTTGGCCTTGAGCTGACTTTGCACCTGCATCATCGGTGAGGACGTTCCACCCTGTGCGTCAAGCGAGGCCGCGGAATCGACGCCGCCGGCTTTCGTCCCGTCTTTCTGATTTCCGGCCATTTCGCTGTCGCGCTGCTTCTTCATTTGCTCAGCCTGCGCAATCTTTTGCTTCAACGCTATAACGTCCGGATGTCCATCTGTATACCGTGATCGCAAATCGGCGAGTTCCGCTTCCAAAGTTCTATGCGGCCCTCCCATCGAATTTACCTCGCCGAGATCCGTTTCCGCTGACTGGTATTGTTGAAGCAGTGACTCCAGATAAAGTTTCTGTTGCCTGGCTGCGTCCATCGTTTGCTGGGCGCTTTGCAGCTGATTTTGCAGGCCCGCCAGGATTTGCATGTTGCTTTCCAGTTGAGTCGGCAGCTCCCCGAGATGCTTCGCCTTAAAAGCTGCGACTTTTTCTTCCTGTTCCGCCATGCTGGCCCGGGCGTCCGCCAATTGAGCTTTGAGGAAATCGGTTGTGTTTTCGGAAAGTTGGCGTTGCACATTGACGTTTTCAGCGATAAACAGCGACGTCAATTCAGTATTCACGCGTTGCGCGAGCGTAGGGGATCCAGCGGAGTAGCGCATTTTGAAAGCCGTGTATTCTCCAGGATGATCGGGGGCCGACACCAGCTCGATATTGATGTCATTTCGCATTTGCTCGACGGGGTCGCCGGCGCCAAGGCCACCATACGAGAGATGGAGGCGGTCGATCGTATCCTGCAGGCGTGTGCGGCTGAGAATCTGTTCCGTTAAGTTCTGCAAGCGCACCTGGAGATTCGTATTAACGTTGGGAACGACGTACTGGTCGGGAACTTTCTGCTGTTCGACCAGAATCAGCGATTCAGATTGATACTTCGCAGGGAGAAACCAACTCACCCCCCAAACGGCCGCCCACACCAGGAAAAGAGAGAGCAAGATCCACCAGCGGCGTCGGACGGCAATGTCCCTGTAATCTTCCCAGCTCAGAAACACCGGGGCATCTAGTTCTTCAGGCATCTCAATCCCTCGTTCGTCACGCTAATACTTCACGTGACAATGAATTTTGTGCATCAAGCCGGATCCCGCTAAATCCCGTTGAAGATTCCATTTTCGCTTCCTGCTTCAGGCGAATCACTTAATTGCTTCAGTGCTGCGTCGCCATCGTGCCGCTTCCCTCAGTCTGTCCATCCGGCTTTGTGCCGGCCGATGAGGGATCTAAACCTACGCCGACCTGTGAGTTCTGCGGCATACGCCTCACGCGCAGATGACCGGAGCCTCTTGGCGCGACCGACAAAAAATGCAATGAACATTCTATCCATTTGTTGATATTTCGATGAATCCCAAGCCAGCCAAGCGAGAAGAACATCAGGCATCCAACTCCGATCTTGGACAACCAGCCTCGTGCAGAAGTGGATTCTATGGCAGGGGGGACATGGTAAGAATTTTGTGCAACGCTTTGATTGGGTTGAACCGGCAATTTTGTTGTGACGATTTCTTTTTCCTTTGCCAATCCGGAATCCAAGTCCGCTAACACGTCCCGCATCATTTCCCGGCCGATAGTTTTCTGTTTTATGGCCCACGCAAGTGACATCGCGCAAAAGCAAATGTTGTTTATGTTGCGAGGGATGCCTTCACTGTGCTCGGCGATTAGCATCCGCGCACCCAAACTGAACAGCGGCAGACCCTTGTAGCCGGCAACCCAGAGACGATGATCGATGTAGAGGTCGACCTCATCCCTTGTGAAAGACTCAATACGAACCGCGAACGAAACCCGTTGCCTAAGCTGGGCCATAGATGGGCTGGCTAACCGGTCGGCGAGCTGTGGCTGGCCTGCCAGGACGATATGCATGAGTTTCATCCACGGCGTCTCAAAATTGGAAAGCAACCGGATGGATTCGAGCACGTTTTCGCTGAGGTTCTGCGCTTCATCGATGACCAGAACGAAGCGACGATTTGCCTGCATTTCGTGCATCAGTACCTGGCTGAGCAGGGCGCGCATTTCCGGCAGCTCCATCCCTTTGCCGTCCAGACCGAGGTCAGCGAGCAGATATCGCATTAGTTCCGTGGAGTTGCCGTCGGTTTGAAACAAGAAAACAGTACGCGCCGTGTCGCCCAGACCCTCGAGATAATGGAAGAGCAGCGACGTCTTTCCCATTCCCGGCCTGGCGATCAGTGTCAAAAATCCACGATTCAATTCCGTGCCATAATTAAGTGCGTCAAGTGCTTGCCTGTGTTTGGATCCCAGGTAGAGGAACCGCAAATCGGGTGTTACACCAAAAGGCTGTTCATTAAGCCCAAAAAACTCAAGGAATAGCCGATCAAACCTTCGCCGCTCGCCTACCTTGGGAGCCGACGGGACTTCGCTTTGGTGGTTTGGGCCGGCGTATTCCCCAAGGCGTGCGTACTTGTTCTCCAATTCATTCATGTGGTAATCCTTCGTTTGGGGGGACGGCGCGGGATTAAGATCTGCGTCTGAAGGCATGGACTGTGCGATTCCTTTTGAATGTTGCCAGTTGGCTCTATTGGGGAGCGAACACAGAGGAGTCTGTAACTTTATCTCGCACGCTTTACGAATTTGACTGCCTGTCCAAAGATCGCATTGGCTGGATACGTCGGAGGCTTTCCGCTAGGGCCGGATACACTTACGCCCTCTCAGTCCCATCTCGGACGCCTATCTGCCAACTTAAACCTCAGGACTCGGACCAACCTTCGGCAATTATGCTTAGCGGATTTATTATTTCCATAACGCCGACGATGTAATACCTATGGTATTTCCCTGTATTTTGGGAAAATCACGGTGTGCCCACCATCTCGGGGGGCTTGAGAATTCGAGAATCTGGCCATGTCAGGAATTTGCCTCTTACTCAGGAGGTTCCTGAAACGCGGCGGCTAATTTCCTCCAACCCGTCTCGGCAGGGGAACTCAGTTCATCAATGACAGCCGCCAGCTTAAACCAGCCCATTCGGTCAGACTCCTCGGCGCGCACGATGTGCCCGGTGCCGGGGATGTCGATATCCTCGCCG
>Ga0210401_10002511_pt1 | contig 20309 bp, 19 predicted proteins | sample IncBWH32MmetaG_FD_150866 | JGI IMG/M metagenome (GOLD analysis project Ga0210401, IMG submission 150866) | Forest soil microbial communities from Barre Woods Harvard Forest LTER site, Petersham, Massachusetts, United States - Inc-BW-H-32-M | ecosystem: Environmental > Terrestrial > Soil >... | reverse complement strand
GCACGGCTGGTCGGCCGGTCCGGATCGATCGTGAGACGCTGAAATTCACCCGCGTCGGGATGGCGGTCCTGCGAGATCGCCGCTATGGCCGGTCGGCTTGAGCCGCCTCTCCGCCATCCGGCAGCGCGAGGTTCTCAAGCTGCTGCAGCAGCCTTCAGCTTTCGCCATATCGATCCCGCGACCAATACCGCGATGGCACCGAGAATCGAGGCGACATATCCGACAAGTTCTTGCGCAGTGATGTGCGGCGATACGCCAAGAATCGCCGATTTCGCCTCGAGGTTAAGTGCAATGGTGCCGTCGAGAAGGCGATGCAGCCAGGGCTGAACCGCCGGATCGCTCTCGATCACGTCGCCGGCAATCCACCCGAGCAGGGTCGCGCCCAGCCAGACCAGGATGGGAAACCGGTCGAGCACCATCATGATCAGTGCGGCACCCGCGACAATCATGGGAATGCTGATGGCGAGCCCGAGGATCAACAGCGAAAACTGACCGTTGGCGGCGGCCGCAACCGCGATCACATTGTCCAGGCTCATGATGACGTCGGCGATGACGACGATGCGGATCGCATGCCACAGCGTGGTGCCCGCCGCAATCTCATCGCTCTCGTCTTCGGGCACCAGCAGCTTGGCGGCGATCACGAGCAGCGCGATGCCACCGACCAGTTTCAGATAGGGCAACGCCATCAGCGTTGCCACGATCCCCGTGAAGGCGATCAGCAATACCACGGCAATGCCAGCGCCGATCACCATGCCCCACAGGCGGTGCCGCCCATGCAGACCGCGGCACGCCATCGCGATCACCAGTGCATTGTCGCCCGACAACAATACGTTGATCCAGATGATCTTGCCGACCGCCAGCCAGAATGCCGGCGTCTGCATGTCGGTTTGGACCTGTGCGAAAAAGGCGCCGATATTGGCGGGATCGACGACCTGCAACAGCCAGTTCACAGCCTACCCCCTTGGGCCGCATGCCGCTGTCGTCAGCGGCTGTCGCCAACCAGACTGCGCGTAACGCCTGAAGTCAATCAGCCGACGATTTCGTTGCCGGAGAAGAACTGGGCGATCTCGATCGCCGCCGTCTCAGGGGCATCGGAACCATGCACCGAGTTTTCACCGATCGATTTTGCGTGCAGCTTGCGGATCGTGCCGTCAGCCGCCTTGGATGGATCGGTCGCGCCCATCACCTCGCGGTATTTCAGAATGGCGTTTTCGCCCTCGAGAACCTGAACGACGACGGGGCCCGAAATCATGAAATCAACCAGCTCGCCGAAGAAGGGACGCGCCTTGTGCACGGCATAGAAGGTTTCGGCCTGTGCTCGGCTCATGCGAATGCGCTTTTGGGCAACGATGCGAAGCCCGGCCTTCTCGATCAGCGCGTTGATGGCGCCGGTCAGATTTCGCCCGGTCGCATCCGGCTTGATGATGGAAAAGGTGCGTTCGATCGCCATGATTTCGTCCTTGGAAGCGCTGATGGAAGTTGCGGGCTTATATCGGCGCCACCGGCGCACGGCAAGCGATCCAGCTGAGCTGGCAGCTCAATTGGCGGGTATTCGTCGCCCAGAATTACGACAATTTCACTAATATGAACCCTCTCTGAAACAGTCGTCCCGGTTTCGTTCAGCGTGCAAGGCATATGCTTCAAACAACCGAACGCCTCACATCTTCGCAAAGGCGTCCTGCGAAGTGCTTGTCACCGATGGCGCCCACCGCGCCGAACCTTAAGGAGACGACCATGTTACGCAAACTCTCGCTTGTTGCAGTTGCCGCCGCTTCGCTCGGCGTTGCGGCGCTGGCGCCCACCTCCGCCTCCGCCTGGGGTGGTTGGCATGGCGGATGGCACCACGGTTGGGGCGGCCCGCGCGTTTTTGTCGGCGGTCCGGCCTATTACGGATACGGCTATGGTTACGGTGGCTGCTATGTGCGGCGGCTGGTTCCGACGCCTTGGGGACCGCGCTGGAGGCTGATCAATCGCTGCTATTGATCGCTAGTGTCATGTCTGGACGTTAAAGGCCCCGGCCCCCTCTCGCGGCCGGGGCCTTTTTGGCGGGAACCGTTCGCAACCTTCATTCATATTTCACCAAAAAGTCGCGCAATCCGTCCGCGACCGGAAACCAATTGCCTCCTCATGACTTGGTCTGGCGTTGCCTGATTGAATCCGTCGTCAGGAAGCGGAAGTCGCCATGAACAGCCGAATCAACGACGACATCGAACTGATCGATCGCAAGACCATCCGGACGATTTGCGACGCTGTGGGCGAGCGGCTTCAGCAGAGCCTCCGCCCCGAGCCCACGCCGCCGTCGTCCCACCTTCAGCACCTGATGGACGAATTACGCCGGCGCGACGAAGCAGGCGAGCTGAAGTCGAACTAGGGATCTCGCGGCATCGCCGCTGCGCCGAATCTCGTTTTCTCCGACCGAACTCAACATACCGGTTGCGTTTTTCGACGGCTGCGGTGAAAAGCCCGCATGCTTTCGATGTCCGACATTTCGGTCCGGATTGCCGGGCGGCTTCTGGTCGATCACAGCTCCGTTCAGATCGCGCCCGGTGCACGCGTGGGCTTCGTCGGCCGCAACGGGGTCGGCAAGTCGTCGCTGTTTCACGCCATCCGCGGCGATCTGCCCACCGAAACCGGCACCATCGCCATTCCGCCGCGCTGGCGGATCGGCAGTCTCGCGCAGGAAGCACCCGACGGCCCGGAAAGCCTGATCGAGGTCGTATTGAAGGCCGATCTCGAACGCGAGGCATTGATGCGCGAAGCCGAGACCGCGCACGATCCCGTTCGCATCGCCGACATTCAAACCCGGCTCGTCGACATCGACGCCCATTCCGCCCCCGCACGGGCTGCGGCGATCCTGAGCGGGCTTGGGTTTTCCGCCGCCGATCAGGAGCGGTCCTGCTCGGAATTTTCCGGCGGCTGGCGCATGCGCGTCGCGCTCGCTGCGACCCTGTTCTCGGCGCCCGATCTTCTGCTGCTGGACGAGCCCACCAACTATCTCGACCTCGAGGGCACGCTTTGGCTCGAGGACCATTTGGCCAATTATCCGCGCACCGTCATCGTCATCAGCCACGACCGCGACCTGCTGGAGACCTCGGTAGACCAGATCCTGCATCTCGATCGCGGCAAGCTGACGCTCTACAAGGGGGGCTATTCCTCGTTCGAGGAACAACGGGCCACGCGCGAAATGCTGGACGCCAAGCATGCCAAACGCCAGGCCGACGAGCGCAAGCGGCTCCAGGCATTCGTCGACCGCTTCAAGGCCAAGGCCTCGAAAGCCCGTCAGGCCCAATCCCGCGTCAAGATGCTGGAACGAATGAAGCCGGTGACGGCGCTGGTAACGCAAGACGTGCACGACATCTCGTTTCCGATTCCAGAGAAGGTGCTGTCGCCGCCGATCATCGCGGTCGATGATGTTTCGGTGGGTTACGATGCGAAGCGGCCCGTCCTCAACCGCGTTACGCTACGGATCGACACCGACGACCGCATCGCGTTGCTCGGCGCCAACGGCAACGGCAAATCAACGCTGGTGAAACTGCTCGCCAACAAATTGGCGCCTTTCTCGGGGCGGATCACCCGTGCCGAGAAGCTCGCGGTCGGGTATTTCGCCCAGCACCAGCTCGACGAGCTCAACATCGACGGTTCGCCCTACGATCACGTTCGCAGGCTGATGCCGGATGCTCCGGAGGCCAAGGTGCGCGGTCGCACCGGCGCGATCGGCTTCTCCGGCAAGGCCGGCGACACGCTGGTCAAGAATCTCTCGGGCGGCGAAAAGGCGCGGCTGCTGTTGGGGCTTGCCACCTTTTTTGGGCCAAACATGATCATTCTGGACGAGCCCACCAACCACCTCGATATCGACAGCCGGGCAGCGCTGGCTGAGGCGATCAATGAATTTCCCGGCGCGATCATCATGGTCTCGCACGACCGTTACTTGATCGAGGCCTGCGCCGATCAATTGTGGGTGGTCGCCGACCATACAGTCATGACCTATGACGGCGATCTCGACGATTACCGCAGGTTGGTGTTGTCGGCCCGCGGCGCGCGCGCCAGTTCGCGCGATCGCAGCGGCAACGAACGCAACGATGGTCGCGACAAGGCTGCGCGAAATCCCGGCGAAAAGCGCATGCCGCTGAAACAAAGGATTTCGGACGCGGAAGCCGAGATCGCCCGCATTACCGGCATCATCGCCAAGATCGATACCGCGCTGGCGCTGCCGGACCTTTTCACGCGTGATCCGAAACAAGCGGCCCAACTCAGCAAAGCGCGCGCCAGTGCGGCGGAAGCGCTGCGCCGGGCCGAGGACGAATGGCTGACGGCGAGTTCGCAATTTGACGAGGCCGCCGGCTAGACCGGCGAGAAGCAATCGGAGGCGATCAAGTCGCCGCCGGCTTTTTCTTCTTCGGCTTGACCGTCTTGGGCTCGGCCACGGGATCCGACCCGCGTTCGATCGACGTCAACCGCCCGGCCGTGAAGGTATAGATTCCGGCGCGTTGTCCCCGCGAAAAATTGATGACCGCCACCCGGTCGCCACGGGCATTGTTGGAAATGTTGACGCTGTCGGGCGCGCCGATTCCACGCACGACATCGCATTCGGTATGGCCAAGCGCGACGTTCCCGAGGGTGGCCGGCGCCGCGGCTGCGCCGTCGGACGACGCGTTGGCATTCGCGGCAACACCGGCCGACGCCATCCCCGGGCATGCGCCGTCGGCACTGACCATATCCTCTTGGGTGACGGGCTTGTCGGGGGTCAGGGGCGGCGTATCAATCGAAACGTTCTTGATGAAGAGCCGGCCGCTGCGCGAAAACCATTCCGCATCCTTGGACAAGAGATCGGAAGAAAAAATATCGGATGGCGAAGCCGCACAGCCCGCCACCAAGGGAGCGAACAGAAGCAGCGCCAGCACTGATTTTCTGTGACGGTATTTGTCTCGCACGATGAACTAAATCCCAACCCCGCGCCCTAAGCGATTGTCCCACCATCACTTTGCGGCACGACCGTGGCCTTTTACAAGCTTAAAGGCCGAAACTACAGGTTATCATTAATCGCCGAAACCTGCTAATCGCGCCGCCGCCAACGGCCCCGCTCATCGGCCTGCCAATAGGTCACCTCAAACCCGCGCGACTTGCAATCGGTCCAGACGCTGCGTGCGGCGGCGAGCGCTTCGCCATCGTCGCCATTGAAAACCAGAACCACCCGATCATAGGCGCCGGAGTCCTCTGGCAAGGGGGCATTGTCGACCAAAAACCGCACATTTGCGCGATTCGGGTTGCTTTCCTCAACTGCCAGTACGACCGGTTGGTCGTGGGCGTCGCCAGCACGCCAGGTCGCGTGCGGCAGGAACGAATCGTCGCGGTAAGTCCATAAATGCGCGTCCAGCGCATCGGCGCGCTCTTCCGAAGTCGACTGCACCACGACCCGCCAGCCGCGCTCGAGGGATTTTTCGAGCAACGGCGGCAACACGCTTTCCAGCGTCATGTCCTGCAGATGGTAGAAAAGGATTTCCGTCATCGGTCTAGCGTTCCCGCTCTAACCCTTGGCATTTCGAATCGGCCGCCCTAGCGTTCGTAGTGGTCGGCGACCAACCGATCAAGCAGCCGGACGCCAAAACCCGAACCCCAGCTTTGATTGATCTCGGTTTTCGGCGCGCCCATCGCGGTTCCCGCGATATCGAGGTGCGCCCAGGGCGTGCCATCGACGAAGCGCTGCAGAAATTGTGCCGCGGTGATCGAACCGCCGTTGCGGTTGCCGGTGTTTTTCATGTCGGCGAATTGCGAATCGATTTGCTTGTCGTATTCGGGGCCAAGCGGCATGCGCCAGACCCGTTCGCCGGTTTCAAGCCCGGCCCTGGTCAACCGCTCGGCCAGTTCGTCATTGTTGGAGAACAGGCCAGCATATTCGGTGCCAAGCGCGACCAAGATGGCGCCGGTCAGCGTCGCGAGATCGACCATGAATTTCGGCTTGAACTTCTTGGCCACGTACCAGAGCACGTCAGCCAACACCAGCCGGCCCTCGGCATCGGTGTTGATGATTTCGATGGTCTGGCCGGACATCGAGGTGACGATATCGCCGGGACGTTGCGCGTTGCCGTCGGGCATGTTCTCGACTACCCCGATAGCCCCGACCACATTGACCTTCGCCTTGCGCGCCGCCAATGCGTGCATCAACCCGACGACGCAGGCCGCACCGCCCATGTCGCCCTTCATGTCCTCCATGCTTCCTGATGGCTTGATTGAAATACCGCCGGTATCGAAGCAAACGCCCTTTCCGATAAAAGCGACCGGCTGATCGCCGCGCCTGCCGCCATTCCAGCGCATGATCACGGTCCGGCCGGGCTGACTGGAGCCCTGGGCGACGCCGAGCAATGCGCCCATGCCGAGTTTCTTCATCGCGTTGACGTCGAGCACCTCTACCCCCACGCCGAGCTTGCGCAGTTGACCGGCGCGGCGGGCAAATTCAACCGGGAACAGGACGTTCGGCGGCTCGTTGACGAGGTCGCGCGCGGCGATGACGCCATCGACAATGTGCGCGCGAGGAGCGAAAGCCTTTCGTGCGTCTGGCACATCGCCGACGGCGATCGAAATGTCGGCCCGCAATGCGGCTTCCTCCCCGTCCTTCTTCTTGGTCTTGTAGCGGTCGAACTTATAAGCCCGCAGACGAATGCCCGAGGCGATTGCGGCAGCCTGGTCCGGATTCATGGGGGCTCCCGGCAACTCCGCCATGATCGTCACCGCGTCGTTGCCGGCTGTTAGCCTACCGGCCGCCGTACCGCCCAGTTTGAGAAAGTCGTTGTCCTTGATCTCCGCGAGCTTGCCGATTCCAACTACGACCAGGCGTTTGGCCTTGAGCCCTTCCGGTGCGAGAAGATCGAGCGCCGTCCCGCTTTTTCCCTTGAATCGGTTCGTTTCGGCGGCCCGTTTGACCAAATTGACGGCGGACCCGAGCGTTTTGCGGGTCGCGGGGCCGAATTCGAGCTTTTCGTCACAAAAAACCACCAGAATCCCGCGCGGAGTGGCGGAAAATGGGACGAAGCCGACCTTGACGGCGTCGGTCATGGGAAAATCCTCCGAAAATCAGGGGTGTCGCTGGGCTGGAAGCCGCCGGGCTGTCGCGATTGTTGCTTCCGGACACTATGGCCCGTCCGCCGCTGTACTGCCAAGCGTCAGCCGTGGCCGCGGGGCAACATCACCCGATTTATTAACCATATCGCAAGCGCGCCACGGCCCAGCCATTTTGTTGACGGATCAAAGGGATGGTAGTGGGAGAATAAGCCAGCCTGACCCTGGCGGCGCGACCATAGGGGATCCCGCTAGGGATTGGTCGTGAGCCGCCCGTCTGGCGCGCCAAGGTGGGATCGTGCGGTAACGATGGGGTCGATCGACAAGTATATCTTTCGCACGACGCTGGCGTCGTTTGCGGTGGTTCTGGTCAGCCTGACCGGGGTGATCTGGATTACGCAGGCATTGCGCGGCATCGACCTGATGACGAGCCAAGGTCAGACGATCCTGACCTTCCTCGGCGTCACCAGCCTGGTGATTCCGGCGCTGGTCCTGATCATCTCGCCGATCGCTCTGATGATCGCGATCTCGCATACGCTGAACAAACTCGCGACCGATTCGGAAATCATCGTGATGAACGCGGCCGGCCTGTCGCCGTTCCGGCTGTTTCGCCCGTTCATCTTTGCCACCCTGGTGGTGGCGCTGATGGTCGCCTTCATCGCCTCCTATCTCGCGCCCGATGGACTGCGCCGGCTCAAGCAATGGGACGCGGAAATCACCGCGGACGTGCTCGCAAACATTCTGCAGCCCGGCCGCTTCGCCCAGCTTGATCAGAACCTCACCATCCGGATTCGCGAACGGCAACCCGGCGGCCTGCTGGTGGGTATTTTCATCGATGACCGCCGTGATCCGAAGGAACGCGTCAGCATTGTCGCCGACCATGGCACCGTGGTGAAGAACGAAGGTGGCTCCTTCCTGATCCTTGAGGACGGCAATCTCGAGCGATTCGAAATCGACAAGCGCGACCCGGCATTGGTGGCGTTCGGCCGCTATGGATTCGACATGTCGAAGTTCTCCAACCAGGGCCACGACGTCGCGTTGGGCATTCGCGAACGCTACCTCTGGGAATTGCTGTGGCCGGAGGACTCCGATCCTGTCTACGAACAATTGCCCGGACAATTTCGCGCCGAATTACATGACCGATTCATGGCGCCGATTTATCCGTTTGCGTTTGCGGCCCTGACCTTTGCCTTTCTCGGCGCCCCGCGCACGACACGACAGAGCCGAAACTTTTCGATCGGCGGATCAATCCTCGCTGTCTTCGGTCTGCGCATGGCGGGATTTGCCTGCTCGGTCGTGGCGGTGAAATCGCCGCTCGCTCCGATCGCTCAATATCTGATGCTGACCGCAGCGATCGGCGCAAGCCTCTGGATCATCGTAAAAGGGATCGTCATCGAGCCGCCGGCTGCGCTGCTCGAAGCCGTCAACAACACGAGCGCGCGCCTGCTGCGGCTCTTCGGACGGCCCGCCCCAGCATGAGCATGATCACCAACACGCTTGGACGCTATTTCGCCGGCCGCTTCGTGGTTTCGGCGCTCGGCGTCTTTGCCGCCATCTTCATGCTCCTGGTGCTGGTCGACTACATCGAAATGGTCCGCAAGACGTCGGGGCTGGTCGACGTTTCCGCCGTCGCGGTCGCGGAAACGTCACTGTTCCGCGTTCCGCAACTGCTCGAGAAGATGATGCCGTTTTGCATCCTGATCGGGGCAATGACCTGCTACCTGGCGCTGTCGCGGCGACTGGAACTCGTGGTCGCGCGCGCGGCAGGGGTTTCCGCATGGCAGTTCATCGCGCCGGCGCTGGCCAGCGCGATCGTGCTCGGGATCCTGGCCACGACCACCTACAATCCGATGTCCGCGAATCTGCGCGAAGTCTCCAAACGGATGGAGGCGGAGTTGTTCGGGTCTGCGCCCGGTGGCGGCGTGCAGGATGCGTCCGGCTTCTGGATCAATCAGGTCAACAGCGACGGCCAGGCGATCATCAACGCCGCCCGCAGCGAGCAGCAGGGGGTGCGGTTGACCGGGCTGACGGTGTTCCGGTTCGACAATGACTACCAGTTCAAGGAACGGATCGAGGCGCAGCAGGCCACCCTCGAAGAGGGACGTTGGCTTTTCAAATCGGTGCGGCGGTATACCCTCGATGGGCCGCCGGTCGACCAGGACAGCTTCTCGCTCAGCACCAGCCTGACGCCCGCGCAGGTGCGCAACAGCTTTTCCACACCCGAGACTGTGTCTTTTTGGCAACTCCCGAGCTACATCCGTTCGTCGGAAAGTTCCGGGTTCGCGACCGCCGGCTACCGATTGCAATATCACAAGCTGCTCGCACAACCGTTTTTGCTGGCTGCAATGGTGATGCTGGCCGCCGCTGTCAGTCTGCGTTTCTTTCGTTTCGGCGGCGTGCAAAAGATGGTTTTGAGTGGCGTGGGCGCAGGCTTTCTGCTCTACGTTCTCTCAAAAGTAACTGAGGATTTGAGCAAGGCTGAGTTGATGCATCCGATCGCTTCGGCGTGGCTGCCTGTCTGCGTGGGCGGCCTCACCGGCTTTTTGGCCTTGTTGTACCAGGAGGACGGGTAGTGGCCGTTGTCGCCGCCCTCCAAGGAAGGTCGTCTGCGTACCCGTGGCGCGCCCTTGTGCGCCGCAATAGCGTTCGCTTGACCAGCGCCCGCCAGCCGCTCCTCGCCGTTCTCCTCGGGCTGGTGCTGGCCAGCGCTTTCGGACTGGCGACACCGACAACAGCGTCTGCGCAGGGCTTCGTTTACAATCCAAGACCCCCGCGCCCCTTAACACCCCGGCCCGCCAACGACGGACAGATGCTCGTCCAGGCGACCGAGGTGGATTACGACTACAATAATTCGCGCGTGTCGGCGGTCGGCAATGTGCAGTTGTTCTACAATGGCACGAGTGTCGAGGCGGACAAGGTCATCTACGATCAGAAGACCAAGCGGCTTCACGCCGAAGGCAACATCCGCATGACCGATGCGGAAGGCAAGATCACTTACGCCAACATCATGGATCTGAGCGACGACTACCGCGATGGTTTCGTCGATTCGCTGCGCGTCGACACCGCCGACGCAACCCGAATGGCGGCGACGCGTGCGGACCGCACCAGCGGCAACTTCACGGTCTTCGAGAACGGCGTCTATACCGCTTGCGCCCCTTGCAAGGACGATCCGACGAAGCCGCCGCTGTGGCAGGTCAAGGGTATGCGCATTATCCACGACCAGATCGACAAGATGATGTACTTCGAGAATGCCCAGATCGAGTTCTTCGGCATTCCACTGGCTTATATCCCGTATTTCTCAACACCCGATCCGACCGTGAAGCGCAAGACCGGATTCTTGATGCCGGCCATAACCTCGAATGTGGGATATGGAGTTGGTATTGAAACCCCGTTCTACTGGGCAATTGCTCCCGACTACGATGCGACTTTCAACCCGCGCTTCACCACTCAGCAGGGCGTGCTGATGCAGGCCGAATTCCGTCAGCGCCTGATGGATGGATCCTACCAAATTCGTGCCTATGGCATCGACCAGCTTGATCCCGGCGCTTACGCGGGTCAGCCGGGCGACCGCCAGTTCCGCGGCGGCGTCGAAACAAAGGGCGAGTTCGCGTTGAACGACAAATGGGTGATGGGCTGGGAAGGCATCGCCCTCACCGACCCGAACATATTGTTCGACTACAGCCTGTCCCTTTACAAAGATCCGCTGCAATCGTTCCTGACCCTGCCGACGGAGGCCATTTCGCAGCTCTTTTTGACCGGCGTCGGCAATCGCAGCTATTTCGACGCGCGGACGATCTATTATCTCAGCCTTTCGGGCAATCAGTCTCAGGTGCCTATCGTTGCGCCTGTGATCGACTATTCCAATGTGATCAACCACTCGGTGCTCGGTGGCGAGTTCAGCTACAAGACGAATTTCGTCAACCTAACTCGCGAGAGCGTGGTTTTCGATCCAATCAACACGACGGCGCTCAACAACAACTCATGCTCGCCAACACTTTCGGCTGACCCGGCCAAGAGTATCGTGCCTGCGAACTGCCTGCTCCGGGGCATCCCCGGCACCTACACCAGGCTATCGGGTGAGGTGGATTGGCGTCGATCGTTCACCGATTCGGCGGGCGAAATCTGGACGCCGTTTGCAAGCGTCCGCGCCGACGCGATCAACGCCGACATCTCCAATCAGCCCGGCGTTGCGAACTTCCTGCCCCCAGGCGAGACCCAGGCCCTGCGCGTGATGCCCACGGTAGGTCTCGAATATCGCTATCCCTTCATCAACGTTCAGCCGTGGGGTACCACGACCGTCGAACCGATCGCGCAGGTTATCATCCGTCCCAACGAGCCCTATGCGGGCAAGTTGCCCAATGAGGACTCGCAGAGCTTTAATTTCGACACCAGCAATCTTTTCAGCGTGGATAAATTCTCAGGCTATGACCGCGTCGAAGGCGGCGGGCGCGCCAATGCCGGTGTGCAGGCAACCACGCAGTTCGATCGCGGCGGCTCGGTCACGGCGGTGTTCGGGCAGTCCTATCAGCTGTTTGGCCTGAACTCCTTCGCGGTGCAGGACGTGACCAATACCGCGGTTGATTCGGGTCTGCAGACCCCCAAATCCGATTACGTAGCCAGCCTCGCCTATTCGCCGAACCGGACTTATACGATCTCGACGCGCGCACGGTTCGACCAAGATACCGGAAACATTCAGCGCTTCGAGGCTGAAGCGCGCGCCAATTTCGATCGCTGGTCGGTCAGCGTGTTGTACGGTGACTACGCCGCGCAGCCGGATATCGGCTATCTGACGCGCCGCGAAGGCATTCTAGTCAGCGGATCCGTCAAGCTTGCCTCGAACTGGGTAGCAACGGGAGCCGCCCGCTGGGACCTCGTGGCAAACCAGATTAACCAATATGTTGTGGGCGCAGGCTACGTCGACGATTGCTTCGTGCTGGCGGCCAATTACGTCACGTCGTTCTCCTATGCGACGGCGACGTCGCCGCCGATACTTGGCCACGCCTTTATGTTACAGCTCGGCCTGCGGACCCTTGCCAACACCAATTCGTCGACGCAATAGGCCGGGACCGGGAACACTCCCGGGAATGAATATCCGGCGCGGCGTTGCCATAACAGGATCGGCTAACGTAGCGATTATGACCATGACTACTACAGTCTTGAGCAGGCTTTCGGCGCTCGTCCTCGGCTGCGGCGCGGCCCTGATCGTGACGGCAACCTGGTCACCGGCATATGCGCAGGTCGCCGTTATGGTCAATGGCGAACCCATCACCAATTTCGACGTCGAACAGCGCAGCAAGTTGCTGATGCTGAGCCTGAAGAAAATGCCCGAGCGGCAGCAGGTGATCGATGAACTGATCGACGAAAAGGTGAAGATCAGGGAGGGGAAAAAGTTCGGAATCGACCCTTCAACAAGCGATATCGATCAATCCTATGCCGCCATGAGTTCGCGAATGCGAATTACCGCGGACCAACTGACAAAATCGCTGGAAAGTCAGGGCATTCGCCCGGACACGCTGAGATCCCGCGTGAGGGCCGAGATGGTTTGGTCCAATCTGATCCGGGGCCGATACAAGGAAAGCCTCCAAATCAGTGAAAAGGACGTCCAGGAAAGAGTTCAGGAACTGGGCGGCACCGAGACATCAACCACCCAGAGCTTCGAGTACAAGATGCAACCGATCGTGCTCGTGGTTCCGCGGGGATCCGCGCCCGAGGCGGTAGAAACCAGAAAAAAGGAGGCCGAGGCTCTGCGCGGTCGCATTCAGACCTGCGCCGAGGCGAACGCGTTCTTCAAATCGATGCAAAACGCGGCGATACGCGAGTCCGTGACCAAGACCTCGGCCGACATACCGGCCCCGCTTCGCGAAGTGCTCGACAACACCCCGATCGGACATTTGACCCCGCCCGAATTGACCAAACAGGGCGTGGAGATGGTGGCGTTATGCAGCAGGGATCCGACCACCGTCGACACGCCGAAAAAGCGGGAAATCCGGGACAAGATGTTCGCCGAAAAATTCGAAGCAAAGTCGAAATCGTACCTGCAGGAAATCCGCAGAGCCGCGATGATCGAATATCGTTGACGAATGGCAAAGCCTCTCGCGCTGACATCAGGAGAGCCCGCAGGTATCGGGCCCGACATCACCATCAAAGCCTGGCTCCGCCGCGACGAACTCAAGCTCCCGGCCTTCTACTTGCTCGGAGATCCAGATTCGCTCAGTGACCGGGCAAGGGCACTTGGTCTCAATGTCAGGATCGCGAGGGTTCGCGCCGAGGAGGCACACCATAAATTCGCAGGCGCTCTCCCAGTCGTCTCCACCGGCCAGGTAGCGACCGCCCAGCCAGGCACGCCAGATGACACAAGCGCAGGCGCCGCGATGGCCTCGATTCGCCAGGCGGTCGGCGATGTTATTGCGGGGCACGCCAGCGCCGTCGTAACCAATCCGATCGCCAAGAACGTTCTCTACCGCGCGGGATTCCGTCACCCCGGCCATACCGAGTATCTCGCCGAACTGGCGACGACCGCAGGCCGCACGCCGCAGCCCGTCATGATGCTGTGGTCGGCCGCCCTCGCCGTGGTACCGGTGACGATCCATGTTTCGCTGCGTGATGCACTCGCCCAGCTCTCCACTGACCTGATCGTCACAACGGCGCGCATCGTAGTCGCGGGCCTGAAGGCCCGCTTCGGCATCGCCAATCCGCGCCTTGCGGTATGCGGTCTCAATCCACATGCCGGCGAGGACGGCTCCATCGGCACCGAAGACAAAACCGTCGTGGCGCCCGCCGTCGAGATTCTGCGCCGCGAAGGCATCGCGATCAGGGGACCCTTGCCCGCGGACACCATGTTCCACAAGGCGGCACGCCGGACCTATGATTGCGCCATCTGCATGTATCACGATCAAGCGCTGATACCGGTCAAGACGGTATCGTTCGAGGACGCGGTCAACGTCACGCTGGGATTGCCGTTCATCCGTACCTCGCCCGATCACGGCACGGCCTTCGACATCGCCGGGACCGGCAAGGCAAATCCGTCGAGCCTGATCGCCGCCCTTCGGCTCGCCGCCCGGATGGCCGCGGCCCGGCCGGTATGAGCGCAATCGACGACCTCCCTCCGCTTCGCGAGGTTATTCGCCGGCACGCCTTGTCGGCTCGCAAATCGCTCGGCCAGAACTTTCTTCTGGACCTCAACCTGACCGCAAGAATTGCGCGCGCGGCGGGTCCCCTCGAAGATGCGACGGTCGTCGAGATCGGCCCCGGCCCCGGCGGGTTGACGCGCGCGCTGCTGGCTTTGGGCGCGCGCCACGTGATTGCGGTGGAGCGTGACCAACGCGCCCTTCCTGCCCTTGAAGAGATTTCGAAGCGCTACCCGGGGCGGCTCGAGATCGTCTGCACCGACGCGCAGCAGTTCAATCCACGCCCCCTGCTCGGCTCAACCCGCGCCAAAATCGTCGCCAATCTCCCCTACAACATCGCGACCGCGCTGTTGATCGACTGGCTGTCGATCGAACCGTGGCCGCCCTGGTACGACATGATGGTGCTGATGTTCCAACGCGAGGTGGCCGAACGCATTGTCGCGCACGAGAATGACGAAGCCTATGGGCGGCTCGCCGTGCTTGCGAACTGGCGGGCCGAGACGAAAATCCTGTTCGACATTTCCCCGGCCGCCTTCGTGCCGCAACCCAAGGTGACCTCATCGGTGGTGCGCCTGGTGCCGCGTCCCTCACCGGAAATCTGCGATCGCCGGGCGCTGGAGCAGGTCGCGGCAGCCGCATTCGGCCAGCGACGGAAAATGTTGCGGCAAAGCCTCAAATCGCTGGCTGTCGATCCGGCCCGGCTGGTTGCCCCCGCCCAGATCGACTTGACCCGGCGCGCCGAAACCATTCCGGTCGGCGGCTTTGTTGCCATGGCGCGCGAATTGACCAATATACGCCGCACCAACTGAATATCGCCATCGGGAGAAATGCCATGCCGCCCATGCGTCGCCAATCGCTCGTCAAATTCGACGCGCCGCTGTGCGAAACCATCGTCGAGACGCCGAAACCGGTGGCGCGGGAGGTGCTGGTCCGGATCGAGCGCTGCGGACTTTGCCATTCGGACCTTCACATTCAGGACGGCTATGCCGATCTCGGCGGCGGCAAGAAACTCGACACCACGCGCGGGATGCAATTGCCGTTCACGCTGGGCCACGAGATCGCCGGGATCGTCGAGGAAGCAGGTCCCGATGTTTCAAAGGACCTGATCGGAAAAAGGAGAGCGGTCTTTCCGTGGATCGGCTGCGGCCAATGCCGTGAATGCCTGCAAGGCGATGAAAACCTCTGTGCCAAACAGCGGTTTCTCGGCGTGAGCATCGATGGTGGATTCGCAAGCCATGTATTGGTGCCCGACGCAAAATATTTGCTGGATTACGATCCGTTACCGGTCAACCAGGCCGCCACCTTGATGTGCTCCGGCGTGACCGCCTATGGCGCGCTCAAGCGCCTGGTCGATCGGCCGCGACAGCGCAACCTGCTCCTGATCGGCCTCGGTGGCGTCGGCATGATGGGGCTCGCCTTTGCGCAGGCCATGTTCGGGCAAAAGATTTCGGTCGCGGATCTGAGCGCCGCCGCGCGTGAAGCGGCGCTGCAGAATGGCGCGGCGGTCGCCTACGATCCTGCCGAAGCCGACGTGGCCAAGCGGATCATCAAGGAAACCGAGGGCGGGTTCGACGAAATCGTCGATTTCGCCGGCAACGACAAATCGATGTCCTTTGCAGTGTCGGTTCTCGCCCGCGGCGGCAAGATCGTCGTATCCGGCCTGATGGGCGGCAATTTCAGCCTGCCGATGGTGCAATGGATCTACAAGCGCATGACCATCGAGGGCTTCATGGTCGGAACGCTGGCCGAGGCGCAGGAATTGCTGGCGCTTGCCCGCGCCGGCAAGATCAGACCGACGCCAATGAGGGAAGAGCCGATGGCTGATGTCCAGAAATGGATCGACGCGTTGCGGGCGGGAAAAGTCATTGGGCGCATCGTGCTCAAGAACTGAAGCGAAGGGTATCGTCGCCTCGCCGGTTGCGAAGATGGAGACTCTCATGGCCTCCGGAGTTCATTCGACACTGGCCGCGCTTGCGGCGCTCGCCATCGCCGCAAGCCCCGCTCCGGCGCAGAAGTCGTATGGTCCCGGCGCCGCCGACACCGAAATCAAGATCGGGACCACCACGCCCTTCAGCGGCCCCGCATCGGCCTATTCCGCCGGGGCGGTTTCCATCGCTGCCTACTTCGCAATGCTGAACGACCAGGGCGGTGTGAACGGACGCAAAATCAATTTCATCAGCCTGGACGATGCATACAGTCCGCCCAAGACGGTCGAGCAGATCAGACGTCTGATCGAAAGCGATGAGGTACTGTTTCTCGTAAACACAGTCGGCACCGCGACCAACATGGCGGTGCTCAAATACATCAACCAGAAGAAAGTGCCTCACCTCTTTGTCGGCTCGGGCGCAACGATCTTCAACGATCCCGAGCATTTTCCATGGACGATGAGCTGGACACCGCACTATTCCTCGGAAGGTGAAATCTACGCCAGATACGTTCTCTCCGTCAGACCTGACGCCAGGGTTGCGATCATCTCCCAGAATGACGACCTTGGACGCGATTACCTCCTGGGATTCAGGCGGGGACTTGGCGACCGGGCCTCCTCGATGATCGTTTCGGCGCTGACCTACAACACCAGCGATCCGACGATCGATTCCCAGATCGTTTCCCTGAAGGCCTCCGGCGCGGACGTGTTGTTGATTGCCGCGGTGCCCAAATTCGCCGCGCAGGCGATCCGCAAGGCCTATGACATCGACTGGCATCCGTTGAAATTCGTCGTCGGCGTCGGCTCGTCGATCGCCGGCGCAATCCGTCCGGCCGGGTTCGAAGCCTCAAAGGGTGTCATCTCCGCGGCCTACCAAAAGGACCCCGCCGATCCCCAATGGAAGGACGACCCGGCCATGAAGGCCTGGAATATCTGGATGGACAAGTACAATCCGCGAATCGACAAGAGCGACTATTACGCCCCCTATGGCTACAACATCGGTTTCGCGGTGGTGCAAATCATCAAGCAATGCGGCGACGATCTGACGCGCGAGAATGTCATGAGGCAGGCCTCCCATCTGGACATGGAGCTACCCATGCTGTTGCCCGGGATTCGCCTGAGAACCACCCCGGCTGACCTCCGTCCGATCAAGCAGATGCGTCTGGTGCGTTTCGATGGCGAGCGCTACGTGCTGTTCAGCGACGTCCTCGCCAGCGAGTGAGAGGACGCCGGGGCAACCCAAAGGTTGCCGTTTGGTGCCGTGGCAGGTCTCTCCGGCAAAGACGCCGAGCCCGAATTAAGCCCCATGCTGTCCGAATTTGCGGCGTATTGCGACCCAAGTTTTTGGGGAGATTTGGCATGTGAAAAGTATTGCGTATCACGGAGATGTCCATGCCAGGACGGATCGCGAAATTCGTGTCAGCCACCTTCGCCAGCATTCTCGCAGGCACCCCGCTCCTAGCAATATCGCACAGCGAAACGGTCGCGGCGGATAATTGCATTTCCGCTCCTGGCGGCGATGCGCCCCAGGGCAGCCATTGGTACTACCACATCGAACACGGCACTAACCGCCATTGCTGGTATCTGCGCGAGGGAGGCGAGCGGCTGTCGCAAGCCCCACCTCAGAATATTTTGCCGCCAGCGAAGCCGCCTGCGCCGCAAGCAGAGCCAGCCTCGCAACGTGCGGTGGCCAACGCGCGAGCCGAGCTGCCGCCGAACCGCAACGACGGGCTAAATGCCGCTCCGCCCGCGGCTGCGGCGGCGCCCAATCCCGCCGCCCCGCGAGCGAATGTGTTTGAGGCAAATCCGTTACCGGCAACCGTCGCTTCGCGCTGGCCCGAGCCATCGGCGGTAAGTCCGCCATCCGATCCACGACCCGCGACGAGCAGCCTGGCGGCCAACACGCCGACAGATCCGGTTGCCACACCGGCGCCCGACGCAGCCGCGGTCCCTTTCGCCACCGCGGATACCTCTTCGCACCGACAGCGTGAGACGAGTCCGACATTGCTGGCCGCCATTGTCGGCTCCTTGATGCTCGCGAGCATCACCGGCGTGCTCATCTCCAGATTCGGCCGCGCGCGACGGCCGCGACGCCCGCCCGTTCGTCCGCGACGCGGCCCGGTGTGGGAACGCACCGATGACGACCGCATCGTGCTATCGGATGATCGAGGCGCGCCACACCTCGTACGCGAGCCTCGATTTGCCCGCGGCGCCGCTCGCGTAAGCAAACCCAATGACCGGACGGCGGAATTTTACGCGCGGATATCCCGAGGAGCGCGGAGGTAAGGTTAGACTATTTCTCCAATTGCCGCTGCAATTCCCGTACAAACGTCGTCAGGCCGGTGCGGCGCTCGCGCTTGAGCCGTTCGGCCTTCAGAATCGACTGCACCTCGGCAAACGCGTCGTCGATGTTGTGATTGATGACGATGTAGTCGTATTCGGCCCAGTGGCTGAGTTCGTGCGTCGCGCGGCTCATGCGGGAACGGATCACCGCATCGCTATCCTGCGCACGGCTGTGTAACCGCTTCTCAAGATCGTCCGCCGACGGCGGCAGAATAAAAACGCTCACCACATCCGCCCGGGCCTTCTCACGCAATTGTTGCGTGCCTTGCCAGTCGATATCGAACAGCACGTCCTGTCCGGCTGAAAGGGCCGCCTCGACCGGCGCACGCGGCGTGCCGTAGCGATTGTCGAATACGGTGGCCCATTCCAGCAATTCGTTGTGCTTGGCCATCTGCTCGAACCTGGATTTGTCGACGAACAGATAATCGCGGCCGTCGACTTCTCCGGGCCGCATCGGCCGCGTCGTCGCCGACACCGACATCCTCAGGCCGGGCATGCGATCGATCAACAGCCGTGACAGCGTAGTCTTTCCCGCGCCTGACGGCGAGGACAGCACGAACATCAATCCACGCCGCTCAACGCCGTCAAAGCCGTGACCGTCAGCCGCCATGGTTCACTCCAGATTCTGGACCTGCTCGCGGAATTGCTCCACCACGTTCTTCATTTCAAGACCGGTATTGGTCAATTCGATATCGTTGGACTTGGAGCAGCAGGTATTGACCTCGCGATGGAATTCCTGCGCGAGAAAATCGAGCCGCCGCCCCACCGGCCCGCCCTTGGCGATCATTTCGCGGGCCTGCGCGATGTGCGAGGCGATTCGATCGAGCTCTTCGCGAATGTCGGCCTTGGTCGCAATCAACAGCGCTTCCTGATTGAGCCGATCCGGGTCAAACCGGTCGGATGATTCAAGCAGGGCCGTGATCTGCTCGGCAAGCCTCGCCTTGATCGCATCGGGTTTGCGGCCCGGCGCTGCCTCCGCCTTTCTGGCCAACCGCTCGATCTCGTCCATTCGCTGCGACAGAATCTGCCCGAGCGAGACGCCTTCGCGCCGTCGCATCTCGACGAGATCGCCAAGCGCCTGATCGAAAGCCGCCGCCGCGGCGTCCTTGGCGGCCTTGTCTTCCGCCTCGTCGCTTTCCGGTTCGACAATCTCGATGACGCCCTTGATCGCCAGAAGCCCGTCGATGCTGGGCGCCACCGCATCGATCTTGCCGGCGAGCACGCCGGCGACCCGCACGATCGAGGCCAGGATTTCCTCGTTGACGCGGACGGTCGATGCGGCGTTGGTTCGCTTGACGTTCAGATTGGCGTACACCGTGCCACGCGACAGCACCTCGCCGGCACGCTTCTTGGCAAATGCCTCGAGTTCGTCCCACCCCTGCGGCAGACGCAGGCGAAGGTCGAAGCCCTTGGCGTTAACCGATTTCAATTCCCATTCGAACGCGTAAGGTCCGCTGGCGCCATGGCTTCGGGCAAAGCCGGTCATGCTCGACAGTGCCATCGCGTAACGTTCTCCGAAAAAAGGGGGCTAGAGATTCGCAAGCCCCAATATCGCGAGCTTAGCGCGTATTGGGCAAAAGTGGAATTTGCCGGCAGCTTCGCGACCTGTCCGTTACTGCTGGACCACGGGGGGCACCGCTGTCGATTGCGCCGCGCCTTGCCGGGGCGGAGCGGCGGGGCGCACAGGCTTCTTTGCCGGGGCCGGCTTTGCCGTCGCGGCCGTGGGGTTCGCATCGACCGGTGCACCCGCCGCCGGTGCGGGTTCTTCGGCCGGTTCGACCGTGTCGTTCTGGATTTGCTTTTCGATCGCCCGGAGCTTGGCGACGTTTTTCTGGTGCTGATCGTAGGAGTCGCTGAAGGCG
>Ga0210401_10002509_pt1 | contig 20309 bp, 16 predicted proteins | sample IncBWH32MmetaG_FD_150866 | JGI IMG/M metagenome (GOLD analysis project Ga0210401, IMG submission 150866) | Forest soil microbial communities from Barre Woods Harvard Forest LTER site, Petersham, Massachusetts, United States - Inc-BW-H-32-M | ecosystem: Environmental > Terrestrial > Soil >... | reverse complement strand
GGCTTCATCGGCGGTGAAAAATTCAAGCTTGGGAGCGGCGGGCGATTGCGCGGCGTTTCGAGCGTGGCTGGCGGCGGAGAGCAGCGCGGGCCAATGGGCGGAGACCCAGACAGCGGTCAGGCTACTACACGAACGCAATAAAAAATCACGACGGCCGAGATCGTTGGTCATAAATGAAGAGACGCGACGCTGTTGGGAATGTAAGCTGCGACCCTATTCGCGTCAAGGGAAAACGGCGAATCGAGAATATTCAAAACTCGCATGATGGACGCGCCAAAATGGCTGGTTTGCGGTGTACAACGCGGGTAGTGTACGATTTCGCGAACCCTAAAAGGCGAAATTGCTCGCGAGTGCGAGAGTCCGGTGAGAGGCACCGGATCTTCTTGAGGTAAATGACGCACGCATGGCTACGCTCACAGGCGGAATCGGTAAGGGAAGCAAGTGGCTGCTCGACAAAATTGTTGGCGCGCTGGCCGCCACAGGCGTCAATCCCAATTTTCTGACATTTCTGGGCCTGGTGGTTAACTTTATTGCGGCGGCGACTTTCGCCGTCGGCCATTTCTTTACCGGCGCGCTGATTATTTTTTTCGCAGGCTTCCTCGACATGCTGGACGGACAAGTGGCGCGACGCCAGAATCGCGTTACCGCATTCGGCGCGTTCTACGATTCCACTCTGGATCGCTACGCCGACATGGCGTTGTACATGGGCCTCTTGGTTTTTTACTCCGTCAGCGGCCGCACTCCATACGTAGTGCTCGCAGCAGTGGCAACGGCGGGTTCAGTGATGGTCAGCTACGCCCGCGCGCGCGCGGAATCGCTGATTCCACTATGCAAAGTCGGATTCATGGAGCGGCCAGAGCGCTTAGTGCTGCTGATCATTGGTGGCATTTTCAATCGCATGGCGCCAGTGTTATGGGTGATCGCAGTCGTTTCAACGGTCACGGTGATTCACCGCATCGTCTATACGTGGCAGGAAACTCGCGCTGGACGCACTCTTCCCGGCATTCGCCTTTCACTTTAATCAGGCTCACTCCTCTCCCTTTAGACGAGCTTCCAGAGGTGCGGACATGATTGCCCTGATCTTGTCCCGCAACGCGGGAACGTGTTCTTTCGACAGGCCCTTGGTTTCAATCGTGTCGTGCAGGACGACCGTGACCATAGCAGGCCACAGCATCCAGTGCCCCGTGCGGTGATGTTGGAACGATCCGACTAGGCTGACAGGAACGATGGGGACGCCGAGTTGCTGCGCCACGCGGAAGCCGCCATCCTGGAAAGGACTCAAGTGCCCGTTACGCGTGCGCATCGCTTCGGGAAAGATGATCAGGCTGGTGCCGCCGTCGATGGCGTCTTGCGTCAACCGCCACATGCGTTTCAGATCGGACGAACGGCGCACATCCGGAACGGGCACGTTGCCAAATCGCCTCATCAGCCAGCCGTACGCCGGAATCTTGAAATGAGATTCGAGCTCCCAGCCCCGCACGTATTGAGGAATGGCGCAGTACAGCATGAAGGGATCGAACAGATTGACGTGATTCACCATGAAGAAGCAGGTGCGCTGAGGGTCGAAATTCGGCGACCTCTGCACTTCGACTCGCACGCCAGAAAGAAATGCAATACGGCGGCAGAAAGCGCGTTGCAGCCAATCGTGTTTGCGCGGATCGAGGAAGATGCCGAGAAACACAAGGACGGGCGCCGCAACAAAAAAATGCAGAATGCTGAGAACCCAAAGCACGGCGCTGCGAAGCACGAGCAGTGCGTGCTTCATATATAGATATCCACGGCAGCGGGAATTATATCCAGCGAGCGGCATTCCAGCGTCGCGATTTCGCCATCGATCATCACGTCAACCGGAACGGGCACGTTGAATTCAACGTGACGCACTCCGCGACGTGTAGCTAACGGGTGCTGGATGTGCGTCCCGTCATAAAGCCTTGGAAGCATGCGCATCAACCCGAATCGGCCGATAGGCCCCCATCGCACGAACTCGATCAGCCCGTCGGCGGGGTCAGCGCTAGGAGCGATCAGCATGGTGCCGCCGGTGTACTTGCTGTTGTTAAATGTCAGGAACAGGCAGCGTCGCTCATCCCACTCTTTGTCCGCGTCGCAGCGAAGCGCGAAGGCGCGGCGGCGCAATTGCGCGATGCGCACAAAAACGCCGAGCAGGTAACCGAGATGGCCCAGAGACTTGAAATAGCGATTCGTAAGTGCACCGACGTCTGCGGTGAAACCCACGCTGAGAAGATTGAACGAGTAAATCTGGCCGTCTGCATGTGTCAGGCGGAGAAGATCGACAGGGCGCTTGCGATCCGCCAGGATGGCTTGCAAGGAAGATTCCACGCCGTCGTTTGTGAAGTCACGCAAGAAAGAATTGCCGGTGCCCAGCGGCAAAAACCCCAGGGAAATACGCTTCGGCGGGCTGCCCCCGGAAAAAATGCCGTTAAGAATTTCGTGCGCGGTGCCGTCACCACCGACGGCGATGAAGCGCCGATAGCCCTGGCTATATCCTTCGCGCGCGAGATCGACGGCGTGGCCCGTCCCGGTGGAAGCGATAACGTCAACGGCGATTCCCCCTTCGCGCAGACGCGCCAGCGCCGGTCCCGCGAGCTTCGCGGAGCGGCCGCCACCTGCAGCGGGATTTACGATAGCCAAAAAGCGTGGCAACGAGCGTTCCATCGCTATCCGAAATTTTCCTCGACTTCACTTTTCACAGAGAAAAATCAAGCCCTACGCCGCGCCAAACAACAACTGTAGCCGCCCTCTCGGAGAGGGCGGGGTTTAGACGCAACTTCAACCCAGCCGCAACAATGCAAGCAGGAACTCTACAACGTCACAAAGGCTGAATCGTGGCGGCACGATCGAGCTTGGCCAGCCGCTCCGCCAGAATGTTCCTTTTAATCTTAAGCGAAGCCGTGCGCGGAAAATCCTCTTCGTAAAAGATGATTCCATGAATGCGCTTGTAATTGAGCAGGCGGCTGTTGAGGAGCGAGACAGTTTTGCGCAAGTCTTCGGTGACAGTTTGGCCCGGCTCCAAATGAATGACCAGGACAAGTTGTTCGCCGGTCATCGAACGCTGGGGCCAGATGTAGTTAGCGGCGAACACGCAAAATTCCTTGACCGTCAGGCTCTCGAAGACCGCTTCAATATCTTCGGGATAGATGTTCTTGCCTTCCTCGGTGACGATCATATTTTTCTTGCGGCCGAAGAGTTGGAGATGGCCGGCGGGATCGAAACGTCCGAGATCGCCGGTCTTGAGCCAGCCATCCACGATCGCCTCGGCGGTGAGTCCCGGCTCGTTCAGGTAACCAGACATCACCGTCTTGCTGCGCACGAAAACTTCGCCGATGCCGTCCTTGTCGGGTTCGACGATGCGGACTTCCATACCGGGAAGCGGCTTGCCGACAGTGTCAGCGCGAAACGGACGGAGATCGTTTACGGTAATTGCGGTGCCCGCCTCGGTCAGGCCATAGCCATTGGCAACGGGAATGCCGAGGTCGTGGAAAAACTGGAGCGTTTGCGGTTCGGTGAACGCGCCACCCACGATGATCGCGCGCAGTTCGCCGCCGAAGCCCGCGTGAACTTGCTTCAGCAAAAGACGGCTGACTCCGAGGCGCGGCTTACTCTTTGTGAGCGCTCGGTTCGCCGAGACCAGCGCGTCGAAGATTTTTCGTTTGCCCGAAGGCAGCGCGTCGAACCGCGCCTGCAAACCCTTTTGCAAATTCTTCAGGATGAGCGGCACGAGGCTCACGTAAGTGATTTTATATTTTGGAAACGCGTCGCGCACGAATTCCGGCCGCAGCGTGCGCAGATGAACCACCGTCGCGCCGCAGATGAACGGGCCGAAGAACCCGACCATGAAGTCGATGGCGTGATTCGTGGGCAGAATACTCAGATAGCGAAAGCCCGGCTCGAAGGGATACAGCGAGGTGAGCGCAACGCATTGTTCGAGATAATTTTCGTGCGTCATCATGCAGCCCTTAGGGCGCCCGCCCGTTCCGGAGGAATACACAATCGTGGCGACGTCCTGGCGCGTGCGTGAGACAAACGTGGAGGCCACGTTGTTGGCAAGCGCGTCTTCCCATCGGCCGGCGCCCGCCAGATCAGCGTTCGACGGCGCTTCGGTGACCAAAATGGTTCGCAGTTTTGTCGTGGCAGAGCGGCCACTGGAGGCCGCGAGCTGGCGCCAGATCGGATATTCGGTAATCAGCACGCTTGCGCCCGAGTGCGTCAGAAGTTGCCACTGCTCATCCGGCGTCAGCTTGTAGTCGAGCGGAACGAGAATGCCCCCACAGAAGAAAATGGCGTAAGCCGAGATGAGCCACTTCGACTGATTCGTCATGATGATCGCGGCGCGATCGTTCGCCTCTAAGCCTGCCTGCTGCAACGCGCTGGCAAGCGGCAGCGCGCGGTTTTTGAAGTCGCGATACGTCAGGCGTTCTTTTTCGCGGTCACGATCCGATTCAATCAGGCTGATTTCGTTCGCGAATTGGTCCAGCGCATCCTTCAGCGCCGCGCCGATGGATTGGTACTTGGCGAGATCCAGCATTACAGGCGGGATTGGATCCGCGAGGCCAAGGTGCGGAAGTCGCTGACCCCTTGGACTTCGTAATCGGGCAGCTCAATGTTGAAGTGGTTTTCGATGCGACTCAGAAGTTCGAGCGTCTGCAGGCTGTCGATCCCTAACTTCTTGAAGAAGTCGTCGTCCGGCGAAAGCGTGCCTGCAGGCACGTTGAAGTGCTTGGACGCCAGATCCAGAATTTCCTGTGTCGTCTGATCAATAGTCCGCATGTGGATAAGTCAATTTATCACTCTCGCGCCCGGAAGGAAAACGACTCGGCCGAGAGGTAATGGTCAGGTTCCGATCATCGGACTTATCGAGACTTACCGCACGGTCCGAAGATAACTTCCGAGTAGCCGACAACTCAGTCGGAGTATGTGGCTCCCTACAATGCTCCGCAAGCATCACAAGCTTTCGCCAGAGAACCTGCGAACGCGGTCCCTCCACTAACAGCTCGCTTCCGATAAAGCACTAACCGTTTATCGGGATTGGGCCGAGATTCGACGGGGAGAATGCATCAATTTGAAAGGAGCGACAGGATGCTCTTTGCTAGGGACAGAACCTTTTCTCGATCCACGATAAGTCCCTATTTATCGACATGTGGATCGATTGCGTGCAGTCGGATAAGAACACGGATGCGCGTCCCGTGGGATGCGTCGGATTCGACCGAGAGGTGGCCTCCGACGAGCTGGAGCCGTTCTCGCATGCTGATTAGACCGAGGCCGGGAGCTTGCTTCGTGGAGTCTGGGTTGAATCCGGCGCCGGAGTCCGAGATGCAAAGCTCGATTCGATCGTCATGCCCAGAGAGCTCGACTTTGGCCGACGCCGCTCCGCTGTGCTTGACGACATTCTGCAAAGCTTCCTGCGCGATTCGAAACAGGCACAGGGCCACATCCTCCGGCAGCCGTGCGGGAATGCCATGTTGGTCAAAGTGAATCTGTAGGTTGTGCTGAACAGAGAGATCTCTGCAGAGGCTCCCGACGGAAGGCACGAGGCCTAGAAGATCCAGATTGGAGGGATGGAGCTGCTGGGAGATGTTGTGGAGGCTGGAGGAAACTTGGGTGGCCACTTCGGCGATGCTTTGGAGTTGTTCCCGGGCGCCGGACCAAAGGCCAGAAAGGTACTGCTCGAGCTGGCCGAGGCCGATATGGAGGATCGCCATCCGTTGATTCAAATCGTCGTGTAGCTCGGTGGCAAGGCGGGTGCGCTCCTGCTCGTGCGCCGCAATCAACCGGCGGCTCAAGGTGGACAGAGTTTCTTCTGCGAGCTTGCGCTCGGTGACATCCGCCACGAGGCTAACCACGCGCAGCAGGTTACCTTGCGCGCCGAAGAAGGCGCGCCCGGTTTCCTCGAGCCAAACAACCGTACCGTCTGGGCGCAAAACGCGGTAGCTGATTTGAAGCGTCGGGTTCTCAGGAGTAAGCGCGGCAGCTGAAGCGACTAACTTCTCGCGGTCATCTCGATGAACGCTGGCCAACATTTGTTCATAGGTGCTGTTGGCGGGCGCATCGGTCCAGCCGAGGACATCGGCGCTCTCGACGGATCGCACGATCACATTGGTTGCGGCGTCCCATTCCGACGTATACATCTTTCCGGCTTGGGTGGCGAGACGCAGGCGCTCCTCGCTCCCACGGAGGGCTTCTTCCGCTTTTTTGCGCCGGGTGATGTCCGCAGTGACGGCGAGCACATACGGCTCGCCCTCGATTTCGATGAGCTGCGCGGAAGTTAAGGCGGTACGGAGGTTGCCATCTTTCGCGCGGTACTGGCACTCGACGTTGCGAACAGTGCCTCCGGCGAGAAGGCGGTTTGTCAGTTCCGTTCTTTGGCCGGGATCCACGCAGACAACGAGATCAGCGGGTGTCCGTCCAATCACTTCCTCACGGCGAAACCCGGTGCAATGCTCATAATTCTCGTTGACCTCGATGTAACGTTCGCCCCGGGCGCTGGTCAGAGTGAGCACCAGGGGGCTCTCGCGGAATGCTTTGGAGAACTTCTCTTCCGATTTCTTCAGGGCTTCCGTAGCCTGTTTGCGCTGTGTAAGTTCGCGAACCACGGTCACGATGTAGCCACGGTCCAGCCGGACGTATTTGATATTGATTTCGACGGGGAAGGTCGAGCCGTCCTTGCGGCGGTGGCGAGATTCGATGATCGCGAAACCTGACTGACGCAACTTCCGGTCAACTTGGTTGCGCACAGAATCGTTGAACGCGGGATTGATATCGTAGGCAGTCATGGACAACATTTCCTGGCGGGTATAGCCAAGGTCGAGGCAAGCTTTCTCATTGACATCGAGGAAGCGGCTTAGACCCTTCGGCCTATAGAAGAACAAGGCCGCGGCGGATGCCCAAGGCCACGGCCTCGGTGCGACTCGCTGCGCCGAGTTTGCCGAGAATCGAACCAACGTGGAACTTTGCGGTGTGATCGGAAATGTTGAGTCGCGCCGCGATTTCTTTGTTGCCCAGTCCCGCGGCCAGCATTTGCAGGACTTCGCGCTCGCGCCTGGTTAACGGCTCGGCGAGTTCGCTTAGCGATTGGGAGGCAGGCGTCGCGGCGGGTGCGAGGGCGTCGATTTCCGCGGCGTGCAGCACCAGAAGCCCCGCGGTGACCGCTTGGAGCGCGGCGAACAATTGATTGGAGGTGACGTCGGCGGGCAGGACCGCGCGGACTCCGGAGCGAAACGCGTCGCGAGACGCGGAATGAGATTCGGCGTTGGGAGCTTCCGCCGGCCAGCGATTCCCAGCGAGTAGGACGACGGGAATTTCCGACGCGAGGTCAGACCGCGCCAAGGAATCGAGCATGGATTCGGTGCTCTCGCCGGAAGCGTCGACAACCAGCGCATCTGCCTCGCTGTCAGGGAACGCGTCAGCAAGACCATCGACGTCGGAGAAGCTCCCAGCCACTTCAACGCCGCGATGCGCGAGGAGATTTTGCAACCCGGCACGCGCCAGCGAAGAAGCTCCGACGATGAAGACGCGAATCACGCCGCGACGCCGCTCCCCGAAGCCTGGCGACCTGTGGCCTGGCGACCCAGCTGAATCGTTACGCGGCGAATCCGGGTGTAGTCGCCACGAAGAAATTCGAGACGGAGCAGACGCGGGCCTTCCCCGCGCAGCGCTCGGGATAAATCGTCAAGTAGGGTGAATGGGTGGCCTTCGGTTCCCAGCAAGATGTCGCCGGGCAGGAGCGAGGCTCGAGCTGCGGGACTCCCAGCCTCGACTTCGAGCACAACCAGCCCGAATCGCTTTGCCACACGGCCACCGGAATTGGGGACTTGTACGGGATAGAGCGTGACTCCCAGCCAGCCGTCCCGTGCTTCATGATTTGAACGCGCGCCAGAGAGAAAGTCGGAGACAACGTTACTGGGGATCGCGAGGGCCAAGCGGCCGGCGACCATCGTGTTGATTCCGATGATGCGCCCGGCAGCGTCGGCGAGCGGGCCGCCGGAGTTTCCGGGCGCCAGGCGGACGCCGGCCTGCACCCACGATTGCGGGCCGAGACCCGGAAGCGGGCCGACGGCGTGGACCACTCCCGTGGTGAGTGCCCCGACAAACCCCAGGGGATTGCCGATGGCGATCGCGAGTTCACCGGGCCGCACACGCGAGGAATCCGTGGGAGATGCCGCAGGGAGATTCTTGGCATTGACGCGGAGCGTCGCGATGTCGCGAACTGGATCGGAGGACACGAGTGCCGCGTCGAGTTCGCGACCATCCCAGAGCTGGACGCGGAGTTGCGCACGGCGGGCGACGTGCGCGTTGGTGACGATGATGCCGTCGCTCGACCAAATTACGCCGGAGCCGTTGCCTCGCGGGCCCGCTTGGATGAGAACCGTGGAGCGGCGGAGACTCTCCGCGATTTCGCCGAAGCTGGTGACGGCCATGTTATGCGGCTCCGTGAGTGCGTTCGCCGACTACAACCTGGGTTTCCTGAAATGTACCGCCGCGGACGAAGCCAAGTGTCAGTGATTTGCCGATCGCGGCGCCCTGGAGTTGGGAGTGAACGTCCTCAAGGCGAGCGACCGGTTGGCCGGAGAGAGACACAATGATGTCGCCAATCACCAGGCCGGCTTTGTGGGCCGGGCTTTCCGATTCCACCTCGAGAATGATAGCCGCAGTCTTTTGCTCGCGATGCAAGGATTGGCGCAGGGCGTCGGGCAGGCGCACGGGTTGGAGGCCGACGCCGAGATAGCCGCGCGGGATGCGCCCTTTCTGCAGGAGCGTGTCGACCACGGTGTTGACGGTGGACGCCGGGACGGCGATTGCGCCGAAACGTGCGAAGCGTGGCGTGGCGATGCCGAAGATGCGGCCTTGCGCGTCAACCGCGGCGGCTCCCGCGGCGGTCGGCGATAGCGCAACGTCAAGACGGATGTAAGGAGCAAGTGATGCGCCGGTCCAGGTCTTGCGTTCGATTGCTGCGAGACTCACTACGCCGAGCGCGGCGACTGGGCCGCTGGCGCGCGTGCGGCCGACGACGAGCGTGAGACTTCCGGGCTTGATGGCGCCCGCATCACCAAATTCGGTTACGGGCGTCTCGGCTTCCGCGCATTTCAGGACCGCGAGATCGGTCGAAGGATCGCGACCGGCGAGTATCGCGGGGACGACGCGGCCGTCGGCGAGTGTGACGTGAATCTCGTCGTCGCGGTGCAGCGCGTGTTCGGACGTGACGACAATACCCGAGCGCCAGATGACGCCGCTGGACGAGCCGCGCGCTTCGGCATGAACGGCAACAGTGTTCTTTGCAGCGCGATCCGTGGCTTGCGCCAGTGCATCTGAAAGTTCAATAAGTTGTGAAGACATATACAACCTCCTTGAACAAGATGCCGGAGTCGCAGGAGCGTCTACATCCGCCGATTGGCTAGGTCGGAGCCTGGAAGGATGGGTAGGTATTGCTGTTTTCGGATGATCTTTCAACGCAAGACCGTGAGAAAAACGGCCGATTCGATGCGACCCGGATTTACGGAGTCGTGCTCTCCATCAGTTCGAGGCGATTACCGAAGGGATCGAAGATGTGGACGCGGCGAAAATTATTGAAGGAGGTATCGGGTTTGGCGGGAAGGCCAGCGCGCCCGCACGCCGCGACGATATTGTCGAGATCATCGACAACAAGCGCTGGATGGGCGCGCTTTGCCGGATGGAAATCGGGCTCGATGCCGACGTGGAGATTCACGGGGCCGGCGACGAACCAGATGCTATTGCGTCCCGCCATTTCAGCAGGCTTCTCGACTTCAGTTAAACCGAGAATTCCGGTGTAAAACTCACGGGCCCGCGTTTCGCCGCCGACGGGAATTGCGATCTGCACGTGGTCGAGGCTAAGGATTGGCATGAGCCTCTGATTGTTGCAGTGGACCGTCGCCGGCCCAGGGAGAAACGCAGAAGTAGCTGCCATGGAGGCCGGATGCCAGGAACATGAGTGCGGCGAGAACAAACAGCGTTAACAGATGAAGGGTTCGGCGTTTCACAGGGGTCCGCTCATTTCACAAGGGCACGCTCATTTGAAAGAGGTGCGCTCATTTCGCAGGGCTACGTTCATTCACGCGGGTACCCTCATTGGATTCGATTCGGAGATGTTCGGTTACTCAGGGTAGATAGGGCATGGCTTCTGTGGACTCGACAAATTTTTTCAGGGCGGCCATGACTTCTTTGCGGGTAAAGAGCCGGCAGAAGAGATCGATTTCGTGGCGGAGTTCTTCGTGCGGAATGGGCTTGATGAATTTTTTGGCGGCGGCGCGGGTGACCGCGTCGAATTTTGTGATTTGAGCGGCGGTGGCTAAGGCGATCTTGCGGGCTTCGCCTTCGGCGGCGAGTTGCGCGACGAGACCGACACCTTGCGCGCGGGTAGCGTTGACGCTGCGGCCGGTGAGCAGCAGATCGCGGACGAAGGCGTTGCCGAGATCGCGCTTCAGGCGGGGTATGCCGCCGAATCCTGGGATGAGTCCGAGGCGAAGCTCGGGGAAGGCGAAGCGCGCCATTTTGTCGGCGACGATGATGTCGCAGGCGAGTGCGAGTTCCAGTCCACCGCCGAAACAGACTCCATGGACCGCGGCGATGGTCACGAAGGGCGCGGCGTCGATGGCGTTCAGGACCGCGTGAATGCGTTCGAGGAACTGGCGGACGCCTGTGAGGCGCTCTTTGGCGGAAAGGGGTGCGGCGCTTTCGTACAGCTCGCGTAAATCGGCGCCGGCGGAGAAACCGTGTTTGCGAGCGCTGGTGATGATGCACGCGGAGGTTTCGGGGGCTAGCGCAGGAAACGCTGCCACGAACTGCTCGAGTTCGGCGAGCATGGCGGTACCGATTTCGTTGGCGGGCTCGCGGTCGAGGGTTAGTTCGAGGACGGAGTCGCACAAGTCCCAGCGCAGCGTTTTGCCGGTAAAGGAAGTCATTCTCGAGAAATCCAGTGGGCCCCGGGAGAGAAGAAGCCGATCAAGCTTACTATAGTCCGGAAGGACCTGAGATGAGCTGCGGGTGGTAATAAGTGCGTTACCCACCTCCCCCCTGTTTTTTGTATGTCTATCGTTCCAAAGGCACTTCAAGCAGCTTGTTTTGATAGAGTTCTGCAAGTATTCATTTTAAAAGACGTATGGGGCTGGTTGCCCGGCACCCTGCAGGAAGGTCTTTAGGCTAAGTGGCAGGGCCATGTACAGCAGCCGGCTGAGCCAACCTCAAAAGGAGAGCACGTCAGGTGGCTTGACGTTTGGGCGTAATTCTCAACGGACTAATGTTACCAAGATAATATTTAACGGTCAAGATATTTTTTGGGTTGGTGTGCGGCGGGGTGCCGGATCAAAGTTCGACAGCCGCGTCCGCGACTGCGAAAGCTGTTCTCATCGCTGCGAATAGGTTGGCATTCTGCGTCCGACTGCGGCACGGGTGAAGCGGTGCCCTGACGAAGAAGCGCGGTCCTTGCTGGGACTTAAAGAGTCTGTGGGGACTGAGAGAAGCAGCCCTCAACGGCTAAAGCCTTGTGCGTTCGGCTTCCGTTACGGCACGGCTGCAGAGGCTGCGGAAAGAGTCCTTCGCTCGGCAGAAGCATTCCGTACGTGCGTTGAAGCTGTGGGACTTGGTCGACGCGCACAGCCAGGAATGGCTGTGCCACGGGGGTTTGCGGAAAAATGCGAGCGATTCCAGGTTGCGGGTTTGAGGTGTCGTGGGTTTGACGCCGGGCGGGGCAAGCCCGCCCCTACGGGGACCTGTCCGGAACCGAGTTGCTAAACCCAGTTGGAGGTGGCGCGGACCGGGGCGCCCGGGGAAATCATTCCGAGCGAAGGGCTTGTATGACGTCGACGCGTGCGGCGCGTGCGGCTGGGAGCATCGAAGCGACTACCGCCGCGCCTAATAGTACAAACGCAGAAACGATCACGGGCAATGCGCCCGGCATTTTTAAGTCGCCGAAATAACTGCCTGCCACGCGCGCAACGACGAACCCGAACGCCGCGCCCGCCAGAACGCCAACGGCAGCCATCACGACGCCTTCCGCGACAACACCTCTGAGGAGATTTTCCGGCGGTGACCCAAGCGCCAAACGGATGCCGAATTCGCGTGTCCGCGCGCTGACAGAAAACGCCAGTACGCCCGCGACGCCCACGACAGCAATCAGCAACGCGACCCCTGCGAACACGCCAAAGACCAGGGAGTTCAAGCGATCTGGCGCAAGCACTTTTGCACGGATGTCTTCGAGAGTGGCGGCGTGCTCAACGGGTTCATCAGCGGACATCTCCCGGATAATTTTTGTTACCGGCGTTACAAGCGAATAAGGATTTGCGGTGGTGTGGATGAAGAGGTGCCCGCCGAACATTGGAGAGTCTGCAAAAGTACCATAAATGGTGGTAATGGGCTGCGGAACGACATGCAGGTCGTCAATGTCGGCGACGACGCCAATGATGCGGTGCGGCCCCTTGAATCGGGCCTTTTCGGCGTCGGTGCCAGGGAGGAATTCGAGCACGGGATCGGTCCAATAGACATGCTGGCCGACGGCATCGCCAGCAGGGAACATCCGGCGCGCAAGAGTCTCACTGACGATAGCTACAGGCTCTCGATTGTGGTCATCGAGGTCGTTGAGGTCGCGGCCGTCAAGAATGGGCACGCCGAGCGCGGCGAAATATCCCGGAGAGATGGTGCGCCACAGAGCGCGAGGATCATCTTTGCCATGGGCGTGACCATCCGCGGAGAATTGGAGACCAACACCGACGGTATCGGCATCGCGCCACGGCGCAATCGTGCTGAAAGCGGTGGTAGAGACGCCAGGCAGCGCGTCGATACGGCGCATTGATTCTTTGTAGAAATCGACCACTTGTTGAGGCGTTTTCCCGTAGGAGAGGGCAGGAACGTCAACGGTGAGGACGTGTCGCGTGTCGAGACCGGTTTGCGCCTGCTGCAGAGCGATTAGAGTGGTGACCAACATGGTTGCGCCAGCCAGCAGAACGAAGGACGCGGCGATTTGCGTCACCGCGAAGATGCGCTGGCGGCGGCCGGTGCTGCTGGTGATGCGGACGCCGCCACCGGCCAAGTTCATGCCGTTAGCCGCGGTAGCGGAAGGGAGTCGCGGCACAAACGCCAAAATTACCGCCGCGACCACGGCCAGGGCCGCTCCGACCCAAAGCATGCTGGAATCAACCGTCAAATCCAGCGCGCGGACAGAGAAGCGCGAGGCGTATCGAGCCAGGATGGTGACCAATGGCTGGGCGCTAATGACGCCGAGCGCCGCGCCAGCACCGCAGAGGAGAAGGCTTTCAGCCAGCAACATGCGCCGCAACGCGGCGGAACTTGCGCCGAGCGCGGCGCGAATCGAGAGTTCGCCCTCGCGGCGCACCGTGCGCGCGAGAATCAGGTTGGCAACGTTGGAGCAGGCGATGATGAAGACGAGGCCCGAGGCAGCGAGAAGGACGAGGAGAACCGTACGCGCGCCGGAAGTAATCTGGTCTCGGAGCATCCTGGAATCAATGCGGTAGCCGCCGTTATCGGGATACGCTTCGGGGTGGTCTTTCCGCATGGAGGCGTAGACGGTGCCTAACTCGGTGCGAGCCTGGTCGAGAGTGACGCCGGGAGCAAGCTTACCGAAGAGTTCGGTCATGCGATGGATGCGGCCGGTGACCATCGTGGCGGAAAGATGATGGGGGCTGGTAACGATGTTGGCGATGATTTCTGTATCCGCGGGATAGGGGACAGAGGGTTCGAGGACGCCGATGACGGTGGCGGAACGATCGCCAATGCTGCTGAGGCGAACTGTTTTGCCGATCACATTGGGATCTTTTTTGAAAACGGTGGACCAGAAGCGATACGTGAGCACGATGACGCCGGCGGCGTTGGGACCGTCGTCTTGAGGTCCGATGAGGCGGCCGAGAACAGGACGCAGACCCATGACTTCGAAGTAGCTGCCGCCGACGACGCCACCTTGAACTCCGCGAGGTTCACCGAGTCCAATCATCGTAAAGCTCATCGTCGAGAAATCACCGAACTCGCTCACGGAGTGGACGCTGGTTTCGATGTCCTTGATTTCGGGCACGGAGAACGTTGTGTTGTCTTCTCCCATGCTGGGGGCGCTCTGGCGGATATACATGAGCCGGTTCTCGTCACGGTTGACGAGCGGCTTGAGCAGCACTCCTCGCACGAGCGTGAAGATAGCCGCGTTGGCCCCGATGCCAAGCGCCAGGGTGAGGATCACAATGGTCGCGAGCCCTTTGCTGCGCATCAGCGAGTGGAACGCAACTCTTAGATCGCTGAAAAATGACATGTTTGTTATCCCTTCGGCGTTTATCAGCACCATTTGTGCCAATAGGATGACCCACATTGTAGATCACTTACCATGGGCTGCGTAGTAGGGTGTGGTCGGTTTTGGGCAGCCAATGTCCCAGATTCGGACATCGACTCGGTAACGCCCCGCTAAATCGAGAGGTCAGGGGGCGCCGGTGTTTGCGCGATCAGGGCGCGGCGCTCGATTTCATTTTCCCACTGCGATTAGGTACACGAAGAGCACGAAGACGACTAAGCCGACTACCGTGCGGACGGCGTGGAGATACCCCCAGCGCACCAGAAGCGCGCGGGCACGGTTCGAGCTTCGGTCCAACGACGCGTCGAGAAGTTGTTTGTTGGTGGGCAGGATGACGAGCAGGGTGTAGGGAACGATTGTAACGAACAAGGCCGCACCTGCCAGCCAGACCACGCTGCCGCTTCGAACCCAGACTGACGCAGCCAGCAAGGAGCCGACGACGTCCAGCAAAGCTTGCATAATCGCTCCACGACGATAGCTGGGGCCGAATTGGGTAGCGGCGAGTTGCGTTCCGCATTCCATGCGGGCCGGATGTTCAACCAGTGTGACGTAGAGAGCCGCGCCGGAAAAAATGCCGCCGCAAGTCACCGCAAGTATTTTCGCGAGGGATTGGAGATCCATCAGCATTTAGTTGTTCCTTGCTGCATACATTGCGTCGATTTCTTTGGCGAAGCGGGAATTTATGGCGGCGCGGCGAAGTTTGCCCATGGCGGTTAGGAGGCCGTTGTCTGGCGTTAGCGTTTCGCTGAGCAGGGTGAAGTTGCGGATTTGGCGGTAGTGGGGGAGATCCGGATTGATGGCGTCCACCGCGGATTGTGCTGTGGCGGGCTCGACTGGTCCGGTGACGAGGGCGCAGAGGTAGCCGCGGCCGTTACCTACGATGACGATGTGTTGGGCGCCGGGGAGGAGCTGGGCGAGTTTGTCTTCGATCGGCTCCGGTGGGATTTTGTGGCCGGAATTCAAGATGATCAGATTTTTTACGCGACCAATGATGCGCCAGTTGCCGTGAGCGTTCTTTTCGCCTTGGTCACCGCTGTGGAACCAGCCGCCGCGAAGGACGGTCGCGGTCTCTTCGGGCCGATTCCAGTAGCCGGGGAAAACGTTGGGGCCGCGGACTACGATCTCTTCGTTTTCGGCGATTCTCATTTCGACGCCAGTGGTGGTGACGCCGACGTGACCGGTGTCTACGGTGCCGTCGGGATCGTCCATGGTGCAAATTCCGGTCGTCTCGGTTAGACCGTAGACCTGGAGGACTCGGACGCCGAGCATCAGGAAGAAATTTTGTGTTTCGGGAGCTAGCGGTGCGGAGCCGCAAATCAGTGCGCGCAGGTTGGGGCCGAAGCGCTCTCTAATTTTGCTGAAGATGAGTTTGCGACCGAGAGCAAGCCAGAGGGTGTCGAGACCTCGCGTGGCTTTTGCCTGCTGGCGTTGCGCGGCTTCGCGGGCTTTTGCGTAGAGCGAGCGAATTGGGGCTGGACGTTTTGCGATGGCGTCGTCGACGCCGCGACGGACGCGTTCGAGCAGCGTGGGCACGTTCAGGAAATAGTGCGGAGCAGCGAGGCGAATTTCATCGGCCAGGTGATTTAGATCGGTCGAGAGTGTAACGGTGCTTTCGCGGGAGAGGAACGAAAGCGTGGCAATCCAGGACGCGGCGAAATTCAGCGGGAGGTAGTGGAAGACGCTGTCTGGACCTTGCGACCCGCGCATCAGTTTGTCGAAGCGCTCGGTGGTACGGGAAAGGATGAAGGAGACGTTGGCGGTGGTGAGGCAGACGCCTTTTGGTTCGCCGGAAGTGCCGGAAGTGTAGACGATGGTGACCAGATCGGCGTCTTGGCGCGGATTCGGGGCCACGAGCGTTGCATGTGCGGACGCGCTCGTGGGAGGTAGCAGTTCGTCGAATAGGACTTGTTTGGGGAGGGTAGAAGAATCGCCGGGCCAACCTTTTGTGATGGCATCCCCCAGCGACGCATCCCCTACGACGAGTAGTTGCGGCTGGCAGTCTTGCATCACGGCGCCTAATTCGGCGGGAGCCTGGCGCGAATAGAGCGGGACGACGATCAGACCTTCAGCCATCAGGGCCAGGTCGATGGCGATCCAGCGGATGGAGTTGGAAGCAAGCAGGGCACAGCGGTCGCCTGGCTGGAGATGGTGCTGCCCCAGGGCTTCGCGGGTCTGCTGGATTTGAGTGAGGAGTTGGCCGCCGGTTACGTTTGTAAATTGATCGCCGTGGATTTCGCGGAGGATGGTGCGGGCGGAGTTACGGTGAAGTTGTGCGAAGAGGTTTTCGAGGAAGTTGGGCATGGACTTTGGCGAGTTGAGCGGTGGGTATTATGAATTGTGGCGGTGGGGCAATGCAATTCGAGGAGGTTGAACAGTGGGTAGTGAGTAGTGGAAGAACGGACGATTGGACCTGCGGGTTGGCTGGTCCGAGATTGGAAGCCGGTGAATTTCGAACGCGGGTTCCAGAACTTCACGATTTGAAGCGCCTCTAGGCCCCGTTTTGCTGAGGGGATCGCGGCCGTGTGATTCGCGCGATTATCAGCAGGATCACGAAACTTCCCGCACAGACTACTAGTAATTTACATTGTTCGGCGTTCGCGGGCCCCCTCGCGGCATGTCGGTCGCCACGAGCACTGCTTTCGCGTGGTGGGCGGGATCGTAGTGCACGACGATGGGAGTTCCTACTGGGTGCTCCGCTACCCAGTCTTCGAGCGGGCCAATCTGGTTGGGCGGGTATTGCCAAACTGCGCGTGAAGGAACATTCACCGAATCGACGGTCGCCGTGTTTTGTTCAGTGCCTACCTCGTAGATGAGGCGGCATCGGATGTAATACATTTCGCGCTCGCCGGTGCTGGTTTGAGTTAGGCCGCATGTGTCCACGCGGGCCGTTACTTGCGGCCATTGCGATTCGGCGTGCTCCGTCCAAGCTATTGCTGCCGTTACTACCAACGCGAAGATCGTGCACAGTGCGGAAAAGAGGACCATTACCATCAATATCAGCCGCACCCAGTGAGGTTTTGGTGGCGTTTCTGTGGTCATTTCTGGTCCTGCGAAAACTGCATTTTGGGTGTATGTGCATTTTAACCTGCTGCGAGAGTTCTGGATTTGACGGTGTCGATTGATTACCTGCGGTGCAAAAGTGCGAAACATGTGCGGGTTTCGTTTACACCATAAAGGAGCCGAAAGACGTTATACGCGAAGGCCGCGTGGGCACGAGGCCGCGACAGCATACAAGAACACGGCAACCGGGTCTTTAGCTTAGGGCACGAGAAAGAGAGAGACGGTGTGACGTGGAAGGGGGTCAGGTGCGCGATCGAAGAGAGATTCCTCCACTACGCAGACCGACGCGTTCGCAGGAAGCGAACGCGGAAGAAAAAAGTCGGTCTGCTCCGGTCGGAATGACGGTGCGGGCAGCGTTGGAGTTGTGGGTTGCGGTCTGCTCCGGTCGGAATGACGGTGCGGGCAGCGTTGGAGTTGTGGGTTGCGGTGTGCTCGGTCGGAATGACGGTGCGGGTAACGAGGGAATTGCGGGGTGCGGTTTGGTGTTAGCGGGCGGTGGAGCCGGCTACGGAGTTGACTAGGGTTTGGTGGCGGCTACGCAGTGGCGGGCTACCGTGGAGGTGTCGTAGCGGTCGGCTAGGTCGAGCAGCGTTGGGCTTAGTGGAGGGAGGTAGTCTTCCCAGCTCAGGACGCCGGAGCGTAGGGGGAATTCGGGGTAGGTGTGACGGACGGCGTCTTCGAGGATTGTGCCCATGCGGGCCATTACCTTGAGGTTGCGGATTACTGTGCGGCCTATGCCTTCGCGGACGGTTTCGGCTTCCGCTACCAGGGTTTCCATGACTTGCAGGAGCTTGGTTTCAAGGTCGGGGTCTTCGACGGTCAGGAAGAGATGTTCGTGGCCGCGTTCGCGCATCAGGTTGCGGATGCGTTCGTCCATGGTGACGCCTGCGGAGGCGACCAAGCTGGGCATGCACGTGACGATGCCGTGATAGCGGGACGAGACCATGTAGGAGCCCGCGCGGAGGATCGAGACGAGTTCGAACATGTTGTAGTCGTCGGACGTGAAAATCGGCGTGCCGGGAAGAAACTCCAACATGGAGCGGCAAGCGACGGCGTCGAGGCGTTCCATCGCTACGAGAATGGGAAACACGCGATGACGCTGACAGAAGGCGGCGGCGGCTTTGCCGAATCCGGAAATGTAGTGGCGATATTTGCGGTCGACTTCCGGACCTGATTGGTGGAAGTAAACGGTTCGGTACTGACTCTCTTTGTAGGCGCCGGTGGTCACCCGGGCGATGTATTTGGCTATGGACGCTTTCACTGGCCAGACGAAGGGATGGATGGGGCACAGCACGAGGACCGGTGTCTTTTCGTCCCACCCCGCTTCGCGCAGAACTTTGCGGGCGTATTCGGGCGGGTTGGGGTCGAAGGTCCAGGCGGTGTCGGTGCCGAGTTCGGTGGGAATGCCGAGCTTGCGGAGGAGCGTTTGTGATTCGACGTTGCGGGTGATGACTAGCGAATCGTGAACATAGCGCGCGCACATATCCTGGACCAGGCGGTCCATGTGTCCAGCCTCGCCACCGTAACCCAGGGAGAGTTTGTTCTCCGCGGAAGCCAGGCCCAGCGAACCGATCATCATCGTGGTCAGGGCGTTGGCGAATTTGCTCTTAAACATTGAGCCTTCGCAGGCGATCACACCGTGATTTTGTTTCACTTCGCGGAACAGAACGGGCGGAAAAGCATCGGGAAGATGAATCTGGCGGGTGCCCTCGAAATATCCGCGAGAGCGTTCGAAGTCGAATGACAATACACTGAAGTCCACATGGTTTGCGCCGAGGACGTGTCGCACCTGGCGCAACATTTCCTGCACGCGGACGTCGGACCCCGTGTTCCGCGTACCGTTGTAGCCCGCGAAGAAAAGGCGGAGTTTCTCGCCTGGCGTCCAGCGGCGGCCTAGACCGAACATCCAGGCGAAGCGGCGGATCTCGATGAGCGCGCTGACCCACGCGACCAGGAGGAAGTCGGTCATGCGTGGGCGCTCCCCGCGACGATGGAGGACTGCGCGACCGGTGCGGACGAGGGCCACGGCTTCGCAGGGTAGTGGAATTTGTTTTCGCGGCTGAATTTTAGAAGCGGATATGCGTAGGAGGAAAACTTCGCGGGGGATTCCGCGAGTTCCGCTACGACGCGCGAGTTGTCGAAAACCGTGTTCCAGTCGAGATAGGGCCAGAAAACTTTGAGAAGCGAGGCGCCGCGCGCGACCGAGCCGCTGCCGTGGGCCAGGCGATCAACCGTTGCAGAGAACGGCTTGCTCAACGACGGTACGAAAGCGGGGCGATGACCGCGGCCTGCAGTGGCGAGCGCCGTGGTGATTTCGCGATAGGTCTGCGAGCTTTCGCCGGACGACAAATGATAGATGCCGTGCGCGGGCGCGGGCTTCTGATGAATGGTGACGATGGCTTTGGCGACGTAGTTCGCGGGCACGATATCGATTCTATCGTTGGGACGCAGAGGAAGGACAGGGAGGCGGGCGAGGACGTCAAAGGCTTGCACCATGTCGAATTGAGAGGTTTCGGGGCGGCGGCTGTCGCCCATTACGATCGCGGGACGGAAGATGGTGCGCGGCACGTCGGGCAACAGTTGATGCACCATGTGCTCGCCGAATTTCTTGGTGCGTGCGTAGGGATCGTAGTCGGAGCGGGCCCAGTCGATCGAAGCGTCTTCGGTGACGACCTCGTTTTGACGCTTGCCGGCTACGGCGACGGTGGATACGTGCGAATAGCGCAGGACACCGTTGCGATTTTGCGCGCGGCGGGCCAGTTGGATTACTTCCAGGCCGCCGCGGAGATTGACGTTGAGGCACTGCTTTTCGGATTTGCGGTTCAGAGAGGCGGCGCAATGAATCAGCGAACTCGTGGTGTCGACCAGCGCGTGATAGTCGTCGTCGGAGAGCCCGAAGCGGTCGGTCGTGAGTTCGCCGCGAAATATAGTGATG
>Ga0210401_10002508_pt1 | contig 20318 bp, 17 predicted proteins | sample IncBWH32MmetaG_FD_150866 | JGI IMG/M metagenome (GOLD analysis project Ga0210401, IMG submission 150866) | Forest soil microbial communities from Barre Woods Harvard Forest LTER site, Petersham, Massachusetts, United States - Inc-BW-H-32-M | ecosystem: Environmental > Terrestrial > Soil >... | reverse complement strand
AAGCTATTTCTGGCGCTTCGAGCGGCAACAGCCGGCGTGGTAGTCGTCGACGCCGGCTCTTCCTGTCATTGCGGCCGCCGCTCGAACGCCGGCATGCCTTCCGGCACGTGGTGAAATGGCTGCTTGTCGATCGTGAAGATCGCGACCTTTGGCATGATCTGCGCGGGGTCGTCGAGGGTGCCGACCTTCACCACCACGACCGGCCGCAGCGGCCGCGTCACCAGGTGCGTACCGCACTCTGCGCAGAACTCGCGCGTCACCGGCTTCTCCAGATCCTTGCGCGCAAACTGCTTTGGCGTCCCCTTGGTGTATTTGAAGCCGTCGGGCGGCATGGCCACGAACATGTTGGGTGAGCCGCCGGTGATGTACTGGCATTCGCGGCAATGGCACTGCGCCTGCATCAAGGGCTCGCCCTCGGCCACGTAACGCACCGCCCCGCAATAGCATCCGCCTTCGAGCTTCATGACGTTCTCCCGGTTTTGTTAGTTGTCCGCAGTGTCGGACTCCGAAGAGGGCTTTGGCAATCCCGATCTCAGCAAAAAAAGAAAGGGGCCCCAGCTTGCGCTGGAGCCCCTCGACGGTCGGGGCATTGCCGGGTATGTGCCCGAACCGAAGTTGTGGGCCAGGTCGCGTGCGTCCTGGCCCCGGGAGGAACTCAGTAATTGTAGGCGCGTTCGCCGTGATCGGTGATGTCGAGGCCTTCGCGCTCGGCTTCCACCGAGGGACGCAGGCCCACGATCACGTCGACGACCTTGTAGAGGATCGCCGAACCGACACCCGACCACACCAGCGTGGCCAGCACGGCCTTGCCCTGTGCGATCATCTGGGTGACGAGATCGTAGGTACCGGCGTTGTTGCCCGTGATGTTGGTGTAGTCGGTGATGCCGACGCCACCCAGCGCGGGGTTGACCAGGATGCCGGTGCCGAGGGCGCCGATGATGCCGCCGATGCAGTGCACGCCGAACACGTCGAGCGCGTCGTCATAGCCGAAGGTGTTCTTCACGGTGGAGACGAAGAACAGGCAGACCGGCGAGACCACGAGGCCGAGGACCAGCGCGCCGATCGGGCCAGCGAAGCCGGAAGCCGGAGTGACGGCGACCAGACCCGCGACCGCACCCGAGCAGATGCCGAGCAGCGAGGGATGGCCCTTGAAGATCCATTCGAAGATCATCCAGGACAGTGCAGCGCCCGCGGTCGCAACCATCGTGTTGACGAAGGCGAGCGAGGTGGTGCCGTTGGCCTCGAGGTTGGAACCGGCGTTGAAGCCGAACCAGCCGACCCAGAGCAGCGAAGCGCCGATCATGGTCATGGTCAGCGAGTGCGGAGCCATCAGGTCCTTGCCGTAGCCGGTGCGCTTGCCGATGATCAGCGCGCCGACCAGGCCCGCGATACCGGCATTGATGTGCACGACCGTGCCGCCCGCGAAGTCGAGAGCGCCAGCGCCGGCGAGCCAGCCGACAGCACCCGTGACTTCATCGAGCTTGGCCTGCGCCGCGGTCTTGGCGGCAGCGTCGGTGGCGGCGGCCAGTGCCTTGGCGGCGTTGGCGACGTCATCGGGAGCGGCCACGTACCAGACCCAGTGCGCGATCGGGTAGTAGATGAAGGTCGACCACAGCAGGATGAACAGCATCACCGCCGAGAACTTGATGCGCTCGGCGAACGCGCCAACGATCAGGGCCGGGGTGATCATGGCGAAGGTCATCTGGAACACGAAGTAAGCGAGTTCCGGGATCACCACGCCATTGGAGAAGGTCGCCGCCGTCGAGTTGGCGTCGACGCCGTGCAGGAAGGCCTTCGAGAAGCCGCCGACCCACGCCGTCATGCTGCCGCCGTCGGAGAACGCCATCGAGTAGCCGTACAGGGTCCAGGTCACGCCGATCATCGAGACGATCGCAAACACCTGGGTCAGCACGGAGGCCATGTTCTTGGTGCGGACGAGACCGCCATAGAACAGCGCCAGGCCGGGGATCGACATCATCAGAACGAGTGCGCTGGAGGTGAGCATCCAGGCCACGTCGCCCTTGTTCGCAACGGGCGCTGCGGCTGCGGCAGGCGCCGCCGCAGGTGCATCTTCGGCCATCGCCAGACCGGCATAGCCGAGTACGCAAAGCCCTGCGAGAATTGCGAGGGCAGTCAGTCCCGCGCTGTTGGGACGCTTAAACGTCATTTCTTATACTCCTGAGTGGTAAGGGTGTGAGCGCGAAATCAGAGGGCCGCGGCATCGGCCTCGCCGGTGCGAATACGGATCGCATGGTCGAGGTTGATGACGAAGATCTTGCCGTCGCCGATCTGGCCGGTCTTCGCGGCAGAGGTGATGGCATCGATGGTCTTGTCGACGGCTTCGGAAGCAACGGCGACTTCGATCTTGATCTTGGGCAGGAAGCTCACCGCGTATTCAGCACCGCGGTAAATTTCCGTATGGCCCTTTTGCCGGCCATACCCCTTGACTTCCGTCACCGTGAGACCGTGAACGCCAATGGCGGTCAGGGCATCACGGACTTCTTCGAGCTTGAATGGCTTGATGATCGCCATAACAATTTTCATGGGTCCTATCCCCGCTATTGCCCGGTCACGGACATGACCGAGCGTTCTCGACTGAGGTTCACCACGCGGAGAAAGTTCACAACGCGGCCACAGCCAGGACCCATAGAATCAAATGCCGTGCCAGATCGGCGGCACTGCCTAACGGTTTATGAAAGCGCAAATTTTCGCCGTTGGCGCGAAATCAGTCGGACTGCGCCATTCCGTCGCGCCTAAAACGTGGGCATATGTGCCTAAACGGAAGTCAGGCCAAGGTTCGGACATAATTTTGCCCACGGCAAACGCAGCAAAAAGGTAATTTGGTGGGCCCGCTACTGCAGGGCCTCGCCGTGCTGCGTGATATCGAGGCCTTCCATCTCCTGCTGCCTGGAAACCCGGAGCGGCAGGAAGATGCCGACCAGCCTGAGTAGGGCGTAGGTCACGCCGGCCGACCAGACCAGGGTGACGGCGATGCCGTAGAGCTGGATCGGAACCTGCTGCGGATGACCCTCGAGCAGGCCGGCCGTTCCGCCGATCGAGGCGGTGGCAAACACGCCGCAGAGCAAGGTGCCGGTCAGGCCGCCGATGCGCGCGGGCTCGCCGTCAGCGCCGAGCCGCCGTTGAAGCCGAACCAGCCGACCCAGAGCAGGCCGGTGCCGACCACCGCGAGCGACAGGTCAAAGGGCGACAGGTTTTCGACGCCATAGCCCTGCCGTCTGCCGAGCACCTTGGCCGCGACCAGCCCGCCGATACCGGCGGAGAGATGCACGACCAGGCCGCCGGCGAAATCCAGTACGCCCAGGCTGCCAAGGAAGCCGCCGCCCCAGACCCAATGCGTCAGGGGTACATAGACGAAGATGAACCAGGTAATGGAGAACACCAGATAAGCAGAAAAGCGCATGCGGTCGGCGACCGAGCCCGCCACCAGCGCCACCGTGATGATCGCAAACGTCATCTGGTAGAGCATGAAGAGAGCTTCCGGAATCGTCTTCGCCGCGGGATTGACGCTGTCCATGCTCATGCCGGCAAGGAAGGCGCGATCGAGATTGCCGAGCCACGGGCCGTCGCCGACAAACGACAGCGAATAGCCGAACGCCACCCACAGCACGGAGATGATCGCAACCGCCGCGAGGCTCTGCGCCATGGTCGCCAGCACGTTCTTCTTGCGCACCATGCCCGAGTAGAACAGCGCGAGCCCAGGGATCGTCATCATCAAGACCAGCGCGGTCGCCACCACCATCCAGGCGATGTCGGCGGCGTTGATTTCGCTGGTCGCGGCAAAGGCCGGCGTCGCGAACGCGACAATGGCAAGAACAGCTGCAAGAGTTGTGATCGGCGCAACGCGTAGCGCTGCACGAAATGAATGTGCCCCCATGACTTTCCCCGGCAGGTTCGTCGATTTTTGATCGCCGCTCGGCATCGTTGACGGCGGCGTTATGGAAGTGAGGTTTGCGTTTTGCGCTAGAGCGCGTCGCTGTCGGTCTCGCCGGTGCGGATGCGCAGCGCGTGATCGATCGGCGTCACGAAAATCTTGCCGTCGCCGATCTGGCCAGTGCGCGCGCTGCCGGTGATGACCTCGACCGCCTTGTCGGCGAGATCGGAAGCGACCGCGATCTCGATCCGCAGTTTTGGCAGGAAGTTCACGACGTATTCGGCGCCACGATAAATCTCGGTGTGGCCCTTCTGGCGGCCATACCCTTTGACCTCGGTGACGGTCATGCCGTGCACGCCGATGCCGGTCAGCGCCTGGCGCACCTCGTCCAACTTGAAGGGTTTGATGATCGCGACGACGAGTTTCATGGTCAGCCCTTCGGTTCCCCAAGCTTACGGGCCGCTTGGCGCGGCGCCTTACGCAAATCTGGCATCTTTTCGGGCAAATGGCACAAAAAACTTGCAGCGTTAAGCGGAATCCTTTCGCCTGTGACCCGGAGGCCCTGTACAGGGCGCCGCGTCCTCCGTCAGAATACGGATACGATTTTAGGCGATCCTGGCACGCCGACTATGTTTTTTGATTTTGGGGGAGACGAATGGCAGACCGATCCTGGTTTTTTGCAGCCAACGGCCAGCAGCAAGGGCCTTATCCCGACGCGCAGTTTCGCGACCTGATTGCGCGCGGCGCGCTCAATGCGCAGACGCTGGTCTGGAGCGAAGGCATGGCCGGCTGGCAGAAGGCCGGCGAAGTGCCGGGATTGATGGGAGGCGGCATGGCTCCGCCGGCGATGCCGCCGGGCGGCGGTGCGGTGATGGGCGCCGGTGGTTATGGCGTTAGCCCCGCCGGCTATGCCGGCAATGGCGCACTTTCAGTCGATTTCGGGATCTGGGACTTCACCTGGCGCACCATCCTGCTTGTGCTTGGCTCGGTCTTCGTCATCCCCGCGCCCTGGCTCATCGTCTGGTATCTGAAATGGGCCGTGCCCTGCGTGAACGTGCCGGGCCGGCCGAATCTCTCGTTCGAAGGCACGGTCGGCACGGTCGCCAAATGGTATTTCGGGACGATCGCGGTCATCATCGTACTTGCCATCATCGGAGCCGTCAGCGGCAGCCAGGCGATCAGTACGGTCGGCAACTTGCTTCAGATCGTCCTGTATTGGCTCCTGCTCATCTATCTCTTCGCCAGCCTCGCGTCGAACGGGCGCCTGCTAGGCCTCTCGTTCTCCGGCCCGATCTGGGCCTTTATCGGCTGGAACATCCTGCTGGTGCTCTCCCTCATCACCATCATCGGTTGGGCCTGGGTCTATTCTGCGCAGATGCGCTGGATTTGCCGCAACATCCAGGGCACGCGGCGAGCGGTCGTGTTCAAGGGCACCGGCCTGCAATATCTCTGGCGCCTCATCGTCGTGGGACTTCTGAGTTCGCTCCTGATTCCGATTCCGTGGGTGTTCCGCTGGATGTTGCGCTGGCAATTTTCGCAGACGGAGCTGGTCGATCGCGGCGGCTACGCCCAGGCGTAGTCGTTATTGTTGGCGCATGATCTTTTCGGAAAACCGCTGCACACTTTTCCGGATCATGCGCTAGCGCCGTTCGCGTACCGAGCCTTCCTGCGCGACGGAAGCCACCAGCGTGCCGTCGGGCTTGAAGATCAGGCCTCGGGTCAGCCCGCGGCCGCCTTGCGCGCTCGGCGAATCCTGGGCGTAAAGTAGCCATTCGTCGGCGCGGAACGGGCGATGAAACCACATCGCGTGATCGAGGCTCGCCGGCATCATCCGCTTGTCAAACAGGGTGCGGCCATAGCGCGCCATGACGGCATCGAGCAGCGAGAAGTCGGAAGCGTAGGCGAGTGCGCACAGATGCAGCGCCGGATCGTCGGGCAGCTTGGCCGCGGTGCGGATCCAGACATGGATGCGGCCGTCTTCGATCTTTTGGCCGAAATAGCGTCCGAGCTCGACGGGCCTAAGCTCGATCGGCCGGTCGGATTCGTAATAGCGTCGGATGAATTCGGGCATCTCGCGAAACATCGGCTGCTTTGACACTTCCTCGGCGGTGAGCTTTTCCGGCGGCGGTACGTCAGGCATCTTGTCCTGATGGTCGAAGGCGCCCGGCTCCTCGGCATGGAACGACACCATGATTGAGAAGATGGCGTTGCCATGCTGGATCGCGGTGACGCGCCGCGTCGAATAGCTCTTGCCGTCGCGCAGCCGCTCGACCTGGTAGATGATCGGGACCTGCGGATCGCCGGGCAGGATGAAATAGCAATGGATCGAGTGCGGCAGGCGGCCTTCGACCGTGCGGCAGGCCGCGACCATCGCCTGCCCGATCACCTGGCCGCCGAACACCCGCTGCCAGCCCGTCTTCGGGCTGTTGCCGCGGAACAAATTCACCTCGAGCGGCTCGAGATCGAGGATGGAGATGAGGTCGATCAGGCTTTTGGACATGGCACAGCTTCCGATCTCTCTCCGTCGTCATTCCGGGGCGCGACGAAGTCGCGAGCCCGGAATCCATATCCCCCGGCTGTGGTTATGGATTCCGGGCCTGCGCCTTACGGCGCATCCCGGAATGACGGGCGGATGGATTAACGCTCTTGTTTCTCGCCCCTGTTTCACCCAGCTGATATCAGGTAGCAAGTGTCCTCTGATGACGTAAGCGAGTAAGGACCGATGTCAGGACAGCGAAGCATTGTCATCGGCGGCGGCGCGTTTGCCGGGCTGGCGCTCGCGCTGGCGCTGCGCCAGGGGCTTGGTGCCGAGGTGGCCGTCATCGTGGCCGATCCGGCGCTTGCGGTTCGTCCGAGCCGCGACGGCCGTGCCACCGCCATTGTCGCGGCGTGCCGGCGGCTGTTCGGGGCGCTCGGCGTCTGGGGCGATATCGCCTCCACCGCGCAGCCGATCCTCGATATGGTCGTCACCGATTCCGCCCTGGAAGACGCGATGCGTCCGGTCTTCCTTACCTTCGCCGGCCATGTCGAGCCGGGCGAGCCGTTCGCCCACATGGTCGAGAACCGTTACCTGGTCGATGCGCTGGTGGCGCGGGCGGAAGCGCACGGCATCGACCTGCGCGCGACCGCAGTCACGTCTTACGATGCCAATGCCGACGGCGTCGACGTGCGTCTCGCCGACGGCAGCGTGATCAATGCAAGCCTTCTCGTCGCCGCCGATGGCGCGCGCTCCAAGCTGCGCGAGCGCGCGGGCATCGCGACCCATGGCTGGGAATATGATCAATCCGGTATCGTCGTCACGGTCGGCCATGAGCGCGATCATCAGGGCCGCGCCGAGGAGCACTTTCTGCCCGCGGGGCCGTTCGCGATCCTGCCGCTCACGGGAAATCGATCCTCGCTGGTGTGGACCGAGAAACGCGCAGAGGCCGCGCGCATCACGGCGCTCGGCGAAGCCGAGTTTCTGGCCGAGCTCGAGCAGCGTTTCGGCCTGCATCTCGGAGAGATCAAGGTGCTCGACAAGCCGCGCTCGTTTCCGCTGGGCTATTTCGTCGCGCGCTCCTTCATCGCCGAGCGGCTGGCACTGGTCGGCGACGCCGCGCATGTCATCCACCCGATTGCGGGCCAGGGCCTGAACATGGGCCTGAAGGACGTCGCCGCGCTCGCCGAAGTCGTGGTCGATGCGGCGCGGCTCGGCATCGATCTCGGCCAGAGCGACGTGCTCGAAAGCTACCAGCGCTGGCGGCGCTTCGACACCATGGCGATGGGGCTTGCGACCAACTCGCTCAATCTGTTGTTCTCGAACAAATCGACATTGCTCCGCACCGTGCGCGACATCGGCCTCGGCCTCGTCGACCGCGCCCCGCCGCTGAAGGAGATGTTCATCCGCCAGGCCGCGGGGTTGTCGGGCGAAGTGCCGCGGCTGTTGAAGGGCGAGGCGTTGTAGCGGTTTCCGCTGGTGTTGCAACACACTCGCTGTCGTCCTGGCTTTCGCCAGGACGACAGCGGAATTACCTCGCGTCAAACCGCTCTTTCTCGTCGATGAAACTCGCCACCGCATCGACCAGCGCCGGATCGAGCGGCCGCTCTGCCTCGTTGTAGCTTGCGACGTCGTCGGCCTCGTCTGACACATCGACCAGCACGTGGTTCATGTCCGGCAGCCACAATGACTTCGCCGCGAAATCGGCTGCGGTCAGCGCGAGGAAATCGACGCGCGCCAATTGGCGGTCGCGGCCACCGGCGATGACCAGCGTCGGGATGTTGACCTTCTTCATGGGGTCGATCGGGTCCTCGGTGAAGGCGGAGGCGATGCTGGGCTGCATCGCTGGTGCGATCGCAAGTCCCGCCGGCGGCGGATCGACGGTCTGGCCGGCCATGATGGCATCGATGGCCTTCGCGATGGGCTCGACCTGTTCCGGTGGCAGCTGCTTTTCGAGCTGCGCCTTCAACAGCTCGCCCTGCTTTCGCGCCGATGTTGCGAGCAGCACCAGCCGATCGAGCGGAACGCGCCCTGCGGTGAGAACTGCGACCAGCCCGCCCTCGCTATGGCCGACGACGGCAATTTTCGAAAATTGGCCGCTGCCGCGCAAATAATCCACGAGTGACGCTGCATCGTCGACAAAGTCCTTGAAGCGGAAATCCGCAGGATTGCCGAACTCCTTCTTCCACCCGCCGGCGCCGCGCTTGTCATAGCGAAGCGTGGCGATGTTGCGCGCGACCAGCGCGTCGGAGAGCTTCTTCAGCGTGGCGGGTTTGAGTTTTGGCCCGTTGCCATCGTGGTCAGTCGAGCCCGAGCCCGCGATCAACAGCGCAATCGGCGGCTTCTCGACGTTGGGTGGAACGGTAAGATAGGCGTCGATCGGGCCGACGCGGATCTTGCTCTCTTCGGCAGCCGCGTGGCCGAAACCGACGAGCATCAGGAGCGCGGCAAGGATCGCCCGCATCGCGCTCACCTCAATCGATCTTGCGCGCCTCCTCCGGCAGCATGATCGGAATGCCGTCGCGGATCGGATAAGCAAGTTTCGCCGAGCGCGAGATCAGCTCCTGGCTGGTTGAATCGAACTCCAGCGGCCCCTTGGTCAGCGGGCAGACCAGGATTTCCAGCAATTTGGGATCGACGGTGTTTTCGGCGCGTTCCGGCAAGGCGTTCATCTGCTGGTCTCCGGCACTTGATCTCACCGCCTTAGCATATCCTCAGGCAAGCGCACGATCATAAGGTGGCGATCCGCGTAAGTTCCGCGATAAAGGCCTCGCGCTGCGCCTTCGACAGCATCTTGTCCGACAGCGCATAGCCCAGAAACGCCCAATAGAGGATTTGCGCCCGCGCCTGCGCGACGTCGGTCGCGACGCTCCTCGCGCGGATCAGGCTTTCGATATAATCGAGCCGACGACGGTCGATCGCTTGAACGGCAGCTTTCGCCGCCGCATCGAACGTCGCCCAGCTCCGCACCGCGCGCTCCAGCGCAAGCTTTTCGGAATACACCCGCTGCAGCAGCACGATCAGCGGATCGGCGCCGGAGGAGGCGGCCTCGACATGGGCGATGATCGCTTCCGCCGCGACCTCGCGCCAATATTCCAGGATCGCCGCATGGAACGCGCCGATATCGGCGAAATGCCAATAAAAGCTGCCGCGCGAGACGCCCATTGCCTTTGCCAACGGCTCGGCCTTCAAGGCCGCGAATCCCTGCGTGGCGAGTGTCTTGAGGCCCTGGTCGAGCCAGTCCTGCGCGGAGAGTTGGTCGGTCATCGCCATCCACCATACAGTACTGTATTGACAGGCGCCAGCCGCCAGCCTAATACCATACAGTACTGTATGGAGCACTGTATGGAGGCCTCGATGCGCGATATCCTGTTGCAAATCTCCGGTGTCCTGGCGATTGCCGCGGCGCTGATCCATGGCGTGCTGACGGAAACCAAAATCTTCCCGCGCATGACCATCGAGCCGCAGAGCCTGCGCACGCTGTCTCGCTTCGTCTGGCAGATCCCGACCGTCGCCTGGATCGCGGGCGGCGTGCTGTTGATCGCCGCGCCCTCGATGGCCTCCGAGCCGGCGCGGCACTGGATCGTCATCACGCTCGCCTGCATCTTTGCCTTCAGCGCGATCGGCAATGCCGTGGGCACGCGCGGCAGGCATTTCGGCTGGATGGTGCTGGGTGCGGTGACGGCGATGGCGGTCGCCGGTTATTGAGTCGGAAAAAATCTCACACGGGCATGTGATATGCCCGATCTTGCGCCAGTTGCCGGTGGCGCCTGTTGCAGCGGCGCCACGACGGAACGCAATGTGGCGTGCTTGCGCCAGCACAACTGGACCGGGACACCTCCAGCAACTAGCTTTCGCCTCGCCCGCCGGCGTTTTGCGAGCGGGCAACGTTCATCCGACCGTCGAGAACACTGGCTAGGATTTCGGCAACGGCTTGAACGGGCGTGGGCTGGGGGGTGCGTTGTGCGTAAGCGTGGCAGTATTGTCGCGTCGGATGGCTCGTGGGTGCGCGCGCTTGGTGTCGCGCTGCTCGCGCTCTTCGTGTCGCTGGCAACAGATGTCAGGGCGGACTGGCTCGAGGCCGGCCCGTATACCTCCACCAGCACCGTCCCGGCCACGTCCGGCGGTTTCCCCAACAGCAATACGCTCGTCTACGGCATGCCCGCGCAGGGCAACCCGGTCTATGGCGCGGCCAACGCCATCGTACAGAGCCCGGTCGATCCCAGCACCTACTGGGTCGCAACTGTCTCCGGCGGCATCTGGAAGACCAGTAATGGCGGGACGACCTGGACGCCGACCACGGATCATCAGTCGACGCTTCAGATCGGCGCGATCACCGTCGATACCGCCGATCCCACCGGCAAGACGCTCTATGCGGCGAGCGGCGACTATAGCGCCGGCCTCTACCTTCACTACACCGCGCCGGCGACGATCCTGAAATCGATCGATGGCGGCAACAGCTGGCAGACCGTGTCAGTCGCGCCTTGCGTCATTTCGGGCGGATCAGCCACCGGCATTTGCAGCTACTTTCTGTCGTCCTCGGGCGTGCAATCGGTCGATCCGACGCAATCGGCGATCAAGAACATCATTGCGATGGGAAATGTGATCCTCATCGCGGCGGGTGGCTCCCAGGGCACAGGCCTCACATTTTATTCGGGCGGCCTCTACCGCAGCACCGATGGCGGCGTCACCTTCAGCCTCGTGCCAAACTTCAACACCGAAGTTTCGAGCCTGATCAGCACGACCGTCAACAATCAAACGGTGTTGATCGCGGCCCGCAATGGCGGCCAGGATCATGCCCAGACCGGAATCCTCTACAGCACCGACGCAGGCGCCACCTGGACCCCCATCCTTGGACCAGGATCCGGCGCCACGACGCTCGCGACCACGGCCAGCAATCCCACCAATAACCCGGATGGACTCGTCTTTAACGGCACCGACAACAACCTCAATATCAAGGTCGCCACCGGCCCCGGAGGCGAGCTGTTCGTCGCGACGGTCAAATTCCAAACCCCCACATATCAGCCGACCAACCTGGTCTATACGCCGAACTTCACGCCGGGAACCACGCCGACCTGGTACAATCTCGGCGAAGTGAAGTTCAAAACCCCTGGCACAAACTGTACGACCGATCCAAAAGCTTGCACGCTTGAGGGCAACCGACAGGGCTATTTGCATTTCGCCTTGGTCGCCGATCCCCTGCAGCAGGGAGTCGCCTATGTCGCCGGCAGCGGCGTCTTCGGCGTGGCCAATGACGAGGTCGCCTCCATCGTTCGCGTCAACTTCAACGCCGCCACCACCGATGCGATCTTTACGCCGATCGTGCTGCCAAATTTGAGCTCCGCGCCGCATCCCGACACGCGCTCCCTGGTGTTTAATTCAGCAGGCAGCCTGCTCGTCACCGACGATGGCGGCGTCTATTCGCTGACCAATCCTTCCTCCAATTCGGGAACGTGGACCGCCCTTGGCGGCGTTGCCTCGGGCGGCAGTCCGATCCGCTCCATCGAGGCGTTCTCTGCCGTCATGGATCCGAAGACCGGACGGCTTGCGGTGGCAACCCAGGATAACGGTGCCTCGCTCTCGGCGCCGAACGCGACGCTAACCCAGATCAAGCCGGGCAGCGCCTGGCAAAACACGCTCGGCGGCGATGGTTTCAGCGTCGCCGTCAATTCCAGGACCAGCGGCCCCTCGATTTTCTATGCAACGAGCGATGACATCAATCTCGCGCGCACATTCGCCAACCAGAATCTGTCGCCCTCCTCGCCGGTGAACCTGCTCGAGATGGACGTCGGCGCGCAAAACTATCTCGCTTACGAGAACGGCTTCGCCGACGGTGCCGTCGTCGCGGTCAACGCGGTCGATCCGACCAAGCTGCTGTTCCGCTCGGCGCGGCTCTACACCTGGACCGACCCGGGCACGGCACTGAGCGGCAGCATCCAGCTCACCGACATCTCGAACGGCACGAACCTGTTCGGCAACAATACGGGCGCTGTTTACAACACGGCCTGGGCCGAAAAGATCGCCTACGGCACACAGGACGCGCCGGACGCGATCCTTGCCGGTGGACCGATTCCAGGCGGAAGCACCGGTGTCTACCTGCTCACGCAGGAGGAGTTCAATGCCGGCAACAAGACCGTCGGTCCTGGAAAATTGCTGTCGTCCTTCGCCAACGCCAATGGCGGCAACCCCGGCGACCCTGTCGGGGTGTTGTTCGATCCCCTGACCGAGCACAAATTCTTCATCGCCGACACCATCAATGTCTATGCCACCAACGACACCGGCAACACGTTGCGGACGCTGACGCTGCCGACGAACTTCAGCAACCCGGCGAGCCTCGCCTACATCGCCGACAACACCACCGGCAACGCCATCAATGGCGTGCGCGCGCTTCTGGTGGGCGGGCTGAATAATGTGGCGAGTTCGCAAGGCGGCATCATCTCGACGCTCGATCCGTTTGCCACCAACGTGCAATGGACGAATCTCGGGCCGAGCCTGCCGAACGCGGTGGTTTCGGACCTGAACTACTATTCCGACATCGACACCCTGGTCGCCGCCCTCTACGGCCGCGGCGTGTACGTCCTCTATGACGTCACCAGCCATTACGCGAGTGCGACCGAGCTATGGTTCGGCAAGGCCAACAATGATTCCGCGCCCGACGTCTCACTCCTGACCGGCAACCGTCCGCTGGAAAAGTTCGGCACGGGAACGCTGACGCTGAGCGGCAATGCGACCTATACCGGCGGCACCATCATCGATGCCGGCGTCGTCGCGATCACGGCCGACGCCAATCTCGGCGCGCCGCAGGGTGGCATCACCTTCAATGGCGGCGTGCTGCAGACCAACGCGCAACTGACCTCGGCGCGCAACGTTACGCTCGCCGCCGACGGCGCCTTCGACGCCGAGGCCGACACCATCTGGTCCGGCGTGATTTCGGGAACTGGCGCGCTCGACAAGATCGGACCGGCGACGCTCACCTTGACCGGCAACAACCTCTATCTCGGCGGCACCTTCATCTTTGGCGGCACGCTCGCCGTCGGCATGGATGGTGCGCTTGGCGATCCCTCCGGCCAGATCGGCATCGACGCCGGCGCGCTGCGTGCCACGAGCTCGTTCTCGACCGCGCGCACGGTCGCCTTCGGCGTCGATGGCGGCGGCATCAATGTCGACAACGGTGCCACGTTGAGCGCAAACGGCCTGTGGGTCGCACAGGGGCCGGTCACAAAGACCGGATCGGGCGTGCTGGCGCTGGAAGATGTCGGCTTCTTCCAGGGCCTGACGGTCGGAGCCGGTACGCTGCAGGTCGACGGCAGCATCAACGGTACCTCGCTGCAAGTCATGCAGGGTGCCGCGTTGACGGGCATCGGACAGATCGCGGCGCCGACCACGGTGGCCGGCACACTATCCCCCGGCTCGCTATCGCCGGGCGCGCTGACCTTCACATCGGCGGTGAACCTGACCTCGACCGCGACGCTGCGCATTGCCATCGATGGGACGGGCACAGGCGGCGGCCCGGGCACCTATTCGCAGCTGATCGTCAACGGCAGCACGCTGGGTCTCGGCGGCACGCTGCAGCCGTATTTCCGCGGCATCACCGGCGGCAACAACAACTTTACGCCCGCGCTCGGCCAGCAATTCCTGATCGCGAGCGCAAGTGGCGGCGTCAGCGGCCAGTTTTCCGGCGTCGATCTCTCCAGTAGCGGCCTGCCGTCGACCTTGCGCATGGATACGCTGTTCGGATCGACTTATGTCGACCTGATCACGACGCCCGCTTCCTACCGCGTCGCGCCGGCCGGTTCGGTCTGGAACGCCAACCAGCAGAGCGTCGGCGCCGCGCTCGATACGCTGCGGCCGGCCGCGGGCATCATCTCATCCAACACGACGCTGCAGAATGCGTTCAATGCGCTGTACCAGCTTCCACCGGCCGAGCTCGGCCCGGTGCTGTCGGGTCTCTCCGCCGCGGACGAGGCGCGCGGCGTCGGACATGCGCTCGATGCGGTCGATGTGTTTCACGTGGCGCTGCAGGAGCACCTGATCGGCGGGCAGGTTGCGCCCGGCTTCAACAATCTTTCGTTCTCGGTGAACGGCGCCGGGAGGAATTTCTATTCGGCCTATAACAGCATCGGCGCTCCTGCCGCGGGCGGCAGCGCACCGCGCGAGGCCGCGACGCCGACCACCATCGAATCCGAGCACTGGTGGAGCTCGGTGTTCTATCAGAACAACATGACCGGCACCTCGGCCGGCATCACTGGCGGCTCGGCCAACATCTCCGGCTTCATCGCCGGCCTCGAAGGCGAGGTGAAGCCGGGCCAGTTGGTCGGCGCCGTTGCCTCCTATTCTCACACCGATGCCAGTGGCAATGGCTCCGGCAGCGGCGACAATTTCGTGCTCGCTGCCTATGGCAGGCGAACCGCGGGCCCGCTGCAGGCCGCCCTCTATGGCGGTGTCGCGATCAGCAGCATCGCCTTGCATCATGATTTCGAGACCGGCACCATCACCAGTCAAAGCGGTGGTGCCACCAGTCTGCTCGGCGGCGGCTCGATCGCCTACACCTTCAACTATCGCGGCTTCCAGATTTCGCCGACGGCAACAGCGGCATTCACCCACATGTTGTTCGACGGCACCACGGCGAACTCGCCCTTGGGCTTTGCGCTCAACGTGCCGCGGCAATGGACCGATCGCTTCCGCTTCACCCTTGGCCCCACCATCGCCCGTACCATCATGACGGAGCGCGGCCTGAAATGGACCGCGACCGTGTCGGCCGGCTTCCTGTATCAGACCGCGCCGGTGACCTCGCTGGACGCTCAGATCTTCACCGCGCCGACGCTGGCGCAGACCGCGCCGGCAGGCGGCGCCGGTGCTTTTGCCGACGCCGGCGTGTACGCCTCGCTGACCAATTGGCTGACCGGCTTCGTCCGCTGGCACGGCGAGGCCCGCGAGCACGCCAACAGCAACCAGGTGTCGGGCGGGTTGAGCGTGACGTTCTGAGGGTGACGCCTTCGGCGTCACCTCACTGCAACGGCGGGTCGCCGCTGGTGCGCTTCTTGGCGAGGTCCATCTCGGTGACAGCGATCAGGATTTCGGCGCGGGTCTTCAGGTCAGGCGCTTCCAGCATCGCCTGCTTTTCCGCAGGTCCATAGGGCGACATCATCGCGAGCGCATTGACCAGCGCCTCGTTCGGCGCGCTTTCGACGCCTTCCCAGTCGACCTTCAGGTTGTTGGCCTTGAGGAAATCGGTCAGGACGTCGAGCAGCGCCTCGCGGTCAACAGCATCCTCGCCCTTGCGTGCGGTAAAATCGTCGATGAAGGGGAAGAAGTCCACCTTGCACTGCCGGTAGGCGGTGAGCGCGCTGATCTCCTCGACCACCTTGAAGCGGGCGATGCCTGTCAGCTCGAGGATGTAGCGGCCGTCGCCGGATTCGGCGAGCTGGGTGATGCGCCCGACGCAGCCGACATGGAACAGCGCCGGCTTCTCTTCGCTGTGCGAATGGGTGACGTCAGGCTGGATCATGCCGATCAGGCGATGGCCGTCGCGGAGGGCGTCGTCAACCATGGCGAGATATCGCGGCTCGAAAATGTTCAGCGGCATCTGGCCGCGCGGCAGCAGCAGCGCGCCGGGAAGCGGAAAGACCGGGATCACCTCGGGAAGGTCGGCCGGCCCGCGATATTCGGCGTTGATCGGCATGAACCTCCTCAAGGCTTCAGGCTAGAGCGCGATGCATCTCATCGCGCTTTAGCGCTCTAGATTGAGCATGATCTTTTAGGAAAACCGCTACGCACTTTTCCGGATCATGCTTTGTCGGACGCACATCAAGCAGGATTTGATGACGCGATGACGATTAACGCCATCGCGCTACGCTATTCACGAGAACAGGATCGTCGACAACCGCTTGCGACCCTCGACGGTGGCTTCATCCGTCCCGCCCCAGGCCTCGAACAGCTGCACCAGCAGCTTGCGCGCGCCGTCATCGTTCCACTTGCGGTCACGCTTGACGATCTCGAGCAGTTGCGCCGTTGCCTCGCCGCGCTTGCCCATCGCGTTCAGCGCGGTCGCAAGGTCGAAGCGGGCCTGATGATCGAGCGGGTTTGCGGCGACTTTCTGTTCGAGCTCGCCGATCGGACCGACCGACTGCGCCTGCTCGGCGAGATCGATCGCTGCCTGCACCGCCTTCACCGCCGCATCGTTGCGCTTGGCGTCCGGAACCATGGCCAGCGTCTGCTTGGCCTGCTCGATCGCCCCCGTCGTGACGTAGCATTTCGCGAGACCCGCCATCGCCGGGATATTGGTGGCATCGAGCGCCAGCACCTCGGCATAGATCTGCGCCGCCGCGGCCGGATCGCCCTCGGCGAGCACGGCTTCGGCCTCCTGCAGGATCTCGGCGATATTCGGCTCGCCAGGCGCGGACATGCCCTTGGTCAGCTTCTCGATGAAGGCATTGACCTGGCTTTCCGGGACCGCGCCCATGAAGCCGTCCGCCGGCTGGCCATTGACGAAGGCGATCACCGCCGGGATCGACTGGATCCCCATCTGGCCGGGAATGGCCGGATGCTGGTCAATGTTCATCTTGACCAGCTTGACCTTGCCCTTGGCGTTACGGACTGCCTTTTCCAGCACCGGCGTAAGCTGGCGGCACGGGCCGCACCACTCCGCCCAGAAGTCGATCAGGACCGGCTGGCGCCGCGATTCCTCGATGACATCCTTCACGAAGGTCTGGGTGGTGGTTTCCTTGATCAGGTCGGCCGCCACCGCCGCCGCTCCATTACCCTGCTCTACGACCGTCACGGGGGTTCCTCGTCGATAGCTAGTCTATTGATTGAGCGTGATCTTCCTGGAAAACCGGCTTCCGCTTTTCCGGATCATGCTCGCTAAAATTCGGGCTCCTTCTAGCACAGCCCGGTCTCAAGTTTTGAGAAGTTCGGCTCCTTAAGTGGCGGTTTAGAACGAAATTTCAATCGTTTCGCCCTGCCGCCGGCTTGTCGGGGATCGGGTGGGCCCAAGGCGCCCCGATCGCCATGCTTGGGCCCATCGCATCAAGCTCAAGGGGGGTATCATGGCAACGGCCTATTACAGTACCGTGTTCCAGGAGCCGGCCGCGTCGGTCTGGAAAATCATTCGTGATTTCAACAATTACGCGGTCTGGGTCGGAGGTGTCAGCGAAAGCGCCATCGAAGAGGGCAAATCCGGCGATACGGTGGGCGCGGTCAGGAGCGTGCACTATCACGGCCGGAACATCCGACAGCGCCTGCTGGCACTGTCCGATGTCGAGCGGTCCCAGACGTACGAATTCGCCGGGACGCCGACGCTGCCGGTTTCCGCCTTCAAGGCGACGCTGGGCGTGCTTGAAATCGTCGATGGCGACGGTGCCTTTGTGCAATGGCGGGCGGATTTCGACTGCGAGCCGGAACGGCGCGAGGAACTCTGCACGACGCTTTCGCTGTGGTTCGGCCAGTGGCTCGAATCGCTGCGCAAGGAAATGACCAAGGAAATGATCCGCTCCGGTTCCCAAGGGTTAGAGCAAGGGTTAGAGCAAGATTTGGCGGCCGTGGAAGGTTAACGGCGGCGTTTTGACGCGATTTTAGGGAATTTGACCGCTGGACGGCCCGAGGCCGGCAATTTCTCAGTCCTCAGGACATCTTCAAACTGTTGCATTCGCGCTGCGCATTTGGCATAGGACTGCCGTTGCCGGCGCGATCTGCACCGCCAACGCTTTCGGACGCGGGTGTAGCTCAGTGGTAGAGCACGACCTTGCCAAGGTCGGGGTCGAGGGTTCGAGCCCCTTCGCCCGCTCCAAAATCTCCCCGTCCCCAAAACATGTCCTTTAGACATGTCCCCAAGACGTCGAGGCACGAAGACATCAAGGCACGCATTCAGGCTGCAACGTGCGGCGGCTCATCGCTCTCTCGCCGCGTCAATTCGGGACGCGATAGACGCGGATCTTCGCCGTGCCCGTGTTCACGTCATCGAACAGGCCTGGAAAGAGACCGCTGACGGGTTTGTTCAGGTAGATGTAGAGCTCCCCGTCGCGGGTCGGCTTGAATTTCTCTCCGACTTCGTCGCCGGATTTGACGTCGCCATCGGGGTCGACAAAATCCTCCTCATTGCCGGTTTCCCCGAAGCGGAGAATGACCCGCCCGAACGGCCGATCGAATGTGCGCTTGATCGGGTAGGCCACGATGAGAGCCGTCGTGCGCGCCCACGCCAGCGTCCAGTTGCGCCAGCCGTCATTCTTGCCCGGCATGAACTCGGTGATCGGCATTCCTCCGGGACCCGAGGTCGCGCCCAGGAACGACCAGTCGTCCGCCGCCTTGCTGAGGTTGAACGCATAAGTGCTGGTGTGGTCGATCTTGACGCCGGTCGATACGCAGTAATTGCGCGTGTCGAACGTGCTCTCGACGCCGCGGCACGCTGGACTGCAGGTCGCAGGAAGGTTGCCGTTGGCGTCTGCCCTGCATTTCGCCAGTTCACTCCGCGTGCAGATGTCGAGCTTGTGTGCCGCAGGGTCGGGCCTGCAGAAGTCGCCGAAGCTGTCGCGGATATTGAAGATGTAATGACTGGCGAGCTCGATGCCGCCGAACAGGAAGAGCGCGGCAAACACCGCAGGCGCGATCCAGAGTTTCAGGTTGCTGATGGTCTGCTTGTAGGCGTCCTTCAACCTGAACCAGGCGATGGCCCGATCCGGCAGCAGCATGGTGATCAGGATCATCACCGCAAAGAAGTGGAAGTAGGGCTTGGTGATGCGGTCGATGAAAATCTGCAGCGCGCCGTCGATCCTTGGGATCGGATATCCGAACTTTCCGGGCAACGGATAAAGTGCGACCAGGAACAGGCCGATATAGAGCAGACGCCCGACGGCGCCCGGGCCGCGGGTCTTCTTGGACGCTCCGGCATGAATGTCGAACTTGCCGAGACTGAGCCGCCAGGCGGACCGCATCCGATCGGTGATGCAGTCCTTCAGATTGGCGCTCAGCCACAGCAACAGCGCGACAAGGCCGGCACAGAGCAGAAACTGCAGCGGGTCTCGCGCATAGGCGTCTTTCCAGCGCGACGCCGCATCGGGCACGGCGATGGCGACGATGCGAATGACGTCGGAGAGCGGGCGGAGCCGCGACGTCATCTCGGCGGATTTCGGCAATTGATACGCCAAGGGGTAAGCCAGCAGATAGACCGAGGCGATCACCGTCAGGAAGTAGATCACGCGCCGCCGCCAGATCGTGCTGCCGACGACCCGCTCCTGGGTCAGGTCGCGCAGTCCGGCTGCGGCGGTGGTCTCGTATCCGAGCTTGTCGGGTGAGACGATCTGCTGGTCATAGGTCACGACCTCATAGGCCGCCGGCAGGCTGACCGGCGCATAGAGATGAGCGTCGACTGCGATTCTCTCGAACACGCTCTGATGGATCTTCGGCATCTCGACCTTGACGCAGTCGCGCGGGTCATCGGAATATTTGCTGTCGGACAGGGCGGCCACGCTGCGCGGCCCGTAACGGTAGTAGCCGGCGAGCCCGTTTCGCGAATCATAGATGCGGCCGTCCTTGTCCTGTGTCGACCGTACGCGCGCGAAGGCGTCGGGATCGGCCCCGGGCGGCGCCTTCAACATTAGGCCGTACCGCCGTGCTTCCGACAGGATCCAGGTGAGCGAGACATGCGCCAGCGAATCGTCGGGATACCCGCCGCCGACATTGGCATGCACGCCTGCGAACCAGACCTGGCTGATGCGCTCGGAACCGGTGGTGCGCGGTTCGCCGGGCTTGGGCGCCTTGGCAGGCGGCTCGTTGCTCTCGTCCCACAGCAGCGGATGGAACGTGGTGCGTTCGTCGTCCAGCGACAGTGCGTGACAGGCCCTGCGGACCAGGGGATGAAGCTGGCGGTCGGGAAGTTCGAGCGGCCAGAGATAGCGGCTGATGCCGCGCGTCATCTCGTCGACCGGCAGTCCATAGGCGGCCACTGTGTCCCAC
>Ga0210401_10002505_pt1 | contig 20334 bp, 41 predicted proteins | sample IncBWH32MmetaG_FD_150866 | JGI IMG/M metagenome (GOLD analysis project Ga0210401, IMG submission 150866) | Forest soil microbial communities from Barre Woods Harvard Forest LTER site, Petersham, Massachusetts, United States - Inc-BW-H-32-M | ecosystem: Environmental > Terrestrial > Soil >... | reverse complement strand
ATTCCAGCAAGCGAGAGTGGCTCACTTGAAGGAACACGATGCGAACAATCCGGATCTGGCGGGGTTGATTGCTCGTGCGTTGAAATAAAGATTATTGGAGGGTAACCTTGAAAAACATCGTTGTCAGCTTCCTTTTGGCGATTGCTTTGTTTATCGCTATGCCCATCACTAGTCAAACCGATGTAACCATTTGTCCAACCTGCGCGGTGAATGCGCCTATCATCATCAACATTGGTCCTGCTGGATTCGGCTGTGGGCAACTCACTGGATTGTACCCTTGCACTGGAATTCCGATTGCGCAAGGTGATGTTCAATCCACGTTGAATATTCATCCGGTATCGAACGTGGGAAATGCTAACGTTCAATTTGGCCTTGGTATAGATAACTTGGGTCTAGCGCACGTTACAAGTTTCGACTCCACGTCTCAGGCCAACACAATCACGATGCAGTTTTACGGTCCAGATCCGGACTATATTCCCTACCCGAATGAGCCAGCGCCACAGTATACCGGGACGCTCACACTGACCTATAAGACTTACCGCGGGTATCGCAGCGGTCGAGGCGCCGGGTACTTTACCGGATGGACAATCACAGGCGGAACTGTCTCGATCAGATATTAGGAGTGCATCTCGGAGGCTGCTCGAAGATTTACCAGAGTCCTGGCATCGTCGGCAGCCTTCACAATTTCTGCTAGTGGCAAGTTCTTATAGTCCCAATGCGGGTTACATTCTCCACACTGCATTTCTCCGTCGTCACCGTACAGTCCGCGGTGACCGTGACTGAGCCATAGATATCGCCGGAGTTGCATCTCCGAATCCGTGTCTAAGGATCTGGACTCGGCTTTTATCTTCGCGTCCCACACGCGTTTAAGAAGTCCGGATGATCCTTCCGACATCAAGCAATGGAGCAAACTGCGATCGGCGGCTGCTTCTTGTGCTTCTCTTCTCGCCTTGGCCATTTCCGGCCGCAATAAAGCTGCATCATGCATGATCATATCGCGGGTGTCTGCCGTGAAAGATCCGCGCTTCCATCCGAGCGCTTCAAGCAGCGCTTCAAAATTCTCTTCATGGGCCAGAGCCCTGCCTTCCACGCTGTCGTAGACGAAGAAAGCTTCGTTGGCCGAATTGCAATCTTTGAATGGCTTGAAAGATTTGAAATCAGTTGTTAGTGCTGAGATTCGGCATTCGAGCGTTTCGATTTCGCGCTCGTCATCCAATGCTCGTTGCATTTGTTCATCGGCCCTTTTTTCAGCCTTGCGCAACTCCATCAACAAGCCGCGCTCTTCGCCTGCTTTGATCTGACATCCTGCGAGTGAACCGGGAGTTGCTCCGAAGTGATCTTCCGCAGAGCCAGATGTTGTGAAGCGCTCGCCGCAATGGAAGCATACCCATCCGTCTTTGGGCATCTTGTAGGTTTCGCAGGCTCCGTTAATCATTTCTTCTGACATGATTGATCTCCCAAGTTTACGCGAGTGGTTTCCCGATTCCCATTTCTGCATTAAGGGTTTGGCGAGCGCGGAATTTTTCGATAGGCAAAGCGTGGATTCGATCGATCTCCATGAGGGCCGCAATGTTCATGTCCACGCTGCAGGACTCGGATAGAACAAGCAGAGTCGTGACTACGCCACCGATCTCTTGTCCGATCCGGCCGTCTTCTTTAGCGAATACCAGAGTCATTAGGCGCCCAATCTCATCTTCGGTGAGTCCGGTCGCCTGGGCGAGTTCGAGCGCCTCCTCCGTGAATCTCATGGCTCGTTCGTGTTGTTCCATAGCAGCTTCACCGAGCCGGGAGATCACCCACTTGACCATTGTCGGTTGCCAGGTGGAAATATCCGATGGAGCCTGAAGGTGTTTGTTCTCTTCTTTGAGTTCTTCGATAATCGCTCGCTGCGCTCCGACAGTCAATTCGCAATTAACATATTTCTGATCAAGCCTGATCGAGTTCAATTCAGCCTTCAGAACAGTGATGTGCTCGATGAGTTTATTCACAACGCTGTTATCGAAATCTTTGTCGCAAAGGTTTTCTACGCACAATTCCTGCATGGCTGTCAGGTCGAGAGTATCTATCGATTCCTTTGCGCTGTCGGTAACGAGTTTCAAAGATCCACGAAGAAATAGGCCGCCAGGCACTTCGCGAAGCCGATAGAATCTACGTCCGTTGTAGACCTTCGAGGATTCGACGGTAAAAACGACGCCATCTTGTTGCCCAACCAAATGAACCTTCGTTTGTTGCGCCAGAAGCTTTGTGCTATCGGACATTGGAGTGCTCCATATTGATAGAGTTAACGATCAAGTTTGCCATAGCGATTTGTTCTCTGTGATTTAGATCCATTGCATCAAAGCTGCTCCAAGGAACTATGATCGCGCCGTCCGCTGCCATAATTTCAACAATTCGGACGGGAAATTGCGGACGCAGCTTGCCTGTACGAACAGACCAAGGAATCGGAAATTTAGTAAGAAGACGCTGAATTGTTGTCAACTCTCCACCTCATTGACCGAGATCATAGATAGTGGCTTCCAGTTCTCGCACGGGAATGGCGGCATTGATTGCCCAACCTCGTGGATTTTCTCATGGGGTCCACAGTGCTCATATTGGTGCTTATCGCAAGTACCAAGTCTGTCGGAACTTTTCTCCATCAATTTGGAGGTCTTTACGGTCAAATTGTTCTGCGCTCGCTTGATATACAGTTCCGGCCATTGCGGTTGATTGGGCCATGCGTCGGCACAAGCAATACGAAGGGCTTCTGTTACCGCAGCAATGCGTTCATCTGCTCGCAATAGTTGCCTTGACAGCATCGCGAGATCGTCATCCGGATCGGCGTTGATTCGATCGAGGATCTTGTTGGCAAGTAGTCGTGTTTCTTGTGCCTCATCCATTGAACTTCTCCTTCCTCCAAAACGTATTGACTTTAGCTTCCCACAAAAGCCAGTGAACTTCTATGTGAAAGCTGCGATTGTGGCTGATCCATGTCAACTCAATTGCGGGGAACGGCCATAGCGTCCAATAACGGCCTGCGCTTGCGGTCCACGCCCACCATCCGTTAATCCGCTTCATCGATGTACTCGCTTCTTCCAATCCTGTAGTTGTCTTCTCCGTTGCGTAGATGTTCGCACGCATCAGGCCAGGGGTCGTTATCATCGAGCACGAGCGCGTTCGTGTCCTGTTCTTCAGTTCCGCGGGTCCAGAATGTGTTTCCGCAGATCGTACAGATGATTTCGTAGTTCATACTTGTTTTACCGCTGTAATGGCTGCCAGGTTGCCTTTAATGGCGGCATCTACGGCCCTGCGTAATACCTTCTTCGCATCCTCGGAGAAATGGCTATCGTGTAGAACTGAGACAAGCGTTCCCAGTCCGAATGGCGGGACCGGCTGCGAAGAAAGAACGCGAGCAACTTTTCTTACAGGGTCGTACTCGAAAGAGATTACTATTTTCACTTGTTTCTCCGGTTCAATGAATGGGAATAGGGGCTGCAAATCAGCCTGCGACCATGCATTGACGGGACTCCACTGGAAACGGGAAAGCTGCCGATCATCAACTTCAATGTAATAGCCGAGCCCTTGGGAAAACTTCAGTTTTGCAGTTGGATGCTTTCGTAAGACTCGCCACTTATGCGCTCCGCGTGCCATTTTACTTTCCCTCCAATTCAATGCGAAGTCCAGCGGCGTAGCGATCGGCGTCTTTGCGCTTGACACCCATCCCGCTCGTTCCCGCATACACAATATTTCCGTCTAGCATTACCATCCAGTTATCGCAGGTTGGATCGATGTATCGCGCTTCAATTGTCACGCGCTCTTTTGGCCCCTCATGGATGGTGCGTCTGCGTTGAAGTATAGCCTCGGTGAAGGCGTCTCGATCATCTGGCTCATAATCGCGTCCGGATACTTCGCGCCACTCAGAATTGCCGGGACTATCAAGCATATTTCCAGCGTCATAAGCATGAGCTATCTTGAAGCATTCCTGGGCGAAGGGAAGGGATGAGGCAATGAACCGATCGCCGCGAGCGCCAGCGATGACATGCGCGATTCGTTCCACGGTCCTGCTTACGGTTGCTTGCTCTTGTGGTTCTACTGTGTGACATTCACACTTGCACGCGACGGCACAGAACTTGCATGTCTTTCGGCACTGATCATGGAAAGTATGGTGACAGGCCGTTGAGATATAGCTGTGTTCAACGATATCGACTAGCATCGCTCCGCATACGCCACAGGCCGGGTACGGCGTGAGTTGATGAGGAGGAACCTTATCCGATGTGGTATCGCAGGAACGGCACTTGAATACAAGCGAGGCGGGGGGAGTATCGGCGATCTGTCGTTCGAGTTCGAGAATGCGATCGTAGCGTTCGGATGCAAGCGTTGCTAGGTGTTCCTGCGCAACCACGGCATCCACGAATTTGGGAAGGGCTTCGGACCAATCGATAGCTTTTCCAAAAGCCACGATTGTCGATCCTTCCATTCGCTTCTGAACTTCTTTATACAAAGTTTTCCAATCAGTATCATCTGTCGTCGGCCATGCATCTCTAAATTCGTTGTGCGGCCGAGATTCAGGCTCACTCTCGCTATCCGGCCAGTTCACCAACAGAACACGGTCGAGGTGCATTTCCTCTTTGTGGCCATCGGGAAGATCGCAGCGATTGACCAAGGTTCTGCGAGAATCCGCGGGGCCTTCTTTGCGACGGCGCCAGGCAGCGCAGATAAAGCCGGGGCTTTCTGCTCTGCCATACTGAAGGAACGGCGCCCGATCTTCATAGCGCTTGCGGTAGAAGACGCGAGCCTCTTCGGAGATCTGATCCCACTTGCTGTGAACGTGTTGGGCCTCGTAGGCGCCTGCGTATTGCGCTTCGGTCAAGCGTGCGTCACTCATGATGCGGACTCCTGATCCTTCGTGGGGATCTTATTTAAATCGAGGTTGATTTTTTGGCCGTGATGTTCATCACAGGTCACAACCCAGAAGTCAGAAAGCTTCTCGGCATAGCGTCCGACATTGCGACAGCCTTTGTGAGAGCAGATTTTGCCAATCACTACGGTTGCGATTTTCACGGCTGCCTCCGGACCACTTCGTATGGCATATCCTTTTCTCCGTTGGTATAAGGCCACATCAACACGGCTAGTTCCATGTCGTGAGTGTCATTTCCCCAAACTCCATGCGATCGGAGCCTGTCGAGGAAGCTGGCCAGGTGAGCGGGGCTTCGCGGATGCCCGTCTTTACGCAGCGCTTTGACCATCGATAATAATTGTGTCGTGTGGTTCTGATCACGGATATGTTGAGCGGCGTAACAGAGCCAGATGTTTCTAGCCAGGGGATCGGCCCATACCTCTTTAAGAAGAGGATCTTCTTTCATGGTGGGGCTGTCCGGATCATCTGGATCAAAGCTGATTCGCATCTTTTCGGGAAGCGCTAGTTTGGTCATGAGATCCCTCGACAATCCGCTCCACATCTCCTGCAGATGCCGTCTTCGTTCAGCCTTTCGTGTGGGCATTTCTCAGCTTTGAGTGTTACCGTATTGCTTTCATAGGGCCAGACGTTGTTATTTTCCAGTCGAACGAACACCATGCGCTTACGAAAGCCTGTGTCGTGATCAACGATGCCTACGCCCGTAAACGCCTGATGTTTTACCTCAACAAATTGGCCCCGTTTAAATTCCGGCTGTTCATCGACGCGCTCGCGGAAAGCAATCAGTTCTTCGGCTAGTTGCTCGATCTCTTCCGGAGTGATAGCAGGCGTCAAAACCATCTGCCGCTCTTCCAGCATTCGTCGGGAGTAACGAATCGCAGAGAGTCGATTGTCGTCAATCTTGCTCATGGCTTGTCTTTCCTCCGTATTTCAATCTCGATATTCGGTGACATCGGCGGCGGTTCGTATGGTCCGAGAACTTCATGAATCCCCTTACATCCAAGGTGATCTTTGGCCCAACGTTTCTTGATCCGCAGGATTCGGCGTTTCGAGAACGTTGGAAGCTGACCGTGACACGTTCCGCACAAAACTGCATTCGGGTCCGGAAGGCTGCACATCTTTCCACTTCGTTTGCCATTGGTGAGAAAGATGAATCGGCCGCAAATGCAGTGTGCAATAAGCTTGGGATTCTCCAGCCTGCGCATGTAGCTGTAACGGCCTTCGTACCAAGTTGCAGTTACGTACGCAACCTTGTGGATCAGAAAAGAACTTCCAAATTTCCCATGAGCATAGGGCAGGTGCTTCTTGACTCGTTTCACCCAGAATTGTTTACTCTCAGGCAGACAACTGTGATCGGGCCTGCCGGGATAGTCGATGCCTTCTCGATAGCCTGACCAGAAGGGATCTTTGCTTCGATCGTACGGAGCGAGTTTGATCTCGCTTTCAGGCATTCAACATCTCCATCGGCTTGCTCTGCTTGGTTCCGCTCAGATGATATTCATACGCTTTAGACTTTGCTCGCCTCCGTAGTTCAATCACATGGCCGCCGAACTCCGGCTTACGTAGATCGCGGAGCCTGGCAGTACAAGAGGAGTCCGAAACGCGTATTCCGCGGCTTCGATAGATCGCTTCGCAGATCTCCCACGGTGTCCACCAATCTCCGTTACTCAAGAGAGCGCGAACCATATCGTTCAGCGTCCGGATGGATGGCTCGGCAACTTCGAAACGCAAGCTTGTTTGTGCGGCATCCATCTCAGATCCTCATTGGCATGGAGAGATATTTCCAATTTTCAATCTCGAACAGGGCGGCCGATTGTCCGTCGCGAAGAAAGCAATTGACTTCGCTTGTTCCACATCGCTTGATGAAGTCCAGAATGTAATCGGCGTTGAACCCGATTCGTACCGAGCCATTAGAAGTGCAAGTGAGTTTGCCTTCCGCATGGCGGTTTTGCGATGTTGCAGAGAGCGTAGATTCTTCCGGAGAAAAATTCCAGATCATAGCTCCGGATCGGTAGTCGGCACATCTCCTCATTCGAGCCATACCGATTGCGAGATCCCGTGGAGAAGGGAAAGTTACTTTGATGGGTGGATCTTTCGGGAAGACAGCTTCATAGTTGGGGAACTGGCCCATGAGGCGCCTGGCTACAAGCGTTTTCCCGCCTGTCCGGAAAGTCTGGTAGTGCTCTCCTGTCGAGATTTGAATCTCGTCTCCCAAACGAATACCTAGCCACTTGAGCGAATTTGCAGGGATTAAGGTTGTGAGCGTAGCGCTGGAATCAGCGATCGGAACCGTGGCCATGCTGAGACGATGCCCGTCCGTTGCTACGAGCGTTGCTGAACCTTTCTCTTCTTTCAGAAGAGCGCCATTGAGCGTGTAGCGGGTTTGCTCTTCGCTGATTGCAAAGTAGGCGCGATCGAGCAGGATCTTGAAATCATTCTTTGCGATAGTGACTGAAGGACCATCTTCCACAAAGCTATCAGGGAACTTTGTGACGCTTTCGGTATCGAGATTGAACTTCCAGCCATTCAACGAAAGCCGGGTGCGAGCTACGGCAGCGGCGGTCTCTTTCAGGTATTCGATTGAGAGATCTCCATCCCAACCTCGCAATAGTCCAACTGCATCGTAATAGTCCAACAGGAAATCAGCTTCTCCGGAGCCTTCAAATGGAACGATGCTGCAGGCGTCCAAGTTGTTGGCGATTATCTGATTGTTGATCACGCGGACATAACGAAGGATGGGAATATCCGCTTTCTTCTTGCGTGCGTTTGGGGCAACGGATTGCCGGAGAGCGGCCAGGAAAATTTTCGCCGTGGTCTGAATCTTCATCGAGTTCTCCCGATTCGTTCGTACGTATCTTCGCGTTTGCGGAGTCCTAAGATACGCAGAACCTTCGGCCGGATCTGGCCGTCTGGCTTGCGTGCTCGTACTAGAGGCTCCGTGCTGATCTCGAATGCTCTAGCCAGGGCATTGACTCCACCCGCGTTATCGATTGCCTGTTCGAGTTCGGCGCGTACCTGAGACATGGTAAGGATCTCAGGCGTTGGCATTGTAGGTTTCGATCGCTTCAATGGAGGTTCTCCCCTTCATATTGCGGACGGTAGCGGAAAGAGCGTCTTGGTCGAGAATCCAATACTCGGCCGGGAATACATCCGGGTTGCGGAGATCCAGACGGCTGATCGGCTGGTTCTCGGCAAGCGGCTTGTTGGCGATGCCGGTTTTGAGGCGCCACTTCCAAGCCGGGGGTTTGGCTCGCATTCCGGTAACCTTCAGATCCGGCTTGGCGACGGAGACGGGCGGGGTGTAAACCTGGCCGACTTCGACCGGGGCGGCGGCCATAGCTTGAGCCTCTTTGATATCGGCTTCCGCCCGTTGGATCTCCTCTTCTGCCTCAGCAGTCACGGAAGCGGCCAGATCTGCCCCTGTAGCGCCGAATAGGCCATCCGGTGAGGAATCGGATGCCTGAGAGGCTTCGACGGCTTGCAGCGTCTCTTGCGCCTCTTGGATGCGTGCTTTAGCGGCTGCTTCCATCTCCTCAGCCTCCTTTTGGCGCCTCTGGCGTTCGATCTCGGCGGCGGCTTCGGCTTCACTCTGAGCCTTGGCGGCTGCTTCTTTGCGGAGACGAGTCTCCTCAGCTTGCACGCGAGCGTCTTCGGCCCGTTTGAAGCCTTGCAGGGCATTGTCTAGGCGCTTCTCGGCTTCGCTGTACAGCGTGACTACCTGATTGCGCCAGGCGTCGTAGTCGCGTTTCCAGTCCACGGCCGGTTGAATGATCAGAGCTAGGGCCTTCTCGGTCGCGATCCGCTCTGATCGGATGGTCACCAAAGCGGTCGCAAGGGCTCTGTATGACTCCGCGGTGTTGACGGTGAGGTTGGCGGGAAGGGCCGCGGCGATCGCGGTTGCTCTTTCGGTCACAACCTGCTTAAACGGCTTGGGCTCGCCGTCTTTGGCGTCGGGCGGAAGAATGTCCGGAAGAATGATTACCGGCGCCGGGGGAAGGGTGGCAATCGCTCGGATAGGCTCCGGAATCGAGTTGAGATCCGGCTGAGGCTCTTCGATCTTCTTCACTTCCGGAACTCCACCATAGAAGGTATCGGTTCGCGGCGTGCCGTCGTCTTGTCCGATGACTTCCGGAATCAGCCGGTACGGGTGACGATCGGGGCGCTTCAAGATCTCGTTGCCAAGCCACTGGCCTTTACTCTCAGCTTCCTGCGCGTCGTCCCACTGTTCCGGAGCGACAGAACTGTAAGCGTAAACCTTGCTCGGTCCATTCTTGGTAGGCGGATAGCGAACCCAGAGTTCAGCGGCTTCGGCTACGTATGCCCACGCCTTAAAACGGCTACTTTGAACTTCGACTAAAACAGGTACGATCATGATTCCTCCGATTAGACTTTGATTTTTCCGTTACTGAGTCCGTGGTTCATTCTCCACGCTTCGAGTGTGAGAATTGAAGATACGATGTCGGCATCTGATTTGTCGTCGTACCAAGTGATGTCATATCTTCCATCGGGCATGAAACGAATCGTACAACGATCGGTGTTGCCGACTTCAACTTTGCGTTTCTTCATCACTTCGTAGAACGCAACTTGGATACTCCATCCGGACATAGGCGCCGAGCAGAACTTATAATCAGGCGTGACTTCGCGAGTACGTTTCCAGCGACAGCGGCGATCGGGAGTGCCTCCGATCAAGACTCCGTAGATTGAAGCCATGAGAGATTTCTCAATATCGAGGATCTCCATGCCGCTTTGCCGAAGGAATAATTCATAGGCTTCGGCATAGCCACACCATTCTTCGGGAAGGGAAAGGAAATCACCGTCTCCAGTGCGATCGCGGTTTGCGGTCCACGCGTGCAGAGTCTTGCCGCGGTTCCTGGCGATCTCTAGCCAGTCTTCGCGAACGTTGTCATAGGAGATCAGGCGATGATTCTTGAGCAGAGTCGTGACAGCATGGCCAGTGCGACCTTCCGACTTGTACGAGTGAGAATCTTCCTCAAAGGTAAACTCGTTCACCGACTCAAACATGATTTGTCCCGTTCCTTTCTAGGATTCTATGCGTGTATGTGCGAAAGCGCAATTGCTTAATTGCGCGTGGGAAAGTTGGTGCAGGTTTGCCGGTGTGGGATAACGGGAGAGCTACCGCGAGGCATGGGATCGAGTGGGATCGGGCTGCCTCTGTCGGTCACATACCATTCAACATCGGCGCCACAGCCGGAACACGTTCCGTAGTTCTTGAATGTCCAGTTGGCTGCTTTCATGTCGTCTAAAGTCTTAGGGTGCATAGCGTTCCTTCGAGCGTTGCCGGGCCTATTCTCTGGCCCGGCCGATTGACTACTCCGTGGGATTCCCTACCAGGGGCAGGGGATTGTCGCCTTTGCTGATGAGCATGTCGAAGTGACGCTTAAAAAGCACGCGAGCGGCTTCGTTGGCACCTCCTTCACGATCATTCTTCTTCGCCCACTCTTCCAACTTCTTATGTTGCTCTTCGGGAACTTCGATGAAGAGGCGCCGGAAGCCTTTCTTGGTTTCGCGTGTCTTTGCTGCGGGTTTGCTTATTTCTGCCATTGCGGAAGGTACTTCCTTTCGTTTGGGATTCAAAAACTGGTACGGTTTACGGCTTCGTGGACCTTCTCGATTTCTGGATTCTTCTCTACGAGCGCGATCGATTCGTCCAGAAGTTCGACATGCTTTTTGTAACGGTCTCGCCTGGCAATAAGAGTCTGAAGCAGAGACGGCCTATCGTCTCTTTTCTGCTTTTCCTCACTTTCAGACATGTCATGCGGACCATCAACGAGTCTGGAATTTGGCATAGTGCGATAGCTCCTTTCTATTTCTTGGGCGAGGCCGATTGCGCCGGGGCAGTTGGCTGAGACGGCGAGCACATGGGATCACCGTTTGGATCTTTGATCAATTTGTACTTCTCGCCGCAAATAGCTTCGGCCTTTGCCACGGCTGCCGATAGCTGCTTTTGGGCATTCTGCAGGACGGCCCATTGTGGGGTCTGTTCGAGATCATGCTCGGCAGCCATCTGCGCGGCTGAGGCTTTGAAGAGATCGCGCTGAATCTCTACCGGAATGGTCGGGGCTGCTTTGGGCGCCGGAGTGGAAGGTGTCTGCGAGCGGACGGGAATACTGCAAAGCAGGACGGCCGCGACGGATACTGAAAGGATAGTGAGCGTTCTCTTCAATGTGATTCTCCTCGTCAATCTTGTTTTTTTAATGCGCGGGTTGATCTCTGGAGCTATTAGGGAACCTGTTAAGGGATCGTTCCCCGACACTCCTTCCCTCACAACCCGCGCACATCCCCGTCGAAGACGGGAACCTGTTAAGAAATGCGGCCTACTAGGTCATGCGTACTTGCCGTTCGGCCACGTGTGGACTGGGTTGATTATTAGTCATGGAATGCCCCTCCTCGAAGCGCAGTCCGCACACTCCCGTCGAAGACGGGAATCCTGTTTAACGTTCTCTGGCATCCCGCTCTTCAATGAGCCGGTTCAGATCTGCGCGAATCTGCGCTTCGGTGAACTTGAACATTTTCGAGAGGTAGTCGGCTTGTTCACCTTCGGTCCAGCCGAGCATTTCGAAGTGCGAAGCATAAGGGCTCACGGCTGCTGGTGGATCGGCTTTCTTCTGATCCGCCTTCGCTTCAGACTTGGGAGCGTCGGCAGACTTGGCTTGTGAAGTTGGCCGCGGTTTCTTCGCCCATTCGGTTGCGGTGGGAAGTTGGCTCGTCTTGATCTGCGCTGTCGTTTCGCAGCCGAAGGTTGTTTTGAGCCAGGCGCGAACTTCCTCACGGGCCGCCTTATCGGTATATCCGGAAGCCTTGAGAATGGTGCTGAGTTCTGCAGATTGAGCCGGAGTGATGACAGGATCAGAGACGGTGGTTGTGGTTGGGCTCGTGCCACTTTCCGGACCATTCGATTCAAGTGATCCTTCGATCGTATTTGGGTAATCGCTGAGTTCCTCGATCGACTTCATGCCGCGCAGGGCATCGGCGAACTTATCGCGCAGACCAAACCCGCGAGCGCGGAACATCAACATCCGCTTGGGATAACGGTGCCAGGGAGACGGATTGAGGATCTCTCCGCTCTGGGTTCCGATCTTCGGCCGTTCGTCCCATAAGTGAGCAACTTTTGCATCGGCGACTGAGAACTCCGAGCGATGAGGTTTTTGGCCGCGACGCTTGATGATGTGGACGGCTTTGTACTGATCCCCTTCGCCTTCCCAGAACTCTTCGTGCAGTTCGTAATCCGGATGGCACTGGATTACAGCCAGCATGGTATCGCCGTATACGCCAGGATGGCCGTTGATGACAGCTACGCCAGAGAGCGATTGCATGATCGACAAGCCAAGTTCCTGGCCAAACTTGGCAGCTACAAAGACAGCTTCAGGCTTGCCGCGAAAGTCTTTCGGGCAAAGATCAGTTTTGGAAATGATTGTGGCGATCTCCAACGCCTGCCGAAGATCATCTGGCATTACCCAGTAGGAGACTGGGCTCGATGTGACAATCTCATTGCGCGGTACGGTTGCTAAAGATGTAGACACTTCGTTCCTCCCTGTGTTTGCGGTTTAGCATACGCTTGTAATTTCGCAAGCGCAAGCGTTAAGCTGTGGAATTCTCGGCGAATGCAAAGTAGCGCTCTTTTCGGCCGTCGATCTGAACCGGATTCAAACCGATCAGTCCACCTCCGGCATAGTTGCACGGGCCTGGGCCTTTGGCGAATGCGTCTCGTGGAGATTCCATAAAACGTCCCACGCACGAGAATGCTACGTGCGATTCCTTGGCGCCTGCATTCTTCCAATCGAGCGGCGTCGCCACGTGTCCACACGCAGGACAGACGAAGCGCCACTGCATTTCATCCTGGCCGAAAAGACGTTCGCCTTCGGCGTGCCATTCTTCGAGCGTCATTGAGCAAGTTCCTCTTCGAGCACAAGAGCGGGGATCTCGAATGCTGCATCATGCTTGCCTTCTGCGATTTCTGGGATGATCTGGCTCGCGAGCACGAAATAGTGTCCCTCGCCGCATAGACACATTACGTCGGATTCAGAGGCTCTTTCCTTGGAGAAATGAGCAACGCTCAATACTCCGTTACGGAACCAAGCCACGAGCCAGCGGTTCGAGGTTTGCTTAGGTACTGAGCAGATGTGACACTTGAATTGAAGTTCTCCTGCCATAACGTGTAAACCTCCTTTTGGTTTAGATGTCTTGCCGTTTAAGATCGAGTTCATCTTTCACTGACACTGACCAATTCAACGGGCTCTTCTTCGAATCCTGCATATAGTGCGCCCGGATATGGTTCTGTATTCCGGAGTTGACTGCTTCGAGAAGCGCCTGTTTCGACCATTCATTTGGAACCACGATCGTAGCGATGAAGGCTTTCACGCGTTCACCTCCGCGAGATCGGCAATCAAATCCGTCATTGTGTTTTGGATCGCCTTCATATTGGACTGGCAAGTGCGTAGACGCTGGATCGAGGCTTGCAGAAGATCCCACGGAACTTGGATCTCGCCGTCTGCGATGTCGTTTTTCTCTTTGACCATATGCTTTTCGCGGACGCAGGCGCGGACAACTTGATCGAGCCAGAGAATGACATCCTCGCGGGAGTTGGTGAGGTGCGTTTCGGTCTCGGCCTGAAGAATTCTCTGCCTAGCCAGGTTGCTTTCAAGATCCGCTTTTGTTGCTTCCATTCTGATCCTCCGATTGCTTCGAGCATTGCGTCTGAACCCAGGCGTCGATCATGGTCTTACTGAAGCGCCAGCGGTTTCCCAGTTTGAAGGCTGGCACGGTTCCGGCCGTAGCATACCTGTACAGCGTGTCGGATGAGACGCCGAGATATTCCGCAGCCTGATGGACGTTCATGATATCCGGCATCGGTTTGTAGGCAATGCGTGCCATAGATGATCCTTACTTAGTATCCCATTTGGGATACGAAAAGTCAAGACTTTGATTTCTTCCCGAATTTCTTCTTTAGCTCCTTTGCCTCTTTTCGTAGTTTGGCCGCTCGTATCCGCTTGCAAGCCCGACAGTAGCGACCTCTACTGTTTTTCTGCCTATAGCCCGTGTTCTTTTCATCGAACAGATGCCCATGAGCGCATGTGGGTGGTAGAGTTCTCAGCATAAATTCGAGTGTATCGCAACAGGGAAACGGGCGCAAGAGGGAGACGGTTCCACAAGGGAGATGGTTGCAAATGGGATACACTTATGGCAGAATCATAATCATTATGAAGATTCTGGCTAAACCGAGTGTCGTCACCGCCTCCGTCAAGGTGAGTGTGGTTTCTTCCCCTCAGAATCTAAAGCAGCCTATTGCCGTTTGTCTCCCGGTGTTTCAAGAGGAAAACGGCGGCCGGGTCAGTTTGATCGGTTGGGTCCAAGCGCCAGTCGAGCGCGTTAAGCAAGCTGCATAGTCCATGAAGGAACCGCAGATCGGCCGAGTTCGCGGACTCTACTTAGATTTCCACCATGGCGGTCCCTACCCAAAACGTGGGGACCGTCTCTCCTCCGGCAAGACTACCTATTATGTGCTCCATGCCCGTCGTGTCGCCAGGCGCGATCCGAGCGCGAATCCTCGCATACAAATGAAGGTGATCCAGCTTAAAGACATGCCGGAAGGTTTGTCTGCGCGGCTGCTTCGATCGGCGATACGGAATCAAGGTGGATCATATAAGTTCGATTTCACTTGGTATCCTCGAAAGAAAAAGAGTGTAAGCTTCGAGCAGTACATGAGAGGAAAGAATGGCTAAAGAGTTCAACTCGATCGGCGATCTTATGCCAGATCCGAAAAATCCACGCAAACACCCGGAGCGCAATATTGCGGTGCTTGAGAAATCTCTCGAACAATTCGGGGCTGCGCGTTCGATCGTGATCGATGAAGACGGCCGCGTACTCGCTGGTAACGGAGTGGTAGAGGCGGCAGCGAACATCGGCATCGAGCGAATCAAAACGATCGAAGCAAGCGGAAATGAGATCGTCGCCGTGGTTCGACGTGGTCTGACAGAAGAGCAGAAGATGGGCCTGGCGGTCGCCGACAATAAGGCAGGCGAACTGGCCGAGTGGGATAGCGATATGCTCGCGGAGATCAGCAGAGAGGTAGATCTCACGCCGTTCTTCACCGAAGAGGAGTTGGCCGAGCTACTCAAGGATACGGAACAGATCCATGAGGTTGAGCGGGAACTGAAGCCGAAGAAATACGTTCGAGTTCTGGTTTCGGTTCCGATCGACTCTGCAGGCGAAGCCAAAGAATTGCTCGACCAACTGGCCGAGATCCCAGAAATCGAGATCGACTATGGCGCCAACTGAGGATTTGAGATGAATCGGAGACAATTTCTAGCGGGTTTCGCAGCGGCTCTGGCAGTACATAAGCTGCCAAAGCAGCTACCGGCCGCGATCGCGCATAATGCATTTGAGGCAGTGAATCTTGCGAATGGCGGCGAGAGGCTATGGGTAGTGCTCTACGAGTTTGATCCGTTCATGAGAGTCAGCATTGATCGCAAGCGAATGGCTATCCATATCACGAGCAGCCGGGACTTCCATAGCATTCGGGATATTTTGTGGAACTACAAGCCGATTGGTATCGTGGCGACCATAAACGGTCATGATGTAAACTTTGCTGATTACGTTGAAAGGTTATATGCCACTGCCTAAGAGAGACTACCGCGGCCGTAAAGCGACGATCAGCATGATGGAGTTCCGATCGAAGCCAGGTGAGGTGATCGATAACGCAACACATGGGATGTCGATCACGATTGAGAAAAACGGAAAGGCCGCCGCCGTCCTGGCGCCGTCCGATCCGAATAATGATTGTACGGTGATTCGAGGTGACGGAACGATCGAGGGCGCCATTCCGTTGACGTTCCGCCGCGACTTGGGAAACGGCGGCTACGGTGAGTAAGACGAAGACAGACAATTCCTACCTGATGGACAAGGTTATGCTTCGGGTGAAGAACCTACCCGAAGGTGAAATCAGCGTGCTCGATTGCTTCGCTGGCAAGGGGCTGATTTGGGCGGCCGTCGAGAATCTGTCTGGCCGCAAAGTCAAAGTCATGCCGATCGACAAGCGGCCGGATAAGGATGACTTCCATCTGTACGGGGACAACCTCGAATATCTGGAAACGCTCGACCTGTCACGCTTTCGAGTTGTGGATCTCGACAGTTACGGATCTCCGTTCCGACAGCTTGAAGTGCTGTTTCGACGGAAGTACAAGGGAACTGTCTTCGTGACGATGATCTTGGATTTCCGCGAGCCAGGGCCGGACGACATGCTGATCGCGATCGGCTTCACCAAAGATCAAATCGAGAAGGCATCGCCGTGCTTCTGTAAACGCTCGTGGGAGTATTTCCTTCAATACCTGGCGGTGAAGGGCGTCAAGAAGATCCGCCATCGCTCGACAAAGCGGAAACATTACTTGGCGTTAACCATGGCGTGAGCGGCATTGCGGCGATCTAAAAACCTTCTCTGCTCTCCCGCTGCTTCTAGAAACTCATCAGAAATAGGACCAAGGCAGTCGGCCTGATTTTCGAGGATATATAGCTCTTCTTGACAATTGGAACAAATCCCGCCATGCATCCGACATCCGCAATCTTCACAGTGCATAAAAGCTATCCTTTGAGATCTCGTGAGACTGCCTCGAAGCAGAGGATGTGAGAACGCAGGTTCGGGCCTGCGTTGCGGTATTCATCACCGTAGACAATCGGCTGAGTGCAGAAGCAACATGAATGCTGCGTTCTGCACTTGCTTACCGAGACGAGAGCGAGCCGATTGATTGCTGCTCGAAGGCGCTTTACGCGAGCACTGGCCATCTGATTCCTTTCTAGTGATGCTGAGGGACACGGAGCGGATTGCGATAGCCTTTGGTGAGGTAACATTGGAGATCGCGTTTCACATAATGCATGACGCCAAGTTCCTGGCAGAGATCGACCATCCGGTGAGTATAGGTTTCCCAGTCGGTTGTCTTCGTCATCGGCAAATAGTTGACGCGCCCGATTTTGTACAAATCGACAAATTTGTACGTTTCGCGGACGATCTGCAGGCTGGCGTCGCAGTCGAGTGTTGGCTCCAAACTTACCCAGGTGAAGATCCCTGCGTCGTGGAATATCTTGAGCGCCTCGATACGATCGGCGGGGAGCGCGGCTGCCCTTTCCCACTTCAGGGAGAAGGCATCGTCCAAGCTGGTAAGCGTGGACGCGAAGGCGTCGCGATCGGGCCGGAAGAGATCCAGATCTCGGAGTGCTCGCGTGCCTCCCTTGGTCAGTGTGCAGAATCCCATTCCGTGATCGATCAGAACCTTGATCGCGTCACGTGTGAGCATCGTCGCGAAAGGCGAATACACGTCTGTCGTGAACGAAAACATGACCTGTTCTGTGATTCCGGCTGCTTGATACTTCCTCGCATCCTTGATTAAGTTGCGGAGAAAGTCCGGACGTTCGACGGCGCCTGCATCAAATTCCGGCCGTGGCATTTTGAGCACATCGGGAACGTAGCAGTAGGCGCAGGCGTGTCCGCATCCGCGATAGGGGTTAGCGGCGAGGGGAGCATATTCGCCAGCCTGGCCTTTGGGTGCGTAGATGTAGTTGCAGCCGGGGAGCGCGGCCGTCTTCGGCGCTGTAGTCTCGATCTGTAAGAGTTCATCTGCCATTGGGGAATCTCCGATCCGGGTTCTTCTCACAGCGGGGAATGTGATAGCGCATCTCAGCGGTTCCGAATGATTCTCCGCACTCATAGGGACACGGTTGCAGTTCAGGCTTACGCCCGGCGCCTTGTCTGGCGATAAAGCTTGCGATCTCGGCTGAGGTTATATGTCGGCCGCAATCCGGGCATCGTAGCGTCTTGCGCCTTTTGCGGGTTGTCGTCTGCGTTGTCATGGTTCCTCTCGTTTCCCTAGTCTATCATCAATCTGACTCATGAACTAGAATTTGCTGCTCTGGCTCTGCGAGTAGCCCAGGCTTTACGGGCCGGGCTCATGGCAGCTTCAGCTTCCGGAACGGAGATCGCTCCGGCCGGTACAACAAGCGGTTGTATGATCTCGTCCAGAGAGAGCGGCTTCTGAAGTGTCATCGCGGCCGAGATCCCGTTTAGAAGAATCAAGATGCCAAGTCCGGAGAGTGATAGCCACTGCGTGTTCCCGAAAGTCATAATGCCTTCAAGCAGAACCACAAATCCAAGCGCTTTGAGCGTGTATTGAAACGCCAGCTTCGCCCAAGTGTAGACACTGATCGCAGAGTAGATCAGGCCGCCTGCGATCAATATCCACAGCAAGGGACGTTCCGCGGCTTCGTAGTGGATCAGGGTGTAAGAGGCAACCGGAACGAATCCACCGAGTAAGAATCCGAAGAGAGCGGCAAAACGGTTTCCATGCCGGAACACTTGCCGGGCCTGATCGACCGGGTTGGTTGGTTGTATCACTGGCTCCGGATCGAGATCCGGAGCGGAAAGAATTGAAAGGGAGTCTCCCACGTTGTCTCCTATGCTGCCTTGCTGTTTTTCCTGCGTGTTGCCCATGCTTTGAGAGCGGCATTGCTGCGAGCGATCGCCACTTTGTCTCGCCGAATCCGAATATGATGCTCCGGCTTCGGAACTTCTGTGATTGGTTTGCGTTCGGGAACTTCGCTCGGTCCAGCGAGCAAGTCTGTTTCCAGTCTCATGAGAGCATCGCGGACTCCGATGCCATCGGCCAGGTATTCGAAGTATCCTTTCGGAGTCGCCTGGCCGCCTTCTAGTTTCCAGATCTTCGCGAGATATTGAGCTAGCTCGTTCTGGTTTGCGGCCGGGCAGGGAACCATCATGCAGCGAGAAAGGAACCGCGGTAGCAGACTCGTTGGAGGTTCGGTCTCAGTCTCGCCGCGGCCGTTGCAAGTCATAATCCAAATTATCTTAGGCTGTTCACCTCGTTCAAATCCTCCACCAAACGTTGGCTTCAAGGCGGCTGTACCGTCAAGCCGGGAAAGCAATTGCAATTGTGCTTTGTCTGTGGCTTGATCGATTTCATCTATAAGACAAATCCAGTAATCGCCCTTGGGCGGATAGCGGAGAAATCTCTCACGCAAATCATCCAAGGTTGAAATATCGCATTTTTGAGCGCTGATATGAACCAAAGAACCTGGCAACTCATCTGCAAATGCCATTCCGATAGAAGTTTTTCCGGAGCCAGGAGGGCCGATCAAAAGCAGTCCGCATGGCCTCGGTGAACTGATCAAACCGTTGAGAATCTTTTTCGACAGTTCGATTCCAATGAAGTCGGCTATTGTTAGCGGCTGATACTTATCGACAAGAGAGGATGAATTCATTGCTATTGTTCCTTTCCAGATTGGCGATCTCGGCGCCCATGTAAGCGATAATGCTCGTTTTGTTTTTCACGACAGGATTTTCGGTGCCGATGATAACTGGCCTTTGAATGATCCCTTCTGCATTTCATGCAATGCCGATGGCCACTCGGATCGATATAGAGGTTATCTCCTGCATAGGGATGTCCTTTAGGGCATTTGCTCTTGGACCGATTGAGCGTCGAAGGTTTGTCTGGATGATCATTTTGCGTCGTTCCTTCGAGGTGATCCGGGTTAGTACAGGCACGTCGTTTGCATTTCGAGTGATGGAGTTCAGGAAACAGTTTGCGCTTCGCGATGTATTCCCATGCCCATCGGTGAGCGAGAAATGTTTTCCTTTCGTGATTGAGCGTTCCATATCCGCCGTCATTAAGGCAGCCGGTCCAAATCCAGCATCCACTTGGAAGGATGCGAATGCGAGACATGAACCGCTCTTTCGTCATCGTTTGGTTCCTTTCGAGCGAGCGATCGTATCACTTATCACGGCGCCCATTACGACCATTCCAACGAGAAACCACTTGAGAATAATCATTACGCACCTTCGTTGTAGTACTTGTAGAGCGCGAAGATTGCTTCGCGAGTTCCTTGACCTTTGTCGAGCGTCATCAACTTGGCTGCCTGCAAGATCAAGTTTGGATCTCCGTTGAACGTCTCGATCGAGTTGATCGCTTCTACCAGACGGCTGGCGATTCCATCGGCCCGGATCTCTTCGTGTGTTCTGCCAAATGTCCGCGGCATCTATTTCCTCCCGTGAACGTAGATCAGGAAATCCCAATCGTTCAGCTTGATGATTCGAACCCGCTCCCAATCTTCGCGGTTGATCTTGGCTGCGCGTGAGGCGCTGTCTTTGTCGTTGTAGCGACCGCAGAGAAGATATTCTTGGCCATCGATCCAGCGCACGCCTTTCATGGTCAATTCCTACTCTGTTCCCTAACGGGTACATATCGGTTGCTGACTGTCCAGACATTCAAACCCAGGTCGAAGAGCCGTTGTACATCGTCTGCGGACAGGCCGCCATTGCCAGCGGCAACTTCTTCCCACAGCCATGGGACGTGAGGAAAAACCTCTTTCAACCGATCAGTCTCGGCGTCGCGTCTTTCAATGGCTATAGTCTTCATCTGTTTTCT
>Ga0210401_10002503_pt1 | contig 20344 bp, 16 predicted proteins | sample IncBWH32MmetaG_FD_150866 | JGI IMG/M metagenome (GOLD analysis project Ga0210401, IMG submission 150866) | Forest soil microbial communities from Barre Woods Harvard Forest LTER site, Petersham, Massachusetts, United States - Inc-BW-H-32-M | ecosystem: Environmental > Terrestrial > Soil >... | reverse complement strand
TCCGACGGACGCTCGATGTCACCTGCCAAAAGCAGCGTTTCCGCGCCATCGGTCAGTCGCAGAACGAGGGAATCATCATTCTTCGCAGTCTGGCCTTCGGAAGCATCATCCGGCCACAGGACACTTCCCGATACGCCGTCCTCGGAGAAAGAATCGCCCTGTTTCAGATGCCGGACGGGCACTCCGTGCGCTCGCGCAGCCGCCAGGACTTCCCGGTAGGCGGCACTCTGTATGTCGCGTCCAACCCAAAATTCGCCGACACGAAAATTTTCAAATATAGCCGGAAGCCCCCCAAGGTGATCTACGTGTGCATGCGTGAGCGCCACAACGTCGAGTTTTCTCAGCCCGCGCGACCACAAATACGGAGAAACGACATCCTCGCCAACGTCAATTCCGGAACGCATGCCGCTCGAATGAAAAGTTCCAAGTTCCCCGCCTGCATCGACCAGCATGGTGCGCCCGCGAGGGAAGGAGAGGAAAAGGCTGTCACCCTGGCCCACGTCAAGCACGGTCAATTCGAGGCGCTGAGGCGTGAGGCGCGGGGAAAATGGGTGTGTCGCAATGATGACAGCCGTAGCCACCAATGCAACCCCCACGCCCGATGGCCACCATAATCTCCAATGCAGCCGTATCGCCGCGGATAACACCAACGCCAGCCCTACAAAGACCGCCATGAGCGCGATGGATGGTCCCGGAATCCGGTAACTTGCGGCGTGTACGCTTGCAATCCAGCGAACCGCCGATTCGAGGATTGCCAGAATAAATCCCAGACACTTTGCAAGCAACACCGCAAGCGGGTGAGAGACGAGAGATGCGGCGAGCGTGAGGAACCCGATCGGAACGGCTATCCCCGTCAGCAATAGCGCTGGAATATTGGCGAATGGCCCGGCCAGGGCGACGCGATGGAAATAGTAGGCGAGCGGGGGAAGCATTCCGAGCTGAAGGATTGCGGAAATGAAGATAATCTCCGCGAGGTAGAGTGCGGCCCGAATGGCGTGCACGGCCAATCCGGATCCGAAGGGCGCGGCAAACCGAGGCAAGCGCGCGGAAATCCATGCGAGCACGGCGCGCATTTCCAATCGGAACTGAATCAGGCGCGGCGCGTGAGAAACGTCGCGCGTCACGTCGGAAAGATGATCGAGAGCAAAGCGGTAAAGCTCAGTGGAACGCGCGATCGCGGGAACTGCGATCGCTCCAATTGTGGCTACTGCGGAAAAGGTCAAAAGGAAACTGGCGTCCGTGATTTCCGACGCCCGCGCGGCGAGAATCACCAGTGCGCAAACGGCCGCCACATTGATCAGATCCATGCGGCGATAGATGAGCTTTGCGGATAGAAATACCGCGGCCATCAGAACGGCGCGCAGGATCGGCGGGCGATCCTCTACGATGCATGCGTACCCCGCGAGCGCAAGAAGCGTCAGCAGAATTCGCGGGAGCAGGCCAAAGCGCAAGCGCCGCCCGACCCAGAGGAAAAACGCAGCCAGCGCGCCGACGTGCAATCCCGCCAGAACCAGAACGTGATAGACGCCCGTTTTCTGAAAATCGACAATGTCGTCGTGCTCTACAAAACTGCGGTCACCAAGCAGCATGGCGCGGGCGAGCGCGCCTTCCTCCGTGCGAGAGGCGAAAAGATCGTTGAGCGAAGCGAGAAAGCGGCCACGCGCGCGCGCAAAACGGTCGGAAAGTGTCAATCGGGACTGGTCCACAATCGTCAGAAGTTGCCCGTTTCGCAGCGTGCCCTGCAGTTGAATGTTCTGACGCGCGAGATAGCCGCGAAAGTCAAAGCTGCCGGGATCGCCGTAATTGTTGACAGGACGCGCACGGGTTAGAATCTCAATGCGGTCCCCGGCGCGCGCCGCCGGTGGACCTACCCTCGCCTCTTCCGCGGTGTAGTACGTTAACCGCAGGCCCCCGGTGACAGGCGTAACTCCCGTGGAAGTCTCAACCTCTTCAAGATTGATTTCATATCGCACGCCCCAAGGCAACTGGAGCGGATCACTGCGCAGGCATCCCCGCCAGCGCAGAGCGGTCCCCGCATCCAGCTTTCCCGATTCGATCAGAGTGCTGGCGAGATTTGCAGGGGCGGATGCGCGTTCCAGATTTGAGGCAACCAGGCCAAGCGTTAGCCATGCGCCTGCGGAGAACAACGCAGCAATGAGGATCCAATTTCGGAGGAAGGTGATATATCCGAATATGAGAAACAGCAGCGCCGCGAAAATAAAATATCGCGGGGTCAGCAGGGCGAATTTCTTCAGCTCAATCGAGAGGAGGATTCCTCCCGCAAAAAGGCAAACGGGGAAGAGGGAAGGCAGCTTCATGCGCGCCGTCTGAGCCGCACCAACACCTCCATATGATAGGTTTGTGGGAAAATGTCAAACAAATTCATGCTCTCGATGTCGTACGTGCTGGCATCGTTCGTGCCTGCAAGCTGCGCAAGGTCGCGCGCCAGGGTGGCAGGGTCGCAGGAGACATAGTGGATTCGTGCGGGGGCCAGCTTCTTCAGGCGAGCGAGCGCTTCTGTTTCCACTCCCGCGCGCGGCGGATCGATCACCAGCAGGTCGGGCGTCTCTTGCCAGCGGGAAAGAAATCCCTCCGCAGTAACATTGCGTGAAGAGGGAGACGCGCCGCCGCTCTCTTTCATATTATTCTCGAGGTCCTTGGCGGCGGCTAGATTCGATTCCACGCCGATCACGCGCTCAAATTGTTTCGCCAGAGCCACGGTAAATAATCCCACGCCTGCGAATAAATCAAGCGCCAGGCGCCCGCGGGTTTTGCCGACCACGGCGTCCACGAGCGGCTCGATCAGAAAGCGATTGACTTGGAAAAACGAAAGGTGGCCGACGCGGAATTTCGCGCCGCCCACGGCATAGCTCAGATATCCCGGCCCAGCCAAGTGAAATTTGTCGGCGCGCCGGTCCTGAATCAGAATCGATTCCAAATTCGGCAGGGAATCGCGCAGAGCGGCTGCGATAGATTCGGCAGAATCGCCAAGCCTTTCGGCGGAAAGATTCAGAAGTATCTTTTCGTCATCGGAATCCGCGAACGCTTCGATTTCATCAATGGAGCCCAGGACTTTACCCTGCGAGACCATTTGGCGAAGCCGGCTCAGTGTGTCGGCGAGCCGTGGCGAAAGAATCGTGCATTCCGTGACGGCGCATAGTGTCGTGCTTCCCATCTCGAAATAGCCGATCCCCGCGCTATCCGTTGCGCCTTTCTGATTCGGGCGAAGTTTCCACTGCGCCCGGTTGCGGTATCCAAACGGCGGCGAAGCCTGCGCCTCGATCGCGCCTGTCCACTGAATGCGTCCAATGCGTCCGAGCGTCTCGCGAAGAATTTCCGCCTTATAGCGGAGCTGGGCCTCATACGGCATGTGCTGGTACTGGCAGCCTCCGCAGCGCCCATAATGCGGGCAGGGGCCCGGCACTCGCTCGGCAGACGGTTCCACCACGCGTTCCAGCCGGCCGCGAATAAATTTCTTCTTCCGGGCGGAGGATTCAATCTGGACGAGCTCTCCCGGAAGAACCAGCGGGACAAACACGGTGTGCCCGTCGTGATGCGCCAAGCCGTCGCCGCCGTACACAAGTTTCTCGATTCGAACTTCCATTCGGGTCGCTTTCCGTTGCGGGGGTATGATCCTCGGCCTGATGTCGAAGATTCTGTATAAGAACCCGTTTTTGGTTTATGTAGCGTCCGCCTTCAGGCGGGCATCTGCTTGAATTCAGAATGCCAACCTAAAGGTTGGCGCTACCACAGCCGGGGACATCCTCAGGTCAGGTAGAACAAACTCAGGCGAGGAAGATTATAGCGCTCCCAGAGCCGTTTCTGCAGGTATTGCCGTTCGAGCTGCGCCAGTTGCGCGGAGCTCATTTTCCGGCGGTAAGGCGCGAGTTGCTGGTCCATTTCGCGGCGGAGGTCGAGGAGTAATTCTTCCGCAGCGCCGGAAGTCAGCGCCGCGGTGAGTTTTTCTTCGATGACCGTCAGCCGCCGTTCCAAATTCTCAAGATCAAGCGCTCCTGGAGAATCCACGAGTGGCGACAAATCCGCAAGGCGCGCACGCGCTTCCTCCACGCGCAAAGCGAGTTCCGCTTGCGCGGGGCCTATAGCCGCAGCTGCTGCCGACAGACGTTCGACATTTTTGCTGAAGAACGCTCGCAACGCATCCCGCGAAAATGTTTCTTCTACTTTTTTTGCGCTCGCCGCAACCGGTCCCGTACCCGCGGCCGTTTCCTTTTCTTCTTCCGCGGCCTCAAGTACGGCATCGACGCAGTAGGAAAGACTCTTCAATTGCCGCCCGGCCGCGGCGCGCCGCGAACGCGCATAGTTTTCAAAAGCCCGGTCGATCCCTTTCAGCACGGCGGAGAGCGGAATCCCCGCCTTCTGCCAGGTCTCCACAATGGCCCAGTCCAGCGGCGACACCAGAAGGTGCGCCCCGCGCTTCTGCCAGAAATATTCCTCGATTTCAGTGAAATAATTGAAGTAGTTCAGCTCGGCCATTTCTTCGTGGGAAATCAAGATTGCCGTTTTCTTTCCTTTGCGGCGGAAAGAGATATAGGTGTCTTTTCGACGACGCCCGCGGAAGTGCGCTTCGCCGTGTGGTTCCGCTCCCACACGATGCGCAGCCCCTCCAGCGTGAGAAATTCGTCGATAATCTTGATGTGCCGCGACGCGCGCGCAATGAGGGATGCCTGTCCTCCGGTGGCAACCACTTGGGCCGTTTCACCAATGACGTGTTTGATGCGCGTGACGATTCCGTCCACCATGTCCGCGTATCCGTAGTAGAGGCCGGACTGCAGCGACTGCATGGTGTTTGTGCCGATGATTTTTCCGGGATCCTTGATTTCCACGCGAAACAAACGCGCGGCGCGCGAAAAAAGCGCCTCGGCCGAGATGCCGATGCCGGGAGCAAGCACCCCGCCCATGTATTCGCCGCGCGCGGAGACCACATCAAAATTAATCGCCGTGCCGAAATCCACGACGATGCACGGCCCGCCGTATTTCGTGAACGCCGCAACCGCGTTTACAATCCGGTCGGCGCCCACTTCCTGCGGATTGTCGTACAAAATGGGCATGCCCGTTTTGATGCCCGGCTCGATGAACAGGGCCTTCACGCGAAAATACCGCTCGGACATTTCCTCGAGCGTGGAATTGAGCGGCGGCACAACCGAACTGATGATCACGCCGCTGACCGATGAGGGATCGATTCCCGCCAAGGTAAAAAGCTCTCGGGTGAGGATGCCGTACTCATCGACCGTCTGATCGCGGGCGGTGGTGAGCCGCCAGTGCGCGACGAGCTCCGTGCCGCGGAAAAATCCGAGGACGGTGTTCGTATTTCCGACATCCAGCGTCAGCAGCATCAGTCCGCCTCGGAAAGGGTTCCCGCAATCACCGGCAAAATGCGTCCGTCGTCGCGCCTCACGCGCAGCAGCCCGGAAGGTTCGAGTCCCTCCGTCGTGCCGGTGTAGGTGTCGGATGCGGATTCGATCCGCACGCGCTTTCCCCGGGCATAACTGGAAACTTCGGAAAACCGCGCCACGATCGCCTCCGGGCCTTCCGCCACGAAGCGATTGTAGTAGGAGTCGAGGTGTCGCAGCAACCGCGCGACGATTTCAACGCGGGATTGCACGCGCTTGGTCTGCATTCGCAGCGAGGTTGCGATTTTGGACAATTCCTCCGGAATGCGATCGTGATTCACGTTGATACCGATGCCCACGGCCACGAAATGAATTTGGTCCTGCTCCGCGTTCATCTCGGTCAGGATGCCACAGAATTTCTTGCGGCCGAAGAGCAAATCATTCGGCCAGCGCAGGTCCGGCGCGAGCCCGGTCTGCTCCAGGATGGCCTCGCGAACGGCGAGCCCTGCTACAAGCGTGATGAGTGGAGCTTGCAGCGGAGAAATCGAAGGGCGCAGCAGCACGGTCATGTAGATGCCGTTCGTCTTTTCCGAGTGCCACGCGTGTCCGGCGCGCCCTCGCCCCGCCGTCTGCTCTTCCGCGATGACGACAGTGCCGTGCGGTTCCCCGCGTTCCCCAAGCGTCATGGCCACGGAGTTGGTCGAATCTATTTTGAAGAAATGGTAGATGCGTTTTCCAAGCGGCCCCGGATGCAGCCGCCGGTGCAGCATCTTCGGCGCGAGGATGTCGGGCGCATTTTCGATCTGATACCCGGTCCGCGGATGTCCCTTTACGCGCACTCCAAGCGCCCGCAGCTTTTCAATCCATTTCCAGACCGTGCCGCGCGTCACACCGATTTCGCGGGCGATTTTCGCGCCGCTGATCACGATCATCGTGTTGTCGGCAAGCAACGCGAGTAGCGCGTCAATCCTGCGATCGGTCGTCCCTGGAAAAGTGGTATGCGCCATTTGGCTAGAATTTCCCGCCTGCTTGCATTCGGATCGGATGGGAGTGGCGCAGGCTTCACCCTGTGGGTTTTTATCCTTGCGAGTACAAACACCGCAGGCTGAAGCCTGCGCCACTAGAACCCGGGGAGTCTAGATTCTCTGCAATTGCACGATACGCTCGTTCACTTTTTCAAGTTCCACGCGGCGCACGGCAAGGGTCGATTCCAATCCCTTCACGATGTGCTCGGGCGCGCGGCTGCGAAATGTCTCATCCCCAAGCCGAGCCACCTTCGAAGCGATGTCCTTCGTCAGTCGGTCCTCTTCTTTTCGCAAGCGCGAAAGTTCCGCATGAACATCAAAGGCCGCTTCGTAAGGAATGAAGAGGTCAAAATCCTTATTTGAGCGCACAATCCCCTTCGTCGAATCAAAGGGCGGTTTGGTGAATGAAAGGGAAGAAAGATTGGCAAGCCGCAAAACCGTATCGAGGCTGCGCTCTACCACGCACTGGACGGCCGGTGATGTCGCGCCCAGTTGGGCAAAAAGCCTCTGTTTTTGGTCGAGCTTCATTTCCGCGCGAATATTGCGCGCCAAAGAGATAATTTCCTGCAACAACGCGATGTGTTCTTCGGATGCGGCGTCCAGTCGTTCCGGGTGCGTCTCCGGAAAGCGGTCGAGGGCAATGGAACACGAGCCTTCCCGCTGCGGCAACTGTTGCCACAATTCCTCGGTTATAAACGGCATGAACGGATGTAGCAGCCGCAGCGCGTTCTCGACCGCCGCAAATAAATTCTTCCAGGTGGCCGCCGATTTCGACCGGTCGGACGAAAGCAATTCCGGCTTCACCCATTCGATGTACCAGTCGCAGAAATCTCCCCAGAAGAAGTGATAGACAACGTGCGCCGCTTCATGAAAACGAAAGTGCTCGAGCGCATCGTTGACCTGCGCAGTGGCGCGAGCCAGCCGCGAAAAAATCCAGCGGTCGATCAATGCCACTTCGCCGCCGGCGGCATAAGGGGCCGACGCGCGCACTTCGGGAGACGCCAGGGCATCCAATTGTTCGCCGCCCGCCGTTTCATATTTGTCGAGATTCATGAAAACGAATCGCGCGGCGTTCCAGATCTTGTTGGCGAATGCGCGGTAGCTAAGGATGCGTTCCTCGGATAAAACGATGTCGGTTCCAGGCGCAGCCATGCTCGCCAAAGTAAAACGCATCGCATCCGTCCCGAATTTTTCATTCAGCTCGACTGGATCGATTCCCGTTCCCTTGGACTTGGACATCTTCTGGCCTTCCGCGTTGCGCACCAGGGAATGCAGGCACACTTGCCGGAAGGGAACATGGCTGGTAAATTTCAGGCCCATCATGATCATCCGGGCGACCCAGAAAAAGAGGATGTCGTAGCCGGTGATGAGCAGGCTGGTAGGATAATATTTCCGATAGTCGGGAGTGTCGTCCGGCCAACCCATTGTTGAAAACGGCCAGAGCGCCGAGCTGAACCACGTCTCGAGCACGTCGGGATCCTGCGTCAGTTTGCCCGAACTGCACTTCGCGCATTTTGAAGGCGCTTCGCGAGCGACTATGATTTCCTTGCAGTCGCCGCAGTACCAGGCCGGAATCCGATGCCCCCACCACAGCTGGCGTGAGATGCACCAGTCGCGAATGTTGCGCATCCACTCGAAATATTCGGTGCGCCGATTTTCCGGGACAATTTCAACGTCGCCGCGCTCCACGGCCGCGATGGCGGGCTCGGCCAGCGGCTTCATTTTCACAAACCACTGCGTCGAAGCGCGCGGCTCGATGATCGTCCCGCAGCGGTCGCACGCCCCGACCGCGTGGGTATGGTCCGTAACTTTTTCAAGCAGCCCCGCCGATTCCAGATCGGCGACCACGCGCTTCCGCGCCTCGAACCGGTCGAGTCCCGCATATTTTCCGGCAGCGGCGCTCATTTTCGCGTCGTCGGTCATCACGTCGATTTCCGGCAGATTGTGGCGGCGCCCGATTTCAAAATCGTTCGGGTCGTGCGCGGGCGTGACTTTCACCGCGCCGGTGCCAAAGTCGCGATCCACAACGAAATCGTCCACAATGGGAATCTCGCGATTCATCAAGGGCAAGAGAACCATCTTGCCGATCAAATGCTGGTAGCGCGGGTCGCTCGGATGAACGGCCACGGCGGTATCTCCCAGCATGGTTTCGGGCCGCGTGGTGGCCACGACGACATATTCCTTGGTTCCCACGATCGGGTAGCGAATGTGCCACAGATGGCCCTGCCGCTCCTCGTGAACGGTTTCCAGATCGCTGATCGCGGTGCGGCATTGCGGGCACCAGTTCACGATGTAATGGCCGCGATAAATCAGGCCGTCTTCGTACAGGCGCACGAAGACTTCGGTGACGGCGCGAGACAATTCCGGCGAGAGCGTGAAACGCTCGCGCGTCCAGTCGCAGCTTTCGCCGAGCTGCACCATTTGCCGCGTGATCGTCCCGCCGGATTCAGCCTTCCATTCCCAGACTTTTCGTTCGAACGCTTCACGGCCCAGATCGCGGTAATTGATGCCTTGCGCGGCCAGCTGTCGCACCACCACGCGCTGCGTCGAAATTCCCGCGTGATCGGTTCCCGGTAGGTATAGCGTGTTGTAGCCCTGCATCCGCCGCCAGCGCGTCAGGATATCAATCTCGGTATGGTCGAGCATGTGGCCGATGTGCAACGACCCGGTGACGTTCGGCGGCGGGATGACGATGGAAAACACCGGGCCGGGCGCGTTCACGTCGGCGCGAAACAGGTTTTCGTCCGCCCATTTTTTCGCCCACTTTTGCTCGATCAGTTGCGGCTCGTAAGCCTTGGGAATCTCTTTCGGCATGTTCTCCAGCCCTGCGGTCAAGAGGATTACTATACGGACGCCCGCGCGGGCGGTCAAATGCGTGCACGCAGGAGATAAGGTTCAATTTTTACTGAAGTTTGAAAGGGGCGAGCTTAGGAGCTGCGTTTTTAGCGCTTCTGAATTTCCCGGTTGACCAGCGCTTGAACAACCGGACGCAGGAATTCCTTGGTGATGATTTCCACGACCTGCGGGCGCATCTTGTCCAGCACGCGCTGAACGACTGCTTCGACCAGCGCCGGATCCGGCTCATCCGTCGAAGCGGAATTCGCCGGCGCAGGTCGGGCGTTTTCCTCGGTTCCCGTGGATTTCTGAGCAGTGGAAATGGACGCGGCGAGCGCCGGAGCGGCAGGAAGTGGCGCGGGCTTGGGTTTTTCCGTAACGGATTCGACGGGTTTACTCTGCAGGGTTGCGGCCAAATCAGCCCAATCCTGTTTGGGAATCGAACGCGCCGTATCTTCCGCCGTTTGTGCCAATGGTTTGAGAGACGGTTGCGTTTTATGAGGGTCTGGAGTCTGAGCCGCGATTGTAACCTTTGGCAGCGCGGGCAACTCCGCTGGCGGAGGCGCAGGCGGTGGCGCTTGAGGTGGCGCTTGAGGTCGCGTCGAAACGGAAACCGGAACCATGACTGGAGTCGAAGGTTCCGGAACAACCGGTTCCAGGGAGAATTTTGAATTGGCCGGTTCGTTTGTGACTGCCAGTTCAGCGGGCTCCGTGATAGCCTCGCTCCATTCAGGAGCGGACTCCGGAATTTCTTCAACCGGCGGTGGAGGAGCTGAAGCCATCCACTCAATTGGATTGGCCGCAAGGTCTTCCGGCTTGCCGGCTTCGACCGTCAGCGCAGCTTGCGAGGCCGCATCCTGCGCGATCAGGGTCGAAGATTCCACGATCGTGGATGTCTGTCCAGATTCTTCATCTTGGTCATCCCGCACCAACTCGAACGACTCTTCGGGCTTGGCCAATTCAGGTTCGGCCACGCGGGAAAGGGCATCCTCTCCCAGATTCCAAGCGTGCGAAGACCCTCCGGATGAAATATCCGCATCCGAATCTTCCTCTTCCGTGTTCGGTGCGGGCTCTTCCGTTTTCCAAAAAATCGGGTCTCCCAGGGATGAATCGCGAGAACTCGTCAGAATTTGTTCGTTATCAACCGGCTCGATCCCTTTTGCCTCCGCCGCTGCGGGTTCCTGCACAGGCAATTCCAAAAGCTGCTCAAATGCGATCGGTCGTTCACCCTTGCCGAAGGAGAGGCGTTCCACAGGCGGCGGAAAGTCCTGTTCGGGCAATTCTTGCGGCGCTTCGGGCGGCGCGGGATGCTCTTCCTTGATGGCGACGCCACCAGCCTTGGATTGCACGGAAACGGCGGGCTTCGAAATCGCCACGGCCACCAGCCGGTCACCGGCTGTGCGATCCAGCAGCGTCTTCACCATCGCGATCAGAGGGTCCGGCGGAACAAATGGCTTCTTTAGAATTCCGTCAGCGCCGACGCGCTGCGCTTCTGGTTCATCCAGCGGATCGAAAGCACCCACCAGCAGCACAACGGGCACGTGCGAGAAGCGCGAATCCTTTTTGATGAATTCGCAGACTTCATACCCATTTCGCACGGGCATGAATATGTCGGCCAGGACGAGGTCAGGCGAAATATCGGCCAGTTTCCGAACGGCAGCGTCACCGTTATTCACCGCAACAACCTCAACGCCCAGTTCAGCCAGAGCGAGGGCCACCGTTTTCTGGACGTTGCTATTATCGTCGGCTACCAGGATCTTTGCCACGTGCCGTCCTCCCGATTACCGCGGGCGCCAATCACCCGCTTTGCGCAAAGGCACAGAAGCGCATAGTCCATTGGTAACATCACGATCCGAGTGAGTCAATAAAGACTGGACAGGCATGTGTCCGAATGAACTAGTCACCTTTTCGAGCGAGAATCTCGAGGAAGGCTTCCAAACGAACTAAGAAAACCGGCTAAAAGGGAATGATCTTGCGGAGTCCGCCCTTTTTCTTGCTGGTGGATTCTTGACTGCTATTTGCGGGTGGCGCGGGGGTGGTGCTAGCGGGTTGCGTGGCATTTGGATCCGTCGAGGCTCCGGTACTGACCGGTTGCGTTGTGTCCGTCGTCGTCGATGTTGTGTCCGAGGCTGCCGGAACCGCATCGGTCGCGGGCGGGTTTGCGGCCGGCGCAGGAAGAGCGTTGGGACTTCCCGGCGTTACCGTTTCCACCGTTGCAGACGTGCCTATGCCCGTGGCGGTCGCCGCATTGGCGTTGGGCTGCAAGCTGAATCCGATGGTCTCATCGCCGGATTCACTCGCGGGTGTCATCGTCGGAGCGCCGTTATGAGCTGCCGCTGAAACATCTGGGCCATTTTTCAGAACAGTCATGGTCCGCTTTACCATTCCCGGACGGCTCTCCGATTGTTCCTTTTGCATTCGCGCGACGGCTTCAGGATCGGGGGGTGGAACCGGGACGCCAAATTTAACGAGTTTGTTCTTGGCATCCCCGGCGAGCGGGGAAAGCGGATAATCCTTTACGATCCTGCTGTAATAGCGCGCGGCAAGATCATTGTGCTCGCCCTTTTCATAGATCTGCCCAAGCATCCAGTTGGCGTGATCCGCCTGGCTGTATAGCGGGTAACGATTCGTCAATTCTATCAAGCGAGCACCCGCGGCACGGTACGCGGTTCGCACATAGTAAAAGCTGGCCACACGGAAATTGCCTTCGGCTAAGACTTCCTGAACGTCGCGCAAGTGCTGCTCGGCCTGGGGAACGAGAGGGCTGTTGGGATATTTTTCCAGGAACGTCTGGAATTCGGCCTCCGCTTGCACGGCCTCGGCGTGATCGCGATCCGGCTTTTCCATCTGGCGGTAGTGCGCCATGGCGATCTGCAACTGGGCGTTCGCCGATTCATCGAGGAACGGGAAGAAAGTGATGAAGTCTTTGTATTCGACGATCGACTGCTTCAGGCCAGCGGTGCCTCCCTCCTTGTAGTAGGAGTCCCCGATGGCCAGTTTGGCCTTGGCCAGATATTCGCTGTCAGGATAGGTGTTGATAAGAGTCTGTAACGCCAGGCGGCCGACGGCGTACCGCCCGTGCTTCAGGTCATTGGAGGCCTTCTCATAAAGGACTTTGTCGGGTTCAGCGGAAGTGCCGGCGGTGGGGGCCGTATTCTTCTTACCAAAACACCCGGCGAGGAACGTCGCTACGAGTGCCACGGAAAATATGATTCGGCCTGGTTTCAACTTTGATCCTTAACTTTAGGCGGGCGCTCCGTCGCAGCAGGGTCCCGCCCGATCCTCAAACTTTTTGTGCCAGTGCCGCATCAGCCATTTGCTTCATGGTGCGCACGGCCTCGGCAGCGTCGGGGGTGTGAAAAATCGAGGTTCCGGCCACCAGAATTTCGGCGCCGGCCCGAACCAGATCCGCCACGTTTTCCGGACCGACCCCCCCGTCCACTTCGATCCGGAAGGAATGATTATAGCCCTCTCGAATTCGTTTTAGCTCGCGAATCTTTCCGAGTGCGCCGGGTATAAATTTTTGCCCGCCGAAACCCGGATTTACCGACATCACCAAAACATGATCCACTTTCCCGAAAATTTCGGAAAGCGCCGATACGGGCGTCGCCGGATTGACCACTGCTCCCGGCTGGCATCCATGCTCTCGAATCATCGAGAGCGCCCGGTCCAGGTGCGGTGTGGCTTCCTCGTGTACGGAAATCATGTCGGCGCCCGCCTCCGCAAATGCCTGGATGAACAACTCTGGGTTCTGGATCATCAGATGCACGTCCAGGGGTAGCCGGGTTGCCTTGCGCAATGACGCTACGACCGGCACCCCGATGGAGATGTTGGGCACGAAATGCCCGTCCATTACATCCACATGGAGCATCGCCGCGCCGCCTCGCTCCACCGCGCGGATCCCTTCTCCCAGGCATGAAAAGTCCGCGGCGAGGATGGAGGGCGCGATTTCAACAGGATAAGTCACGGTTTCTCCGCGGCCATCTTACCAGATTCACGCTTTTGCCGGCACCGTGCCGCTGACGGATACGGACAATCGTCCGGCTTCTGCGGTGAAATTTCTACTGGGCTACAACCATCTCGATGCCGGATTCACTCGTTATCTTGGAACCGGGCTCAGGCATCTGCTCCGTGACCACGCCCTTGGGCCACTGCGGCGAGGGAACAAAAGTGGTCTTGGATAATTTGAACCCAGCGGAAGACAGAAGTCGATCCGCATCCGGCAACGGCATGCCCACGAGCCACGGCATGACGTAGGCGGCCGGCGCATCGCTTTGAGCGACAAGTAAATCAACTCGAGGGCTTGCCGCACGAGTTCCCGGCGGCGGCGTCTGCTGCAAAATTGTGTCGGAAAGGGCGGTCGGAGCAGGGAACGTAGTCACTTCGCCCAACTGCAGGCCTGCCTGCAGCAACTGGATGCGGGCCACACGCAGGGATTCGCCCAACAGCGATGGAGTGAGGACATTTTGCGGACCCAGGCTGAGGACCACGTGCGCGTTCTGGGCCACCTTCATGCGCTCGCCTTCCGGAGGACTTTGCCGCACGACGGCATTGGCCGGCAGGTCGCTATAGACTCGATCGACGACTTTTAATAGCAGCCCCCGTCCTTGCAGGATGGCCAGCGCATCGGCCGAACTTTTACCCACAAGATTGGGCATGGTCACTTCGCGGCCCTGAATCGCGAAGCGCATGGTCGTCACGGCGCTCAGAAATGCCGCGGCCGCCAAAATGAAAACCAGCAGCCCCATGCGAAATACCCATTCGATGCGCTCGCGAAGATTCATCAATTCACCGCGTTCAATCTAGCATGCGCGGGGCGAGGCTTCCAGCACTGCGCAAGAAAAATAGTTTCACCACAGAGAACCCAAAGGACACAAAGTTAAAGAAGAGAAACACATAGAGTAAGGCAAGGGAAACATATTCTCCGATTTTCTCTGTTTCCTCTATGTTCTCCCCTCCGTGTTCTCTAGTGTTAAGCCTTTGACTTTCGGTGCTCGATGATGGCGGCAAAGAATCCATCTGTCCCTTCTGCAGGAGGAAAGGTCCGAAAGAAGCCGTCGGCGCCAGCGACGCGATCCGCGCGCACCGACTCCTGCAGGAACTTCTCGACGGTGCTCCGAGGATCGGCGACATCAAAAATGCCCCCCAGCGCGCCCAGAACTTCGCGGACGACCATTTCGTTTTCCTCCGGTTCGAGCGAACAGGTGGAATACACGAGTCGCCCGCCCGGCGCCAGATGCGGAAGAGCATTGCGAAGCAGGCGCGCCTGCCGGTCGTGCAGATCGCCAAGATCCTCCGCGCGGAGCTTCCAGCGAATTTCCGGGTGCCGAGCGAGCGTGCCCGTTCCGGAGCAGGGAACGTCAACTAGAATTCGTTCGAACGTGCGTTCGAATGCAAGCGGCTGCGCGCCGTTCAGGACCATTGTCTCCACGTTTCCTACGCCGGCGCGTTCGAATCTCTCCTGCATGGCGCGCGCACGATGTTCGTAGAGATCCGCGGCGACGACTTGGCCCTGCGGTCCGGCCGCTCGCGCGAGGAGCAGGGTCTTCCCTCCCGGCGCCGCGCATAGGTCTAGAACAGAATTGCCGGGATCGGCCGCCACAAGGCGCGCTACGGCCTGGGAAGCCTCATCCTGGATGGCTATCCAACCGCAGCGCGCGGCCTCGCTGGCGGCGGGGTTGCCTCCGTCCAAAACCAGGGCATCGCGCAGTAATCGCCCGGGCAGGATGCGGCATCCTGCCCGCTGCAGCGAAAGCATGGCCTCCTCGCCATGTTGCGGGTCGAGCAGATACCCTGAAAGTACGGGGACACGATTATTTGCTTGGACCAGGTTGCGCGTCCGCTCTTCACCATAGATTCGAAGCCAGCGTTCAATCATCCACGTGGGGTGCGAATATTGAATTCCAATTCGGTCCGCAAGAGGGAGGTCCGCAGGAAAGAATTGCGCGACGGCTTCGGCAGGCGAATTTCCCGGGAATGCTTCCTTGGCTGCCTTGCGCAGGATGGCATTTACCAGGGGGGCGGCTGAGCGTTTCCGGGCCCGCTTCACCAGTTCCACCGATTCGTGGACAGCGGCGCGCGCCGGGACGCGGTCGAGAAACAACAGTTGGTACACGCCCAATCGGAGGGCGATGCGAACCTCGGCATCGGCTGTATTGGCCGGCTTTTTCAAATGGCGATCGACGACGAAATCGAGAAGCCTCTGCCAGCGCAAAACACCCAGTGCAAGTTCGGTGGCCAGGCCGGCGTCCGCGGTCTTCACGGAGTCGTCAAGTTCGGCGCGCAGCACGTCGTCTGCATACGCGTCTTGTGTCACGACGCGCACCAACACATCGAACGCAATCATTCGTGCTCGCGAAATCGGCATGAGCAAACATGGAACCACACTATGCCGAGGAAGGGAAATGACGATCCAGCAAGGTAGCACGTCAGTTTCAGACGAGCCGACTGCTCAGGGTTTGGCGTCAACAGCCAATTGAGAGCGGGTCCTCGCGGCAGATGAAAGATTTGCCCATCCGAATGGCCTTCTCGTCCCCGCCTGCCCGACCACGCGTTCGATTGATGCGTCTTCGCGTCATCGGGGAAATACAGTGAGTTTGGGCGTGGTACTTTGTGGTTCGACGGGGGCCTTTAGCCACACCTTGTTCATCATGGCCCACATCGAATACCAGCCATAAACTCCAACGATATCGACAACGCCCCGTTCGCCAAATTTGGCAAGCGCCCTGGCGTAAGTTGCATCGCTGACGCTCTGGTTGCGATGCAACTCGTCGCAGAAGTCGTAAACGATCTCTTCGTCCTCGGGCATTCCTGCCGGCCGCCGGCCCTCGGCGATCGACTTCAGGATTTCCGGCGTGATTCCGGTCTTGATTGCCACCGGGTAATGGGAGTCCCACATGAAATCCGTGCTCGTCTGGCGGCCCGTGATCATGATTACCATCTCCCTGATCCTCGGCGCCAGATCCGGCTTGTATTCTACGTACTCGCGCATGGCGTTCACGGACAGCAAGAGTTCCGGGCTGCGCAGAAGTTCCGACCACCCCATGCCCACCTGCATTTGGACCGGTCTGGGGTATTTGTCGCCAAACATTTTTTGGATATTCGCCTGGGCCGCGAGGTACGCCTCTACAGCCTTCTTCTGTTCTTCAGTCAACTTTTCCGGCGGGATTGGTGGCATGCGATCTTGAGCGAACACTGGAGCGCCCAGTCCTACGAGAAGCAACAACAGGAAGGACGCAAACCAAAGCCGTGGTAGCATCATGGTTATAGTGCTCCTTCGTTAGCCGCGCTTATTCCATACGCATGGCTTCGCGGATGGTATCTTACGGACGTTTAGAAATCACTTGGATTTCGAAATTGTCCTTCCCGGGCATTTCTTCCCGCCACATCCTGGCAAATGGCGTAAGTGTTCGGGCTTGTTGCAGGCGGCGATGGACGGCCGCAGGCGCGAGCGAGAACTGAGCTGAAATCGGTTCAGCTCTAGACAAATTTTTCGTCAGGACCGAAGCGCGCACCCCTGGAAAATTCGAGCGCAGAGGATTTTTTGCGGCCTTCGATTTGCACGAAGTCCAGTTCCAGCATGGTTCCTTCGCCGCACAAAACGTTAAGCCCCGCGACTTTGGATCCCAACGTGGATTCAACAATTTCTCCGGCTTTGAAACGCACCCCTCCTGCAGCGCTCATTCCAGGACGTCCCCATACTTGGCAGGTTCGCCCTCGGAATGTGGTATGCGCGCCCGGCCAGGGAGCGAAGCCGCGCATGCGGTTGTAAATTTGTTGTGCGGGCCGCGTCCAATCGATTCGTCCGTCTTCTTTTTTTAGAATGGGCGCGTAGGAGGCGTTTTTCTTCTCCTGCGGAGCAGGCGAAATTTCTCCGCGGCTAAATCGCAGGAGCGATTCGCCGATCAAGTCGGCTCCGATCGCGCTCATGCGCGCGGCAAGTTCCGGCGATGTCTCGTCCGGTCCGATTTCAACTTCGCGGTGCAAAAGGGTTGGTCCGGTATCCATTCCCGCATCAATTTGCATGGTGGTGAGCCCTGTGACTGTTTCGCCGTTTGCGATAGCCCACTGGATTGGCGCTGCGCCCCGATAACGGGGGAGCAAGGACGCGTGCAGATTCATCCAACCCAGTCGGGGAATGGTCAGCAGCCGGGCGGGAATAATCTGCCCGTAGGCGATAATCACAACGGCATCAAGGGCAACACGCTTCAAAAACTCCTGCGCCGATTCAGACTTGATGGTTTCGGGCTGATAGACGTGCAGCCCAATTTCGAGGGCTGCCTCCTTCACCGGCGAACCACTGAAATGCTGGCCGCGGCCGCGCGGGCGGTCCGGTTGCGTGATGACGGCTTCGATCGAAAATTCGGGGCGCTCCGCAAGCCGCCGAAGAGAGGGCACAGCAAATTCCGGCGTACCACAAAAAACGATGCGCAGTTCAGCCATCGCAGGGATTGGAAATTACCACTCGCCGGTCTTCCGCAATTTGCGGATCCGGCGCTTGATCAGATCTCTCTTGAGCATGCTGAGATGCTGAAGGAAAAGAATGCCGTCGAGGTGGTCAATCTCGTGGCAGAAAGCGCGGGCCAGCAGCCCCTCGCCGCGCATTTCATAAACTTCGCCCTTCACATTTTGCGCGCGCACGGTCACGTAAGCCGGGCGCAGAACGTTTCCGCGGAACCCGGGCAGCGACAGGCACCCTTCCTCTTCACGCTGGTCTCCTTCCACATGAATGATCTCCGGATTGGCAAGGACCATGCGCGCCTCTGGATTTTTTCCCACGCTTACGTCAATCACAGCAAGCCGTTTGGACAGCCCGATCTGCGTGGCCGCGAGCCCCACGCCCTGGGCGACGTACATGGACTCGAACATGTCCTCGCAAAGTTTGGCGAGATCGTCGTCAAATTTCTCCACCGTCCTGGTCGGCGATTCCAGCACAGCCGCCCCATATTTTGTAATCGGAAAGATCATTTCAGCAGTTCACTCGATTCATTGGATCCACAGATGAAAACAGATAAACACTGACAAAGACTGAGACTATTTGCAAAATCAACATGCGTTAAAAATCCCGCCGCCGAAATTTGTCGTGGCTCGATCTCTTTCCACTTAGACCCACGAACCATCGATTTTCATCTGTGTTCATCTGTGTTTATCTGTGACTTCAAAATTCCTTGAGCTGCCGCAAATACCCGTCGAAATTACGGCGCATCTCGCCCAGCGAGTCGCCGCCGAATTTCTCGACCATCGCTTGCGCCAGCACGATTGAAACCATGGCTTCGCCGGCAATTCCTCCGGCGGGAACGACGCACACGTCCGAGCGCTCATAGGCGGCGGAAATGGGCTGCTTGGTCACCATGTCGACCGTCCCGAGAGGGGTTCGCAGCGTGGAGATCGGCTTCAGATATCCGCGGACAATAACATCCTGGCCGTTGGTGATGCCGCCCTCGAGTCCGCCGGCGCGATTCGACGGCCGCGTAAAACGTTTTGCGGAATCGTCGTACCCGATCTCGTCCATGACTTCGGAGCCGTAAGAAGTTGCCGCGGCGATTCCCGCACCGATCTCCACGCCCTTTACAGCTTGGATTGACATTACCGCCTGCGCCAGCCGCGCATCGAGTTTTTCGTCCCATTGCGCATGAGAACCAAGGCCGGTGACCACGTTGTGCGCCACCACTTCAAAAATACCTCCCACCGTGTTCCCGGCGCGATGCACCACGTCCACCTCACCTTTCATCTGGGCTTCCGCCCCTGAATCGATACAGCGCAGGGGAGAATCGAGATTGTCGCAGACGGCCTGAATTTCGCTCCAGGAAGCGGAGCGCGGCAGGCGCGCCTTCCCGACGGCGATCACATGACTCAGTACCTCGCATTCAAACTGGCGGAGCAGCAGCTTGGCAATCGAGCCCGCAGCCACGCGCGCGGCGGTCTCCCTCGCCGATGCCCGCTCCAAAATGTACCGCGCATCATGCAGATTGAATTTCATGGAGCCGGCCAGGTCCGCATGGCCCGGGCGAGGCGCGGTCAAACGGCGCTCGGCGCCTTCCGAGTCCGGAACATTTTCAACGGGAAGAGCCTTTTCCCAGTTGGCCCAGTCGCGGTTCTCGATGCGCAGAGCGATAGGGGCCCCGATGGTCTGTCCGTGCCGCACGCCGGACAAAAATTCGACGCGGTCTTTTTCTATTTTCTGGCGGCCACCGCGGCCATAGCCAAGCTGCCGCCGATGCAGTTCGCGCTGCACAAATTCGAAGTCAACGGGCACACCCGCGGGCAAGCCGCTGACCCATGCAATCAGCGCCTGACCGTGCGATTCCCCCGCAGTTACGAAGCGAAACATGGAAGGCTCGACATTCTATCGGACCCTGCACGGCGCGTAAAGCGATGAAAGGTTCGGTAGGACGGGCTTGAGCCTGTCTGCTTTTCATGAAAGCAAGAGCAAAATCAAAACCAGACAGGCTGAAGCCCGTCCTACTCGACCCGATCCTTGTCAATTTGTTTCCGCACGATTGATTTACGTTGCTTGACGTCCCCGGCTGCGACCAGTACGCTGTTCCAGAACTCACCTGCGCTTGAGGGACACCCAACGGCGACCGATGGCGACTACCGACCCCAAATTCCTTGAGTCCAGTCCGATTTCGGTGACCGGCGCTGTTGTGGAAGGAGCCAAGCGTTGGGTCCTGCACGTGCAGGAATACTCGGTCCTGGCGGCCCGGTCGGTCACCAACCTTTTTAGCCCACCCTATTACGTTTCCGATGTTTTGGACCAGATGGACATTATCGGCGTTGGATCGCTGCCGATTGTCCTGTTGACCGGCTTTTTCATTGGCGCCGTCATGGTTCTGCAAACGGCCGCACAATTCGAAAGGTTTGGACAGACGGCGCTCACTGCGGACGTGGTGTCGCTCGCTCTGGTCCGCGAACTAGGACCTTCGATTACCGGATTGCTGGTGGCGGGGCGCAACGCCTCTGGGATGGCCTCGGAATTGGGATCGATGATTGTGACCGAGCAAGTCGACGCCATGCGCGCGATGGGCACCGACCCGATTCGCAAATTAGTAACTCCGCGCGTGGTGGCCACCGTTCTGATGCTGCCACTTCTCACCGCGATGGCGGATTTTCTGGGCCTGATAGGAGGATAAC
>Ga0210401_10002502_pt1 | contig 20356 bp, 15 predicted proteins | sample IncBWH32MmetaG_FD_150866 | JGI IMG/M metagenome (GOLD analysis project Ga0210401, IMG submission 150866) | Forest soil microbial communities from Barre Woods Harvard Forest LTER site, Petersham, Massachusetts, United States - Inc-BW-H-32-M | ecosystem: Environmental > Terrestrial > Soil >... | reverse complement strand
CGCCGCCTCATCGGCGGATCTTCGGGATCGCAAGGCATGACGCTCATTGACGCCCCGGCCGTACCGTCAACGCCCCGCCACAAAGACTTGCAGAACCTATCCGCGCGCGAGATCGCGGCCCGCATTGCCGCGCGCGAGCTCTCGTCCGCGGCGGTGGTCGAGCACTTTGTTGCGCGGCTCAAGGCCGTCAACGGCAAGCTCAATGCCGTCACCGCCGATCTGTCGGAAAGCGCGCGCAAGGCCGCTGAAGATGTTGATAACGTGGCGCTCGCCGCCATGGCCGCCATCGAGGCCGCAGCGCGAACGCAGCCCGGCTACCCAACGGAGCCTCCGCTATGAACATGATACGCCCCATCGCGGCCGACATGCGCGCCACCTTCGATGCACAACGCGCGGCTTTTCTGCGCGCCGGAGCGCCATCTCTGCAAGAGCGCCGTGCGGATCTGAAAAAACTCGCCGACGCGATCGGCAGCAGCGGCGAGCGCCTGGCGGCGGCGATCTCGGCAGACTTCGGCCACCGCTCGCGTCACGAGACGGAGATCGGAGAGATCTTCCCGGCGCAATCGGCCATTCGGCACACGCTGCGCCATGTCGCGCGTTGGATGCGGCCGAAGCGCGTCGCGGTCGGCTTTGAGCTCATGCCCGCCAGCGCCCGCATCCTTTATCAGCCGGTCGGCGTGGTCGGGATCATCAGTCCGTGGAATTATCCGTTCAACCTCGCCATCGTGCCGCTGGTCGCGGCGCTCGCCGCCGGCAACCGCGTGATGCTGAAGCCATCGGAACTGACGCCGCGCACGTCGGATTTTTTGGCGGAGCTTCTGGCGGGCCTGTTTCCGCCCGAGCAGGTGGCCACGATCGTCGGCGGGCCGGAGATCGGCCAAGCCTTTGCGCGCCTCCCGTTCGACCATCTGTTCTATACCGGCTCGACGGCGGTCGGACGGCTGGTCATGCAAGCGGCCGCAGACAATCTCACGCCGGTGACGCTCGAGCTCGGCGGAAAATCGCCGTGCATCATCGGTGAGGACGCAGCGCTGCCGAGCGCCGCCGAAAGCATCGTGCATGGCAAGCTGTTGAATGCCGGCCAGACCTGCATCGCACCGGATTATGTATTGCTACCGCAGCAAAGGCTCGATGAATTCGTGTCGCTCGCCACGGACACGGCGCGTAAATTCTATCCGACGCTGGCGCAGAACCCGGATTACAGCTCGATCATCAACGAACGCCACTACCGGCGCGTCGCGCAGTATGTCGCCGAAGCCAAGGCAAAGGGCGTGCGCGCGATTGAGATCAACCCAGCGCATGACGCGCTGCCCGCGGACGCACGGAAATTGCCGCCGACTTTGCTGATCGAACCGGGCGACGATCTATCCGTCATGCGAGAGGAAATTTTCGGGCCAGTGTTGCCGGTCAAGACCTATCGCAGCCTCGACGAGGCGATCGACTACGTCAACGGACACCCGCGTCCGCTCGCGCTTTATTATTTCGGCGCCGACACCGCGAAGCGGGACGAGGTGCTGCGCCGGACCATCTCGGGCGGCGCAACCGTCAACGGGACGTTGTTTCATTTCGCCGCGGAGAATCTGCCGTTCGGCGGCATCGGACCGTCCGGCGTCGGCGCCTATCACGGGGAATTCGGCTTCCAGACCTTCTCGCACCGCAAGGGCGTCTTCCTGCAGAGCCGCCTCAGCGGGGCGCGCTTCCTCTATCCGCCGTTTGGACGTCTCACCGATCTCATGCTGAAAGTACTGAGCCGCGGGTAAACCGCGGCGCAAAAGCATTGCGTGGAACCGCACGCCGAGGCGTGCTAGCAGCTTGTGCCTTAACGCCCCCTGACGTCTTCCTTGCGTGATGACAAAAGCCGAGCGACCGAATTTCATCGAAAAGCATGGCTTGTGGAGCGACGAACAAAGGCGGCTTGCCGCCGAGATCGCGCGCCGTGTCGAAGCCGAAAAGCTGCACTTCGTCAGGCTGGCATGGGGCGACGCGCACGGCTATTCGCGCGCCAAGACACTGACGATACCCGCATTCCTGTCGGCACTGAGCGACGGCTACAATATCGGCGTCGCCACCACGACGCTCGATTCGGCCGGCGCGCGCGTTTTCGCCTCGTTCACGCGCGGCGGCGGGATGGGCCTCGACGAGATGACGGGTTCGCCCAATCTGACCATCGTCGCCGATCCGTCGACATTCCGCGTATTGCCGTGGGCGCCCGGTGTCGGCTGGATCCTGGGCGACGAATATTTCAACGACGGCACGCCGTTTCATTTCTCGCCGCGTCAACTTCTGCGCAAAACGCTGCGCGGTCTCTCCGAGCGCGGCTATGCGAGCATCGTGGGACCGGAGATCGAGTGGTATCTGCTGCGCGTCGCCGACGACCGTCTCGGCGCCGACAATATCGGCGCGCCCGGGATGCGCGGCCGCCCGATAAGGACGATCCCGGTCGAGCCGGGCTATCACTATCATTCAGAGTCCAACATGGACCTGATGCAGCCGGTATTCGACGCGCTCGGCGGCGCGTTCGAGGCGCTCGGACTGGGGTTAAGATCGATCGAAAACGAGTGGGGCCCCGGACAGATCGAATGCACTTTCGCTCCCTGCAGCGCCTTGCAAGCGGCGGACAATGTGTTTCTGTTCCGCACCGCGACCCGGCAGATTTGTCGCCGCCTCGGTTATTTCGCGACCTTCATGTGCAGGCCCGCGCTCAAGGGATATTATTCGAGCGGCTGGCACCTGCATCAGTCGCTGACCGAGGCCTCCAGCGGTCGCAATCTGTTCACGCCGCACGCGGCCGGAGAAATTCTTTCGCCACTCGGCCAAGCTTATCTGGCGGGTCTTCTGCACTATGCGGCGCCCGCGACAGTCTTTGCCACGCCGACGGTCAACGGCTATCGCCGTTTCCGTCCGAACTCGCTGGCGCCCGATCGCGCCAGCTGGGCCTTCGATCATCGCGGCGCGATGATCCGGGTGCTGGGCGGGGTAAGCGACCCGGCCACCCGGCTGGAGAACCGGATTGGCGAGCCTGCAGCCAATCCCTATCTCTACATTCTTTCTCAAATCGTCGCGGGATTGGCGGGGATCGAGAGCAAATCCCCTTTGCCACCGCCAAGCGACGAGCCCTATGCGGCCGAGTGCCCGATACTGCCGAAGAGCCTGGCGGATGCGCTCGATGCCCTCGACGGAGAGTCGTTGTTCCGACATACGCTCGGCGATACCTTTGTCGACTATTTCATCAAGCTCAAGCGCAGCGAAGCCGACAGGTATTCACGGTCGCTGAAAGAAGCCGGGGTTGCGTCAAGCGACGAGCAGAGCGAGTGGGAGCACAACGAATATTTTGACTTCTTCTGAATCGCGAGCGATTTTCTGAACCGCCGGCATTCGTCGCAGCCCGACAGCAAACGGCGGACGGGAATCTGCAATATGCCCCAAGGACCCAACCTCAGTGAGTTTATCTCTCGCCACCACTCGTTATTCGCCGAGCGTCCCCAAGCGCCGCACGGTCAAGAAAACCAGGATCGCACCATGACGGCGCTCGAGAAAATCAGCGCGCCCCCGGCCGGGGTCGGCGGCACGGCGCTCTACGACTGGGATTATCTGGTGCAGGAGGACAAGGCGCACCGCCTGATCTACACCGACCCGGCGATTTTCGAAGCCGAGATGACGCATATCTTCGGCGGGACCTGGACCTATCTGGCGCACGAAAGCGAGATTCCGAACGTCAACGACTTCATCACGCGGCGGCTTGGCTTGCGTCCGCTCATCATCGTGCGCGACGCCGAGGGCAAAGTCCGCGCGTTGTACAATCGCTGCACGCATCGCGGCACCACTTTGTGCCGCTGGGACAAAGGCAACAGCAAATCGTTCCAGTGCCCCTATCACGGCTGGAATTTTCTCAATAACGGCCGGCTGCGCGGCGTGCCCTGGCCGGAAGGCTACGCCGCCGATCTGCGCGATCCGAAATACAATCTCGCCCAGGTGCCGCGCGTCGAATCGTATCGCGGCTTTGTTTTCGGCACGCTCAATCTGGATGCGCTGCCGCTCACTGAGCATTTGGGGCCGATCGCGACAGTGATCGATGAATGGCTTGATCGCAATCCCGGCGGCAAGGTGGTGGTCTGCGAGGCGAACCGGTTCCGATACAAGGGCAACTGGAAGCTCGCCTACGACAATTCATGCGACGGCTATCACGTAGCCTATTCGCATCGCTCACTGCTGGAAACTGAAAATCGCTTCGCCGGCGAGAACGCCAAGGGCATGGCCTACTACCGCAACTCGCCGGACACCCAGCCGATGTATATGCGCTACACGGGCCACGGCAATCACTTCAAGGACAAGCGGCCGAACCTGGAAAAGCGGCCGGGGGGCTTATGGGCGCTGGAGAGCGCGCATCCCGGCATGGAGCATTACGAGGCCGCGTTCATCCAGCGCTACGGCGACCGCGCTTTCGCGCTGCTCGACCTCGCCGGCTCCGAGCCGGTGAACATCAATGTCTTCCCGAACTTTTCGCTGCTCGGCAACCACATCCAGGTGTTCGAACCGGTCAGCGTCGAGGAGACCAACGCCATCTGGTACGGCACCATGATCGTCGACGACGACGGCAGCCTCGGCGAAGAGGCCGTCACCGACATCAATGCGCTGCGCATGCGCACCCAGGAAGGCTTTCCGAATTTCGGCGAAGTCGACGACATCGCCAATTTCGAGCAGATCCAGCGCGGCTTGATGGCCGTCGAGGACGAGTGGGTCTACATGAATCGCGGCCTCGGCGTGCCGGATCGGATCAAGACCCACGCCGATGGCTCGATTACGGCGCCGGCCACCGACGAAGCTTTCATGCGCGAGCATTTCAAGGAATGGAAGCGCCTGATGAAAGAGCGCGCTACGCTCGCCATCCAGCGGGAGCCGTAACGTGGGCGCGCCGGCCGCGCGCGACCCGTCGCGCAGCTCCTACTATGTCAGTGACGCGCTCTATCGCGAATTGATCGCGAACTTTGCCGATTGGCAGGATGACGCGCGGGCTCTGTCCGACCCCGCGGTACGCGACGAATTCCGTCGCCTCATTGAGCGCGAAGCGCGCCTGCTCGATCAGCTCCGCTACGACGACTGGCTCGCGATGTACACGCCCGAGTGCGTCTATTGGGTGCCGTCGACACCGAATGCCGGCGACCCGCGCCGGGAGATCGCGATCATGTTCGACGACCGGCGCCGGCTCGAGGATCGCGTTTATCGCCTGCGCACCGGGTTCGCCTGGTCGCAAGCGCCTGCCTCGCGCACCGTCCGCCTCATTACCAATGTCGAGGCCTTCGCCACCGGAAGCGACGACGCACGCATGCTGCGATCGAATTTTCTGATCAGCGAATTCTGGGGCGACGAAACCCGTTTTCTGGCCGGCTGGGCCGGGCATCGTGTGGTCCGCAGCGACGATGGCTGGAAAATCCAGGCCAAGCAGGTGAACCTGATCGATTGCGATCAGTCGATCCGCAATCCAAGCATCATTTTTTAAGGCATTTTTCCTGGACCTGAATCGCCGCGCACAATCCGTCATCCTGAGGTGCGCGCCGAAAGGCGCGCCTCGAAGGATGCGGCCGCGGCGCCCGGGCCGTCGCCCTTCGAGGCTCGCTGCGCTCGCACCTCAGGGTGACGGGAAACGGATAGACGACCTATAAATCAACCACGTTCTGGGTGCGCCGCTCTCGTCTACTCCGCGGCCTTTTCCGGCGATTCATATTCCTGCTGCGCGCGCTGCTCGACCGGCTTTTCGATGCGCGTCAGATTGTAGGCGGCATTGACCAAGGCCATGTGCGAAAAGGCTTGCGGGAAATTGCCGATCTGACGTTTAAGATGCGGGTCGTATTCCTCGCTCAGCAAGCCGAGATCGTTGCGCACCGCGATCAGGCGGCGGAACAGCCGCTCGGCATCGGCCATCCGGCCCTGCAAGACATAGACGTCGACCAGCCAAAAACTGCAGGCCAGAAAGGCGCCCTCTCCGGGTGGCAGGCCGTCGTCCTCGACCGCCGTGTCGTAGCGCATGACGAAACCGTCGCGCAGCAAGCGTTGCTCGATTGCGGCGATGGTTTGTTCCATGCGCGGATCGGAGACCGGCAAGAAGCCGACCGCCGGGAGGAGCAACAGGCTCGCGTCCAGAAATTTTGTTCCGTAAGCCTGAACGAAGGAGCCCAGTTCCGGATCAAAGCCTTTGCTGAGAACCTCGCTGCAAATCTCGTCGCGCAGCCTGCGCCATTCGTCGATCGGCCCTTCCAATCCGAAGGTCTCGGCGCTCTTGATGGCGCGGTCGAACGCCACCCATGCCATCACTTTCGAATGGGTGAATTGGCGCGGACCGCCGCGGACTTCCCAGATTCCCTCGTCGGGCTCGCGCCAAATCTTTTCAAGATGGTCAAGGAAGGCGAGTTGCGCGTGCCATCCCGATGCGTTGGTCGACAGCCCGCGGCGGCGCGCCTGGTGATGGACGTCCATGATCTCGCCAAACACGTCGAGCTGGAGCTGGCTGTGGGCGGCATTGCCAATCCGCACCGGCGCCGAGTTTTCGTAACCAGGCAGCCAAGGCGCGGTCCATTCGGTCAACCGCCGCTCGCCGGCGATGCCATACATGATTTGCAATTGGTCCGGACTGCCGGCCACCGCCCGCAACAGCCACTCGCGCCACGCCTGCGCTTCGTCGAAATAGCCGGCATTCATGGCGCCCAACAGAACCAGCGTGGCGTCGCGCAGCCAGCAATAACGATAGTCCCAATTGCGCTCGCCGCCGAGCCGCTCCGGAAGCGACGTGGTCGGGGCCGCGACCATGCCGCCGGTCGGCGCATAGGTGAGCGCCTTGAGCGTGATCATCGAACGCAGCACGACGTCCGACCACGGACCGGCGGGCCGGCACTTGGCCGACCATTCTTGCCAAAACGTCTCGGTGTCGTGCAGCGCCGCGGTCGGATCGAACGACGTATGCAGCGGCCTGTGCGAGGGGTAGTAGCTCAAGACGAACGGAATGGTCTCGTCCTTGTAGATGACGAACGTGCCGACCGTCGTCATGTCGACGCCGCGCAATTGCACCGGCGTTCGCAACACCATCATGTCCGGGCCCGCAATGGCGCGAAGGCCTCCGTCTTCAAGACGAGTCACCCAAGGCACGATGGCGCCATAGCCGAACCGCAGGATCAGCTCGGTGCCCATCGACACCCTGCCGCGGACGCCTCGCACCAGCCGCACGATGGTCGAATGGTGTCCGTCCAAAGGCATGAAATCGATCAGCGTTGCGGCGCCCTCCTCGGTCTCAAAATGCGTTTCGAGCACCAGGGTCTTTGGACGATAGCGGCGCGTGATGCGGGCCGGCTCCTGCGGCGCGATCGACCAGCGGCCATGCTCGCGCGTGCCAAGGAGCGCGGCGAAACAAGCCTCCGAGTCGAAACGCGGACAGCAATACCAATCGATCGAGCCGTCGCGGGAAACCAGGGCGGCGGTCCGGCAGTCGCCGATCAGCGCATAGTCTTCGATGAGCGCCATGAGCCTTACAAAAATATGGGCCTCAGGAAAATTCGACGATGACTTTGATATCGTCGGGCTGCCGCTGCAGCGACCGGGTCCAATGTTCGGCGGGCTCTCGCCGCGTGATCATCATATCGAGCCAGCGTCTGTCAGCTTTGCGCAATGCTTCACCCGCCATCTCATAGTGAAGTTTGTTGGCGTTGACCGTTCCGAACAGGGTGTTGTTGTCGAGCACCATCGAACGGTTGAGCGCTCCGACATCAACTTCGAAGTCGTGACCCGGCTCGGTGACGCCGACCAGACAAGCGATGCCGCTCGCCGCCGTGTAGCCGAGCACATCGCGCACGACGCTGGGCGCGCCACTGCATTCGATCAATACGTCCGGCTTGAAACCAAGATTAGCCAGCGTACCGACGTGATAGACACCGCCAAGCCGGCTGACCATCTCGCGCTTGGCGCGATGTTCGTGATGATCGAGAACATGAACCTCGAGCCCGCGCTGCGCGCCCATGAGCGCCGCCAGGAGCCCGACCGGGCCGGCCCCGGTTACCAGCAACGTTTTTGGATTCCAGGAGCGCGCGCGCTGGCCGATCCGCTCGGTATGATCCCAGGCTTTCGCCACCACACTCGTCGGTTCGAGCAGAACGCCGGCCTCGCCGAGCGCGGGATCGATCTTGACCAAAAATTCCGACTCGATACGAAAATACTCCGAGCCGAATCCATGACGTTCCTTGATGCCGCGCTCGGTGTAGCGGCCGTTGCGGCACATATCCCATTCGCCTACGGCGCATGACGGACACGGCACCGGATCGGGACGCCGCACAATGCCGACGACGAGATCGCCGATATTGACGCCGGAGTCCGGCGGAGCCTCGCGCACCACGCCGAGCGACTCATGGCCGATCACCAATCGGCTTTGACCGGGCGGCGCCCAGCCATAGTGGCCGCAAACGATGTCGCGGTCGGTACCGCAAACGCCGACGGCGATTGTGCGCACCAGCACCGCGCCGTCGTCGGCCGGCGGCTCGGGGACATCTTCGATCCGCACCGAGTTGGCAACACCCGGCGCGACGGTGAGGGCTCGCATTCGCATGCTTCCATGATTTATGCGGTCCGGCCCGCGCGGCCAGACGGTCCCGTCGCCATAAGTACCAGAGAGTTCCAAAAGTTCCGGTTACGGAACCAACGCAGCGCTGTCAGGGTTCTTCGGCCGCCGCGCAACAAATTTAACGAGGACATGACCACCATGGATGCCATCGGTCGCAAGCGCTGGGCTATCGCCGAAGGGCACATTCCTTCGCAGAGTTCCTTTACCGACCGCGCACTTATTTCTCACGAGACCGCCTGCATTCTCAACGCCGCAGCGGCGTCGCGCACGTTGCGCTCACCATCTTCTTTGCCGACCGCGATCCGGTCGGCCCCTACCGGATTACGGTACCGGCGCGGCGCATTGTTGCATCTGCGCTTTAACGATCTCACGGAACCGTCGCCGGTTCCGCGCGATACCGACTTTTCTTCGGTGTTCGAGTCGGATGTTCCGATTGTCGTTCAACACACACGGCTCGATTCACGTCACGCCGAGGTAAGCCTGCTGTCGACGACAGCGTACGGCGAATCTTGAGCTTTTGAACGATCACCCGCGGTTCCAAACCATTTTGTTTTATTCCGCATAAAAGAAAATTTTCGCTTCTCCAAACACAGTTTCCAAATAAGCGATGTGGAATGGAAATATCGTCTCAATGCAGGATGAACGAAACGAAAGAATGGAACTTATGCGCCGTGTGGCCGTTGTTACACGGAACCGAGGAGAATCCCGTGACTGTGATCGTCGTGTCCAACCGCGTTGCGCGGGCGAAATCCGATGAGCCGGTCGCCGGGGGATTGGCCGCAGCGCTGATCCCGATGGTGAAGGACTCCGGCGCGATCTGGGTGGGATCGAGCGGCCAGACTTCCGACTACGCCGCCAGCCGAGATTGCTTCTCGCAGATCGAGCCGCTCGGCACCGGTGCGCTCGCGACTGTCGACATGCCGACCAAACATTATCGCGGCTTCTATGAGGGCTTCGCCAACTCGGCCTTATGGCCGGCGCTGCATTCGCGCCCGGATCTCATTCAAGTCGGCGGCGACGACTACACCTCGTATCGCGAGATCAACGCGTTCATGGCGCGCGCTCTGTTGCGTTTTAGCGAGCCCGACGCGGTCTATTGGGTGCAGGACTATCATTTTCTCACGCTCGGTGCGGAAATGCGGCGGCTGCAGATCAGCCGGCCGATCGGATTTTTCTTGCACACGCCGTGGGCGGACCGGCGGACGATGGCCGCAGTGCCGCACCATGCCGATCTCGTACAGGCCATGCTCGCCTACGATCTCATCGGATTTCAGACCGATGAGGACCGTCAGAATTTCGAAGACTATCTGCAGTACGAGCTTGGCCTGTCGATCTATGACGGCACAGTCACGTCGTCTCGCGGGGTGACGCATCTGGCGACCTTCCCGATCGGCATCGATGTCGACGAGTTCAGCGATCGGGCCACCAAGGCTTCGTCACGGGCCGAGGTGTCGCGGCTGCGCGGCAGTTTGCAAGGAGTCAAGCTCGTGCTTGGCGTGGACCGCCTCGATTATTCCAAGGGTCTTGCCAATCGCGTTCGGGCATTCGACCGGATGCTCGAGATCGAGCCGCAGCTTAAGCGCGGCGTTTGCCTGCTGCAGGTGGCCGTTCCGACGCGCGGCAATATCCGCGCTTATCGCGAGCTGAAGGCCGAGCTTGCTTCGCTGGTCGGCGAGATCAACGGCCGGCACGGCGAAGTCGACTGGATACCGATTCGCTATCTCAACAAAAGCTTCTCGCAGCTTACGCTCGCCGGATTCTATCGCGCCGCGCATGTCGGCTTGGTCACGCCGCTCCAGGACGGCATGAACCTGGTGGCCAAGGAATATGTCGCGGCACAAAACCCATTCGATCCGGGCGTGCTCGTGCTCTCGGAATTCGCGGGCGCAGCGAAGCAGCTCGATACGGCCCTCCTGGTCAATCCCCATGATATCGAAGGGATGGCCCGGCAAATTGCGGTGGCGCTTTCGATGAGCCTCGAGGAGCGGCGCGAGCGCTGGCACGCGATGGTCGCCAAATTGCGATCTTCATCGATCCAGGATTGGTTCGCCGATTTCCTGCGCGCCCTCAATGACACCCGCCGCATGCCCGCACGTCTTGCGACGTCGCGGCCGGCAGCGGCGCCGGTTCTGCTCGAAATGGCGGGGCGAAGCGCGCAGCGTCATTAGCTAGAAAATCAGACGGCGCCTTCCACCTTGTGGGTCTTCGCTTTCACGCCGTGGGTGACTGATAGGCCCGCTTCATGCGCGGCCTGCTGCAGCGTGCGCCTGATCTCATCGCGCTTTTCGTGAATCGAGGCGATGGCGAGCCCGGTCGCGACGCCCAATCCCACCAGGGCTGCTTCGGAAAGCTGCAAGCTCGCTTCGATCGTTTCGGGCACGGCGTCGGTCGCGCCGAGCGCGTAAAGGTGGCGCGCGTGATCGGCATCGCGTGCGCGCGAAACGATGAGAATGTCCGGACGCATGGCGCGGACGTGCGCCACCACCTCGTCGATCAGCCGCGCCGTGTGAATCGTAATGATGACGCCGGCCGCCTTGGCAAGCCCGCAGGCTTCGAGAAATTGCGGATCGGTGGCGTCGCCGAAGTAGACGTCATGGCCCTCGCGCCGATCGCGCGTGACTGTCATCGCGTCGGAGTCCGCAACGATGTAGGGGAGCCGGTGCTCGCGCAGCAACTCGCAGACAACCTTGCCGACACGACCGTAGCCGACGACGATCGCATGGCTCTGCCCGGCCGCCGGCCGCACCGTCAGTTCGGCGTCGATCGGCTTATCCGGCGTAAGCCGCGCGGCGAGACGCCGGCCCACGAACGAGAGCAGCGGGGTCAGCGCCATCGTGATCGAGGTCACCGCGAGGATGAAGCTCGCGAACGACAGCTCGATCAACCCGGCCGAGCCCGCCATGCCAATTCCGACAAACGCGAATTCGCCGCCGGTACTCAGCAGCAAACCGATCTCGACGGCGGCCGGCGAGGAAAAGCGGAACAGCTTGGCAAGCACGACGAGCAGAAGCGCCTTCACGGCAATCAGCCCGATGACGGCCCCGGCCAGCAAAAGCGGTTCACGCCAGAGCTCGCGAAAATCGACATTCATGCCGACGGTGAAGAAGAAGAGGCCAAGCAGGAGGCCTTTGAACGGCGCCACCGTCGTTTCGATCGCCTTGCGATATTCGGTTTCGGCCAGCAGCAATCCCGCCACGAAGGCGCCCAGCGCCATCGAGAGCTGCGCCTGCTGGGCGATCACACTGTCAGCAATGATGACGAACAAGACCGCGGCGATGAAGACTTCGGTTGAACGCGCCGTAGCCACCAAGCGGAACAGCGGACGCAGCAAAACACGTCCGAAGGCGACGATCACGATAATCGCCGCGGCGGCCTGCAACAGCGCGGTGGCGAGGCTTGCGAGCACCGAACCGCCGGTGCGGGTGGCGAGAATCGAAATGAAGAGCAGGATCGGAATGACGGCGAGATCCTGCGCCAGCAGAATGGAGAAGCTTGCCCGACCCACGCTCGTGGTCAGCCGCTCCTGATTCGACAGAAGCTCGAGCACGATCGCCGTCGACGAGAGCGAGAGCGCGCTGCCGAGCACAATGGCCTCGGACGGGCTCCTCGACAGCGCAAGCGCCGCACCGGCGATCACCGCGCTCGTCAGCAGGACTTGCAATCCGCCCAAGCCGAGCACCAGCCGGCGCATGGCCGAAAGCCTGGAAAATGACAGTTCGAGACCGATCAAGAACAGAAGAAAGACGACGCCGAGTTCGGCGATACCGGCCACGTTCTGCGCGTCGGTGATCGTCACCCAAAACAGACCCGGCACCGCGCCAGTGAGCGAACCAAGCCCCAGCGGACCTAAAAGCGCTCCAGCACCCAGGTAGCCGAGAACGGGACTCAGACCCCAGCGCCGCACTAGTGGAATCACGACACCGGCAGTTCCGAGCACGACGAGGGCGTCGCTGTAAGCGGCCGTGTGACTGGTCGACACGTCAAATCCTCCAATCCGCCAGCGAGTTACCTAGAGCCGGATGACTTTTCTTCGAATCGTCATCCGGCTCTAGCTTCTTGTTTGAGCAAGATCTTTTGCTCTATCGCGGGCTCAACTATGAGCCGAACCCAATGCCAAAATATCGTGACTTAGCAATGGATTGAAATCACTCGAGCGCCTCCAACCTTATGGAAACCTTGGCGCGCCAAGATGGTTACGCCTTTCGCGGCCTTCGATGTCTGCTGGGCGGACCGTGGGAAACAGGCGAGCGATGAAGTTATTTCAGTGCCAGAACTGCGGGCAGCCCTTGTACTTCGAAAACACGCGCTGCGAACGCTGCGGCTTGTCGCTCGGCTATTTGCCCAGGCGGGAAGCGATTTCCGCGCTCAAACCGCATGGCGGCGCGGACGATCCGCAGCCACAGATTTGGCGCGCGCTTGCCGACATGGAACTTTACCGGCATTGCGCCAATGCCGCCTACGATGCTTGCAACTGGCTCATCCCGGCCGCAGCGCCGGACAGCTATTGCGCGGCATGCCGGCATAACCGTGTCATTCCCGACCTGTCGCTGCCGGAGAATCTCCCTAGGTGGCGGGCGCTGGAAGTCGCGAAACACCGGCTTTTCTATACCCTCTTTCAACTGCGGCTGCCGGTCGAGACGCAGGCGGAAAATCCGGCTGGCCTCGCCTTTCAATTCCTAGCCGATGTCGGACCGGCCCAGGCGGGAGTCCTGACCGGACACGACAACGGCGTCATTACCATCAACCTCGCCGAAGCGGATGACGCCGAGCGCGAGCGCCGCCGCCAACACATGGGCGAACTTTACCGCACCTTGCTCGGCCACTTTCGGCACGAGATTGGGCATTATTACTGGGACCGGTTGATCCTCAGTACGCCGCACCTGGATGAGTTCCGCCGCATCTTCGGCGATGAGCGACAAGATTATGCCGCTGCCCTGCAGAACTATTATGCGAGCGGCGCGCCTGCCGATTGGTCGGAGCGTTTTATCTCCGCCTACGCAAGCTCTCACCCCTGGGAGGATTTTGCCGAAACCTGGGCACATTATTTCCACATGATCGATACGCTGGAAACCGCGCATGTCGCCGGCCTGGCGGTCAGTCCAAAGCTGCCCGAGAGCCCGGGCGCTGTGTTCGACTTCAATCCGCGCGACACCGACGTGAACCGCCTGATCGAGGCCTGGCTCGCGCTCACCTTCGCGGTCAATTCGCTCAATCGCAGCATGGGGCTGCACGATCTCTATCCTTTTGTGCTCGGCCCAGTGGCGGTGGCCAAGCTTGCCTTTGTCCACCGGCTTATCGCCGCGACGTCGTCCGCGGCGCCGAAGACGACGAGCCGCCCCCCGCCGCAACAAGCGACACGCAGCCCACCGAATACGATCCGAAGCCATGTGGCTTTCTTGCAACGGGAATTGTCCTGATCAGGAAGCGATTTGCACAGTCGAGCGGTGGGGCTTCCTAAAAAGGGACAAAAACGGCTTGAATTTTAACGCTTTTGCGCCCTGTAATGCGCCCGGATGGGCGGCAAGAGCAGCTTCGTGACCACAACCGATTCGAGCAGTCTGTCGCTTGGCGCACAGGCTGGCACGGTCTCTTGGATAACGGCGACCGCTATTGTGGTCGCCGACATGGTCGGCGTCGGCGTTTTTACGAGCCTGGGATTTCAGGTCACCGACATCACCTCCGGCTTTGCGCTGCTCCTGCTGTGGGTGGTCGGCGGGATCGTGGCGATCTGCGGCGCGCTATCCTACGCAGAACTCGCCGCGATGCTGCCGCGCTCAAGCGGCGAGTATAATTTTCTTCGCCGCATTTATCACCCGGCATTCGGCTTTGTTGCCGGATGGCTGTCGGCCACGGTGGGCTTTGCCGCGCCGATCGCGCTCGCAGCCATGGCCTTCGGCGTTTATTTCAAGTCCATCGTCCCGGGCGCGCCGCCGCTTCTTCTCGGCTTCTGCGTCACCTGGCTGGCGGCGCTGGTTCATTTGGGCGGCGTCCGCTTCGGCAGCGCCTATCACAATGCCTGGACGGCTTTGAAGCTTCTGCTCATTGTGGCATTGATCGTTGCCGGCTTTGCGCTCGGCGATTCGCAACCGATTTCATTTTTGCCGAGCGCCGCCGATCTTCCGCAAATCGTCGGCGCCCCGTTCGCTATCAGCTTGGTCTTTGTGATGTATTCGTACTCGGGCTGGAACGCGGCCACCTATATCGTCGGCGAATTGCACGATCCGATCCGCAACGTTCCTCGGGCTCTCTTCATCGGCACCGGCATCGTTATCGTGCTCTATGTCTCCTTGAATGCGGTCTTTCTGGTAACCACGCCGATCAAGGAATTGGCGGGCCAGCTTGATGTCGCGATCATCGCCGGCAAACATATCTTCGGCGATCTCGGAGGCCGGTTGGTAGGCGCGCTCATTTGCCTGGGACTCATTTCTTCCATCAGCGCGATGACCTGGATCGGTCCGCGCGTCGCCATGACCATGGGAGAGGACTTGCCGCTGCTGCGCCTGTTCTCGCGCAAGTCGAAGCAGAACGCGCCAATCGCAGCGATTGTCCTTCAACTCCTGATTTCGAACGTCCTGCTGCTGACCCAGAGCTTCGAAGCGGTGTTGGACTTCATCCAGTTCAGCCTGACGTTCTGTTCATTTTTCACCGTGCTGGGGGTGATCAAGATGCGAATCACGCATCCGGAACTCCCCCGCCCCTACCGGGCTTGGGGCTATCCGGTGACGCCGATCATTTTTCTCAGCGTCACGCTCTTCATGATGTATTATCTCGTAGTCAATCGGCCGCTGCAGTCCCTGGCGGGCATCGCCATGATGTTGGCCGGTCTCATCGTTTACTATATGTCGCGCCCGCTCTCGAACGCTCCTTCAGATATTTCGCAAACGGTGGCCTAGAAACAATGTTCGCAACCATGCCCAAAACGATGGCGGCTGCCTTGACGACGGTCATATTGACCGTGGCCGCGGCGCCCGCCTGGAGCGCCGAGACCGCCACGTTCAACGACACGGCACGCTTCCTGGCCGGATTGCCGCCATCCCCTGATTCGCCGCTGGCGCCGCTCACCAAGGATGCGGCTTGGCAGCAGCACGCCCGCTATTTCGACTCGATCTTCGCCCGCGAAGACAGCGCGCACCTCTCGAAAGTTCGCGCCTTCTCCAAGGAATTCCTGACCGAAAAACACGACACGATGCTGTACATGTTCAGCGGTCCGGACTTCCTCTATGCGACGTCGTTTTTTCCCAGCGCCTCGACCTATGTCATGGCCGGCCTGGAGCCGACCGGCGACATTCCGCAACTGACCAATCTCAGCCGCGGGGCCGTTTACGGCTCGTTGCGAAATCTCGAAGTGTCGATGGCGTCGCTGTTGAGCTACAGCTTCTTCATCACCAACAAAATGAGGACGCAACTGCACGAGGGACCGGTCTACGGCACGATTCCGGTGCTCTATGTCTTCATGGCCCGGACTGGAAAGACCATTCACGATGTGAGCCTGGTAGCCCTGGATACGGATGGAAATTTCATCAAGGCCGACGAACCCGCCGCTTCGGGAGGCGACGCCAAAAAGGTGGCGGCGCGCAGCATCGCCCGCAGCGCCGCGCCCGGCGTGAAGATCGTCTTCTCGGACGGGGATGGGCCGAAGCAGACCCTCTATTATTTCAGCACCAACCTCTCGGACGGCTCGATCGAGCGAAGCGGCTTCCTGGCGTTCATCGAGAAGCTCGCGCCGGCCGACAGCTTCATCAAGAGCGCGTCCTACCTCCTGCATTCGGGGGGCTTCAGCAAGGTGCGCGGCATGCTGCTCGATCGCAGCGCGACGATCCTCGAGGACGACAGCGGCATCCCGCTCGCCTATTTCGACTCGAAGAAATGGCGGCTGCAGCCGTTCGGCCGCTACGTCGGGCCGCTTGGTATCTTCGGCCGTTCTTATCAGCCCGGAATGGCTGAGTTGTTCCGAAAGGCTTCGCCAATCGAGTTTGGCATCGGATACCGCTGGCGAAAGAACGAATCAAACCTGCTGTTGGCACAGAAGGGCGCGCCGCGGACCAGCGACCAGGAATTAACGCCTGCTTCACCACCCCCTCAAGACGAGACGCAAACGCCGAAGAAGACCAAAAAGAGCCCGCAACCGCGCCGTACCGGCTCTTTGGGCTGTCGTTATGGGGGCGTTTTCCCGTTTTGTTCTGACAATTCCTCCAAGACGAGCCGATAGGCTCGTCAAAATGGGGACATAGTCATCCCCGACAGTATCCCTGTCGGGCGGGGGAACTGTGGCAGATACGGGTCGGGGACCAGCGCCGCACGCTTTGCGTAGGCCGGCTAGGGGAACGGTGCCGTTGGCGCATGCGCGCCATTTCCACGGCGATCCGACCGCTGGCCGCCGTCTTGAACAAGCAACCAACCGCATCGTCACGCCGCACAGCCAGTTCGAGGAAGTGCGCACGCAACTGCGCGCGGTGCAGCGCCGCCTCGAGCAAGCGCAGGCGAGCGCCGCCGAACCGCGCCGCCATTTCGGCGCAGGCCATAACCAGCCGGAGACCGGACGTCCGGCAGCCATCGAGCGAGCGCCGGGCCGCGTCAGTCTCCTGAGAGAGAGACTGGAGCACAATCTGCTCCGCCTGTCGGCCGTCCTGTTCATGATCGGCGCCGCAGGTTGGTGCCTCTTGATCGCCAATCAGTTCCGTACGCCGACTCTGGTGGCGCCGGCGGGAGCGGCAATCAGCAAAGCCGATTTGGATTTCGTGAAGCCCGATCCGTCGAGCACTTCAAGCCATGCGCGCATCGACGATCCGGGAATTGTTGTGCCTCGGGACTGGGCCTCGACCGGTGGCGATGCGCCCGCAAGTATCGTGGCGCGCGGATGGAGCGACCTCCTTGAGATGCGTTCGGAAAGACGCGCCGCCGATCGCGGCCGAACGGCCGGGCCCGCGCCCACGCCGGTCAAGCAAGCCGCAAAAGAAGCGGTCAGGCCGGTCGCAAAGGAAGCGCGGCTGAGCGTGAAGCCCGCGGTTCGGCTCGCTTCGTTGGACAGCACCGAGCCGGTCATTCCGCCGCTTCCATCCCGCATACCCTCCAATGTCGGCGCGTCGACGCGCCTTGTCGATTTTGAAACCGCGCCATTCCCCTACCACGGCGTGGTGCCTGGATCGGGGCGGCCGTTTCTCAATGCCGGCGATCAGAACCGCCGCGGTCACGTAACCTTCCGCGGCCAAGTTCTCTGGGAGTCGCAGACCTTCAGCGACGACCGCGTATTGCTGCACATTCCGTCCGGTTTCGATCCGAACAAACCCGCGGTCATGGTGGTCTTCTTCCACGGCCACGGCGCCAATCTCTCGCACGATGTCCGCGATCGTCAGCAGGTGCCGGCGCAGATTACCGCGGCCGGCTCAAACGCCGTGCTGGTGGCGCCGCAATTTGCCGTCGACGCCGCCGATTCGAGCGCCGGAAAATTCTGGGAGCCGAACGGCTTTCGGCGATTCCTCGACGAAGCGGCCGTCAAGCTCGCCTATATGTATGGCGATCCGCGTAGCGCCTCGGCTTTCTCCAAGATGCCGATCGTCATCGTGGCCTATAGCGGAGGCTTCGGTCCGACCTTGTCCGTGCTCGACCGCGGCGGCGTGCGATCGCGCGTGCGCGGTCTCGTGCTGCTGGACGCGCTCTATGCCGGCATCGACAAATTCGCCGATTGGATTGCGGACAACAGGTCGACTTTCTTCGTCAGTTCTTACACGCCCCACACCGCCCATCATAATGCCGACCTGCAACGGCTGTTGCGTGAGCGATCGGTGTCTTATAGTTCCGAACTCCGCCGCGGCCATCTGCAAGGCATGGTGACATTCCTGCCAGCCGGCCCTGTGTCGCATCGGGACTTCGTGACCCACGCCTGGTCCGACAATCCGATCAAAGACATTTTGGCTCGAATGGACGACGTCGATCCGCGGATCCAGACTGCCGGCACGACGGCGTCGATCCCCGCAGCGCGCAATTAGCCACGCTGCCTTGCGGCTTTCAGGCGTGCCTTGCCAGCCCGGCAGGTAGCGAATATCAAAATTGAAGGCGCTAATCCGTGATCCAGTTCAATTGAATCGGATCACGCTCTAGGTTGTTGTTCGTTTGAGCACGATCTTGACCGAAAGCCGGTTCCACCGCGGATCACGTCCAGGGCCGGCTTTTTCGGGATCATGCTCTAAGGCCGCGGGTTCCGAAGCGCAGCATGTTTCCGCACATCTTTGACGACGCGCCGGAACGGACGCGCGGCAAGGTCGTCGGCCTCTATGCGATCCTCGTCTCCGCCAACATCGCCGTCTGGCTGTGGGCGCTCGCGGCGTTTCAGGGCAATGCGTTTCTTCTTGGCACGGCCTTCCTCGCCTACAGCTTCGGGCTGCGGCATGCCTTCGACGCCGACCATATCGCGGCGATCGACAACATCACCCGCAAGCTGATGCAAGAAGGGCGGCGCCCGGTCGCCGTCGGATTCTTCTTCTCGCTCGGCCACGCAACAATCGTCGTCGCTCTCGTTCTCGCAATCGCGCCGATGACCGCCGCCGCGCAGCAGCACTTCGCCGCCTTGAAGGAGATCGGCGGCGTGGTTGCCACGGCAATCTCCGCGGCGTTCCTGTTCGCGATCGCGGCGGCCAATATCGTGGTGCTGGCGCAAATCTGCGGCGTATTGCGCGCCGTCGGAAAGACCGGCCGGATGCCGGCCGAAAATCACGATCACAGCCTTCCGCAAAGCGGCCCGATCGCGCGCCTGCTGCGCCCGCTCTTTGCGCTGATCGGGCGCAGTTGGCACGCTTACCCGCTCGGGCTTCTGTTCGGGCTCGGCTTCGACACTGCAACGGAAGTCGGCCTGCTCGGCCTGTCCGCCGGACAGGCGGCGCATGGATTGTCGATCTGGTCCATCCTGATCTTCCCGGCCCTGTTCACCGCCGGCATGTCGCTGATGGACACGGCCGATTCCACGATCATGGTCGGGACCTACGGCTGGGCATTCGTCAACCCGATCCGCAAGCTGCATTACAATGTGACTGTCACGTTCGCGTCCATCGTCGCCGCGCTCGTCATCGGCAGCATCGAAGCGCTCTCGCTGATCGGCGACAAGTTTGCGCTGCAAGGACCGCTGTGGCGCTTGGTCGCCCGGCTCAGCGAAAATCTCGGCTTGATCGGCTATTTGCTTGTTGCGTTTTTCGTCGTCTGCTGGCTGGCGTCTTTTCTTCTGTACAAGCTCGGCAGCTACGACGAGGTCCAGATTTCCGCGGAACCGCGCGGCCGATCTCTCTAAAAATTCGCCGGGCGAAATGAGCCGGCAGCGCCGCTGTCTTTATCATGAGCCGCTAAAATCCGACACGACAAGAACGCATTTCCGCGTGAATGACGGTCGATCGGTAGGACTTTATTAAAATTTTGAGAATCGAATGGCCCACGTCTTGTCATGAGGAGGCGGCGGTGTGGCCATTCAAAACGACCATCGCATTTAGGAACGACGACGGCGGAGAGTTGCGTCTGACCTACGCGGTTTCGGCGGGCGATATGATCGAGGCGAAATGCGAACTGGAGCGCCGCTTCGAGGCGCTGGGCATCTTTGGCTACACGATAGAGACAATCATCGCCGCCACCAACCGCGAAGCCAATCGGTACAACTTGCCGGCCGGATGTGTTCAACTGCTCGGCTACTAGCTCGTCGGGCGCTCCTACGGACGAGCAAAAACGAGTGCCGGCTCGGATGAGTGCGTGATTTGGTGGTAGCGGAGGAGCGATTCA
>Ga0210401_10002501_pt1 | contig 20371 bp, 17 predicted proteins | sample IncBWH32MmetaG_FD_150866 | JGI IMG/M metagenome (GOLD analysis project Ga0210401, IMG submission 150866) | Forest soil microbial communities from Barre Woods Harvard Forest LTER site, Petersham, Massachusetts, United States - Inc-BW-H-32-M | ecosystem: Environmental > Terrestrial > Soil >... | reverse complement strand
GCCCGGCGACTTTATCGATCTCGTCGATGAAAATAATACCCATCTGCTCGGCGCGCTCGACGGCGACGCGTGTGACTTGGTCCATGTCGAGAAGCTTGTTCTCTTCTTCTTGAATCAGGTACTCGAAGGCATCCGCCACGCTCATCTTGCGCTTCTTTTTCTGCTGTCCGAACATGCCCGAAAGCATGTCCTTGATATTGACGTCCATCTCCTCGACGCCCTGGTTGGAGATGATTTCAAACGAAGGCATCGAACGTTCGCGAACTTCGATGTCCACCATGCGCTGGTCGAGTTTGCCTTCGCGCAGTTGCGCGCGGAGCTTTTCGCGTGTGCGCTGCGTTTGCTCGCGCTGCTGCGCGGCATCCCCTTCGGTACTGTTCGGCGCCGGCGGCGGAGAAGGCGGCAGCAATAGATCGAGCACGCGCTCTTCGGCCGTTTGTTCGGCGCGGTCGGCGACCTCGTCGAGCTTTTCCTCGCGCACCATGTCGATAGAGGTTTCGACTAGATCCCGCACCATGGATTCGACATCGCGGCCAACGTAGCCGACCTCCGTATATTTGGAGGCCTCAACTTTAACGAATGGACACCCCGCGAGGCGCGCAAGCCGGCGGGCGATTTCCGTCTTGCCAACGCCTGTAGGCCCGATCATCAGGATATTCTTGGGGAGAACGTCTTCGGCGATCTCCGGCGGAAGCTTCTGGCGGCGGACGCGATTGCGCAAGGCTACCGCAACGGCACGTTTCGCCGCGTTCTGCCCAACGATGTATTTGTCGAGCTCCGCGACGATCTCGCGCGGCGTCATGTCGTCGAGCGCGGGAAGCAGTTCCGCCTCCGCGGCAGGCGCCGCTCCATTACCACCGGGCATGTAAACAATCTCTTTGTCAGACTTGCTGGTCATTCTATCCTTCTATCTCGGTGCTGGTCTGTCTCGATGTCGATCCCAGTAATCTCTCCGTGCCCACGCCCGGATCGCGTTCCCTGAAAGCGCCCGCATCGGAACAGTCGCTACACGTTCGCCGCTGAATATAGGATGCCGCAGGTCGGCGAATAGCGACCCAGTTCTACAACTCCTCTACTGTGAAGTTAGCATTAGTATAGATGCAAATCTCGCTCGCGATGCGCATCGCTTCCATGGCGAGGTCTTTCACTCCCAGCTTGGAGTGTTTGATCAGCGCGCGAGCGGCGGACAGAGCATAAGTACCTCCGGAACCTATCGCGCAGAGCCCATCGTCGGGCTCGATTACGTCGCCGTTACCGGAAAGCAGGAACGTGCCCTTACTGTCGGCCACAATCAGCAGCGCCTCCAAATGGCGAAGGGCGCGATCTTTGCGCCATTCCTTGGCGAGCTCGACGGCAGACTTTTGCAGGTTGCCGGAATGCTCCTGAAGCTTGCCTTCAAAACGCTCGAACAGCGAAATGGCATCAGCAGTGGAACCCGCGAAACCCACGATGACCTTGTCGTTGTAGAGCCGCCGCGTCTTGCGCGCGTTGTGCTTCATTACGTGGTCGCCCATGGTCACCTGGCCATCGGCAATCAGCACCACTTTGTTGTCCTTGCGCACGCACAGCACCGTAGTGCCGTGCCACTGCGCGCTCTGCTGCCCAGTTTGCATTCGACCATTATACAGCCGCGTGAGTCTGAGCCAAGCGCGTGCCTGAGCCCAACACTCGTCGCCCAATTCCGCTTGAGGGCTGGACCCTTGCGCCTCAACCTACCCCGGACGCTGACCTGAAAAGTCTAGGGTTTTCCACCGTACAGACCATTTACAAAGTCCCGGAAGTCCCCGTCCTGCATCAGCTTCTGGAACGAGTCGTCGGTTCGCGCGTCCGCGAGGTTTTCTCCAGGCAAGACCTTGGCTCGGCGGTCATACGCAAGTTTCAGGTTGGCCTTCGCATTACGCCCATCGCCCTTCTCTCCCGCAATGCAGGCCAGGTTGTAATAGAACATCGGATAATTGGGATCTTTGGAGATGCCGTATTCGATCACTTTCTGCGAGTTCGCGAGATCGTTGGTGATGCCGTAGGCCATCGCCAGGTTGTCGACCAGCACGTGCCATAGTTTCTTTTCGAGCGTTGGCGTAACTTTTTCGATGTCCAGGGCTTGCTTGTACGGTCCGATTGACCCTCGAAAGTCTTGCGCTATGAAGTACCGGCTGCCCTGCTGAAACAACTGCAGGCTGTTGCCCACCGGGACCGAAACCGTGACCGCCTCTTTCGCTGCAAAGTGAAAGGATTGCAGTAAGGCATCCATTCCAGGCTGGTCCGCGGCTTTGAAGAGAATCTTTGACAGGTGAATATCTATAAAGACCTCATCCTTGATGAGGCAGGCGAAAATGTTCTTCTGGTTGGCCGGCACACCGTTGACCTCCGGTACCGAGAATTCCAGGATTTCCATGCCTTCACTCTCCCGGTAGGCCACACCCTTCAAGCCGTTCAGGGTAAGCGATGCATTGCGCTTTTCTTTGTCTTTCAACGAGCGCTGGCATTCGCCCGGCGCAACGGAGCCCTTCATATTTTCCAGAAAGACGGACGCGATCATGTGCGTCTTCTCGTTCTCAGCGAGGAAATAGCGGCGTCCGTCGGGCTGAATCTCATTCCTTTTCAGGACATACCCCGGCGCTTCGAGTTCCAAGGCCCAGGTTTTCGACGGAAGCCAGACACTGAACTTTTCAGGCCCAAGTGCATCTTGCGCTAAGCACTTGCCACGATGAGCAGCACCGAGCACGCAGTTACTATGACTTCAATTTTCTTCATTCATTCCTCTCAACAAGCCATCTAGAATAAATACTTGTATAAGTATCACAAGATAAATAACTTTAACCTTTTGCAGAATGAGCACTTACACAAAACTGGGAGAGCCTAGACGTTATGGTTAACCAGTCGGTTCGCGCTCGCGCCAAGCCCAATATCAACCGTCGTTTTCTGGGCGCGGTATAGGAAGCGTTTGGAGATCGGCTAGTTCTGCGGTTGCGGGTTCGGCGTCGGAACGCCCTGCTGCGTGGGCGACTTCTCGATTTCCTGCAGATGCTCCTGGAGTGTCCATAGGCGCTCGCGGGCATGGTTGAGTTCGGACATGCGTTGCGCCAGTTCCAATTGATTGCGGAGCTTGAGATCTTCCGGACCCGTGCTTAGAGCTTTTCTGGATTGGTTGACAGCTTCTTCGCTGTCGCGAATGGATTGAAGCGTGGCGTCGATCTCTTTTTGCGTTTCTTCGGCATTCCCCGCGGGTTGGCCGAAGGCGAAGCAGGCAGCGATGTTGTTGAAGCCTTCCATCTCAAGGGCCGCGGCTTGCTCTTCTTTCTGAAAGATGTAGAGGTCGGCCGGAGTGCGTGTGGCGATCAATTCTTCGTTAGTCCAGACCTTGACCTTGTGTGTAGGTGACGCAGAATTCTGTGACGATGAATCGGGCGGGGTTTGTTCCCTCGTGGCGGGCATGATGGGCATGGATACAACGAACAGCAGTGTGGCGAGAGCGGCTGCGCCTCTGAGGAAGTCCCACGTGCCCATGACGTTCTTATATCACTATTGAGAAATTTCGCGGAAGGAAAGCGTCTTGTAAGTAATCGTGGGGAGGGCGTTCGTTACCAGGCAGCTATCGTACTGAAGATTGGGATTGCCGCTGCCTGACAGCCAGTTGAGCGTCGGCGTCCCGGGAGTGCCGAGCGGCGCATGGCTTATGGGATCCACGGTCTGCGCAAGCACCAGCGAGCCATAGAAATGCGTGAGCCGCGAGGCTGGCTGCTCGAAAACTCCCGTTCCGATCGCGAGAATCAGGCCGTCATAAGGGTGATCGACATATTGCACATCGCCCTGTACCAGGAGAATTCCGGAGCCTGGCGGCGAAGGATTGCCGCTGAGGCTGCAGTTACCGGTGACCATCACCACGGTGGGATTCGAAGCTGAGCCAAGGTTGCTGGTCGTGCTGCAATCGGGCACGGTGTAATCTGCGGCAGACTGGATTTCGCTGACCAATTGATTGAGACCGGCGATGCTGGTGAGGTCGAGCGTTTGCCCAGGATGCAGCGGATCTGGAAAGGTCTGCATCCCGGCGGCGTTGCTCCCGACTGAGGCGATCGCGGGAGGTCCCGCGCTGCCGCCAGTACCGGGGTAATTTCCGGCAGGCGTCAGCTTCCCGGAAAGATTGGTGATCGAAGTCGAATTCGTGCCCGCAACCGCGTACTGCTCCGCCGCGGGGTTGCAGAAGTCCGTACCGCTGATCCCGAAACCACCGCTTTGATTGCCGAAGCTGGTTGCCCCGGTGTACGTTCCCACCGCCGTGACCGCGGCCGGAAAATTCATGGTCAGCACCGTGGGTGCGACCACATACTGCAGAATCTTCTGAGTGCCATCCGGCAACACCGCTAACGAGGTGACTTCCAAAGCTTGCTGGCCCGTGGAGTTGAGATTGAGATGTTGCCCATCGAAAAAGAGCAGCGTGGTGTTGTCCAGGACGTGATCGCCGTTCACATCGATGTTGATGGAGGCTTCCGTGATCGAGTTGATGCGGACCCACTTGTAAAGGGCTCCGGTGATGCCCGCTACGGGCAAGGGCGCCACTGAAGCAATGGTCTGCACCCCGCCACCAGGAGGGGGAGCGCCAAATTCCGTCGCGTATTCGGTGTCAGGATACGCGGTCAACACATTTTCCACGCCGACCGGATTCGTGACGTACCGCACCTGGCCCAGCGCAAGCGTCGCAGGGATGAATCCGGGCGAAGTGGTGTTGAAGTAATTGGGATTTCTCGACAGCAGGCGGCCTCGGCCTTCTTCGAGGCCAGCCCTGGCTGCGTAGTAGGCGCCAGTCGACGACCGGTAGTTCCCGGAAAGCGACGTTTCCATTCCAGTGGCAACGATCAAAGAGATGGCCACGACGCTGATCAAGAGGAGCGCGGAGATGGCAATGAGAAGCGCGACTCCCGCTTGGGAATGCTTGGATCGTCGATGGCGTGTGGAGTTCATTCCTTTATCGCGCTATTGATTCGGATTGAGCCGATGGCCCCGGCCGTGAAGTTCCACCAAACGTGGCATGCCGGTCTGTGCATCGGTTGCCGTCGCCTGAACAATCAGTGTGATTTCAACATCCAGAATATTCGACGGCGTGTTGAAAGCGCCGGCCGTCGGACAGCTTAACGGAGTACTGCCGCCGGTTTCGCACGTGTAGGTGAACAGCGGCACCGGTGTTCCGCCCGGAAACATCGTGGGATACGCCCCGCGAATTGCATTGATCTGCGCGCCCGTGGCGTTGTTCATCACATTTTGAATGTAGGGAACCATCGCCGCCGCCGTTGCGGCCATGGGATCCCCCATCACTTTGTCGGTCACGCCCCGCATCAGCGTGGTCGCGCCGGCGGGCAATTGATAGCGTACCCACTGAACGTTCGCGTTGTTCGCCGGGTTGATGCTGGTCTCTATGATTAAATCGAAGCCCTGGGGACTGGCGCAGGTTATTCCGATGCTACACGTGGAACTCGGGCTCGCGGCAAAGGGCGTTGCCGCGTAGAGGCTTGCCGCGGGCAAAACAGAGAAGTGATTCGGCGGGGGGTAGCCGGAGTCATTCACGTCCCGAACGATTTGATCCAGCCCAAGACGCGCTTCCTGGAAGCTGGATAGGATTTGCGAGTCGGTTTGGTAACGCTTCTGCGCCGCTCCCAACAACGCGAAGGCTGTGCCCGCGACCACCAGAAACATCGCGGCAGCGACGAGCAGTTCCAGAAGCGAAAACCCAGCTTGTTTTGCGGGCGTGCGGGCGCGGTTCACTTTTCCACCGTCGCATCCAGCGTCAGGGGCAGAAAGTATCCCTGACCGCCGATTTGCCGCGCGCTGATCAGGAAGCGCCTGCCGGTGACGTGCTGCGCTCCGTTCACGTACGTCACGACCGCCCAGCGTACGTCGTAGTTTGCGCCGTAGGGGTCTTCCGGGTCGGCAACCGTCACCGAGTAGCCCGGCACTTGGCCAGCAGAAAAATCGATCGCCGGGCTGTTATTCACCTGCGTGACTGGGCTGCCGACGATAGACGCCGGTGTCGCGGAGCTTCCCAGGTTCCAGGTCGTGGCTTGCGCGTCAGGGCACGTCGGCGCCGTGCATGTCGCGGCGGTAAGCGGCTGGTCCAGCATCTGTTCCAGCATCCGCTGTTCGATGACCAGCGCCGTCGATCCCGTGCGATTGCCGTTGCTGATGGTCAGCGAGATCGGCACGAGCTGCGCTACCGCCACCATGCCGACGAGCAGAATCACCGTCGCGACGAGCACCTCCATCAGCGTAAAGCCGCGTTCACCGGAGCCTCTCGACGTGTCTTGCGGGCGCATCTTGTTTAGAGCCTTAGCGCGCTAGCTGATTTGTTGCCATGCGCTTCCAGTGCCTCCCGCGTAGGTCCACACCTGCACGGAACCCGACGGCAGCACGATCACGGCGCGGTACCCGCCATCAGGCGAAGTGTTGCCCACGTAAAAGACGTAGACCGCCGGCGGAGAGGCCACCACCGCGCCGCGCTGATCAAATTTAACGGCGCCACTGCCGGGCGAAATTGGCGTCAGCGCCGGGATGTTTGCCGCCGTCGCAAGCGCTGCCGTGTTCGGGACCACGCCGGCCGAAACCAGTGTCGCGTTGGGACCAAGCAGAATTTGCTTTTCCGTCGGCCCTTCCACGCCGTCGCCGTTGTCATCCGACCAGATGTTCGCCTGTCCATACGCCGTGGGCTGGGAATTCACGCAGTTGATGGGCGTATTTTTTCGGATGGCTTCAAAGCGGCTGAATTTGAGAATGCCGGCCAACTGATTGGCGGCGTCATTCAACTGGTACGTTTTCAGCGTTTTTGTGATTGGGCTGATGGCGAAGCCGGATATGACCAGGATGATCGCCACGGAAACCACCAACTCCAGCATGCTTAGACCTTGGACGTTGTTGGCCGAGCCGGTCGAAAGTTGATGAGACGTGGGACGGTGAAGCATCTTTCCCATTCCGGTACACGCCCATTCCGGTACGCGCCCGTTCCGGTACACCGAGTGTAAAAACGTTACAACTTCGCCTTGCCTTGCACAAGCATTTCTCCGCCAGAGCGGCGATTTTGCCAACGGGCGGTCCAGAGTCTGCACCACTTCTCGACGTTCAGGGCGAGCGCTTGGTGGCGATATCGCGGGAGGTACGGGGTTGCTACCGACTAGCGGGGCTTGGCGTAGGCGGCGTCGGTGTCGCGGAGCCGCTCCGGGCGCGCTCCGGCTATTTCGACGGGTTTTACGCGCGGAATCAGGTTCAACTCGGCGGCCTGCGCGAAATACGCGGCTAGTCCGCGCTGGTTTTCTTCGTCGAGGCTGAAATTGATATTTTCCGTTAGGTACCGCTGGAGCTTGTTGGCAGGGAGGTTTAGCTCAGCGGCGGCCTGGGTGCTGATCTCCGAGAGATGTCGCATGCCGAAAGCGCGCGACGCTTGGAAATCGGCCACGACTTCCGGCGTGGCCGCTCTGCGTCGCCCGGCCCAGACGGCCAGCACCGCGGGGAGAGCGGTCATGCGGCGCCATTGCTCGACGACGTCGTAGATGTGCAGCGTGCTGTCGCCGTCGATCCCTGCGCCCTCGACGCCTAACGCAGACGCGGTGCAGATTTGCTCGCCGGCTTCCCCGCGGCGCGTGCCGGACTCCATCGCCAGGCTGAGGCGCAGAGCCGGGTCGCCGATCACCAGGGCCGCTTCGGCGCGCTGCAGCATGGCAGCGAGGTCCGGCGCCATCTCGAAAAACTCCGGCGCGATCTTCCATTTTTGCTGGCAAAGAATTTTGACAAGTGCTTGCGTGCTGCGAGAGCTGCTGTCCAGCGCAATTTTGCGGATTTTCTCGATCGGCATCCGGGAAACCAGCAGCAGGCTGCGGACACGCGTTTTCGAGGCGATGGCCATGTCCGGGAGGATCACCAGGTCGTCGATGCGCTGGTACTCGATGGCCGGGATGATGGCGACGTCGACGGCGCCGGTGCGCAAGGCCTCTGCGCAGAGCGACGGCACCGTGAAAGAAAGCTCGTACTTGCCCCGTAGCGGGCCGTGCGTGAAGCTCCAAACCAGCGGGGCAGTGTTCAGATATTGGACGACCGAGATGCGCAGTTTTGGCAAAGTTGGCGTTTTTCCGCGAGCGGAGGGTGTCCGCGCCTTTCGGGGAAGCTTCAGTATAGCAGACATGGCAAGCGCGATTTTGGTCGGCTCTGGAGCGGATTTGTTGTAAAACGTTTCCTCCCTTTTGCTGCCGCTGAATTCGGAGGCCTTGAAAATGTTGAAACGTTCGCTGTCATTGTCGCTTGTGACCCTGTTGGTCTGCGCGCAGACGACGTTGTCGCGTTTCGCGGACTCTCGTCCGGCCGCAACCGTCGATGATACAAAACCTTCCCCAACGATCTCCGAGAAAACCGCCGGCGCGCTCAAGATGGCGGGCTACTTCAACCTGTATTGGGACGCCAGGCAAGGAAAGTTGTGGCTCGAAATTGATAAGTGGGGCGCCGAGTTCCTGTATCAAAGCTCGCTGCCGGCGGGAATCGGCTCGAACGATATTGGCCTCGACCGTGGCCAGCTGGGCGCGACGCGCATCGTGCGCTTCGAGCGTAGCGGGCCGAAGGTCCTGCTGATCCAGTCAAATCTCGACTATCGCGCGGTCAGCAATGACGAAGACGAACGCCGCGCGGTGCGCGATTCGTTCGCCGAGTCCGCGCTGTGGGGATTCACCGCGGCAGCTGAAGACGGCGATCGCGTACTGGTTGACGCCACCGAATTTTTCCTGCGCGATGCCCATCACGTTCCCGAAACGCTACACCGCACCAAGCAAGGCGCATACAGGCTGGACGCAACGCGTTGCGCGCTCTATCTGCCACGCACGAAAAATTTCCCGCTGAACACCGAAGTCGAAGCGACGCTCACTTTTGCGGGCGACGAACCCGGACAGTGGGTCAAGGACGTCACGCCGTCACCCGAATCGATCACCGTGCGCGAACATCATTCGTTCGTGCAGTTGCCGCCGCCAGGTTACAAGCCCCGCGTCTATGATCCGCGCTCGAGTTTCTTCGGAATCTCATACATGGACTACGCCACGCCCATCAGTGAACCGATCGTAAAGCGATTCACCGCGCGGCATCGGCTCGAAAAGAAAGATCCGAAAGCAGCGGTCAGCGAAGCGGTGCACCCCATCGTCTATTATTTGGATCGCGGCGCGCCCGAGCCGATTCGCTCGGCGCTGCTGGAAGGCGCGAACTGGTGGCAGCAGGCGTTCGAGGCCGCCGGCTACAAGAATGCCTTCCGCGTCGAGCTGATGCCCGAAGGCGCTGACCCCATGGACCTGCGCTACAACGTGATCCAGTGGATCCATCGCGCCACCCGCGGTTGGTCGTACGGCGAAGCCATCAGCGATCCGCGCACCGGCGAAATCATCAAGGGGCAGGTGTCGCTCGGCTCGCTGCGCGTCCGCCAGGATTATCTGATCGCCGAAGGTTTGCTCGCGCCATATGAAAAAGGCAAGCCCGTGTCTCCCAAAATGCGTGAAATGGCGTTGGCGCGGTTGCGGCAACTCGCGGCACACGAGGTGGGCCACACGCTGGGCTTGCAGCACAACTACTCCGCCAGCACCGTAAATCGCTCGTCGGTGATGGACTATCCGCCGCCAGTCGTGACGCTGGGCGCCGACGGCGTACCCGATCTTTCGCAAGCGTACGCCACCGGCATCGGCGAGTGGGACAAAGTCTCGATCACATGGGGCTATCAGGATTTCGCGCCGGGCACCGACGAGCGCGCCGCGCTGAACGCCATTCTCGACGATGCCTTCGCGCGCAAGCATCTCCGCTACCTCACCGATCAAGACGCGCGGCCGGCCGGTTCGTCCAGCAGCGTGGCCCACCTCTGGGATTCCGGTCCGAACGCGGTGGATGAGTTGAACCGCCTGATGAAGGTACGTGCCGCCGCGCTCGGCCGATTTGGCGAGAACAACATTCGCGAAGGCGCGCCGCTCGCCACAATCGAAGACGCGCTCGTACCGATTTATATGCTGCACCGCTACCAGGTGGAAGCCGCCAGCAAACTGGTCGGCGGCATGGACTACACGTTTGCGGTGAGGGGTGACGGCCAAACACCAACGCAAATCGTCGCGGCGGCGGAGCAGCGCCGAGCGCTGGCCGCCGTCCTCGCGACGCTGAACCCGGAAGTGCTCGCCCTTCCGGAGCCGCTGCTGAAATTGATTCCGCCGCGCCCGGTCGGCTACCCTCGAGGCCGTGAAGATTTCAAAATTCGCACCAGCCCCGCGTTCGATGCCTTCGCTCCCGCCGAAGCCGCGGCGCGCCATACCCTGCAATTTCTCTTCAATCCCGAGCGAGCCGCGCGCCTCGTGGAATTCCACGCGCGCGATGCCGCAAATCCAAGTCTCGACGAAGTCTTCAATCAAATTTTTACGTCCACAAGCACATGGTCCCGCAGCCCCGGATACTCCGGTGAACTCGGGCGCGTGGTTGACAGCGTCGCACTCTATGACCTCATGGTTCTTGCCAACGACGCCCAAGCTTTCGATCAGGTGCGCGCCTTGGCCACAACAGAACTCGACCGGTTGAAGCAAGCGCTGGCGGCGGCTGCGACCACCGAGCAGGACCCTGCCGTGCGCGCTCATTCCTCGTTCGGCGCGGCAGAGATCGAGCAATTCCAGAAAGATCCTTCGAAATTGAACCTGACGCCTCCGTCCGAGCCTCCGGATGGCCCGCCCATCGGCACCGATGACGATTTCGCGTTCTTTTAGATTGTATTTACTGTATAGTTAAATAAATATTGTTGTTATCACGCTAGTGAAGTAAGGGTGTAGTTTGGGACACTATCGCTGGAGATCGCATTCGCCTATCCTGTACTTGTCACTATCATGGTGGGCATCCGCCCCTCAGATCGCCCGCAGTGAGGTTTGCCCATGAGGCTGTTCGCGATGGTTTCTCTGGCCGCTTTGACTCTAGCTTTCGGCGCTGCAGGCGGCGCGGCGCAGGAAGAGACCAAAGCCGCTCTTGCGGAACAATCCTCACAGCAGGTCGCACAACAACCTGCGCAACAGCCCGCGCAACAGACCGCCGCTCCCGCCCCCGACAAATCCAAAATCGTGTACGTCAGCGATTTCGAGCTCGACGCCGTGAATGCCGACGGGAAGCTCGAAAAAAGCGTTCCGGCGATCCCGCCGTCGACCGCGCCGCAATTGGATCCCAAACGAGAGCAAGGTCCGGTCGAGCAAGCAGGCCGCCTGGTCGATTTCATGTCCACAGCCCTGGTTAAGGAGTTGGAAAAGGCCGGCTACACGGCGCACCGGTTGCGACCGGGAGAAACGCGCCCCAGCGACGGAATACGAATCAGCGGAATTTTCGGCGAACCCGATGAGCAAAATCGCTTGCGGCGAGCGGTCATCGGCACGATCACCGGGGACGGCAAGATGTCGCTGTTCGTGGGCATTGGCAACCTCGCACGGCCCGACCAAGCGTTGTACGAGGGCGCTGATCCCACGAGCAGTGAGAATAAGGCCGGCACAATAATCACGGTCAGTGCCTATGCGCCTGTAGCGAAATTTGAGATCGAGAAAAACACCACGGAAAAAGCCGTAAAGGACACCGCCGAAGGCATCGTCGCAGATCTAAGCGCGCTACTCACCGCAAACGTCGTAGCCCTGACGCAGTAACCGCTTCCCCCGCCACCATTTGTCCGGCTCCGTGACTACTTGGCGTGCGAGCGGTTTGCCTTCTTCTATCGTCATAAGCTTAGTTTTCTTCGCCACAGTGATTTCCTCATCAGCGTTCTCCGCGTCTCTGCGTCGTCTTTTCCAGCTTCATTCACTAAGGATCCATCGTCTAAACTCGTCGCCTATTGCCCCGAGCATGGTATATTGGTACATTGGTACCATAACCATGCCAGACCGCCGACAATTCGTCGTGCAACGCGTGCAAACCGGGGTGCGCATAGAGAAGCGCTTGTTGAAAGTCCTCAAGGCGCTCGCCGAATATCACGACCTGACACTGGGCGATTTATTAGAGGGCATCGTGCTCCACGCCTTCGATGGGAAGTGTCCCTTTCAGGGCGAGGGTCTGCGTCGCGTCAAGGACCTGAAGAAGTTTTATGGGCTCGACTTGGACTCGCGCGCAAGCCACCGCCTCATCGAGGCTGCTGCCTCCGGCCCTGGAAACAGAAGTCCGGGCCATGAGAGAGATCCGGCGTGACCGACGATGAATTCGTCATCGCCTTCGAGAACGGCACCCTCCCGCTGTCAGCGTTCCGGCACGCGGACCATGTCAGGATGGCCTTCTTGTGCCTGGGCAGGTACCCGTCGATCGAGGCAATCCGGCGCTTCTCCGCTTCTCTCATCAACTTCGCAACAGCTCCTGGGAAAACCAACCTCTACAACGAAACGATCACCTGGGCCTATTTGCTCCTGATTCAAGAGCGGTTAGCGCGTGCAGCGCGTCATCAGACGTGGGACGAATTCGCAGCCGCCAACCCAGACTTGCTGAATTGGAGCGACAGCGTCCTCAAGAAGTACTATCGAGAAGAGACCCTCAAGTCCGAGCTCGCTCGAGCAACGTTCGTCTTTCCGGATCGCATATAGACCTCGCACCCCAGCTGCCCGGTTGGAAACACGGCCCTTAGGGATACGGCTTAGCGGGTAAAATAATCTCCAGACCGGAGGACGGTTTCCATCGTCTATAGGGCAGGTGGAGGATATACCCATGCGATTGCGCGATCTGGTTCTCTTGACGGTAGCATCCACGGTGTGCGGCCTGGTCTTGTCGGCCGCGCCGGGGCGATCTCAATCCCCGGTACAAGAACCTGCGATGCCGGCAACCCCTCCGGCCCCTGCGATTCCGATGATGGTTCCGGCGCCGCCCGCGCCATCGTTTCCTGCGGAGCCGGGCGTTCCGCCGGCTCCAGCCACCCCTCCGGCCCCTGCGTCACCCTCGTTCCTTATTTCATCGCTGGAAATGAACGCGCGACGCGGCAATTCCTCGCGTCACCACGGCCCGGCGTCGGATTGCGCCGACTTGAACATGCGCTTCAACGATGAGCCCGCAGTCCTCGAGTCGGAAGAACAAACGCTCTCCAGATCCGGCACGAAGGTCTTGCATATAGATGAGTTGGAGAATGGCGGCGTACAGCTTCAGGGATGGGATAAGGACGCCTATTCCGTGACCGCGTGCAAAGCTGCGGACGGCACCCGCGGGAACGCCAAACAACTCATCGCGCAGATCAACCTTTCCATACGGGATGGACATGTTTCCGTCACCGGGCCCGCCCGACGCGACGATAACGATTGGAACGTGTACTTGCTGATCCGCACTCCGCCAGCGGCGGAAGTCGAGCTCAAATCTCACAACGGTCCCGCGTCCTTCTACCGTGTGGACGGCAAGATCACCGCGCGCGGCACAAATGGGCCAATCACCATGTCCGATTGCACCGGAGAGGCGGATATTGAGGCGGTAAACGGACCAATCAGCTTTTCCGGCGCTGGCGGGAAGCTACGGTTCCACACGCAGAACGGTCCGATTTCCATCGCGCTGAATGGCGCCAACTGGAACGGGGGCAGCCTGCAAGCCGACGCGGTCAATGGGCCGGTGTCGCTAAGTGTGCCTTCGGGCTTTCAGTCCGCCTTCCTCGTGGAGTCACGTGGGCATTCGCCGATAAGTTGTCACGCCAGCGTTTGCGACGATGCGCGCAAGACCTGGGACGACGAGCACCGCCGAATCGAGTACGGAAGCGGAGCCCCGGTAATCCGCTTGTCGACCGAAAACGGCCCCGTTTCTGTGAATGCGCCGTGAGCACGAACCTGACTCTTCGCTTAGCCTGAAGGCGTAACCTCAGACCAGCCTCGTCACCTGGCAGCATATCGGGCGGCGAGCAGTGGCGTTATGGTTGGCGGAGGGCGGCGGTGCTTGGTCGCTTGTTCGTAACCGTAGCCAATCTCGACCAATAGCTTCTCGGACCATGGTCTGCCGAGGAATTCGATGCCCACCGGGACGCCAAGCGTGGCCGTCGGAGTTGGGGACGAAAATCCGCCTGGTACGACGATGGAAGGAAAGCCAGTCACTGATCCAAGAACGCCGTTGCGCTCCACCTGGGTCTCCCCAATTGGCACCACAGGCCGCTTCTGGTGCGGGAACACGATCGCATCGAGTCGCTCGTCAGCCATGATCTTCATGACACGCTGCTGCAGCTCGGAGCGCTTCTGAAGACGCAGGCGATAGCTGTCGTCCATCTCCAGGCCTTGTGCTTTCTTGATGTTGTCCCGGATGTTCGGATGAAACTTGCCGGAAGAGATGATCTCCTCAAGCGATTTAACGGGCGTGTTGCCCGCGGCAAGATAAGCGTTCATCGCCGGCTTGAATTCGTACACATGAACACTGACGTCAGAGGTAATCTTTCCGCTATCGAGATCTGGGGTGTTCAGATCGATTACCGTTGCACCAGACCTCTTCAGCTCCTCGACCGCCTGGCTCGCGATACGATTGACCTCGTCGTTGATGGGTGCATTGCCGAAGAAACTGCGCAATACGCCGATGCGCTTGCCCTGCACACCATTGGCCTTCAGGAATTTCGTGTAGTCCTCCTCGGTATTCCCGACGCTCCAAGCCGTCGCCGGATCGTGAGGGTCATAGCCTACGAGCACGTTTAACATCTTCGCGGCGTCGGTAACGGTGCGGGCGAGCGGACCAGCGGCATCCTGGGTGAATGAAACCGGGATAATACCGGCTCGGCTGACGAGACCGAGCGTCGGGCGAATACCTACGATGCTGTTCGCCGACGCTGGTGATCGGATGGAGTTGACGGTGTCGGTGCCAATACCCGCGATCGCGAAATTGGCAGCCACACCCGCGCCGGTACCACCACTCGACCCGCCAGGCGTGCGGGTCAGGTCATAGGGATTGAGGGTCTGCCCTTGGATCGAGCTAACCGTTTCACCCCAGATCGCGAACTCGTGCAGGTTAACCTTCGCGAGGATGATTGCGCCCGCTCCGCGCAATTTCTGAGTGATGGCCGCATCGGTGACGGGAGTGTATCCAGCCAGACTGAGCGAGCCGCCCGTGGTCGGCATGTCCTTCGTGTTGACATTGTCTTTCAGCAGCACTGGGATTCCATGGAGCGGGCCAACGAACTTCCCGGTCCTGCGGAAATGTTCATCGAGCGCGGCCGCCTCGTCCAAGGCGCGAGGATTGAGAAAGATCACCACATTGAGCTTCGGGCCCGCCTGGTCGCAGGCCCGGATGCGCTCCAGATAAGCCTGCACCAACCTTACGGATGTGAGAGCGCCGGACTTGTACGCCGCGTGCACATCGCTGATCGTGGCCTCATCGAGAGGAAATGGTTTGTCTGAATTCTGCGCACCCGCGCCGTGCGCCATCAACATGACCGTCCCAAACGTCAAGAGGCGTATGAATTTCATAGGATCTCCCATCGCGGGGAATTTTCAATCCAACCGGGCTGGATCCGCTCTCTCTTTTCATTTTGCTGTTGTTTTTCCGGTCTTGCCATCTCAAGTTTCGGGTTGGTTTCGCCTAGCCCTTACGGATAAGATTCCCGCATGCTGCTGGAAGAGCGTGTAGGGCAGGTGACCACGGAGGCGGAAGCTGTACGTTTCGCGCTCGAACTATATGGGTTGGAGGTAACCGCCAAGGCCCTTCCCGGCGAATACGACGACAACTTTCATCTGACGGCCATTAGGAAAACGAAGTCTCGGACTGTTGCTGATAAAGCACCCTCTTCCCCGTTCGCCTTCACCGAGTTGTCGCCGCGGCCTGCGAATGCCGCTCCCCATGCTCCCGGCAGCCTTGGGCCGCCGATCACCAGCGATGGCTCCGCATTTGTCCTGAAGGTGATGCATCCTGCGCGCGAAGAATCGTTGATTGATTTGCAATGCCGCGCATTGCAACATCTCGCCAGCCGCGCTCCACACCTCGATCTTCCACGCGTTTGCCTGACGAAGACCGGAGAGCCGTTTACTTCCGTTGCGTTGGCGGACGGATCGTCAAGGCTTGCCTGGCTTCTTACCTTTGTGCCGGGCACCGTGATGGCCTACGCCAAGCCACATACCGCGGAACTTCTCGCCAGCCTGGGTACATTGCTTGGCGATATAGACTCCGCGCTGGTGAATTTCTCGCATCCCGCCGCGCAGCGAGATCTGAAGTGGGATTTCGCGCGCGCAGGCTGGATTCGCGAGCATTTGGAGTTAATCGCCGACCTCGAGCGTCGCGCGCTCGTTGAAAAATTCCTGGCCCTCTATGACGCCGAAGTTGTCCCCGTCATGGGGCGCCTTCGCCGCAGTGTCGTGTACGGCGACGCCAACGACTACAACGTGCTGGTGGGCGAGCCTTGGCCAACACCCCGCCGCGCCATCAGCGTGATCGATTTCGGCGACATGCACGAAACCTTTACGGTCTCCGAGGTCGCCATCGCGGCGGCTTACGCGATCCTGGGCAAAAAAGAGCCGCTGCGCGCTGCGGCTGCCGTGGTGGCCGGGTACCAACTGGTCTTTCCTCTCACCGAACTCGAAATTTCTATTATGTACGCATTGATCGGCATGCGCTTGGCCGTCAGCGTCATCAACTCGGCCCTGCGCGCTTCCGTCAAACCCGACGATTCCTACGTGACCATCACCGAAGCTCCCGCCTGGGAGGCCCTGGCGCGCTTGGCGCAGGTTCATCCGCGGTTCGCGCACTACACTTTTCAAGAGGCTTGCGGATTACTGCCGGTTCCCAAGAGCGGCGCTGTCCGAAAATGGCTCGCCGCGCATGCCAGCTCTGCGGCTTCCCTGCTGGATGTGAATTTGCGCTCCACGCCGTTCCTGGTTCTTGATCTGGGCGTGAGCAGCGCGTTCCTGGGCGCGGATCCCAGCATTGCCGAGACCGAGGCTCTGAGCGACAGGATTTTCTCGGAACTCCGGAAGGCCCGCGTCAGCGTGGGACTCGGCCGATACAACGAGCCGCGCCTGCTTTACGATGCTCCGCTTTTCAGCGCCGGCACCAATCCCACCGACGAGCGCCGCACCATTCATTTGGGCATCGATCTTTTTGTCGCGCCGGGCAGCGCCGTGTACGCGCCCCTGGAAGGCGTGGTCCACGCCCTGGCCAACAACGCTGCCGAGAAAGATTATGGCCCGGTGGTGATTCTCCGGCATGGCCCGGGCGAGGGCCAGGAATTTTTCACGCTCTACGGGCACCTGACCAAGGAGTCGCTGGCGAAGTTGCGTGTGGGTCAAGCCATCGCGCGCGGCGAACGGATTGCGCGCGTCGGGGCGGTGCAGGAGAACGGCGGTTGGCCGCCGCATCTCCATTTCCAGGTAATCGTGGATCTCCTGGAACTCGGCACCGATTTCCCCGGCGTTGCGTACGCGGCCGAGCGCGGCGTCTGGACGAATCTTTCGCCGGATCCGAATTTGCTCTTGGGGCTTACCGCCCAGCGACTCGTCGTGGAGGAAAAAGACGCGACGGAGACATTGGCGGCGCGCCAGAATTTGCTCGGACGAAACCTCAGCGTGTCGTATGAGCGCCCGCTCAAAATTGTTCGCGGGTGGAAGCAGTATCTCTACGACGAGACCGGGCGCGCTTATCTCGACGTCTACAACAACGTTCCTCTAGTGGGGCACAGTCATCCGCGCGTGGCGCGGGCCGTGCAGGAGCAGCTTGCGCTGCTCAACACCAACACCCGCTATCTTCATGACAACGTGGTTCGCTATGCGGCCCGGCTCACCGAGCTTCTGCCGGAACCTCTGCGTGTTTGCTACTTCCTCAATTCCGGCAGCGAGGCCAACGAACTGGCGTTGCGTCTCGCACGCACGCACACCCGCCGCGAAGACGTCATTGTCCTGGAGCATGCCTATCACGGACACACCAACACGTTGATCAATATCAGTCCGTATAAATTTAATGGGCCGGGCGGGAGTGGGCGCAGACCGTGGGTGCACGTTGCCCCCATTCCCGATGACTATCGCGGACCTTACCGGCGCGGCGACAACGACGCCGGCGTGAGGTACGCGCAGGATGTCGGAGGCATCATTAGCGACGCACAGGAAGAAGGTCGAGAGATTGCCGCATTTATCGCGGAGACTTTACCGAGCGTCGCCGGGCAAATTGTTTTTCCGCCGGATTATCTAAGGGAAGCGTATTTGTTTGTGCGCGCCGCGGGTGGGGTGTGCATCGCGGACGAAGTGCAAGTGGGATTCGGGCGGCTGGGCACGCACGTCTGGGGATTTGAGACGCAGGCTGTGGTGCCGGACATCGTGGTGCTGGGGAAACCGATCGGGAACGCCTTCCCGCTGGCTGCGGTCGTGACCACCCCGGAGATCGCAGCTTCGTTCGCCAACGGGATGGAGTTTTTCAGCACGTTTGGGGGCAACCCGGTCGCGTGCGCAGCAGGACTGGCGGTGCTCGACGTATTGCGGGAAGAACGCCTGCCCGAGAACGCTCTACGCGTCGGCAATCATTTGTTGAAACGACTGAGGTCTTTGCAGGAGCGCCACGCGCTGATCGGCGACGTCCGAGGATCCGGGCTGTTTCTGGGCGTTGATCTGGTGCTGGACCGGGATTCGCGAGCGCCGGCGACGCAGCAGGCGGATTACGTCGTGAACCGGCTTCGCGAACGCGGGGTCCTGGCGGGGACCGATGGCCCCGGCCACAATGTAATCAAGCTCCGCCCTCCGCTGATTTTTTCCGAAGCGGATGCGCATTTGTTCGTGGAGATGCTGGACTCGGTCCTGCAGGAAGACGCCGCGCAGTTGGCCCCCAAAGCCGCGGCATTCTCCGCGGCCACCTTCGCCTAAGCAGCGTCTCCGGCCGAGCCTGGGTCCAGGCGCCCACTATGCGAATGCCGCTGAATGCTGAAGCCAAGCGTCGCAAAGCGTTTTTTCCTCGCGCACCAGTAATATATATGTTATAGTATTTCCCAGTTATATGATGCACCCGGTCCTCATTATCGCTCGGGGCCGTGGTCCAGGAGACGGCGCCCGTCTTTGTAGGCGCCGGACTTCAGTCCGGCGCTGAATCCGTAGTTGCAAGCTTAACTCTCTTAGAATCAAATCACTGCGCCGTTCTGTAGCGTAAGCGTCGCAGAATCAAGCCGTTACACAAAAAAGACGGGGGGAGGGGTGCATCAGACGCAGGGCGCACGCCAGCTGCGCCGTCTTGCAACGCCACTGGCATATATTATTATAAATAATTAACATTATAGTTACTGTTCGTGTTAGGCTCGCGGGCCATGGAGCTGGACGCTTCCCTTCCTTGGCTGGCCTTGGCGCTTGCGCCTGGTTTGGCTTCCCGTTTGTCTGGGCGATTGTTAGAGGAGTTTGGGTCGCCGGAGGAGGTGTTTCGGGCGCCCTTGCCACGGTTGGAGCGCTGCAAGTTACCCGCTGCGGTCGCGCAGGCGGTATTCAAGAAGCAGGCGTTCAAGCGGGCGGAGAAGGAACTTGCCTCGATCCGAGGGATCGAGAATTGCCGGTTGGTCAGCCGCGCTGACCCGGAATACCCTCAGACCCTTTTGCAGATCTACGATCCGCCGACGCCGCTGTATGTGCGCGGGGATGTAAGTGTGCTGAACCAGCCGAGCATCAGCATCGTGGGGACCCGGCGTCCAACCTTGTAGGGAACGCAAATGGCCGAGCGGTTAGGGCGGGAAAGCAGCGCGGGGCGTGGTGGTGGTCAGCGGGATGGCCCGGGGGGATCGATGCGATCGCGCACCAGGGCGCGATGACCGTGAACGGCCGGGCTATCGGGGTGCTGGGTACGGGCGTCAACGTTTGCTACCCCAAAGAAAATAAGAAGTTGTATGAGAAGGTGCTGGAACGCGGTGCGATTATGAGCGAGTTCCCTCTCGGCACGCATCCTGCACCGGAGAATTTCCCTATTCGGAACCGCATCGTGGCCGGGATGCCGCTGGGAGTAGTGGTTGTCGAGGGCGCGCAGTATAGCGGATCGTTGATTACCGCGCGTTTGGCCATGGAATTTGGGCGCGAGGTCTTCGGCGTGCCTGGGAACGTGACACAAGCGGTCAGTTTTGCCCCGAACCAATTGATCCGGCAGGGCGCCAAGCTCGTTACCAACGGCGAAGATGTAATCGAAGACTTGCCCACACCGGTCAGGGCGGCACTCGTCCAGGCCGAAAAACCGGAGGCGGCGCAACGCAATTTACTGCTGGCGGCCTCGCTGAATTCCTCGGAGAAGAAGATCTACGAATTGCTGAAGTCCGATGAGTCAGTGCATATTGATGACATCGTGGAACGATCTGGCTTGAACTCTTCGGAGGTTCTGGCTACCCTTTTTGATCTGGAGATGAAAGGGATCGTGCGGCAGATGCCCGGCAAGCAGTTTAATAAGGTATTGTTGTAGATTCCGATCGTCCCCGAAAACTATTGAGACG